>Ga0316217_10006743_pt1 | contig 11229 bp, 10 predicted proteins | sample 1anoAmetaG_FD_203633 | JGI IMG/M metagenome (GOLD analysis project Ga0316217, IMG submission 203633) | Freshwater microbial communities from Trout Bog Lake, Wisconsin, USA - 1anoA | ecosystem: Environmental > Aquatic > Freshwater > Lake > Hypolimnion/Profundal zone | place: USA: Wisconsin... | reverse complement strand
GGCAGCGGTTGGCCGGCAGGCCGTGCAGGTTGTACCCGCAGTGCCGGCAGAACATCGTGGAAGTAATCGTTTCCGAAGCCACGGGTTTCATTATACCGTCGGACGGCCCGGATTACCGCCCGCTGCGTTCGAGGGCGCGGAGGAACGCGGAGAAATTCAGGCCGGATGCCACCGGCGGCGATGCTGAATTTCCTCTGCGTTACTCTGCGACCTCTGCGGTAAATCATCTTCGACAATCACAGGCATGCATTTTAAGCGGGGCTGGCGACGGCGACACTCGGCCCATTTTTCTCGGGAATTACCGGGGGGCGTGTCGCCGGGAGTGGCGTGGGCCTTGCCGAAACGCTTAACGCAGTTTAACCCATCTTGTACGGCAATCGCGGTTCGGGGATGGTCGCTTGCGGGGTTCCGTTGCCGCTTTGGCCAAGTTCGGCCTTGCCCAGGTGCATGAGCACTTGCGGGTTGCCTTCGATGGCCAGCTTGTCTTGCAAAACCCGCAGTTTCACATGCCGCTGGGCTACACCCTTGGCAAACTCCTTGCCGCATTTGCACAGGACACGCCGCAGGGGAAACCCCAGGAAATCGGCGATCTCCTGTGGCGTGGCCCCGTTGACCGCCTGCTTGGCGACTTGGGCGCAGTCCAGTTTGGGCCGCGATTTCTTGGACGGTATTGGTAATGATTCTTCCATGGGTTTCTACTCCTTATCTTCTTCGCGTCCTTCGCGCCTTGGCGGTTTATCTCTTTCGCTGGCCTCCAAGAGAGACGACCGCGAAGGCGCGAAGAGCGCGAAGGAATTAATCAAAATCAATTGTCTTCGCCAACCGGTGCGGGCGGAAGAACTGCCGCGGCCAATTGTCCCGGCAACTGCGGCATCTGCGACCGGGGCGGCAGGCTGGGTGTGACCGGAAAGTTGGCGGCGATGTTGGCATTACGAATCGCCACAAACCCGCCGCGGCTGCGCCGGGCCGGCTTGCGCTGCGGTTGGAAGTCGGCCAGTTGCCGGCGAAAACTGTCGCTCAGGTCGCGCAGCGCGCGCAGGTAAATCTTGAACATCGGGCCGGTTTGGTACTGGGCTTGAGCCGCCAGGCCGCCCAGCAGGGCGTGCGTCCAGAGCAATTGATGTACCTGCATGGTTTCCAGTTCGTCGCGCGGGGCCAGTTGCTGGAGCAACGTTTCGGCGGCGCGCTGCGTCTGGCGGAAGAGCGGGCTGTTGGCGCGGACGGACATGAGCAGGATTTGCCGGTGCAATTCCAAACCGATGCCGCGGCGTGCGGCCGCCTCGGCGGCGTAACGCGTAACCGGTTTGGCCGGGATGGGCGCGGATGAACCACAGATAGAACAAGTCATAATCGACTCCATGGGAAAAGGGGTTGAAGGGTGTGAAGCGTGTGAAGGGTTTGAAGGGATGCGCCTTCACACTTTCATACCTGTCTTGGCACGTGGGCACCAACACGGTGCCTCTATAATAAGGGCCGGAGCGGCAAGTTTTTCGCGTTTTCGCCAGGGCCGGCGTTGGCGCGAGTTGGCGTAAGTGTTGATGGCGACGGAGGTTACGACGCGGAAAAAATAATTTATTTTTCCAAAAGGAGATTTATTGCTGACCAGATTCTTGCGGTTGGGCCGGATGGGGCGGATTGGCAGCGTTTTTGTGGCATTCCGCGGCCGTTGGGCCGGTGTTTTCTGCCGGGATCATCCAAAATGAGCCGCAGAAGACGCTAGGAACATGGAAATAGCCTGAAATAGCGGCATGTTAACGATAAATTGACCCCTGTTAAGAGTTGTTAGACCCCTGATAGACCATGATTAAGCCGAAATAATGAACATTAGCACCCGCAAAATTGTGACGCCAAGGCGGTTGGTTCGGAATGGGAGACCCATTTTTAGGAATCTCAAGCCCCTGGCGTGGCGCGAAAAATTCGGCCGAGATTGCATACGGATTGCTGCAAAGCCTTGTGGAATCGAGAGTTACCGCAAAAATAGTTGCGCGCATTGAGCGCACATCGTCTGTCCCGCCGGTGATAAAGCCCGTAAAGGTGAAGGGAAAGAGTTGATCTACGGGGCGTTGGCCGCAAATGAACACCAGACCGCCGGTAAGGCAATTTCGCACGGCGGATTTGGCAATCGGTGTCGCTGGCATTATCCTCACTACGCCATGCTTAACCCTGACACCCTGATCGGCGCGCGCGACGCGATTCGAGCCAAGAAAATTACCGCTGTCCAACTTACCCGGGCGGCGCTGGACCGCATTGACAAGCTCAATCCGCATATCCAGGCTTTTAACAGCGTTCATGCGGATATTGCCTTGGCCCAAGCCAAGGCGGTGGATGACGGTGAGGTTTCCGGCCCGCTGGCGGGCGTGCCGATTGCCTTGAAGGATAATCTTTGCACCAGCTACGGCACCACCACTTGCTCGTCCAAAATGCTGGAGAATTTCCGCGCGCCTTATGATGCCACGGTGGTGAAAAAACTGGCCGCGGCCGGGGCGGTGTTTGTGGGCAAGACCAATCTCGACGAATTCGCCATGGGGTCAAGCACGGAAAACAGCGCCTTCCGCACCACTAAAAATCCGTGGGACACCTCGCGCGTGCCGGGCGGCAGCAGCGGTGGCTCGGCGGCGGCATTGGCGGCGGGCATGTGCTGCGCGGCGCTGGGTTCGGACACAGGCGGCTCGATCCGCCAGCCGGCTTCGCTTTGTGGTCTCGTCGGGCTGAAGCCGACGTATGGCCGGGTTAGCCGGTATGGCCTGGTGGCGTTCGCGTCCAGTTTGGATCAGATCGGGCCGTTCGGCTGGAATGTGCCGGACGTGGCCCTGCTGATGAATGTCATCAGCGGGCGCGATGTCAAGGACAGCACCAGTGTCGATCGGCCGGTGCCGGACCATCTGGCCGAGTTGGAACAACCGCTCAAGGGCCTGCGGCTGGGGATTGCCCGCGAATATAACCTGGCCGAAGGCATGGATTCGCAGGTGAAAGCCGCCATTGATGCCGCAATCGGTGTTTATAAAACGCTCGGCGCGGAACTGGTGGATGTAAGTTTGCCGCACACCGAATACGGCATCGCCGCGTATTACGTGATCGCCCCATGCGAAGCCAGCAGCAACCTGGCCCGCTACGATGGCGTGCATTTTGGCCATCGCACCAAAGACCCGGTGAAGGACATTATCGAGTTGTTCAGCAAGAGCCGGGCCGAAGGTTTCGGCGATGAAGTGCAGCGGCGGATCATGATTGGCACCTATGCGCTGTCCAGCGGCTATTACGATGCGTATTATCTGCGGGCGCTGAAAATCCGGGCGCTGATCAAACGGGACTTCGATCAAGCCTTTGAAAAGTGCGACGCGATTTTGTGCCCCACCAGCCCGACGGCCGCGTTTAAGGCCGGCGAAAAAACCGGCGATCCGCTGCAAATGTACCTGTGCGATGTGTTCACGGTGACGTGCAACATTGCCGGCATCGCCGGGTTAAGCCTGCCCTGTGGATTTACCAGCGGCGCACAGCCGCTGCCGATCGGTATGCAATTGCTCGGGCCGACGTTCAGTGAACCGCGATTGCTGCGGATCGCCCGGATGTACGAAAAATCCACTGATTGGCACACCCGGCGACCAAAGTTGGATTAATTTCTATCTTGCGAGTAGGTAAATAGGCAATTTGGCTCCGCAAATTAAATTCCTAGAAATACTATAGGATTAGCTTGACTTCGTTTCCCGGTTCGGATATATACATGAGCGAACAGTCCTTTATGGACGCCAGCCAAGGTTTCTCGCGGGAGAGTATTCCGATGCTGGCAATAGGAGTTTTTATGCGAAAAGCTGTTTACATCGGCTTGTTAGGAATGGGCGTGGCCCTTTCCGCCGCTACCGTCCGCGCGGCCGTTTCGGACGATTCCATTCCGGGTTTACCGGAGATTATCACTCGCACGGATGTGACCGACGCCCGTCCGGATTACATTCTGCCGGATCAACCGCTCCTGGCAGATTCGGCGGCGCCAGACGCGCCGGCCACCGAGCCAACCAAAGGCCCACCGCTGCCCTTCCACTCCATCGAAGGCTACAGCGGCGGCGCGATTACGCCCATGGCGTATTTTGCCAATCCTCCGCTGAGCGGCGCGTTACTTGGCCTTCCGTCGGCCAGCATTTCCTATGTCAATCTAGGACAAAAGGATTTGGAAGCGGCTTCGGTCACCGAAAACATCGCCAACCGGTTTGAACTGGGCTTTGCCATTGACCACATTGGCTTGGGCGATCTGCGTAAAGACATTCTGACCGCAACCAAGGTCGATGTGCATACGGACAATGTCTATATCTACAACCTGAACGGCCGGGTCAATATCCTTCCGGAAAACAGTTTTGACACCAAATGGATTCCGGCGGTCACCGCCGGGGTGGACTTCAAATACAATGATGGCATCGCCAATGTGAACAACCGCCTGGGCGGAGCCTTGGATGGCTTGGGATACCGTCAACCGTATGGGTACGATTTCACGCTGACGGCGTCGAAGACCATCGGCGATTTCTTTGGCCGGCCCTTGATCGCCACCGGTGGTTTGCTGGCCAGCGAAGGGGCCCAGATCGGCGCCTTGGGTTTCGGCAAAGATTACAAGCTGGATCCTGAAGCCAGTCTGGCTTACTGGGCGTTTGATCAGTGGGTGTTTGCTTACGAATTCCGCGGTAATCAAGACCCCTACCAGCAATTTGGCAGCCTGATTCGCGGCCAGGAGAACTGGAACGCCTTTGACGTGGCGTGGATTCCCAACAATCGCATCAACGTCATCGCCGGCATCGGTTATTTCGGACCGATCGTCAACGCCCGCGCTGACACCGCGTTTTGGGCGGAATTCAAGTACGAGTTCTAAGGTAAACCCTTTTTCGTTCGGGGGCGGCCAGGCGATACCAGCAATCGGCCGCCCCCTTTGATATTTACCCCTTTTTCTATAGAGGTGATCGCTATGTCCCAACCCGTAGCCGTTTATCAATCGATCGTCGAGACAACCTATCGCACACCGCTGGTCAAACTGGGCCGGATCGTTCCGGACGGGGCGGCAACGGTCCTGCTCAAACTGGAATTTTTCAATCCCCTGGCCAGCGTCAAAGACCGCATCGGGCGGGCCATGATCGAGGACGCCGAGAAACGCGGCGTGCTTGGCCCCGATACGCATATCATCGAGCCAACCAGCGGCAACACGGGCATCGCCCTAGCGTTTGTGGCCGCGGCACGCGGATATCATCTGACGCTCACCATGCCCGAATCCATGAGTCTGGAACGGCGGGCCTTGCTGAAATTCCTGGGTGCCGAGCTGATTCTCACCCCGGCGGCCGAGGGCATGCGCGGGGCGATCAATCGTGCCACCGAGTTGGCGGCCAACACCCCGGGCAGTTGGATTCCCCAGCAGTTCGACAATCCCGCCAATCCGTTGATCCACGAGCAAACCACCGGGCCGGAGATTTGGAATGACTCCGGCGGCAAAGTGGATGTGCTCGTGGCCGGCGTGGGCACCGGCGGCACCATCACCGGCGTCACGCGCTTCCTCCGCACCAAAAATGCGGACGTTAAGGCGTTTGCCGTGGAACCGGCGGAGTCTCCGGTCATTTCCGGTGGCAAAGCCGGTCCGCACAAAATCCAGGGTATTGGCGCGGGATTCGTACCCAAGAATCTGGATGTTTCGCTGCTGACGGGTGTGGAAACCATCCGCCAGGATGACGCCATTGCCACGGCGCGGCGGCTGGCCAAGGAAGAAGGCATTCCCGGCGGCATCAGCGCTGGCGCCTGTGTGGCGGCGGCCCTACGCCTGGCGGTTCGCCCGGAGTTTTGCGGCAAGGCCATCGTGGCCGTTGTCCCCGACTTTAGCGAACGCTATTTGTCCACCGTATTGTTTAATCAACCAAGCACGGCTCCGGCAGCCCCGGCGGCCGCGGCAACCCCGGCCGGTATTTAATGCTGGCGGAACTTCGTTTACAATCTCACTCTTAAAGAAAGGTCAGAACATCATGGCAAATCAAGAACAATCGTATCACCTTGGCACCCAGGCGGTTCATGCCGGGCAAGTCCTGGATACCGCTACCCACGCCCGCGCCGTGCCCATTTATGCCACGGCCAGTTACACCTTTGACGATTCGCAACATGCGGCGGATCTGTTTGGCTTGAAGACTTTCGGCAACATTTATAGCCGATTGATGAATCCCACCAACGACGTGTTGGAAAAGCGTCTTGCGGCCTTGGACGGCGGCGCGGCGGGGCTGGTTTTCGCCAGCGGGCAGGCGGCGATCACTGCGGCACTGCTGACCATCGTTCATGCCGGGCAAAACTTCATTTCGTCCACGGGCCTTTATGGCGGCACCTGGACGCTGTTTACCCAGACGCTGTCCAAACTCGGCATCGAAGTGCGCTTCTTTGATGCCAAGCATCCAGAAACGCTTTCCAAACTGGTGGATAAAAACACCCGCGCGGTTTATCTGGAATCGCTGGGCAATCCCAAGAACGATGTGCTGGACTATAAACGCATCAGCGATTTGGCCCACAGCCACGGCTTGCCGACCATCATCGATAACACGGTTTTGACCCCGGCGCTGTTCAAGCCTATCGACCATGGGTTTGATATCGTCGTTTACTCGACCACCAAATTCCTGGCCGGGCATGGCGTCCACGTTGGCGGAGCCATTGTCGATAGCGGCAAATTCCCCTGGGCCAAGGAACCGGCCAAGTGGCCGGAGTTCTGCGCCCCCGATCCGGCGTACCATGGCCTGGTGTTTGAAGAAGCCCTGCGGCCCATTGGCAATATCGCCTACATCCTGCACATTCGCACGCACTGGCTGCGCGACACCGGCGGCTGCCAAAGTCCGTTTGCTTCGTTCCTCACCCTGCTGGGCCTGGAAACGCTGCATCTGCGCCTCGAACGGCACACCCAAAACGCGCTGGCGGTGGCCCAATTCCTGGAAAAACATCCGGCAGTGCTGTGGGTGAACTATCCTGGCCTGCCCAGCCATCCCGACTATGCCAACGCCAAAAAATATCTCCCCAACGGCAGCGGCGCGATCGTCGGCTTTGGCGTCAAGGGTGGCAAAGACGCCGGCGTGAAATTGATCGACAACGTGAAACTGTTAAGCCACCTGGCCAACATCGGCGATGCCAAATCGCTGATTATTCATCCGGCTTCCACCACGCACAGCCAGCTTGAGCCGCACGAACAAGCGCAAGCCGGCGTGACCCCCGAGTTTGTGCGTCTATCCATTGGCATCGAAGACGTGCGCGATATCATTGCCGATTTGGATCAGGCGTTGAAGGCATCGCAGATTTGATATTTGAAATCTCAAATCGCAAATGAATTAATGCCGGTTGAAAAATCGCTCACTTTCGAATCCAGCGACACCCAGCGCAGCGCCGGGCCGTTGCCGTTCGCGCAAACCGTGGGGTTCGATCAGCCGCTGGCCTTGGAACTGGGCCAAACGCTGCCGGGCGTGACCGTGGTATACGAAACGTATGGCGTGCTATCAGCACGGCGCGACAACGCCGTGCTGATTTGCCATGCCTTAAGCGGCGATTCGCACGTGGCCCGGCACGATGAAGCCGATGCCCCCGGCTGGTGGGATCTGGTGGTCGGCCCCGGCCAAGCCATCGACACTGATCGTTATTTCGTCATCTGCACCAACATCCTGGGCGGCTGCCGCGGCACCACCGGGCCGGGATCGATCAACCCGGTCACCGGCCATCATTATGGCGCAGATTTTCCCACGATCACCACCGCCGATTGCGTGGAAGTGCAAAAACGCCTGGTGGATCATCTGGGCATTCATGTGCTGCGCGCGGTGGTGGGCGGATCCTTGGGCGGGCAGCAGGCGGTCACCTGGGCCATCCGCTTCCCAGAGCGTTTGCGGGCGTGCATCGCCCTGGCCACGTCGGCGCGGCTAACCAGCCAGGCGCTGGCATTTGATGTCATTGGCCGCAATCTCATCCAGCACGATCCGCACTATCATGGCGGGCAGTATTACGACCACCCCATCGCGCCCAAAACCGGCCTGGCGCTGGCGCGCATGTTGGCGCACATCACCTATCTTTCCAGCGATTCCATGGACGCCAAGTTCGATGCCACGCGCTTAACGCCCCGGCAGATATCCACCGCGTTTGAAAAACGCTTTTCCGTGGGCGCGTACCTGGCCCACCAAGGCGGGAAGTTTGTCGAACGTTTTGACGCCAACAGTTATGTCACGCTGTCGCTGATGATGGATATGTTCGACCTGGGCGAAACGCCGGAAAAGCTGATGCAAGCGTTGTCGCCATCCACCTGCCGCTGGCTGCTGTGCAGCTTTTCCAGCGACTGGCTGTTTCCCGCGGTGCAATCGCGGCAGATGGTCGAAGCCCTGGCGCGGCTGGGCAAGGATGTCACCTATTGCGAAGTTCCCTCGCCGGCCGGCCATGATGCGTTCCTGCTGGCCGATTCCCTGCCGCTGTATGGCGGCTTAATCGCCGCGTTTTTGCGGCAGGCCCAAGCCGTCTGTCCCTCCGCCGATGCCGCCGCCGCTCTCGATCTGCGGCTCCCTGATAAACCGGTGATCGACGGCGTGCGCGTGGCCCACCAGGCCATCGTCGATCTGATTCCCGCCGGCGCCAGCGTGCTGGATTTAGGCTGCGGCGATGGCGATTTGCTCAACGCCCTGTGCGCCCGCGGGCACCAGCGTTTGGCCGGCGTCGAAAACGATGCCGCCGCCGTGCTGCGCTGTGCCACCCGCGGCCTGGGCGTGATTCACGCCGATCTCAATCAACCCCTGCCTTTCTTTGCCGACCGCCAATTTGATGTCGTCGTGCTGTCGCACACGTTGCAATCGGTGGCTGACACTGTCGGCTTGCTAAAAGAAATGTCGCGCGTAGGCCGGCACGCCATCGTTTGTTTCCCCAACTTCGCGTTTCATAAGCTGCGGCAGATGCACGCCGAACAAGGCCGCGCGCCTAAGACGCCCGGCCTGTTTGGCTACGAATGGTACGAAACGCCCAATCGCCGTTTCCCTTCGATTACCGACGTGCTGGACCTGTGCGCCAAGCTGTCGTTGCGGGTGGAGCGCGAAATCTATCTGAACACCGAAACCCTGGCTCCGGTAACCGGCGATCCCAACCTAAACGCCGACGTGGCCATCCTGCTGCTGGGCAACGGGCGGTGACGGTATTGGCGCGACGAACCGTACACCAGCGGCAGCGGCAAGGAGGACATGTTCCGCCATGGTTGGGCTTTGAACAGTTTGAACAGATTTTGACTTTGGCCGTGTTGAGCATTTTTAGACAAGCCCATAAGCCTTTGCCATTACTATAGTTGCGGACATTATTTCCTAAGCTTGTTCCAGCATTTCTTTGAGCGCGCCAAAGAATCAGCTTGCCGGCCAGTAGGCAGATGAACCGGTATCGACGCAAAACTGGCACCGCGGACAGCCAGAATCGCAACGAAAGCCAAAACGGTTGATGTCTTGGAGCGGTCGGAGTACGTATTGCCGAAAGAACTGGGCAACCGTTGGCAATGCGGCCGGTTCCTTTACGGTTCTACGGTCTAATGTTCGCCTATTTCGCGTAGCACGTGTGTTCAAAAACCGCCCCGGAGATGCAATTCCGCCGGGGCAGCATTTTTATTGGTGGTAACAAATGCTGTGTTTCATGGTTTAGCGCAGCCGGTTGTAAGTCTCCTCGCCGTGATCGGTCTGCAGGATCAACTGTCGGTCATCGACCGACTTTACTGTGCCGAGTCCCAAATGCTTTCCCGCAGACGCCAAGTCGCCTGTTGTTGCCTGCTTGATGGTCACACCGATCACTCGCTTTGGGGTAAACACCCAAGCGCCGGTCAGGGTCGTTGTGGTGCCGTCCTGCCGTGAGGCCTCGGCGGTGAAGCTGCCGCTCCGATCGAAGGTCAGCGTCACGTTCCCTGAAAGCGGATCCTGTGTGCCCTGCATAGCCCAGCGACGGGAAAGTTGTTCCTTCATCCGACCAGCCATGACCGCAGGTAGTAACACAAGCAGCAAGGCAACGACAACCATCGTGTTAAGGACTACACCAACGATGGCGCGCATCAAAATCCCCTGGCGTCCGTACCGTCGGATAGACAGCAGCGCTGCAATCCCAAGACAGAGGCCGGACGTGATCAGCGCAAGGTTGATGATGCCAAGTGATATCGCGACGGACGGTTGATCCTTGTTGCCCATGGCAAAGCTACCGATGGCAAGGGCAACGAATGGTGCGTAAAGGGAAAAACGCGCGGCTTGCTGGCCAAACGATTGCCGTTTTCTTGACATAGAGCCTCGACCGCCTTTCTGGCGGTAATTCGCCAGCAATTCAACCCGCACGAGATGCGCGGGCATGCGTAGGGATCAGTCGCAAACCACTAGAGATCGGGGTTTACATGTGAAATTCCACCGACGAACGTCGTCGGCCATTTTGCGTAGGATACCGAGGTCAGGTGGGCGGAACAAGTGTTTGCTTGGCGCGCCGCCGTCGCAATCCCGGCGATTGGGACGGCCTTCGGCTGCATTTTGGCGCTTGCGACGGTTTGGCGACGCCCTGCGAACGTACCGCTGCCATTGCCCCGGAAAACCGCGTATGTCCAGTGACACCCGCTACGTCCGATTTAAGCCGTTCACCTGATTGTGCCAAGGCGTCACCACGCTGATGGTTCGCACAATCACCGCGGGCGCGATTGGCCGGCAGGAAACGCCGTTGGCGGCACGTCAGCGAACCCTAGGCAACGGCCCCCACGATGGGTTTTGCGTGCGGGCGCTGCGTTGCCGCAGTTGGGCCATGGTCAAATCCGCCAGCCATTCGGAACGCTGGCAGGTGTAGTCTCCGCTGCCGGGTTCAAAATGCTGGAGAAAACGCACCAAGCCCGCCCGCCCCAATTCCTTGCGCAATGCGGCCAAGCCGCGCAAGCGAATTTGTTCACCGGTGATGGACATCTTGCATCTCCTGCACAAACGTCACTGGATCGACCACACGCACACCAAGCCGGCCGCCATGCCGCTTGGCCAACTTCCGCAGCTTGTCGTCGGTCGTCACAAACACATCAATGCCAAGCTGCCGTGCCGCGCTTAAATGCACCGCATCAGCCAAATGAAAGCCTAGCGCCATAATTCCATCGGCCCAATCCAGAAGATCATCACTTAGAGGGTGTGTGAGAAGCCAATGGCCTCACGATGGGCCGGAAAAGGCCCGGATGCAAGGCGGAGGGCCGAAGCGTATCAACAAAACGATACGCTGAGGCCCGACAAC
>Ga0316217_10006742_pt1 | contig 11230 bp, 12 predicted proteins | sample 1anoAmetaG_FD_203633 | JGI IMG/M metagenome (GOLD analysis project Ga0316217, IMG submission 203633) | Freshwater microbial communities from Trout Bog Lake, Wisconsin, USA - 1anoA | ecosystem: Environmental > Aquatic > Freshwater > Lake > Hypolimnion/Profundal zone | place: USA: Wisconsin... | reverse complement strand
CACCCTGCAACCATCCTCTGCACCAGCACGTTCGCACCGGCCAATTCACCCCATTTTCAAACCGGCGGATTTACCGCATTTTCAGACCGGCGCTGACAGCTGTCGAAATCCTTGCCGCAATCGACCTTTGCGGCCTCCGGTACGCCAGCCTCCAAGATGCCCCGCCGCAAGGTCAGCAAGATTACATCCGTATCGGGATCTGCCGCGCGAATTGCATGCCCGACAATGCGCCGTGAGGCGCAATCCTGCCAGGCCGTCAGCCACGGGCGACCATGTACCGGCACCATTTCCCCGGTGGCCTTGTTCAGCCGCTCACCGATCTTGCACATGACATCGCAGAGGTGATGATCGGCATTCCACAGCCCATTGCTTGCCAACGTGGAATAATCACCTTCAATGTACGCCTCCGCCTGATCGGTAAAAGCGTTCTTGCCAAACCGCCGCCGGATTCTATCGGCCTCCGGCAGCGTTTCCCGCAAGTGCAGCGCAGTCTTACGATAAGACCAAACGGTCCAACCTTGCTCCCTGGCCTTCTTCGCTGCCAGCTCCCAGCATAACAGGGCTTTTAGGCGATTATCGGATAAGAACAGTCGCGCCGCCTCCGCCAACATTGGATCATCATTCGCCGCCTTGCCGGCCTTGTCCCATCGCCCATCTTTGAGCAACTCGGCCCCTCCAGATCGGTATGCCGCACGCCAGCGGTAGAGGGTGGCTTTGGTGATCGTAATACCGCGATCCGCCGGCAGGCGTGCTAAGAAACTGGCGGTCGCCTGTTCAACCGTTTGCCCGCTCCTGACGGCTTCACCGCAGGCATTTTCCCATTCATGATAGACGGCAATGCGCTGGTACAGCGATGCATGCTGGCCTTCTCGCAAGCCGCGTGTGTCGGCCACCATTTGCTCCGGCCACTTGATTTTGGCGAGGCGCGGGTCGGCATCCTGGTGAATCAGCCAAGAGGCCTTACCGCCGGCCGCCGGCCTCTCAAACCTGGCCAGGCCGCGCCCTTGCCACTGCTCCGCACACAGCGCCCGTACCGCCCGTTCCGTTACACCCATGCGCAACGCTGCTTTTTTGGCGTCAATCCACGCCGCGCCAGTGCGCGACAAGACCGCTTCCCGGCCCGCATCTACCCTGCATGAGCTGTTAGCGATCACCGGCTCCTCCGCTCTTTGATGCCTTGGAGAATGATGTACGGGTTATCCTGAATAGATTCAAAACCTGGTTGTCCTGGCCGTGGCCATTGCAGAATACGGGGGTAGGTAACGCGCACGTTGGCGCGGATTTCATCGGCCAGCAGTAGGGGTATAGCCCCTTGTAAAACATCATCGCGGAGCCGATGCATGCGCCTTAACCCTTGCTCACCAACACCACAATAAATCAGTGGGCTGGCTGAATGCGCACCGTGGGTTCTCCCGCCGATACACACCGGGAAGAGCGATCGGCGTGAGTCTGTACCCGCCGTCACCCCGCATACTGGACAGAACCAGTGCAGCTGCATGACACATCCCCGCAAGTGGTTACATGGTCGCCCGGGAGATTTCCGCAGAGACAATCCCGTAAGCAACGGCAAACGATACGTTGTGCTTACTGGCGTAATCCGCGGACAGCTTTGCCAGTAACTCCCGCGGGTTCCGCGGATTGGCCTGGATGCTCAGACCAGCACACGCGGGCGACGGCACGCTGTCCACCGACAGTGAGCCGGTCGCTCCGCTTGAGGCGGAAATCGGCAGGTTTTTCAGCAGGTTCAAGAGTGCCGCCTCGACTTCGCCATCGGCCGTGTGCGGCGGTAATCCCAGGATCGTAGTGCAGGTTTCTTTTAAACTCATTTTGAGACCTTTTTTTGTAGTAATATAGATTCGTTATGAACGTATCCAAGGCGGGCGACTCAGGAGCCCATTATGTCGCGATTTATTTCGTTGAGCATCTTCTGATGTTCGTCCGCCGCCTCCTCGGCGATTGTGACCGCGCGATCCACAGCATCCTTCGCCTCATTGCTGGACCGGATGGAATCAGTCTTGGCCTGCCGGGCGGATTTAACATCCGCCGCAGCGTCCTCGGAGGCCTGGCGGAACGGCGCAATGCGTTGCTCGATTTCCATTTGATCGTTCGCCGCCTTTTCGTCGGGCTTCTCAAAGCGAACGTTCTTGGCCTGCCGGTGTATCGTGGCCAGGTCTTCCGGGAAGTCGGCTGGCATGCGTTTACCCACAGGGATGAGTTTGCCCCCGTGAATCATATTCTTCAGGGCAATGTAGCGGCTTTTCGGTTTCGTGCTGGCCTGGTCAGCGGCGCCGGTAGTTTGAGATTCATCCTTTTTCACCATTTGGTTTCTCCATAAAAAGACATGCGGCGATACGCGCCGCGGTTATACCACACAAGAATTCAGATATTTCCATTCAGAAAGCAAGATGTCAGAAAAGCGTTCCACTGCCGAATTTGAAGGCGAGTTTGGTACGGATGTCGCGAGCCATTCTGCCGTCTCTTGAACGGTCTTCGAACGGTCCAACAGCCGGCGGCAAAGTTCCTGAAAAACGCCATCGGGTAGACGCATGCAAGCCAGTCGCCGCGACGATCCGCCACGCGCCGCGATCCGCCGGGTGGCCACCGCAAGCATCTTCTCATCAACTCTCTTCATGGGCCTCTCCTGGCAAGGCGGACTGATCTTTGGCATAAACGGGCGGCCAATCTTTTTGGCGCGGATCGATGAGCCACCCGACATCGACGCCCAGGGCGTAGGCGAGGAGAAGGGCATTGTTGATGCTTGGGGCGCGGCCGTGTTCCAGATACTCCCGGATCGTTGGCCCCGGCAATGAAGCCCGCCTAGCCAGTGCGGATATGTTCATATCGCGGGTAAGCTGTTCGAGTTTTTCTTTAAAGCCCATATCGACCTCACCTATACGCCTAATTATCGTAAATTTTGGTGGTAATGCAATAGCTATTGTTTATTTTTTTTAATGGGCTAGAGCAATTGGCCTTTAAGTGGTAAAATCCGACCTATGAAGTTCCACGAGAAATTACGGCGGCGGGTTGCCGAGCTTGGGCTTAACAAGTCCAAGGCCGCAAGGGCCGTGGGGCTGCACGAGAGCGTTATAAGCAATTACCTTTTCCGAGAAGATTCTCTCCCCAGGGTGGACATAGCGCTCAAAATTGCGAGAGCATGTAAAGTACCGCTGGAATGGCTCGCAGACGACAACATGGATTGGCCGCCTCCCGCTGAAAATGCTCCAGCTCTTTACAAAATTGGGGATAGGGATTTGGTCTTTGAATTGGCCGCCAGATGGCGCCGGAAGCAAGATGAGCTGCTGCTCCTACTCGACCAGGCGGAAAAAATGGACTGGGGGAAGTTCGCTGCATCACTGCGATCTTATTACGAAAAGAAGGGCGTTGGCCAGGATGAAATAATAGACGGCCGGACTATTGTTTTTAAGCTGATTACCGCGAGGGCTGACGGTGGCGAAGGGTACGACATCTCGCGGTTTTCGGATCGGCACCATGACGCTATGCCAGGATCTGAGAGAGATCGATCGGAATTCGATGCCGCTAAGATCAATGATCGTATAAGTAAAATTTTAGCAAACAAATCCTTCGCGGAAGCGGTCCATATTGAGAACGCCAGGGTCGGTTACGTCGAAGGTGCTGATGAGTTGATAGAGTTAATTAACCGCAAAAACGAAGAATCTGGGATGTAATTGCTTCCGCAACTACTTCCGGGTTCCGTTGCTCAACCGCGTTGTTGATAGCGCCAGGCGGGTAAAATTCTCATCTATCATGCAACCGCCGCCAAAATTCTTACATACAGAAATGCGTAAGAAGTTTAGACGCCGCGCCGTAAATCGTTCCGCCACGGCAGCATACCGCGTATACCCACCAATACCCGCCCTGTCCCGCGATTCTCATCTATCCCTGCAACTGACAATGGGGAAATGGGCACACTAGCTTCTGCCTCCCCCCTGCTACAACACATTAAAATACTTCGCTGCTGGATGATGCACGATCAACGCCGAGGTCGATTGCTCCGGCGTGATGAAATAGCTCTCCGTCAGCGCGCAGCCGATCCGGTGCGGCTCCAGCAGGGCAAACAACTTCTCTTCATCCGCCAGTTCCGGGCAGGCCGGGTAGCCGAAGGAATACCGGCAGCCCTGGTAGCGGCAGGCAAACAGATCGCGCACACTCTGGCCGTCGGCGGTGGCTATGCCCAGTTCCTGCCGGATGCGCTTGTGCCACAACTCCGCCAATGCCTCGGCCATCTGCACGCCGATGCCGTGCATGTACAGGTATTCGGTGTAATCCCCCGCCGCGCGCAGTTCGTTTTCATACGGGCCGATATCCGGGCCCATGGTCACAATTTGGAAGGCCGCCACATCCATGACGCCGGATTCCTTCGTGCGGAAAAAGTCCGAGAGGCACCAGCGTTTCTTGTCCGGCTGACGCGGGAAATTAAACCGCAACCGCTCGGTCTTGCGATCGTCCTGGTAGATCACCAGGTCGTTCTTATCCGCCTGGCAGGGGAAATAGCCGTAGATCACCTGCGGCTTAAGAATCTTCAGGTCGCGGCATTTCTGCTTGATGCGCTCGTAGATCGGGCGCACCGTCTGCTCGGTCCAGGCGCGGAACTCATCGCGCGATTTGTTGCCGGATTTGAATTGCCATTGGCCGCGGAACAGCGCCACCTCGTCGATATACGGGAAAATCTGATCCAGCGGAATGTCCTGCACCACACGCGTGCCGGTAAACGGCAGCGGCGGCACAGTGGCATCCCGGGCGATATCCGAGACGGCAAAATCCCCGGAGTCCGGCCGTTCCGGGCCCAATTGCGGGTTAAACTCCGCACCCGGCAGATCGCCCGGCGTTAAATGCGCACCACCGCCGCCGCACAGCACCCCGGCCCGTTCCTCGGCCATGCCGGTCTCCACCAGCGCCTCGTGCGTGCGGCCGGTGCTGATGTAATCCATCATCCGGAGGCCTTCAAACGCGTCCTTCCCGTAGAACAGCGGCCCCTGGTACAGGGCCCGCAGATCGTGCTCCACGTACTTGCGCGTCAGGGCGGCACCGCCCAAAATCACGGGGTAATTGAGCCCCAGGCGATTGAGTTCCAGCAGATCTTCGCGCATCACCAGCGTCGATTTGACCAGCAACCCCGACAGACCGATGGCATCCGCGCCCACCTCTTTGGCTTTTTCAATCACGTTGGCGATCGGCTGCTTGATGCCGATGTTGTAAACCGTAAAGCCATTGTTGGTCAGGATGATGTCCACCAGGTTCTTGCCGATGTCGTGCACATCACCCTTGACCGTCGCCAGCACCAGCTTGCCGCGGGTCTGGCCTTCCACCTTCTCCATGAAGGTTTCCAGGTGCGCCACGGCCGCCTTCATCACCTCGGCCGATTTGAGCACGAAAGGCAGCTGCATCTGCCCGTTGCCAAACAGCTCGCCGACCACTTTCATGCCGGCCAACAGATGGTCGTTAATGATCGTCAGCGGCGGATACTTGGCCCGGGCCTCGTCCAGGTGCTCCTTGAGCTTCTGCTTGTCGCCATCGATGATGTGCCGCTGCAATTTCTCTTCCAGGGGCAGTTGCGCCGTGGCATCGCCGGCCGCTTTGGCCGGCTCGCCCAGCGTCGAGAGCAACCCCAGCGGGCTGTAATCGGCCGAGGCCCGGTCATAAATCAGATCCAGCGCCCACTGGTAATGCTGCGGGTTGATCTTGTTCTGCGGCAGAATCTTCGACGAATGCACGATCGCCGACGTCAGGCCCGCCTGCACGCATTCATTAAAGAAGGCCGAGTTGATCACCAGCCGGGCATAGGGCTTCAAACCAAACGACACGTTCGAGAGCCCCAGCGTGGTGTGGCAGTTGGGAAATTCCGCGCTGATACGCCGGATGCCTTCGAGCGTTTCAATCGCCAGCCGCCGTACTTCTTCCTGCCCGGTGACGATGGGAAAAATCAGCGGGTCGAAATAGATATCCGTTTCCGGGATGCCGTATTTGTTGACCAGCAGATCGTAGAGGCGCCGGGCGATCTGGATTTTGCGGTCCGCGGTCTTGCCCATCGCCTCGAGTTTGTCTTCATCAATGGTGCCGGCCACCACCGCCGCGCCGTAACGTTTGAGCAGGCGGCACATCCTGGCCAGCTTTTCCTCGCCATCTTCCAGGTTGATCGAATTGACGATGCACTTGCCCGGGGCATATTTCAGGCCTGCTTCAATCACATCCAACTGCGTCGAGTCGATCATCAGCGGCGCCTGCACGAGCTGGGCGAAACGCTTGATCACTTCGACCATGTCCGGCACGCCGGCGCGGCCCACGTAGTCCACGCACACATCGACCACGTGCGACGCCTCGTTGACCTGCTCGACACCCATGGACACCAGCGTGTCGTAATCGCCGGCGATCATGGCCTCTTTGAATTTCTTCGAACCGTTGGTGTTGGTGCGCTCGCCGATCATCAGGATGGAAAGGTCCTGCCGCGCTGCCACCGGGGCAAACAGCGATGAAACCACCGCCGTGCGGGCCGTCGGCTTGCGCCCCAACGCCGCACGCGGTGCGGGCTTAAGACCTGCCACCGCCTGGGCCACCAGTTTGATGTGCTCCGGCGTGGTGCCGCAGCAGCCGCCGCAGATGTTGATGCCGAACGTCGTTACAAAATTGGCGTGGGCCTGGGCCAGCTCCGCACCCGAGAGCGGGAAATGCGTGTGCCCTTCGTGCAGCACCGGCAGGCCCGCGTTGGGCTGCACCGAAATATACCGCGGCCACAGGTCCGAAAGCACCGCCACGTGCTGGCGCATCAGTTCCGGGCCCGTGGCGCAGTTCATCCCCAGCACGTCGATGGGCAGGGCTTCGAGCGCGGCGATGGCCGCGGCCATTTCGGTGCCCACCAGCATCGTACCGGTGGTTTCCATGGTCACCTGCACCATCAGCGGCAGGCGCCGGTTCTTTTCGCGCATGGCATCCAGGCAGGCGGTGGCGGCGATCTTGGCGACGTTCAGATCAAACTGCGTCTCGATCAGCAGCACATCGGCGCCGCCATCAATCAGGCCGCGGGCCTGCTCCAGGTAGGAATCGAGCAGCGTGTCGTAATCAATATGCCCCAGGGTAATGGCCTTGGTGCCCGGGCCGATGGAACCGGCGACAAAACGCTTCTTGCCATCGGCAAAGCGCGCCGCGGCGCGGCGGGCAATCTCCACCGCGGTCTTGTTAAGTTCGTAACAGCGGTCAGCCAGGCCGAATTCCGCCAAGACCACCTTGTTGGCGCCGAACGTATCGGTCTCGACGCAATCGGACCCGGCGGCATAATAGCGGTGGTGGATTTCTTCGATCACATCCGGACGCGAGAGCACCAGCACATCGACGCAGTTTTCCTTGTCCCAGAAATCCTTGAGCGTCAGGTTGAAGGAAAACACCTGCGTGCCCATGCCGCCATCGAAAACCATGACGCGCTCCCGGAGCACATCCAGGAACGGATCGGAATCCATGGGTTGGGTAAAGCGGGCATCGGGAATCGGCAGCGATGCGGGGCGGTGGCTGGAGGCCGTCATAATTCTTCCTGCGTGAAACTGGGAATTTCAAGGACGCATGGCACGCGCGGGGTTAATAATCATCGTCATGCACCGCCGCTTCGCCCAGCGGATGGCTCATCTTAGGCGCTGCGGCGGGCGGCGGGCTCGGACGCACCGGTTTTTTGCCGAAACGCGCGGCCGGGGGACGCAGGTGGGCCGGGCGGCGGTCATGGGAGAATGTCGTGGCGGGAACGTCCACCGGCTTGAAGGGACGCTTGGCCTGGGGACCCCGTTGGACCGCGCCGCTGAATTCCGCGGACCGCGTCCGTGCCGGTGCCACCGCGGGCTCCCGTTCCAGGCGCTTGCGTTCCTTGGCCATTTCTTTTTGCTCGTACCATTGCTGGGTCGCCGCCTTTTCCTGGGCATGGTGTTCCGGCGAACTGGCCTTGTAAAGCCACTGCACTTCGGCCGCGGAGAGCGGTCGGAACTCGCCCACCGCCACGTTCTTGATCGTAACCCGGCCGGCAATCGCCACGCGATTGAGGTCGCGCACGGGATTGCCCACCCGGGCCATTACGCGGCGGATTTCGCTGTTCCGGCCTTCGACGATCTTAACTTCCATAATGGTCCGGCCACGCTCGCGCCCGATTACCTTGACGCTGAAGCGTTCCGTACGGACGCCACCCCCGGCGTTCCCACCACCCATACCACCCGCGCTACCGGGTTTCCCCGGCGCGCCGCGGTGTTCCGGGCCCAGCCACATGCCACGCTTGATCTTCTCGATCCCGGCCGGCGAGAGCTTGCCGTCCACCTCAACAATGTAAGTTTTCTCGATGCCGTAGCGCGGATGCGTGAGCCGGTTGGCCAGTTCGCCATCGTTGGTCATAATCAGCGCCCCGCGCGAATCCATATCCAGCCGGCCCACCGGGAACACGCGTTCGGGAATACCCGCCATCAGCTCGATGACGCGTTTGCGATCGGCGGGATCGTAGTTGGTCACCAGCACGCCCTTGGGCTTGTTGAGCAGGTAATAGACTTTCGCCTGCTCGCGCAGGCGCTCGACAATTTCCTGGTCGATGGTGACTTTGTCGCGTTCCGGATCAATCATTACCGGCACATCGGTGCGCACTTCGCCATTGACGCTGACGCGCCCGGCGGCAATCATCTCCTCGCACTCGCGCCGGGCGGCAATGCCGCAATCGGCCATGAATCGTTGTAAACGAATCTTCACGTAGTATCCCTTCTATTTGAGGAGCATTGAGAATCCGGCCTGTTCGAAATGGTGGTCGCCAGTCAACGCCGTTGCAATTGCCTGATCCTGCATCACCACAAACGAAACACAGTCGGTAAACGACCACTGCTTGTCGCGCCGCGACTCAAAAAAACTCAACCCGCGGCCGAACCAATCCTGCGTCGCCGGTATCACGGTAAACTGCGGGGCCGTGGTGACGCCACGCACAAACGCCGCGGCTTTTTCCCGGTCACGCGGGGCCGAAAGAGCATCAAGGAGTTCGGCAAGAATCCATTGAGTGGTCACAAACCTGCCAACATAGCCGCGTGCAAACGCCGCCTTTCCATGCGCCTTATCCTTCGGGTTCAGGATCGCGAGGAAATAATACGTATCGGCAAAGCAAACCGTCATGGCTGTTCCTTGCGCCGTTTGGGGGTGCCATGGATGTAGTGGTCGTGATTTTCTGCAAAATCTTCCGGGTAATCTCCTTCAAGCGATCCCGCAAAGCGCAACAAGAGATCGCGCGCTGATTCCAACTCGCCCGCCTTCGTTGTTGCTGCAGGCCAGCATTCCACATGAACACTGGTACCCTCCGGCAGCTTAACGCCTTCTTCCAGCACCACCACACCGTTTCTAACTGTTCCACGATACTGAATCATGCAACACCCTACCTATTCCAAGGGACCACTCAGGCCCCATTCATTATACCGTATCACTGTGGCAATCTGGCTTCCAGCCAGCCGCAATCGGAAATGGCATTGATTCGCCCACCGTTCATATTGGCGGGCAGCAGCAGCGTATCGCCGCGCGTAAAGGCTGTCGGGCCGGACCCTTCGCAGTGAATAACACCCTGCCCCTGGGTGGCGATTAACACCACCGGTTCGCCAGCCGCAATGGGCCGCTCCTGGCCGCCGGCAAGGCTGATTCGGTCCATCGTGAAATAGTCGCAGCTCACCAGGCGCGACCCGCCCCCCTGCCGCGTATCGGCGGCCGCCGGCCCAAAGTCGATCACTTCCATCGCCTGCTCCACATGCAGCGCCCGCGGCTTGCCATCCGGGCCGAGGCGGTTCCAATCAAATACGCGGAACGTGGTATCACTGGGCGTTTGCACTTCGGCCGCCAGGATGCCGGCGCCCAGGGCATGCACCGTCCCGGATTTCAAATAATGGCAATCCCCCGCCCGCACCGGAATGGCATTAAGCAGCGGCTCAACCGCCCCATTTTGCAGCGCCGCCCGGAACGCCGCCGCATCCACCCCGGCCTTGACGCCCTTGTAGATCTTGGCCCCCGGCTCGGCATGCAGCACATACCACGCTTCACTCTTCAGATGCGCATCGGGATGCCGGGCACAATAAGCCTCATTCGGATGCACCTGCACGGAAAGATCCGTCTGCGCATCTAAAAACTTAATCAACAACGGAAACCGCCCATTCTTCAAAGCCACCGCCCCCATCAGCCCCTCTGCCTTCTGCCTTGTGCCTTCTGCCTCCTCCCCCAACACCTCGTGCAACGTCTTGCCCTTCCAGAGCCCATTGGCAATCACACTGCTCAAGCTACCATCCGCCGCCGCCCCCTTGGAATCCGCCTTCACCGTCCCCGCCGGCAGATCCGCCAATTCCCACGACTCCCCCACCGGCTTGCCGGCCAGGTCCGCCGGCTGCGCCTTGCCCAGCACATTCTTGAGCCGCGTGCCACCCCAGATACGTTCCTGAAACAACGGTTGAAACTTAAGCGGATACACCAGCAACTCCAAAAAAGTTAACCACAGATAAACACAGATGAACACAGATAATACACGAGACCAATCAAAGCATAAGGCGTTTGTAATCAAGGCGCGGTTTGGCAAAGTTCATAAGCAGGCATACTTTTTTACCGGTAGCCCGAAGGTAGTTAAGACAGATAGCCTTGTGAATGTCGTCCAACCCCTGGACGCATTTGAGCTCCACCAGCACCTGATCATCGACCAGCAGGTCCCCTCTAAATTTCCCCACATCAATCCCATCGTAATACACCGGAATTTCAAACTGCTGCGCGGTGCATAAACCAGCCTTTTGCAATTCATGCGCCAGCGCATTTTCGTAAACCTTCTCCAGAAACCCCACCCCCAGCGTATTGCTCACCGCAAAGGCGCACCGAATAATGACCTCAGTAATCTCATTCAAATCTAATCTGTGTTCATCTGTGTTCATCTGTGGTTCCATCCGTCCGTCGGTTTTCTTCGCCTTCTGCCTTCTTGCTTCTGCCTTCTTTTTCCTATATCATTCTATCCGGATGGACGGATCAATGCCAGCGACAATTTCCGATAGCACCCACCCCGGGGCCGAGGCCTGGGTCGAATTGCTGCGCACCCTGGCCGATCCCATCCGCCTGCGCACGCTCCGCCTGCTCGAACATCAGGTCCACCATGGCCTGAGTGTCGGGGAACTCGCCGCGGTGCTTAAACTGCCGCAGTCCACCGTCTCCCGCCACCTTAAGACGCTTACCGACGCCGGCCTCGCCGCTGTCC
>Ga0316217_10006740_pt1 | contig 11231 bp, 8 predicted proteins | sample 1anoAmetaG_FD_203633 | JGI IMG/M metagenome (GOLD analysis project Ga0316217, IMG submission 203633) | Freshwater microbial communities from Trout Bog Lake, Wisconsin, USA - 1anoA | ecosystem: Environmental > Aquatic > Freshwater > Lake > Hypolimnion/Profundal zone | place: USA: Wisconsin... | reverse complement strand
CCGGGGAAGCCCACGGCGCCCAGGAAGATCGCGTCGAACGGGCGCAGCTGCTCGATCCCGTCCGCCGGCATCATGCTGCCATGCCTGGCGTAGTACTCGCACGACCAGTCGAAGTGCCGCCAATCGATCGAAAAGCCGTATTTTCCGGCGGCCGCGTCCAGGACCCGGATCCCCTCGACCATCACTTCCTTGCCGATCCCGTCGCCGGGAATCGCGGCGATGCTTAGCTTGCTGGACATGCTTCCTCCGAATGGATCTGTTCACAGCATAAAATGGTTTCATGCCGGAGATCCGATTTGACTGCCAAACCTGTTTTCGCGGTGCCTGAAAGATGGCGGGGCGCCGTCTACATCCCGGTGGCGGCCCTGCTCCTTAGCTCCGCCGGCCTGTTCATCAAGGTCCTGACCCTGGGCGCCTTCCAGATCAGCTTCTACCGGTCGCTGGTGGCGGCCCTGACCATCCTGGTGGTCCTGCGGGCGCGCGGGCTGCCCTGGACCCTGGACCTCGATCCCCTCTCCCTGGGCTGCTCCGTGAGCTACGCGGGGATGCTCGTCCTGTTCGTCCTGGCCACCAAGCTCACCACCGCGGCCAATGCCATCCTGCTCCAGTACACCGCGCCGATCTTCCTGCTGGTGCTGGAACCCTGGTCCTTCAGGCTGCCGTTCCCGCGCAAGGACCTGTGGGCGGTGGCGGCGTGCCTGGGCGGAATGGCCCTGTTCTTCGCCGGGCACCTGGAGGCCGGCGGGGCCCTCGGCAACGTGCTGGCGCTGGCCTCCGGGTTCTGCCTGGCCATGGTCTCGCTGCTGCTCAAATGGCGGCGGGTCAAGCATCCCGGCCGCAGCCCATATGGGGTGGTGATGACCGGCAACCTCATGGTGGCCCTGGTCTGCCTGCCCATGGTCCTGGGCGGCGCGCGGCCGAGCCTGGGCCAGGCCCTGGCCCTGCTCTACCTGGGGGTCTTCCAGCTGGGCATCAGCTGGATGCTGTTCACGGCCGGGATGAAGTACCTGTCGGCCACCGCCGCCGTCATCACCTGCATGCTGGAAGCGGTCTTCAACCCGGTGTGGGTGTTCCTCGGGATCGGTGAGCGGCCATCAGGCTTCGCGCTCCTGGGCGGGGCCGTGGTGCTGGGGATTGTCGCCTGGTACAACATGAAAAAGGCCGCGCCGCCCGAACCTGTGGATTGACAAAGCTGGTCATTTCAACAACCATCCAGAATAGTCGAATTCTCAATTCCCTCAACCCCGGACCAGCTTCCCTTCCAACGGGGCGGCTGCCGCCATCGGTTGGCGTGGGGCCGATTCCTTTCCACCTCCCGTGAACGCCGAACGCCAATGAGGAGTCCCGATGAACCGCATGATCCCCGCAGCTTTTGCCCTTGTCTTCACCGTGGCGATGAACGCTCAGAGCGCCCCGCTGGAGATCCAGGCCAAGTTCGTGAAGGTCCTGCTTTCCTCCTCCGGCCAGTTCGGGTTCGCCTGCAATGACGAGAACCTCAAGAAGAAGCTCGAGGAACTGGGCGTGTCGGTCGGCCCCGGCTTCAAGTACGCCTGGGGCTCCTCGGAACCCGAGGTCAGGGCGCTGAAGGCCCAGGGCCGGTTCATCATCTGTCCGAACGTCGATTGGCTGAAGTCGGGCGGCTGCATCGCCATCGTCGAGGAGGCCGGCAAGCCCCAGCTCTACCTCAACAGCGCCAACACCAAGGCCTCCGGCGTGACCGTCTCGGACGCCATCATGAAGATCGCGAAAAAGCTCTAGCACAGTGGGGTCCGTTTGGCCTGGGCGCCCGTGCGGGGCACAAGCCGTGACGGAGCGGGCTCCGTAACGGCTGCCGGCAGCTCCGGCGGGCCGGGAAAAGAAACCGTTGAATCGAATATTTTATAAATTATTATTAAACAGTCGGTTCGTCTGGAAGCGCAGACCGGAGGTGACTGTTGAGTCAAGGCTACTTTTGCGATGCCGAGTATATTGATTATTTCTACGACGGACTTAGCCCATGGATCATGGACTACCTGGCCGCCGTCCGCGGGTTTCCCCGCACCGCCCTGGCCGGCGGGTTCACCTACTGCGAACTGGGCTGCGGCACGGGCCTGAGCCTGATCATCCACGCCGCGGCCAATCCGGGCGGCCGCTTCTACGGGGTCGATCTCAACCGGGACCACATCCAGCGGGCCATCCAGACCGCCAAGGCCGGGCAGGTCGACAATGTGACCTTCCTGGAGGAGGATTTCACCCACCTGCTGGAACGGGACCTGCCCCGCTTCGACGTGATCGCCCTGCACGGGGTCTATTCCTGGGTCAGCCAGGCCATCCGCCGCGAACTGCAGGGGTTCATTTCCCACCGGCTGCAGCCGGGCGGAAAAGTCTACATCAGCTACAACGCCCTGCCCGGATGGGCGCAGCAGGCCCCGGTCCGGCAGATCATGGCCACCCGGGTGGACGGCATGGCCGGCGGCACCCTGGACAAGGTGGCCCAGGGCCGGGCCCACCTCAAGCTGCTGCTGGAAGCCGGCGCGCCTTCGGTCACCGGCTCGCCCCAGGTCAAGGCCCTGGTGGAGCACATCCTGGACGCCGATCCGCGCTACGTGGCCCACGAGTATTTCACACCATTCTGGGAACCCTACTACTTCCAGCAGGTTTCCACGGACATGAGCCGGGCGGGGCTGAGCTACCTGGGCTGCCTGCCCATCTCCCTCAACTACGGCGCCTTCTGTCTGCCCAGGGACCTCCAGGGGTTCTTCGAGGGGCTGCGGACCCGGGAGGCCTTCGAGACCCACAAGGACCTGGTCCTGAACACCGTGTTCCGGCGGGACGTCTACTGCCTCGGCAAGGAACAGCCGGTCCCGGCGGACCGCCACCGGCTGGCGGGGGTGACCCTGGGCTCGTTCAAGGCCCGGGAGGATTTCGAGTTCCGCTTCGAAGTGAAGACCAACGCGATCGCCCTGGACGGCGTCATCTTCCCGCTTCTGGCCGATCTCCTGGCCGGCGACCGGGTCGCCGTGGATGACCTGCTGCGGCACGAGTCCCTGGCCGCGTTCAGCCAGGAGGAGATCCTGCAGGGGCTGGAGTGCCTGGTGGCCTCGGGCCAGGTGCTGCCGCTGGCGCCGGGTCCGGTCCCGCCCCCCTCGGGGCTGTCGCCGCTCAACCGCCACCTGCTGGAACGGGACCTGGCCGGGAACGACAGCGTATCCCTGGCCTGCGCCGGGGCCGGCACCGGGCTCGCCCTGCCCCGGGCCGACGCGCTCATCCTGTACGGCCTCCAGCAGGCCGGGCCCGAAGGCGTGGCCGCCTGGATCGATGACTGGGGCCGGACCCACAACCTCCAGTTCACGAATGGCGACAGCGCCGCCTCCCTGGAAGCGCAGGTGCGGGCCCGGGCGCGCCACCTGCCGCTGGCGCAGCTGGGGATCGGCGCCCCGGCATGATGCCGGGCGCGCGGCTCAGGATCCGGCCGGCAGGCTTCTGAGCCGCTCCACGCTGGCGAGGGCGGCCTGGAAGTCGAAGCTGTCCATCTGTCCCGCCAGGAGGTCCAGTTCCGCCCGCAGCGCCGGACCGGCGCCGGCTTCCCTGAGCCTGGCCAGCGGGGCTTCGGCGTCGGGGCTGCCGATGCGCAGCTGGCCGGCCAGCTCGTCCAGGACCGCCAGCCGCTCCTCCGCCGACAGTTCCGCCCCGGCAGAAGCCCCGTCCGCGGGCCGCAGCCCGCGCCCGGTTTCCAGGACCACTTCGAAAGCCGTCGCGAACGCCGCGATCCGGTCCGGCAGCAGCTCCGCGTCCCGGGCCTGGACCGCCTGTTCAAGGGCGATGCTGGCCTGGTGCGCGGCGGTGGCGGAGAGGTTCCCCAGGGCCCCTTTCAGGGTGTGGACGATCCGGCCGGCCGCGGGCCAGTCCTGCAGATCCAGGGCCCTGCGCAGCTCCTGGACGCTGGCGCCGAATTCCCGCCCGACCATGACCAGCAGTTCGCGGAGCAGGTTCCGGTTGCCGCCCAGGCGCTGCATGGCCGCCGCCACGTCGATGCCGGGCAGGCGTTCCGGAAGCTCCGGGCCAGATCCGGACTCCGGCCGTCCGGGGGCTTCTTCCCGGGGACCCGCCGCGACCCACTGCCCCAGCACCGTGAACAGGGTCTCGGGATCGATGGGCTTGGTCAGGTAGTCGTTCATGCCCGCCGCCAGGCACGCCTCGCGGTAGCCGGAGATGGCGTGGGCGGTCATGGCGATGATCGGCAGGTCCCGGTGCCGGGCCGAGCCGCGGATGCGCAGGGTGGCCTCGTAGCCGTCCATCCCGGGCATCTGGATGTCCATGAGGACGGCGTCATAGTCCTGCGCGTCGACCATGGCCACCGCCTCCACCCCGGAAGCGGCCACGTCCACCCGGAGCCCGGCGCCTTCCAGGATCTCCACGGCCACCTGCTGGTTGATGAGGTTGTCCTCGGCCAGCAGGATCCGGGCGCCGCGGATCCGCTCCTCCGCCGCCGAAGCGCCGGCGCGGACCGGCTTGATGAGCGCCTGGGCGGTCTGCCGGCCCAGGGCCTCAAGCATGGTGTCGAGCAGCACCGAGGAGTTCACCGGCTTGACCAGGAAGCCGCGGATCCCGGTCTTCTCGGCGGCCTTCCGGACCTCCTCCCGGCCGTGGGCGGTCACCATGATGATGGTGGGAATCGCCGACAGCCCGGGCAGCTCCTGGATGACCTGGGAGGTCTCGATGCCGTCCATGCCGGGCATGCGCCAGTCCATCATGACCAGATCGTACTGGGCCTCCTGGAGCCTGCGCAGGGCCGCCTCGCCGGAGGCCACCGCCTCCACCTGGAAACCGAAGCCCTGGATCTGCTCCTTCAGCACTTCCCGGGCGACGTTGGAATCGTCCACCACCATCACCTTCAGCCCCCGGGCGGCGACCGGCGCCTGGTGCGAGGCCGTGCGCTCTTCGGCCAGCTGGAACTCGGCCGTGAAGATGAACATGCTGCCCCGGCCGGGCTCGCTCTCGATGCGGATCCCGCCGCCCATCTTCTCCACCAGGCGCTTGGAGATGGTCAGGCCCAGCCCGGTGCCGCCGAACCTCCGGGTGGTGCCGCTGTCGGCCTGGGAGAAGGCCTGGAACAGCCTGTCGATCTGCTCCGGGCTCATGCCGATGCCGGTGTCGGCCACCGAGAAGCGCAGCCGGACCCGGTGGCCCAGGGCCTGCTCCAGTTCCACCCGGGCATGCACGTATCCGGCGGGGGTGAACTTCAGGGCGTTGCCGACCAGGTTGACCAGCACCTGGCCCAGGCGCAGGGAATCCCCCACCAGGCCGGTGGGCACCTCGGGCTGCAGGCTGACCAGCAGATCGAGATCCTTCTCCGAGGCCCGCCCGGAGAACAGGTCCACCACGTGGTCCAGCACTTCCCGGAGGTTGAACGGCACCGTCTCCAGCTCCAGCCGGCCGGCCTCGATCTTGGAGAAGTCCAGGATGTCGTTGATGATGGTCAGCAGGTTCTGGCCGGCGGCGGTGATCTTCTGGAAGTAGTCGTGGGCCTTCCTGGGCAGCTCCAGCTTGGTGCCCAGGCCGGAGAAGCCGATGATGGCGTTCATGGGCGTACGGATCTCATGGCTCATGTTGGCCAGGAACTCGCTCTTGGCTTCGCTGGCCGAGCGGGCGAGCACGGCCAGCCGGTTGGTTTCGGCCAGGGACTGGGACAGGGACTGGTTGAGGGTCTGCAGTTCCTCCCGGCTGTTCATCAGCGCCGCCATGGCCGCCCCCAGCTGGCGGATCGAAGGGCGGAACACGAAGACGAACTCCAGCAGCAGGATCATCAGGCCGACGGCCAGGATGATCGCCTCCAGCCGCTGCAGCCGTTCGATCCGCGCCCGGGCCTCCTGGTCGAAGCTGAAGGTGATCCGGTCCATGAGCTTGAGGAACGCCTGCTCGTTGCCCAGGAGCGCCAGGGCGTCGCGGTTGGCGGCCGCCTTGCGTTCGGCCGCGGTGCCCAGCTGGCCGCGTCCGGCCGCCAGCAGGTGGGAGGCCGCCTGGACCATCTGCCCATAGGATCCGGCGATCTGGCTGAACAGGGCCTGGACCGCGGGCGACCCCGGCCGGGCCGGCAGGCCGAGACCGGGATCCCCGAACTGCAGGCCGGCCTGGGCCCGGGTCCAGTCGTTCAGGGAGACCTCCATCTCCTGGAAGCGGGGATCCGATGGATCGAACGAATCCTCCCGGGCCAGGGCCAGGGCGCACTTGGTCAGGCGCTGGCTGAGCATCCGCTGGCGGCCGGAAAGGTTGATGATCCGGGCATCGCCGCCGTTGCGGCTGATGGAGTAGTGCATCACCGCCGAGGAGGTGAGCAGGGTCAGGGCGATGAAGCTCAGGGCGAAGCCGTAGAGCAGACGGATCCTGGCGAGCTTCTTGAGGCTGAAGAAGGATTGCGGCACGGTGCGGGGTCCTCGGTTCAAACGGACGGCAGGGCCGTCCAGCGGTTTCTGCCCAGCCGCTTGGATTCATAGAGGGCCTGGTCCGCCCGGTCCAGCAGCTGGTCCGGCCGGTCGTCGGCGGTGGGGATCATGGCGGCCACCCCCAGGCTGATGGTGACCCGGCTGGCGGCATCGGAGTCCTCGTGGGGGATGGCCAGGGCCTCCACGGAGGCCCGCAGCAGCTCGGCGATCCGGCCCGCCCCTTCCAGCTCCGTGCCCGGCAGGACGCACAGGAACTCCTCGCCGCCGAACCGGGCGACCAGGTCGGTCTTGCGCTGGGTGCTCCGTTCCAGGGCCTTGGCCACCTGGCGCAGGCAATCGTCGCCGGCCAGATGGCCGTAATGGTCGTTGTATGCCTTGAAGTGGTCCAGGTCGATCAGGATGAGCGAGACCGGCCCCCCCAGGCGCTGCGCCTGGCTCCATAGAAGATCCAGGAATTTCTGCAGATGACGGCGATTGGGGACACCCGTGAGCCCATCGGTCATGGACTGCTGTTCCAGCTCGTCGCGGCAGCGCTTGAGCTCCAGCTGGGTCTTGACCCTGGCCCGGACGATGGAGAGGCTGAAGGGTTTGGTGATGTAGTCCACCGCGCCCAGGTCGAAGCCCTTCAGCTCCTCCCCCTCCTCGTCCTGGCCGGTGACGAAGATCACCGGGACCTGGCGGGTGCGCGGGTCCTCCTTGAGCCTGGCGCAGACCTGGTAGCCGTCCATCTCCGGCATCACCACATCCAGCAGGATCAGGTCCGGCCGCTCCCGGAGGGCCAGTTCCAGGGCCACCGGGCCGCCGGTGGCCACCAGGATCTTGTAGTCCTCCCGGAGGAACTGGATGAGGGTCCGGATGTTCGAAGGCGAATCGTCCACCAGCAGGATCCTGGGCAGGCTCCCGGGCTCGGCGGCGGCCGGCTCGAAGCTGGCCGGCGGCCGGGGCGCCTCGTACTTGGCGTCCGGGAAGTAGATCGGGCTGCACTCCGGACAGAGGCTGTGGCTGAACTGGACCGACGACCGGCGCGAGACGTATTCCTCGACCTGCTGCCAGAACCCGCTGTCGTTGCGGATCTTCTTGCAGTGGGCGCAGATCGGGATCAGGCCCGAAAGGTCGTGGATCTGCTCGGCGGTCGCCCGCAGTTCCGCCAGGAGCGCGCGCTCCCGGTCCCTTGCCAGCTTGAGGCCCAGGTGGGCCTTGAGCCGGGCCAGCAGCTCCGCCCCGTGGAACGGCTTGGGGATGTAGTCGGCGGCGCCCTCCTCGAACCCCGCGACGATATCGTCCATGCCCGCCCTGGAGGTCAGGAACACCACCGGGGTGTCCTCGTGGGCCTGGTTCTTCTTGAGTTCCCGGAGCACCGCCAGGCCGTCCATGTGCGGCATGAGGATATCCAGGACGATCAGGTCCGGCTTTTCCCGCAGCGCCAGCGCCAGCGCCTGGGGGCCCGAGGCCGCCTGGAGCACCCGGCATGGGAACCCGGACAGGATCTCCACCAGCGCCCGCAACTGGTCCGGGGCGTCATCGACGATGAGGATCAGCGGCAATGCCGCAGTATCCGGGCCGGAGCCGGTTCGGAGATTCGAAGACATGGGCCCCACTCGGAGAATGACCAGAGATGACTGGAATGGGTCATTCTAGCAAATCCGGGCCTTCGTTTGGAATCATCAAGGGTCGCTTTCCGCGGGCCGCCAAGAAACGTTCGCCTTGTCCAATCAAGACTAAAAATGACCACATTTAACTTACTTTTCACATGCCCGGCCAGGAAAACATAGGACGATGGAGCATGGAGCCAGCCATGCACCAGAAAACCATCGCCCTCGTCGCCCATGACAACCGCAAGAAGGACCTGATCGAATGGGTTTCCTGGAACCACTCGATCCTGGCCGAACACAGGCTCGTCTGCACCGGCACCACCGGACGCCTGGTGGAAGAGGCGCTGGCCAGGAAGGCCTCTGAAGTCGAGGAACCGCTCCCCATCCCCCCCATCCAGCTGCTCAAGTCCGGCCCCCTGGGCGGTGACCAGCAGCTGGGGGCGATGATCGCCGAGGGCCTGATCAATCTGGTGATCTTTTTCTGGGACCCCATGGAGCCCCACCCCCACGATGTGGACGTGAAGGCGCTGCTGCGCATCGCCGTGGTCTACAACATGCCCATCGCCTGCACCCGCAGCACGGCGGACTTCCTGATCTCCTCCCCGCTCATGAAGAAGCCCTACGCCCCGGCGCTCAATGACTATTCGGCGTACATCGGCCGGGACCTGGGCAGGGAGTGAACCGGTTGCCGGGCGGGAAGGACTTGTCCTGCCTGGGGTGCATTGATTCCTGGCGGGCCGGGAAGTTTCACTCGATCCGCTCGGCATCTTTCCAATTCAGGATGGCCCATTCCAGCGTTCGTGGCGTGAAGGAAAACCACCCCCTCGGCATCATCACCGCATACAGCGCCAGATCACCCTTGGGATCGCCCTTGGCCATGCCCAGCGGTTCCGTCACCCGCTTGTTCAACTTGAACCGGTAGGTGTGGTTGGCCGACCTGAAGAAGACCTCGCGCGGATGGTAGAGGCCGGCAACCATGACCATCCGTGCGGCGGAATGAACCCTAAGGAACCCATCGAATCCCTCCATGGCAACAAGTCCTCGACAGGCGCCGGCAAAGGCGCCTCCCTGGTCCGCGGCCGCCTGCGGCCAGGCGGCTTTTCGTTGGAGGAAAGGTATAGGTTTGTGGAGAATCAGCCGCAAGCAGCCGACCATTGGCCGGCTGCCTGGATTTCGGATGGAACTTCCGTTAAGTCATAAAAATGATGATTAGAATTATTTTTTGATCACTTCCTGAGCACCACCGTGAACGTGCTGCCCTCCCCGGGCGAACTCTGCACCTGCACCGTGCCCCCATACAGCCCGGCCAGCCGGCGCAGGATCGACAGCCCAAGCCCCGAGCCCAGGATGTTGCGGGTCTTTTCGTTGCGGATCCGGCTGAACTCGCCGAACAGCTTGCCCATCTCCTCGGCGGTCATGCCGATGCCGGTGTCGCGCACGGCGATGGTCACCGCCGCGGCGTCCTGCTCCACGGTCACGGTCACCGAGCCGCCGTCCTGGTTGTACTTGATGGCGTTGGAGATCAGGTTGTTGAAGATGATCTCCAGCTCGCCGGGGTCGGCGTCGAGGATCACCGGGCCCTTGGGGTTGAAGCCCATGGTCACCCACTTCTCGGCCGCCAGCACCTGGTGGGTCTCCAGCACCTGGGCCGCCACGGCGCAGACGTCCACCGGGGCCAGTTCGCGCTTCTTCTGGCCGGACTCGATCTGGGTCAGGTCCAACAGGTCCATGATCAGCTTGCGCATGCCGTCCAGCCGGATCATGGACCGGCTCACCAGCCGGTCGTAGTCCTCCATCTTTTCGCCCAGGGAACGGTCGCGCAGGATCCGCAGGTTGCCCTCCACCGCCGCCAGGGGCGACTTGAGCTCGTGGGCCAGCACCGAGAGGAACTCGAACCGGATCTGCCGGCGCTCTCCGGCCAGCTTGCGGGCCGCGCGCTGGACCATGGCGTGCTTGCTGGCCTTGTGCACCGCCGCCTTGAGCTCGTCGGGATTGAAGGGCTTGGCCAGGAAGTCGAAGGCGCCGACCTTGGTGGCCTGGACCGCGGTGTCCAGGGTGGCGTAGGCGGTGATCATCACCACCAGGGTCTCGGACTTGCGCTCGCCCAGGGTCAGCAGCACGTCCAGCCCGGAGATGCCCGGCAGCTTGTAGTCCAGCAGCAGGATGTCGGCCGGGTCCACCGCCAGCAGGTCCAGGGCGGCTTCCCCGGAATCGGCCATGGTGATCCGGAACGACACCTCCGCCTCGATGTCGTCGAACCAGGTGGTGTAGTGGCGCAGGGCGCGCTCCACCGAGAGGCGCATGCCCATCTCGTCGTCCACCACCATCAGATGCAGGGTCTCTTTCACGCCTCAGTCCCCCACTCGCTTCGCCTCGCGCGGCAGTTTCACCCGGAAGATGGTGCCGGTCGGGCCCTTCAGCGGGTCCGGGTTGGATTCCACGCTGATCTCGCCCCGGTGCAGCTTGACGATCCCGTAGACCACCGGCAGCCCCAGCCCGGTGCCCTTGCCCATCACCTTGGTGGTGAAGAACGGCTCGAACAGCTTGTTGAGGTTCTCCTTGGGAATCCCGGTGCCGGTGTCCTTGACCTCAACCGTCAGGGTCTTGTCGTCGGCCCGGGAGGTGATCCTCAGGGTCCCGCCCATGGGCATGGCGTCGAAGGCGTTGCCGCCCAGGTTGACGAACACCTGGATCATCTGGTCCCGGTCCAGCTCGACCTTGGGGCTGCCCTCCAGGTGCTCCACTTCCACCTTGATCCCGGGCGGGGTGGCCAGGTTGGCCATGGAGGTGCGGATCACCTCGCGGATATCGTTGGACTGGAAGGCCACCTTGTTCTGCCGGGCGAAGTCCAGCAGGCCGGCGACGATCCGCTTGCAGCGGTTGGCCTGCTCCACGATCATCTCCAGATCGGGCCGCATGGCCGATTCCTTGGCGCACTCGTCCAGCAGCAGGTGGGTGTACATCAGCACCACGCCCAGGGGGTTGTTGATCTCGTGGGCGACCCCGGCGGCCAGCTGGCCCATGCTCGCCAGCCGCTCCGAGTGCATCAGCGTCTCCTGCGTGCTCGCCAGCTTCTCGTTGGCGTGGGTGAGCTTGCGGATGGTGCTGAGGTTGGTGTCGATGACGAACGGCAGGCACATCTCGCTTTCGGCGTAGCCCTTGGCGATGGCCAGGGCGTGCTCGCGGCAGGTGTGGTAGCCGCAGGCGCCGCAGTTCA
>Ga0316217_10006739_pt1 | contig 11235 bp, 7 predicted proteins | sample 1anoAmetaG_FD_203633 | JGI IMG/M metagenome (GOLD analysis project Ga0316217, IMG submission 203633) | Freshwater microbial communities from Trout Bog Lake, Wisconsin, USA - 1anoA | ecosystem: Environmental > Aquatic > Freshwater > Lake > Hypolimnion/Profundal zone | place: USA: Wisconsin... | reverse complement strand
GCCAGTGCCAGCGACGCGATACCCGCCACGGCATATGTCCAGGCCGTCGCGGCCCTGAGTGGGGCCCCGGTGAGCCCAGCGCCGAGCATGGCGCCCAGCCACTGGACCAGGCCGTGCGGGTTGAGCTGGTGGACCTTGTCCCAGTCCACCAAAATAAACGTGAACGGCCAGGCCGCGAGAATCCAGCCGAGCGTGCCGCCGAGGCGCACCAGGCCGAATTCCTTCTGGGGCTCTTTCAGGTGGGCGAAGGCGATGGAATTGACGATGGACATCGTGGGCACAAAGAGCAGGCAATGCACCAGCATCAGGCCAAAAAACGGCCAGAACATTTTCGTGAAGGCCAGTCCGAGCAGCGCGACGCCGCCGACGCCATGGCTGAAGGCCAGAAATTTTTCCGCCGCGAAATTCCGGTCGCAAAACTGATTGCTGAAAAACATCCCCGCGATGGCCGCGATCGGGAAGGCGTTCAAAATCCACGCCTGTTCGCCCGGCGAAAAACCGAGGCTCGGCAGGTAGCTAAAAATCAGCGGCAGCCAGGCGCCCCAGATGAAATACTCCAGCAACATCATGACGAAGAGTTTGAAACGCGTATTCATGGCTGGAAGTTCAAAGCTTGACCACGGCGCCCGTGCGGACGGATTTTTCCTCGGCCGCGCAGATTTCCAAGGCCGACAGGCCGTCCTGGGCCGTGACGACGGTCGGTTTTTCGCCGCGCGCCACACAGTTGACGAAGTAACGGATTTCGCCGCTGTACCCGTCGGTGCCGGCGGGCTGGAGTCGGCGTTGCGCCCGGCCGTGCCGCAGAATTTGCAGGGCGCCGACCCCGCGCGCGAGGTCAAAGTCGAGCGTTGCCTGCTCGCAGTGGAGCGTGAAGGTCATGTTGAAACCGTCCGCGAGCAGCCAACTGCCTTCGGCATGAACGACTGGGCCGCCGGGGTAAAAATACTGCGTAACCACGTGGTCAACGGCTCCCTCCGCATCGGTCACGCCGGTGGAAAATACTTTTTGCGGCCGGCCAAAAAGAAAATTAACAAAATCGGTGTCGTGGATGTGCAAATCATATAATGCCCCGCCGGCGTGAGCGCCGTTCCGGCTCCACGCCGGCTTGGCCGACAGGCGACGGAAGTTCGCCGCGTGCACAACGCCGTAGATTTGGTTGGTTACGATTTGCTTCAATTCCATCCAGCCGGGCCAGAAGCGCATGCACATGGCGGGCATCAAGAAAAACTCCGTGCCATTGATGCCTGCCAGGAGTTGACGCGCCGCCCTCGCGGTTTGCGCCAGCGGTTTTTCGCAGAGCACATGCTTGCGGGCCCGCATCGCCGCCAAGACCTGCGCGGCATGCAGTGCGGTCGGCGTGCAAATGTCCACGGCCTCGACCTCCGGATCGGAAAGCAAGGCCGCAAATTCGCGATAGACCCGCACCTGCTTGCCCAGCGTGATCGCCGTTGAGTCGCCGAGGTTGCCTTGGACGCCGCCGAGCACGCCGTTGACGGGCGCGCGCGAGTTATCGCACACGGCCACGATGCGGGCGTTGGGCAACCGCTGGTAGGCGCGCAGATGGGTGAGGCCCATGAAACCCAGCCCCACTATCGCAATGTTGACTTTCTTGGCCGGCATGGCTTTTAGAAAAAGGTCCGTTCCATCACCTCACGGGCCGTGCGGATGTCGGCCACGCGGTGGTGGCCGTATTCACGCTCGATGACAAGATTCACATTGAATACGACGTGTTTAAAGGTCGAAAAAAAGCCCCGCCAGTCCACCTCGCCGGCGCCGACGGGCACTTCCTCGCCCCAAGTGCCGGGCACCTTGGCGCGTTTGGCGTCCTTGATGTGCACCTGCCGAATCCACGGCGCAAGCACATGCAACGCCTTCACGGGATCGCCCTTGTCATACATGATCATGTTCGCCGGATCGAAGTTCACGCCGATGTTCGGGTGGTTCAGCCGGTGCAAAAGCAGGGCGAGTTCCGGCGCGGTTTCCTGGCCGGTTTCCAGCCCGAGCAAGATGTTCTGCACCATGAAAATGTCGGCCACGGTGTCGAGCCGATGACACATTTTGGCAAAGGTCGGATGCGATTCGTCCGGCGGCAGGAAACCGGCGTGAAACGTGACCAGCTTGAGTCCCATCTTCTTGGCGATGGCCGCGCCGGCGGAAATGTTCTTCAAGTTTTTTTCCCAGGTCGCCTCGGGGGCGATGCCGCCGGTGGTGCGGATCGTTTCCAGCGTGGAATAATCCTCGCCGAGGCAACGCACCATGCCCGAAACGACCGTGATTCCCGCTTCGCGCAACAACTTCTCCGTGTCGCCCCAGACCTTGGGGGCATCGCGCAGCGGGTCCAACTCCAGTTGCAACCGGGCAATGCCGGTCGCGCTCAGTTTCTGGATCAAATCCTGAGGGCTGGTGGGTTGCAGCGACCAACTGCACACGGCCAGTCGTTCCTGAACAAGGGCGGATTTCATACGCTAAATCGTCTAAGCCTGACCGGAACTGTGCGGGATGCATTTCACCGTCCCGCGGCAAATTTCCACCAAACTAGCTTTATGACCGCTCGCCGCCTAGGCCAAAGATGTTGCTTTTCTTGTAAAATTGTAACCTCTCAGGTCATTTCACTTCTGCCAGCGGTTGGTCGAAAACCCAGTCCAGCGCCCGCAGAATGCGTGCCTGCAAATGATCGGAATGGTGGCCCGGCGGCTCGTAAAACGTGCATCGGGCCGGACGCGTTTTTAGCACCTCGTATATTTTCCGGGCGCCGATGTTCGCGGAAAAATCATCCTGCCTCGGCCCGTCCAGATAAATTCTCTGCGCCGGAGAAAAGGCCCCGGCATTGTTCCGCACCAAGGTCAGCGGATCGTTGTCCAGCCAGCGCTGCCAGATTTCCGGGCGAAAATGTCCATGCGCGTCATAAAGCCACTCAAACTCACCGCGATGCGGCCAGCCGCGCGGCGCATAGGCGGCGGACAGGCCGATCACGTAGGCGACATCGCCGTCCTTTGGCAACGGCATTTTCCCGGCGGCAATTTGGTCCAAGTCGGTGAGCGGCAGTTGCGCCACGGACTTCACTTTCACGAGCGGGAGATGGCTGGTAGGGAAATCCGAGTCCGGACTCAATGCGATCACTCCGTCGAACAGTTTTTTGTGCGAACTGCCGAGACGCAGCGCACCGAAGCCACCGCTGGAATGGCCGGCGATGAGACGTCTAACGCCGTTCGTCGGCGCAGGATATTCCTTTTCGACCGCCGCCACCACTTCGTCGCAGATGAAATCCTCATAATCGCCCTGCGCCGGTGAGTTCAAATATTGGCTGCCGCCCCAGCGCGTCCACCCGTCGCCAACCACGAAAATGACCGGCGTCACTTCGTCGGCCAGCTGCTGGGCAAACCGCAACCAGGCGTTGGAGCTGGCGTTGACAAAACCCGCCGACGAGTTGCCGTAGCCCGGCAGGTAATAGACCAGGGGAAGGGGCGCGCCGTTGGTCGCCTGTGCCGGCAGAAACACCGGCACCAGCCGCGTGTCCGGGTCGCGGAGCGGATTGTGCTTCAGCGCCCGGCTGTGCAGCGCGATGATTTCCAACCGCGGGCCGGCGCCCAGCACACTGTAAGCCGCGAACAAAAACGCCAGAAACACCGCCGCGCACCACACGAAATTAAATTTTCGGCCAGTTCGGTTGCTGATCATAAATTCATGGCGAATTCACAACGGTGGTATTCGACCATCGCCAGCGCAGAGGGGCAGCCTCGAGCGGATGATTTCGCCACGCGCCACGCGGTTAATGGCTGCATTATGGCGCGGCCGCCATGCTGGCTAAAGCGCAAATATGTGGCTTTTATTTTGTTTTTGTAACAGGTAAATTTCCCCGCATGCCAGAAACGCTCAACCCCGACTGGTGGCCGGCGCGGCAACTGCGGCACAGTCCCATCCGGCGGGTTTTTGTCTGCGGCCGCCGCTTGAATCCGCCGGTGTTCAGCCACGTGGTTAATTTTACCCGCCTCGAAATTCCGCTGCGCGGTCGTTATAAAAACCAGATCGAGTCCGACAACCAAGTCTTGCCGGTGAGTCTGGCGCCTGGCACCGTGCTGTTCGCGGCGCCGAATTGTTGGAACCTGCCGGAATGGCAGCCCGGACTGGAACTCTTGACCGTCCAGTTCGGCCGGTCCCAGATCGGCATGAGCCTCATCTCGACGCAGTCCGGAAAATATCCGGATCTAAAAGTGCGGAAACACTCGCTGCCGCGGCCGCTGACGGGTCCCCTGCCGCACTTGCTGGAGGCGCTGCTGGAACTGCAGGCCGAGAACGGCACGCCGGAGACCTTTGTGCCAATGGTCCGCGCGCTGATGCTGTGTCTGGAAACCCTGTTGCGCCAGCCGCCGGGCCGTCCCGTCAGCCGTGCCCTGACGTTGTTGGAGGAGATCCGCGTGTTTTTGCAAAGCAACTACCAATATGAGATCACCCGCGACTCCGTCGCGCAGCAATTCAATATCACGCCCAACCACATGTCGCGCCTGTTCCGGTCGCACGGCCATATGACTTTCAACGGTTATCTGACCCAGGTGCGGATTGACCGCGCCAAACATCTGCTGCGAAGCTACAACCTCAAGCTCGACGACATCGCCGCGCGTTGCGGTTACCATGACACGCCGTATTTCTGCCATGTCTTCAGGCGACTCGCCAAATGCACGCCCATCGAATATCGGCTGAAGGAGCGCCCCCCGAAGCGGAAGGATCCAGCTTGAAGCAGGACGCACCCTTCTTGGGCGGATTGGCGGTGATGAAACCAAATCCCATTTCCAAGCCTCGACCGGAGCCGGCCCAACGGCCAAGATTGACGGTCGCAGCTTGCGCCGCATGATGAATAAACGACAATCCCGTTTTAAATCGGAGAACATGCGATCATTAAGCCGCCTTCACCTTTTTCGCAACTCTCAAAGAAGGGCCGGGAACTTTTTCCGATTTTGCCTGGTGGCCATCTTTTTTAGCGCACTCGATTCAAGTTTCGCGGCGGCTGAACACTATGAAAATCCGGATTACCTGATTGACAATTGGCAAGGCAGCGACGGGTTGCATGAGAATTCCGCCTCCAGTCTGGCCCAGACGCCCGATGGCTACCTTTGGGTGGGCACTTATGGCGGATTAGTCCGTTTCAATGGCAATGACTTCACCCAGGTATCAGTGTTTCCTGAGGTTTTAAAGTCCGGCGAATCGGTCACCCGGCTGCACGTGGATCACGCTGGACGGCTGTGGGTGGCCACTGAAAGAGGAATCCTGGTGATGGAACACGGCGTCTGGCGAAAAATTGCCAGCTTCAAACTGGACGAAACCATCATCCGCACCTTCGCCACTCTCCCCTCCGACCAACTCTGGTGCGGGACGCTGGACGGGAAATTGCTTACCATCGAGAATTACAAGCTGGAGGCGGTGACGCCGCCAGCGCCGTTGTTTGCCAGCGGGGTTTTTTGCTGCGCCGACAGCCGGGATGGCAGTCTTTGGCTGGCCAATCGCGGCTACATAGGCCGGCTGACCAGCACGGGCTGGCAGGCAATTGGCCCACCGGGCGCCGACCGCAAACCGCTCCTCGCCGCTGCCGCCCGCAATGGTGGCTTGTGGGTTTATCTCCAGGCAACCCGCCAATTGCTGCACTATCACGCCGACGGCTCGGCGGAAGCCTTCGCGGCTCCGGCGATCAACAACATGCGCGAGCTGTACGAAGACCATAACGGCACGGTGTGGATTGGCTCCACCTTGACTGGCCTGATGCGGTTGCAGCCGGAGGACACGAACGACAATCGGAGCATCACCATTGCCAACGGGCTAGCCAACAATGTGGTGCTGGCCATCACCGAAGACGCGGAGAATAATCTCTGGGTCGGCACCGGAAGCGGCGGCTTGCACCGGTTGATCGCCCGGAGATTTTTCAATCTGGGACTGGCGCAGGGACTGCCCAATCCCATCGTTCGCGCGATCATCCAAGAATCGCCGGGCCATATTTTGGTGGGCACGCACGGCGGCGGCATCGCGCGGATTCACAACGGCCAGGTATCCATCCCCAACCACCGATCGTCCGATGATTTGGCTTCCGCCAGTTCGTTTATTTGGAGCGCCCTGCGCGATCATACCGGACGCCTTTGGCTGGGCACATTTAACGGCGGATTATTGTTTGAGACCAACGGAATCGAGAGTTTATTCAGCCCCTGGCCGGAAGCCTTGGGCAAGACCATCAACGCGCTTTACGAAGATCCTCAAAACCGGATTTGGGTCGGCACCCGTTCCGGGCTGGGCATCATCGAGCATAATCAGGCCCGCCCGTTCTTATCAGAATCCAACCAGCCACTGGCAGGGGCCAATATCCGCTGCATTGCCGAAAACAAGGAGAGCGGCACGTTTTGGCTGGGGACCTACGATAATGGCATTTACCGGGTCGTCCAAGGCCAGGTCACCCAATTCGGAACCAAAGAAGGCGTGCCGGCCGGACATGTTTGTTCGCTTCACATAGATGCCGACGGCTGTCTCTGGGCCGGCATTTTTCAGCAAGGCATGATCGGCATTCGCAACGGAAAAATCATCCGAATCAATCGTGCCAACGGTTTGCCGGCCAGCTCCGTCTGCTCGATTCTCGAGGACGACCAGGGGTACTTCTGGCTGGGTTCAGATCGGGGGATTTTACGGGTGGCGCGCGACGCCATGCGCCAGATTTGGAACGACCCCTCGGCCCAGCTGGCAGTCACCACGTTTGACGCCAATGACGGGCTGGCGTCACTGGAATGTGCCGAGAGCTTCCAAAACACCGCCCTCCATGACTCCTCCGGCCGGCTCTGGTTCGCCACCCAAAAAGGCGTGGCCACCATTGACCCGCGCCGTTTGCGACTAAACACCAAACCGCCCCCCGTCGTCATCGAACACTGGGCCTACACGGATCGTCAGGGCCGGAAACACGAGGCGGATAATCCCGGCGCCAACGAGCCAACACTGCCCGCCGGGGTGACCGATTTGAAAATTGATTACGCGGCCTTGAGCTACACGATCCCGGAGAGAATCCGTTATGCCTGCCGCTTGCAGGGGGCGCGGCAAACCTGGGCGGAAACCAACCAATTCCATTCCGAAATCTTTCACACGCTAGGCCCGGGCGCGTATCGGTTCGAAGTCCGCGCGGCCAACAATGACGGAATTTGGAACCCCACCGGCGCGGCCATCACCTTCCAAGTGGAACCTTTTATCTGGCAGACGGTCTGGTTTTGGACCCTGATGCTTGGAAGTTTGGCGGCCGGAGTGGGCTTCGGCGGCTGGCGGCTGGCACGGGTTCAACTGCACCGGCAGTTGGAACAATTGAAATTGCAGCGTGAACGCGTGCGGCTCGCCGCGGTACTGGAATCCACCAGCGATCTGGTGGTTTTTGTGGACGCCGAGCGGACCGTCCTGCACCTCAACCCGGCGGGCCGGCGGTTGCTGGGGCTGAGCCAACCGGAGCCGCCTCGCTCCCTGAAATGGGGCGATTTGTTTGCGGCACACGCGCATCAGCACCTCGAGGAGACGGCTATTCCGGCGGCGGTAAAGACCGGCACTTGGGAGGGGGAAATTGCCCTCCACAACCGCACCGGCCAAGAGATTCCGGTTTCAGCCGTGATCATTGTGGACACGGAAGCCGGCGGCAAGATCAACTTCATTGCCGCGATTGCGCGTGACATTTCCGAACGCAAGCAAGCGGAGGAAAAGCAATTGCGTTTGGAAGAGCAATTGCGACAATCGCAAAAGATGGAGGTAGTGGGGCAGTTGTGCGGCGGCGTGGCGCATGATTTCAACAACCTGCTGGCGGTGATCACCGGCAACGTGTCGTTGCTGGAATTGGGTGAACCCATGCCGCCGGACCAGCGGGAATCCTTGCATGAAATCAAGCAGTCCGCGGAACGCGCCGCCACGCTGACCCGGCAATTGCTGGCTTTCAGCCGGCGACAAAAGATGAAACTGGAACACCTCGATCTCAACCATGTGGTTGAAAACATGGGCAAAATGCTCCAGCGCGTCCTCGGCGAAACCATCCGCATGCGGCTGAACCCGGCGGCCCACCCCGTGGTGGTGCATGCCGATGCGGGCATGATTGAACAAGTGCTGATGAATCTCGTGGTGAATGCGCGGGACGCCATGCCCAACGGGGGTGATTTGGCGATCACGATTGCCACGGTGGACCTGGACGCGCTAAGCGCCGAGAAAATGGGGGAGGCGCGGGCGGGGGCGTTCGCCGTCTTGAGTGCCAAAGACAACGGATGTGGCATCGCCCCGGAAATCTTAACGCGCATCTTCGAGCCGTTTTTCACGACCAAGGATGTGGGCAAAGGCACCGGCCTGGGCCTCGCCACCGTTCACGGCATCGTCAAGCAGCATCACGGTTGGGTACTGGTACAGAGTCAGCCGGGCCAAGGCACCGATTTTCACATTTATCTACCGCTGGCCACGGCGTCGGCGCCGTCCCCAACCGCCCCGTCTTCGACCCCACCGAAACGTGGCGGTGAGGAAACGATTCTCGTGGTGGAGGATGAACCCGCCTTGCGCAAACTCATCCTGCGCACGTTGAGCCGGCTGGGGTACAAGCTGATCGAAGCGGACACCGGACACCAGGCGCTGGAGGTGTTTGCGGGGCATCAGGCGGCCATCCGGCTGGTTTTGACCGACATCGTGATGCCCGACGGCATGAGTGGATTGGAACTAACGCGGCGATTGCAACAGCAGGCGCCGGCAATCCGGGTGATTTACATGAGCGGTTATAGCACCGAAATCACCAGCAAGGATGGCAAGCTGGTGGAGGGGGTGAACTTCCTGGCCAAGCCCTTTACTCAGGCGCAATTGACCGCGATCATCCGGGCCAATTTGGAAGCCGCCTAATTGATCCCCGCAAAAGATTGAGCCGGATTGCTCGGCCTGCTATGCTCCGGTTAAATGAACTCCGCCGCAGTGCCAGGTTTTTTTAATTTTGCCACGGACATCTTCGACGGCTGGGCGCGATCGCAACCCGAAACTACCGCCTTGTGGTGCGTGGACGGCCTGACCGGCGCGGAACAGAAATTCACTTTTGGCCGGCTCGCCCGGTTGAGCGCGCAGGCGGCGAATGTGTTTCGCGCCCACGGCGTGCAGCCTGGCGACCGCGTGCTGGTGATGTTGCCGCGCGTCTGGCAATGGTGGGTGGCCATGCTCGGCCTCACCCGGCTGGGGGCCGTGCCCATCCCCGCCACCTTGCAACTCATGCCGCGCGACGTTGCCTACCGCTTGGAGGCCGCGCGCATCGGCGCGGTGTTGACCAATGCCGACGGCCTGGTGAAAGCGGCAGGCTTTGACGGTGTGCGGCTGGCCATTGGGGCGCCGGGCGGCGGCTGGGTGGATTTCGACGCGGCCCTGCAACAAGCCGCCACGGATTTCGCCGGCGAACGAACGCGGGCGGAGGATCCGGGAATCATCTATTTCACCAGCGCCACCACGGGGGACCCTAAAATGGTCTTGCACACCCAGACCAGCTATGGCTTGGCCCATCGCGCCACGGGGGAATGGTGGCTGGATTGCCGGCCGGGGGAGGTTCACTGGAACGTGTCCGACCTCGGCTGGGGCAAGGCGGCGTGGTCGAGCTTCTTTGGCCCCTGGCACATGGGGGCCTGTGTCTTTGCGGTGGATATCCACGGCAAGTTCGATCCCGCCCATACGCTGGACATCCTCGCGCAGTTTCCCATCAACACCTGGTGCGTGCCGCCCACGGCCTTGCGGCTGATGGTGCGGCAGCATCTGGCCAAATGGAAATTCCCGCGTCTGCGCCATTGCGTGACGGCGGGCGAGCCGTTGAACCCGGAAATCATGCGGTTGTGGAAAACCGCGACCGGACTGGATCTTTACGAGGCTTACGGCCAGACGGAGAGCATCGTGCTCATCGGCAATTTCCGCTCGCTCAACGGCGCGCCGCATCCGGGTTCCATGGGCAAAGCCACGCCCGGCTTCGATCTGGCGCTGGTGGATGAGGACCTGCAGGAAGTGCCCGCCGGCACCGAAGGCGAGATTGCGGTGCGCATCTCCCCTGCCCGACCGGTCGGCCTGTTTCGCGAATACTGGCAGAACCCGGTGGAGACCGCCGCCCAATTCCGGAACGGCTGGTACCTAACGCGCGACCGCGCCCGCCGTGATGCCGAAGGCTACTTTTGGTTCGTTGGCCGCACGGATGACGTCATCAAGAGCTCGGGCTACCGCATCGGCCCCTTCGAGGTGGAAAGCGTGTTGCTGGAACATCCGGCAGTGCTGGAAGCCGCCGTGGTGGGCAAGCCCGACGCGGTGCGCGGGCAGATTGTCAAGGCGTTCATCGTGCTGCGTCCGGGTTTCAGCGCCACCGACGAGCTGAAACACGAACTGCAACAACATTTCAAGCATACGGCGGCCCCATACAAGTATCCGCGCGAAATCGAGTTTGTCGGCGAATTACCCAAGACCGTCAGCGGCAAGACCCGGCATGTGGAATTGCGCCACCGGCAGGCGGTGGCGGTTTAGCGCAATTCAATCACATCCCCGATTTCCAGCGGTATATCCGAGCCGTTGACCAGCACGCTGGCATCCATGGTGGCGCTTTCGCCGTTGCGGGTGATGACGATTTCCTTGGGCGAATCCTGGCCCAAATAATTGGCCGTCGTGATCGCCTGCGCGAGCGTCAGACCCGTGACCCAAGGCACTTGGGGATGCTGCACCGCCCCCAGAACCGTCACCCCCGGCGACTCCGCCGCGGTCTTGGCCGCCGCCTGCGCCTGCTGTTGCAGTAACACGGTGTTTTGTCCCGCCAGAAAGGCATTGCGCTCTCGGAGTTTCGCATTGGCGGCACTGGTGCAGCCGGCGCCAAGCAAGCCGCCACCGAGCAGGGCGGACAAAATCCAACAGCAAGGTCGTGCCAGGAGCTTCATGCTATTTGAACCTCTTGAGAATATCTTCGAGGCCGCCTTCGACCGCCTCAATCTCCAAGCGTCCCCCGGCGGGCGGGGGCGTGCCCACCTTTACCCCCGTTGGTACGGGCCGGCCGGGCTTGGGCGGGGTGTACATCACCGGCGGCGGCGCGTCGCCGGTTTCCGAGTCCGGCGGTTCCGGATTTTGGTCGGGAATAAACCACTGGGTGCGGTTGTCCAGCCATTTCATATAGCGCTGGAAACTCCACATGTCGTGGTCCGCGCCGGTCTCCAAGGCGGTGGCGATCTTGAAGAATTCGCGGTTGCGAATGAAATTCTTCAC
>Ga0316217_10006737_pt1 | contig 11240 bp, 9 predicted proteins | sample 1anoAmetaG_FD_203633 | JGI IMG/M metagenome (GOLD analysis project Ga0316217, IMG submission 203633) | Freshwater microbial communities from Trout Bog Lake, Wisconsin, USA - 1anoA | ecosystem: Environmental > Aquatic > Freshwater > Lake > Hypolimnion/Profundal zone | place: USA: Wisconsin... | reverse complement strand
TGCCAATAGTAACGATAGACGGAGTAAGTGTAGAGGTAGAACCGGGAACCACAATCCTGAATGCCGCACGTAAAATAGGGGGTGATATTGTTCCTCCGGCCATGTGCTATTACTCTAAATTAAAAGGTAGTGGCGGTAAATGCCGCGTTTGTCTGGTTGAAATAACCAAGGGTAGCGGTGCTAACCCTACGCCTATGCCTAAGTTGCAGGCAAGCTGCAGCACACCTGTAGCTGACGGTATGGAAGTAAAGAACATGACCAGCCAGAAGGTGCAGGATATGCGCAAAGGTGTGGTTGAGTTTTTATTGATCAATCACCCGTTAGATTGCCCTATATGCGACCAGGCCGGTGAGTGCGACTTACAGAATTTAGGTTTTGATTATGGTGTTGCCAAAACACGCTATGCTGAAGAAAGAAGGAGCTTTGATAAAATAAACATTGGCGATAAGATACAACTGCACATGACCCGTTGTATTCTTTGCTACCGCTGCACATACGTTGCCGACCAGTTGACCGATAAACGTGTGCATGGTATTATGAACAGGGGAGATGCTGCTGAGATTTCAACCTACATTCAAAACGCGGTTGAGAATGATATGAGTGGCAATATGGTTGATGTTTGCCCGGTAGGTGCTTTAACTGATAAAACTTTCCGCTTTAAATCGCGCGTTTGGTTTCTGAAGCCTTTTGATGCACACCGCGAATGCACTAAATGTTGCGGTAAGGCTACGGTGTGGATGTATGGCAAAGAGATTTACAGGGTTACCGTAAGAAAAGACGTTTATCATGAAGTTGAAAGTTTGCCGGATGGAAAACCTGCATACATTTGTAACGACTGCCGTTATGATAAGAAGGATTTGAAAGACTGGACCATTGAAGGGCCACGTAAGTTTGAAAAGTTCTCGGTTATTAACCAGGGTAATTATACCCGTAAAATGCAGCCGGTTGAAATTGACACTGATCCGCGCATATTGTATGGCCGCCAGCAAGACAGGAAGGCAATAAGCATGAACAACGTTAATTACGATAAACCGGCCCAGGCGCTGAGCGACGGCAAAGCCACTGACGGACAATTTTAGTTTTTGAAAAGATAATCAGGCTCTGAAACATTTGAATAAGTAACAATGGATTACACGCAAATAGGCATTCAATTCGTAATAATACTGGTAGTGTTTGCAATAACCATGGGGGTTGCACTATACTCAACTTTTGCCGAAAGAAAGGTAGCTGCTTATATGCAGGACAGACCGGGCCCTAACCGCGCAGGTTATGGTGGTATTTTACAGCCTCTGGCTGATGGGTTGAAGATGTTCACCAAAGAAGATTTCATTCCGGATACAAAAAATAAGTTTCTGTTCATTTTAGGTCCGGGCCTTTTTATTGTAACGGCGTTAATGACCAGTGCGGTTATTCCATGGGGCGGAACGTTGAACCTTTTTGGCCGTTCTATTCCTATCCAGGCAGCCGATATTGATGTTGCGTTGCTGTTTATTTTCGGTATGGTATCGTTTGGTGTGTATGGTATTATGATAGGTGGCTGGGCTTCTGATAACAAATTTTCGTTGTTAGGTGCTGTTCGTGCTTCATCGCAAATGATATCTTATGAAGTAGCCATGGGGCTTTCAATCATAGCTGTGGTAATGCTTACCGGCACATTAAGCCTGCGCAATATGGCTGAACAGCAGCATGGATTTATTAACTGGAGCAGTAAGGTTCCGTATTTTTCATGGATCGTATTTAAACAACCGTTAGCCTTTATCATCTTTCTGGTATGTGCATTTGCAGAAACCAACAGAACCCCGTTCGATTTACCTGAGTGCGAGGCTGAATTAGTTGGGGGTTATCACACAGAATATTCGAGTATGAAGCTGGGCTTCTATCTTTTTGCAGAATATATAAACATGTTCATTTCTTCTACCGTGATTGCCGTTATCTTTTTTGGCGGTTATAATTACCCCGGTATGGATTGGGTGAACCACACTTTAACTGCGGCGTTGGGAAATATTGGTTCTAATCTGGCAGTTTTAGCGGGCGTTGGTGTTCTGTTTGCCAAAATAGTATTCTTCATCTTCTTTTACATGTGGGTGAGGTGGACAGTTCCGAGATTCCGTTATGACCAGTTGATGAATCTGGGATGGAAAATTCTGATTCCTTTATCAATATTGAATATAGTATTGACAGGTGGTGCAATTTTGTTAACAAAGTAGTGTAGTTTAATTACGCAGTAAAATTATTTTTGCGACCGTTTCAATATGGCAACTGAATTTCAAAAGATAAGTTTATCAGGTAGAAGAGTAGAAGCATCGAATAAGGTGATGACCTTTACGGAGCAGCTATATCTACCTGCCATTATTAAAGGAATGGGCATTACCCTCAGGCACTTCTTTAAGAAAAAGGTTACTGTGCAGTATCCCGAGCAGAAACGCGAGTTTTCGCCGGTGTTTCGGGGGCGTCATATTTTAATGCGAGATGAGGTTGGTGCCGAGCGCTGCACCGCATGTGGTTTATGTGCACTGGCCTGTCCGGCTGAAGCGATTACCATGACGGCCGCCGAACGCAATAAGGGCGAAGAGAAATTATACCGCGAAGAGAAATATGCCGCCGTGTATGAGATTAACATGCTGCGTTGCATTTTCTGTGGTTTGTGCGAAGAGGCTTGCCCTAAGGAAGCTATCTTCTTAACTGAAGATATGGTTTCGTCAGATTACAAGCGCACAGGTTTTATTTACGGAAAAGATAAGTTAGTTATGCCTTTGGAAGATAAGGCACATTGATACCGGAGTTGGATTTTATTAAGAACATAAATTAATAAGGCAAAGGGTGGAGTTATATATTTTCCTTTTTTTATCAGCTTTGGGAATATTCAGCGGGTTAATGACCGTTATATCCCGTAATCCGGTTCACTCTATACTTTATCTTATCATCTTCTTCTTTGCTATAACCGGCCATTACCTGTTATTGAATGCACAGTTTTTGGCCATGGTTAACCTGATAGTTTATGTAGGTGCCATTATGGTTTTGTTCCTTTCAACGCTGATGCTCATGAACCTGAACGAGGAAACTGAGCAGCACAAACCGGCCCTGGCGCGCATTGGTGCAGTAGTAAGTGCGGGCCTTTTGATGCTTATTTTAATAGCCGTGTTAAAGAAAGCCGACAATATGCCTGTGCCTATGGATGCAAGCCCCGGCCTATCTACCGTTAAAAATTTAGGAAGTGTATTATTGAATCAATACCTGTTTCCGTTTGAGTTTACTTCGGTATTATTTTTAAGTGCCATGATAGGTGCGGTATTGTTATCGAAGAAAGAGAAGGCAGAAGGGAAGTAATTGAACAGCATAAATTAAGACCATTGGTGTAATGTTGAATATAGTTTTAAATATTTTTTCGGTAGTTCCTATACAGTATTACATTATTGTAAGTGCTGCCCTGTTCTGCATAGGTGTGTTGGGTGTTTTGTTCAGAAGAAACGCCATTATCATTTTTATGAGCGTTGAAATGATGCTGAATGCAGTTAACCTTTTGCTGGTGGCTTTTTCCATTTACCATAACGATGCTAACGGGCAGGTGTTTGTGTTTTTTGTAATGGCAGTTGCTGCGGCTGAAGTTGCCGTTGGCCTGGCCATACTGGTAACGATATTTAAGAATCTGCACTCTATTGATATTGACGAATTGAAGAATTTGAAGTGGTAGTTTAAGGTGGGGCTTGCGCTGAACCGTGTTGAAGGAATTGGTTTGTTGAACTAAAAAAATAAAAGGTCCTTGTTACCCGAAGGGGGAACCGGGATAAGTTGAAATGCTTAATCTATACTTAATCATCTTATTGCCCCTGGTAGGGTTTCTTATCAACGCTTTCTTCGGTAAAGCTTTGCCGAAAAACGTATCGGGGTTAATCGGGTCGGCGGCCATATTGGGTTCCTTCATTTTGTCGACCATCTTTTTTCTGGGCTTTCTGAATGGCTCGCAGGCAAAAATTGACGCTAATGTTTTTGACTGGATATCATTCGGCGACTTTAAGATCAACTTCGGTATTCTGCTTGATCAGCTTTCGGTTACCTGGTTAATGGTAATTACCGGCGTTGGTTTCCTGATTCATCTTTACTCTATTTCTTACATGCATGAAGATGAAAACTTCAGCATCTTCTTCTCTTATCTAAATCTGTTCATCTTTTTTATGTTGTTGCTTGTAATGGGTAACAATTTTCTGATAACCTTTATTGGATGGGAAGGTGTTGGTTTATGCTCTTATCTGTTGATCGGTTTCTGGTATAAGAACCAGGATTACAATAACGCTGCTAAAAAGGCCTTTGTAATGAACCGTATAGGTGACCTGGGTTTTCTGGTGGGTATGTTTCTGATACTTTACAACTTCAAAACACTGAATTTCGGATTGCTTCAAACTGCTGTATCGGGTGGTGTGGTTAATCACGGACTAATGGTAGCTATTACCATGCTGTTGTTTGTGGGTGCCATGGGTAAATCGGCGCAGTTGCCTTTATATACCTGGTTACCTGATGCCATGGCTGGCCCTACACCTGTTTCGGCATTGATACATGCGGCAACCATGGTTACGGCAGGTATATACATGATTGCCCGGGCACACTTTATTTATATTCTTGCGCCTGAAACGTTACAGTTTGTTGCGTGTATTGGTGCAGTTACAGCCTTGTTTGCAGCTACCATTGGTATTATGCAAAACGATATTAAAAAGGTATTGGCTTACTCAACTGTTTCGCAGCTGGGCTTAATGTTTATGGCACTGGGTGTTGGAGCATTTAACTCAGCAGTTTTCCATGTAGTAACACACGCATTCTTTAAAGCTTGTTTGTTCCTGGGTTCAGGATCGGTTATACACGCATTATCTGGCGAACAGGATATCCGCAAAATGGGTGGTTTAAGAAAATGGATGCCTGTTACCTTCTGGACATTCCTGATATCTTCTTTAGCTATTTCAGGCGTATTCCCTTTCTCGGGTTTCTTCTCGAAAGATGAGATATTAGGCGCAACGTTTGAGCATGACAAAGTGCTATGGGCCATCGGTTCTATCGCGTCTATCTTAACCGCCTTCTATATGTTCCGTTTGGTGTTCCTTACCTTTACCGGTAACTTCAGGGGAACAGAAGAGCAGAAACACCACCTGCACGAATCACCGGCATTAATTACTTTCCCTTTAGTAGTGTTGGCTTTATTAGCAGCAGTAGCCGGTTTCTTAGGCCTGCCGGAAAGCTTAGGTTTCCATCATGCATTTAAAGGATTTCTATCGCCGGTGTTTGCGCAAGCGTTATCGGCACATACCGAAAGTGCTGAGGGCTTATCTATGTCAACCGATATTGCGTTAATGGTAGGGGCATTTACGGCGGCCTTGTTAAGTATAGGTTACGCTTACTATAAGTATGTTTCGGGTGGAGCATTACCGAACGAAGAAGGTGCACCGATCAGCTTTGGAAGAAGATGGGTTTACAACAAATATTATGTTGATGAGATCTATAACATGTTGGTGGTAGCACCGGTGGGCAAATTATCGGAGTTGTTTTATGACGTGGTTGATAAAACTGTAGTAGATGGCATTGTTAACCGTTCGGGCAGGTTATCGGTTGGTGTAGGAAGTCAGTTAAGAAAATTACAAAGTGGTTATATAGGTTTTTATCTTTTGGCCATGGTGTTAAGTATGGTGGCTATATTTTTATTTGCTTTTATCATTAAATAGGGAAGAAGCAGGATGTTATTACTCGGAGTATTATTTTTTCCATTAGTTGCGGCGATGCTGGTTTACATTTCAGGAAACAGGCAGGCTAAGTATGTGGCTTTTACTGCTGCCATTATTGAATTTGTAGCATCCTATCTGCTGAAAAAGAGCCTGACCGAAGGGGGCCTGGCCCCCATCACTTATTCTCAACCCTGGATAAGCAACCCGAATATTTCGTTTGCCCTGTCGGTAGATGGTTTGGCCATTATAGTGATATTGCTCACTACTTTCCTTGTTCCTTTGATTATACTGACCACGTTCAGAAAAGAGGTGGACAATGCCAGAAGCTTTTACTCGTTGGTATTGTTAATGCAGTTTGCGTTGATAGGTGTATTTGCGGCTTCAGACGGATTTTTGTTCTATATTTTCTGGGAGTTGGCTCTTATTCCAATCTACTTTATTGCTTTGCTGTGGGGCGAAGGCCGAGACAAGGAATTCAGGAACCGCGCTATTTTTAAATTCTTTATATACACCTTGGGCGGTTCGTTATTTATGTTGCTTTCGCTGATATGGTTATATCAGAAGGCAGGAACTTTTGATGTGAATGCCCTTTATAAACTTAATTTGACCCAGCCCGAACAGATATTGGTGTTTCTGGGTTTCTTTATTGCTTTTGCTATTAAGGTGCCTATATTTCCTTTTCATACCTGGCAGCCAGATACATACAAGGAAGCGCCATCGGCAGGTACTATGTTACTGGCCGGCATTATGTTGAAGATGGGTCTTTATGGCTTGTTAAGATGGTTGCTGCCTATAGTGCCACAGGGTGTTGCTTTGGCTACTCCTTATGTGCTGGTGCTGTGTGTTATCGGTGTTGTTTACGGCTCGGTTATTGCCATCAGGCAGGCTGATTTGAAAAGATTGCTGGCATATTCATCGCTGGCACACGTTGGTTTAATAGCTGCCGGTATATTTACTTTAACCAAAGAAGGTTTTGAAGGTTCGGTGATACAAATGTTATCGCACGGTATTAACGTGGTGGGTTTGTTCTTTGCTGCTGAAATTATTTTTCAACGCACAGGCACCTTTGAAATTGCCAAACTGGGCGGTATCAGAAATATTGCACCAAAATTCTCAACTGCATTTATGATAGTAGTGCTGGCTGCAGTTGCTTTGCCGCTTACCAACAGCTTTATTGGCGAATTTCTGTTGCTGTATGGTGTTTATGAATACAATACATGGCTATCTATCATTGCCGGCTTAACCATTATTTTGGGTGCGGTATATATGCTGCGCATGTATCAGCATGTAATGCTGGGCGAAACAAACGAAACAACAATTGGCTTTACAGATTTGCATTGGAGCGAGCTGGCAGTATTTGTGCCTGTCATTATTGCCATTTTTGTAATAGGAGTTTATCCCGGACCGGTATTGCATATTATACAACCGGCATTGGATAACATTTTGATAAACAGCTTACGATAGTAATTGGTATTGGGTATTTAGCAGTTAGAAAACGCGGGAGTTAAAGGTATTGGAATTGAATAGTAAAAAGACAGGAGGGTGGTTGTATTAGGCCTTAATACCTGATACAGACTACTCAATACTCAGCAAGAAAAGAAATGAGAACCTTAGAATATACATCGGCCCTTGGTTTATTATGCATGGTAGCAGAAATGTTTAACCTGCGTAAACTGGTGTGGCCACTTTGCATTGTTGGCCTGGCTGCAATTTTTGGGCTGAACATACTTAGCTGGGGAAACACAGCGCCACCGGTTTTTAATAACATGGTTGTTATTGACAACTTTTCGGTTGCTTTTTCGGGTTTGCTTATTCTGCTGGCATTTTTTGTAGTGATACTGAGTGGTAGCTTTTATAAAAACGAAGAGACCAAAATATCTGATTATCTGGCTATTATCATATTTACGCTATGCGGTGCGCTGGCACTGGTATCGTTTGGTAATATGGCCATGTTCTTTTTGGGTATAGAAGTGCTTTCGATATCGCTTTACATATTGGCAGGCAGCCGCAAAAAAGATGTAAGAAGCAACGAAGCCGGTATGAAGTATTTTCTGATGGGAAGTTTTGCTTCGGGGCTTTTACTGTTTGGTATTGCCCTTGTTTACGGCGAAACCGGCACATTTGATTTGGCGCAGATAGGTATGTATAAAGCATCGGCACCACCTACCGTGTTGTTTTATGTTGGTGCCGGTTTAATTATGATAGCGCTGTTCTTTAAAGTATCGGCAGCGCCGTTTCACTTTTGGGCTCCTGATGTTTATGAAGGTTCACCAACGCTGGTTACCTTAATTATGGCCAGCATTGCCAAAATTGCAGCCTTTGCGGCATTCTATCGCTTATTCAGCGGTGCGTTGGGTAGCAGCATGCCTTTGTATGCATGGATATTTTCAGCGGTAACGCTTTTAACCATTACCATCGGTAACTTTACAGCGCTTAATCAGGATTCGTTTAAACGTATGCTGGCATTTTCGGGTATATCGCACGCCGGTTATATGATGATCGGTATTTTAAGTTTGACCGCTAAAACTGATAATGCAATTTTATACTACGCTACGGCTTACGGTTTGGCATCTGTTGCCGCTTTTGCAGTATCTATAGTAGTATCGGCCAATTATGGTTCTGATAAAATTGAAGCGTTTAACGGGCTTGCAAAACGCAAGCCGTTTGTGGCAGCTGCGTTAACCTTAGCTATGCTGTCTATGGCCGGTATTCCTCCATTTGCGGGTTTCTTTGCCAAATACTACATTTTTACTGAAGCCTTTAAAACCGGCCATATTGGTGTAGTTATATGGGCTGTAGTAAACTCTATTGTAGCTGTTTACTACTACTTCAAAGTTATTCTGGCCATGTACACCAAAGACTCGGAAGAGGTAGTATTCAGTATCAAACCTGCTTATAGCTTTGTAATTGCAGCCTGCGTATTTCTTATCATCCTGATAGGATTGCTGCCATCGGCGCTGGCTAATTTGTTGTAACTATTAAAGGGTTACTTCCCCTTAAAATCCGCCGCTCTCTTTTCAACAAACGCCTTCATTCCTTCTTTCTGATCTTCTGAAGCAAAAGTGAGGTAGAAGTTCTTACGTTCAAATACCAGGCCTTCATCTAAGGTAGAGTTGAAGGTATTGTTTACAGACTCTTTAGCCAGCTTAACTGATACTGGAGATAGCCTGGCTATTTCGCGGGCCAGTTTAAGCGTTTCTTCTCTTAATACTTCAACGGGCACTATTCGGTTTATAAGGCCTGCCTGCAGTGCTTCTTCGGCGCTGATGAATTTGCCGGTTAATACCATTTCCATAGCGCGCACTTTGCCAATGGCGCGGGTTAAGCGTTGTGTGCCACCTGCACCGGGCATGGTGCCTATTTTAATTTCCGGCTGGCCAAATTTGGCAGTTTCTGAAGCGATGATCATATCGCAGGTCATAGCCAGTTCGCAGCCGCCGCCAAGGGCAAAGCCTGATACTGCGGCTATAATCGGTTTCTTGGTTTTCTTGATCTGGTCCCAGGTGCTGAACTGGTCTATGTTCAGCATATCAATAGCGGTGGCGGTGGCCATTTGTTTAATATCGGCACCGGCTGCAAATACTTTCTCCCCACCGGTAAGTATAATTACGCGTACGTTATCGTCTTCATCTAATACCCGCAGGGTATCGCGTATCTCCAGCATTAACTCGCGGCTAAGGGCGTTAAGCTCTTTGGGGCGGTTCAGTTCAATGATTGCAATATGTTTTTCTACCTGTGGATTTACCCGGATGAATTCTGTTGCCATGGTTATTGAGTTATAGAGATACCAAGAATAGGGAAAAATATTTAAAATACTATTGCGCATGGCACGGAGTTAACAGCCGCGAAATACACAAAATGCATTTCTCTGTTTTTTCTCTGTGCAACAATGTATTCATGTATTAGAAATTACAAATCGTTTTGCAATATTACCGGTAATGAAGCCGGCCACGATACCTACTATAGCCCCGGCCAGAACATCAATCGGATAATGAACGCCTACATACACCTGCGAAAATGCTATAACCGACGCCCAGAGGTAAAGAAATACTTGCCATTTCTTATTGCCGCCCATTAAAAACGAAATAAAAGTGGCTATAGCAAAGTGGTTGGCTGCATGGGCCGATACAAAGCTGAAGCCAACTCCACAGTCTACCACATGATGGATGGTATCGGCCAGCTCAGGGTTATTGCAGGGCCTTAACCGGTGCACCAGGTGTTTGAATATATTGCTGGTTTGATCGCTGATAAGGATAGTAACAACGGTAAGCAGGCCCAGCCAAAGTATGCGGTTTCCGTATTTTCTGAAAAGCAGGAATGCTATCAGCAGATAAAGCGGTATCCACATCAGCTTTTCTCTGAACCACGGGCACAGAACATCCAACACCGGGTTCGCCAGATCGTGGTTAATGATGTGGAACAGTGCTTTATCTATATGGCGAAGGTTTTCTATCATGTATACTACCGGCTTACCACAAACTTGCGGTTTATTCTGTTGCCATTGCTTTCTATCTGCAAAAAATAAAGGCCGTTGGCCAGGTTATTCAGCTTCACATCAGTTAATGCACCGGGCAAATAACCGGTTTGCACCAAGCATCCTACTTCATTTAAAATACTGTACCTGGCACCGGGCAAATTTATATTGGTTTGCACGGTTAAAATACGCTGTGCCGGGTTCGGGAAAACTTTAACCCCGAAATCAGCGTCCAGATTCTGCACGGCCGTAACAGTATCGTCATATAAACCAAGTGCGCTTTCAAAGCAGGTTATAATACTATCCTGCGTAACTACACCTGAGTGGTATATTTTAAAGTCGCCGCTCACATCCCAGTAAAAGGCTGAGGTGCCGGTGCTTTTTATTCTGTTGGCAACGGTGTCTATCCAGTTGCATCTGCTGTTGGCATCGGCACTATCGCCCACACCAAATTCGCCTAAAAACAAGGGCAGGTGGTAGGTATCGCGCCACATTATGGCAAACTCCCAGTTGGCCACCAAAAGGGCATCGTATTCGGTATTCGGAAACGGCACACCGGTGCGCAACGGTGGTACTACAAAGGTTAAACCCTGGTGCGTAAACGGATAAGGATCATAGCTGTGAAAAGTATACAACAGGTTGGTATCGGGCAAAGGCTGGTAACCCTGGTAACCGATGCCGTTGCTCCATGAGTTTGGCGAAACAACGATGGAATGATTTGGCGCATACTGCCTGATAGTATCGATAATTGGATTGAAGAATAAAGCCAGAGAATCGTTGCTGATGCCGGCGGGTTCGTTCAGTATTTCAAAAAAATACCGGTTAGGGTCCAGGTATTTATACCGGTTGGCAAGTACCGACCACAGGTGGGCTATAGGTAACTGCTGTTGGCGCCAGGTTGTATCGGTTACGTTCCATACATGTTGGTTATCTATGATAACGTTCATATTCAACTGCGTGGTCCAGGCTATTACGCTGTCAATAATGCGGAACAGGCGGTTTGTGGTGTCAACAGTATAAGGCGCGGCATAATCAGTTACCAATGCAAAGCAAACGGGCAT
>Ga0316217_10006736_pt1 | contig 11240 bp, 5 predicted proteins | sample 1anoAmetaG_FD_203633 | JGI IMG/M metagenome (GOLD analysis project Ga0316217, IMG submission 203633) | Freshwater microbial communities from Trout Bog Lake, Wisconsin, USA - 1anoA | ecosystem: Environmental > Aquatic > Freshwater > Lake > Hypolimnion/Profundal zone | place: USA: Wisconsin... | reverse complement strand
TCCAGCACCAGCGCCAAAAATCAACCGCTGCGACAGCGAGACCGATTCACCCAAGCCGCAGGGAGTCAGCCTCTCAGTTCGTGGATTATGCAAGAGCTATGGCGGAATCAAAGCGCTCAAAGGCATCGCTTTCGACCTCAACCCCGGCGAAATATTTGTCATCCTTGGGCCAAGTGGCTGCGGCAAGCCGGTGTTGCTCAGGCAAGCCCCGCTGTTTCCGCAGACACTCCACAGGTTGCGGCCCAACCACGACAAACCCATGCCCCATTCAAAACCTAAATCCACAGGTAATCCTCCGGCAGAGCCGGAGGATTACCTGTGGATTTAACATCACGACCAAACGGCTGGCTATGCGCGGAATGATCGTCAGTGGTTTGTTGGAGCAGCGCGGTTCAAGCGTCAGGATCTGTGTGCATCTGTGTCCCGTTGTGGTTGAACTGTCTTTCGAATTTCGGAATTCATGCCAATCTGCCTCCACCGCAGCAGCCGCAGCGCGTTGCCGATGACAATCAAATCGGACAACCCCATGGCCGCCGCGCAGAAAACGGGGCTGATGAAACCGAGCGCGGCCAGCGGCACGCCGAGCGCATTGTAAAAGAACGCCCAGAACAGGTTTTGCTTGATGGTGCGGAGCGTCGCCCGGGCGAGTCCAAGCGCCTCCGGCACGGCTTCGATTTCTGATTTCAGCAGAATGATGTCCGCCGCCTCGCGCGCGACATCGCTGGCGCGGCTCACGGCGATACCGAGATCGGCCTGGGTCAGCGCCGGGGCGTCGTTGATGCCGTCGCCCACAAAGGCCACGCGCTCGCCTCGCTCTTGCAGCGTTTTCACGAACTCCGCCTTTTGTTCCGGCCGCACTTCGGCGAAAATATCTCCCGGCGCAATGCCGGCTTGTTGGGCGATGGCATTTGCAGTTGGCAGATTGTCGCCGGTCACCAGGTAGGTTTTGAGGTTTTGCTGGTGTAGTTGCGCCACCACGCTTGCCGATCCGGGCTTCACCGCATCACGCACGGCAAACAATGCCAGCAACATTCTTTCCGCCGCCAAGCCAACCACGGTGGCCCCCTGCCCCGTCCATTCCGCGATAAATTTTTCTCCCGCCGCCAGTTCCACGCCCATTTCCCGCAACCAGCGCAGCGAGCCCAGGCGCGCCTTTTCCATTGGATGGTGGAGGTTCGCTTCCACTCTGCCGCCACCAGGGGAAGGGCAGGTGTTGAACGCCTTGTCCTCCGTAGCATTGGCGAAGGCGGATTGAATGTTAGCTTCAATTCCACAGCCGCGAATCTCCCGCCAATCATCCGCGGTTGGATTCATGGTCGGCGGCTCCCCTGCCCCCGTTTCACAATACGCCACCACCGCGCGGCTGATGGGATGCGTGGAATGCCCGGCCAACGCCAACGCCAGGGACGGAATAATTCCCAGGCCGGCACCTCCATGCCATGCAGCCGTCACCTCCGGTTTGCCAACGGTCAGCGTGCCGGTCTTGTCAAAAATCACCGCCGTGATTCTTCCCGCCTTTTCCAACGCCACGCCGTCGCGAATCAAAATTCCCCGCCGGGCGGCCGCGTTGGCGCCCGCCAGGATGGCCGCCGGCGTGGCCAGGCCCATGGCGCAGGGACAGGCGATGATCAACACGGCGGCGGCAACGATGAAGCCCGCCGCCGCGCCCGCGGGTGCGTGGGCGTGCCACAAGAATTGCGCGAGAAATTCATGCACGCGACCGGCCGAAGCGGGAGCCAATCCCCACCACAACCCGGCACCCAGCGCCAGCACGGCTATGACCGGCACAAACACGCTGCTGATGCGATCGCCGAGACGCTGGATCTCTGCGTGGCTGGTCTGCGCGCGCTGCACGGCAGCGATGATGTGCGCGAGCGCAGTGGCCTCGCCGGTGGCGGTGACGCGCAAGACCAAGCGGCCATTCAAATTTGTCGTGCCGGCAAACAACTCGCTGCCGGATTGCTTGTCCACCGGAACGGATTCCCCCGTGAGCATGGCCTCATTCACAGCGGATTCACCTTCCTGCACCAAGCCATCCACCGGCACGAGATCACCTGGCCGCAACGCGACGCGGTCGCCGATTTCCAATTCGGAAACCGGGACCTCCACCTCGATTACCGGTTGCCGGTTGCTGGTTGCCGATTTGGCAAAGGTGAGCGTCTTCAGGTTGAAAGGCTGGCTCGCAACCGGCTGAGCGCTAGCCGCTGGGGTTTGGATTCGCCGCGCGGTTTGCGGCGCAAGGCGCAACAAAGACTTAAGCGCGCCATCGGCTTGATCGCTCACGCGAGCTTCGAGCCAGTGACCGAAGCTGATCAGGGAGATGATGGCGGCGGCCTCCATAAAATAGACGTGGCCGCCGGCACCCATGAACAAGGCCCAGGTGCTGTAGCCGAAAGCAGTCGTCGAGCCAAGCGAAACCAAAGCATCCATGTTTGACTGCCCGACCTTGAGCTGCCGCCAAGCGCCCGTGTAAAATCGCGCGCCGCAGAATATTTGCACCACTCCGGCCAATCCGAACGCCAGCCACTCGAACCACGGCCTCAAGCCAAGACCGAAACCCCATTCGCCTACCATCAGCGCGCCCGTGACGCCGAGGCCAATGAGCAGATTCCATTGCCAGTGGCTTTGGCGTGTTTCACTGCCGGCTGGGCAAAGTACGTTTGCGGCGAAACCGGCTTGGGATATTGCCGCGAGAATCCCGGCGATATTCTTATCCGCGCCATCATTCCAACGAACGCTGGCACGCGCACCGGTGACATCCACAGACACGCTGTGGACCCCGGGAATTCTCCGCGTCACGTCCGCGACTTTACGGGCGCAGTTGTTGCACGTCATACCAGTGACGCGCAGTTCAGTTGTGAGTGATGGTTCCACGGTTTCGCAAACACAGAATGCCACCTAGAATGGGATTCGTCGAATTTGAATTCCGCACCCCCGTGGCGTCAGGCATCCTTGCCTGAGGTAGAGGGCGGCATCTCTGCCGCCCGGAACAGGCGCGAATGTTATTTTGGCGTGTGAATATTCAAATGCGTCTGGATTTGCGCAAGTTCTTTGCCGCCGGGCGAGAAAGGCCGGACCCCGGCTTGGCATCAGCTCCCCGGCAGGCAAGGATGCCTGACGCCACGCCCGTCCGCACAAGCGGCTTTACAGAATCGCGGTCTGGAGCTAAAGTCGCTGCATGGCAGGCCCACATGACTCGTCTGAATTTATAGACACGGAATTTACGGCGCACAAATCGCCGTTCGCCGCGCCCACGCGCGAAGATACGGATCGCAAAGTGGTGGACGCGCAACAGAAGCTCGTGGAGCTGAAACGCGCCCAGGAGGAGCTCGAACGCGAACGCGCCGGCCTCGAGGAACTCCGGCGTCGCCAGACCGAATTCATGACCGGGCGCCAGGAAGTCATTCAACAGCTCACCCGGGGCGTCGGCCTGCTCGAGGAAGCCGAGTTCGCCGCCCGCCGCGACGCCGAACAGATGGTCAAAGCCCTCGCCGATTTCCGCGCCGCCCTCGCCAAAGTGCAGGCCATCCACGACGAAACCTGGACGAAGGAGAATTTTCAAATGGAACTCACCCGCGCTTTGACCGCCGTGGAAAACGCGCGCATGGAGTGGAATTCCGCACGGCTCAAAATTCCCGTTCTCGCCGGCGAAACCCGAACCGCCGCCGCCGCCGGGATCAACCCGGGCGCCACCGCCGCCTCGCCTTCCCTCGCGGACCTGGGTTTTGGACCGTTGTGCAAAATTGGATTGGCCTTCACCTGGCCGCTGCTGCTCGCGGGGTTGGGCATTCTGGCGGTGTTGATCGCCATGCTGGCGCGAAAGTAGATTTGTATGGTCCAGAGAAAGCCCGATCTGATTTCCGACAAGGCCCGCGCGCTCAACGACGAGATCGCCGCGCTCGAAGCCGAGATCAAGAAGCTCGATTCGCAGTTGACCCGCGCGCCCGGGCCAAAATACCGATCAACCGCCACGCCGCAGGGAACCACAATGGCCCGCAATGTGGAAAAGCCCACCCCGCCGCCGCCCAAGGCCGAACCGGTTTTTGAGCATCTCAAACGCGGCCCGCTCACCCCGGCTGCCGAGACCCAGACGCCGGACATCTTCAACGAGTTCGGGGTGCGCCGCTACGACCTGCCCGCGCTGTGGAACCGCATTCGCACGCAATTTCGAGGACCGACCACGAGCAATCCGCGCTTGGTGGATTACCTCGCCGCCGGCGGCGTCCAGGGACTGCGGCCGCTGCGCAAAGAGAAACGCGTGGCCCGCAACCGCGTCATGCTGCTCGCTTTGGGGTTCCTCGCCATCATGAGCGGCATTCTCTGGGTTTGGAGACACAGCCGATGATCCGCGCGTCCAAGATTGGAAATCGCCGAAACACCGGGCACCGCCCCAAGCCGGAGTCAGGCCATTTGCTTACGCTACCGGTCCCGACCCGCGAAGGGATTTTCATGGCGCACTATTCCGAAACCGGTCTGGCCGCGCTGAATTTTCCAGAAGCTACTGGCAGGAAACCGTTCCAATACGGAGGCCGGAGGTCGGAGGCCGAAATGTCAATCACCGACCCTACTGGTCGCCTTAGGCAAAAGATCATTATGAGTTGGCATCGCCTCACCACTGCGGCACTCAAGGCGGTTCTCGCCGGACGCGCCGCGAAGCGCCTGCCACCGCTTGACTGGACGGGCAAAACGGAGTTTCAGCAAGCCGTTTGGCGCCAATTGCTTGAACTCGGCCCCGGCAAGACCAAAAGCTACGGCGAAATTGCGGATGCAATTGGCAAACCCAAGGCCGTCCGCGCCGTGGGCGGCGCGTGCGGAGCCAACCCAATTCCCGTGTTGGTCCCATGCCATCGCGTTCTCGCCGCCAACCGGAAGACCGGCGGCTTCTCCGGCGGATTGGACTGGAAACGCAGCTTGCTGGCGGGTGAGGGAGTCAAGTTGTAGGCCGCGCGGAAAAGGTTCAACTGGTCTTTGCGAAGAGCCCGGGACTGGGCCACATTGGATTTATTATGCCTCAGAGAATTGGATGTGTTGGAGTAGGACGCATGGGCGCAAACATGGCGCGCCGGCTCAAAGAATGCGGCTTTCCGATTGAAGCCGTGTTTGATGTCAAACCCACAGCTGCCACGTCGCTTGCGCATGAGCTTGGCTGCCTGGCGGCGGATGAACTCGAGGATGTCACCGCGCTGGCGGATGTGGTCATCACCGTCGTGAGCGATGACCGCGCAATGAAGCGGATCTTCTCGGGCGGCTTGCTCTCCGGCGCCAAAGGCAAGCTCTTCTTGAACTGCGCCACGGTGACGCCCGCCATCCACGAATGGGTCGCGCAAAAGTGCCACGCAGAAAGCGCGGATTCGCTGGAGGTCTGCATGGCCTCCAGCCTCGCGCAGGCGCGACAGGGCACCCTCTACCTCATGTGCGGGGGCCAACCCGAAACCTTCGAGCGTGCCCGGCCCGTCCTCGAGAAACTGGGCCAATCACCACGTTATATCGGCCCGGCGGGCAAGGCGGCCCAAGTCAAGGCGCTCGTCAACATGGTGATGAATGCCAATACCGCCGCGCTTGCCGAGGGGTTGGGCCTGGGTGACGCGCTCGGGTTGGATCTCACGATGTTGCGCGAGGTTTTTTCCCAGACCGGCGCCCGTTCCGGCGTGCTCCAGACCGATGGCGAGGACATGCAAAAACGTGACCATGCTTGCTTCTTTTCCGCCGCCCATGCCGCCAAAGACTCCGGCATCGCCCTCAAATTGGCCAGGAGCCAGCACCTCAACCTCCCGCTCGCCACCGCCACAAAAAGGCAATATGACCGCATGGTCAAGGCGGGACTCGGTGAGCTCGACAAATCCGGCATCGCCGAGCTCACTTTTAAGAACCGCCAAGGGAATCCTGGCTGAAACATCTCGAAACGGCTTCGTTGAACTCCGTAGCGCAGGCGTCCTGCCTACGAGTTTGGGCACCATCCCGGTGCCCGTTCCCGAACTGGCGGCGAAACGCCGCCAGAACCTGCAGCCGAGACGGCTGCGCTATGTAACATGCCCCGCATTTTCAAAAAGCTTTTGGTTGGTTCTTGGGGCGGACATATTATGATGAATTTTATGAACCGCTTGTGCATCTTCACCGGGGGGCTTATCCTCGCCATCATGCTGCAATCTTCCGCCAGCGCCGGGCTGCGCGACGGGCAATGGAAGGCGGTGCAGGACGCTGTCAACCAAGGCCTGCCACAGACCGCCATCACCAATCTCGAACTGATCATCCCCGCCGCGATGAAGGAAAAGGCCTACCCCGAAGCCGTCAAGGCCATCGGTCAGAAGATCGCCTTGGAAGGAAACATCCAGGGCAACAAGGCTGAGGAGCGGGTTACGCGGCTCGAAGCCGAGATTGTCAAGGCCCCGGCGGAGATGAAGCCGGTGTTGCAGACGCTCCTAGCCCACTGGTATTGGAGCTATTTCCAGCAAAACCGCTGGCGGTTCATGCAGCGGACGCAAACCGCTGAAGCGCCCGGACAGGATTTCACCACCTGGGATCTGCCGCGGCTCTTCGCTGAGATTGACCGGCATTTTCAAGCCGCCCTCGCCGCTGAGCGATCCCTCAAAGCCACGCCCATCGCCGCGTGGGACGGCCTGCTCGAAAAGGGTACCATGCCCGACCGCTACCGCCCGACGCTTTACGATTTTCTGGCCCAGGAGGCGCTGGAGTTCTACACCAGCGGCGAACAGGCGGGCGCAAAAGCGGAAGGGGAATTTGAGTTGTTGGCGGATAGTCCCGCGCTTGACGTCGCGAACAAGTTTCTGCAATGGAAACTCACCAACCCAGCCAGCCCGCAGGAAAAGACCATTCTGCTCTATCAGCAATTGTTGAGCTTCCATTTGGCCGACCAAGACCCGTCTGCTTTCTATGATGCGGACCTGGCGCGGCTGGTCTGGGGCTGGAACACGGCGTTCGGGGAAGAGAAGGACGCACGTTTCAAAGCGGCCTTGACAGACTTTATCGCCAAGCAGGGCAATCATCCGCTCGCGGCCATGGCGTCGTGGAATCTGGCGCGGGTGGTGAAGGATCAGGGGGACTGGGTGGAGGCGCGGCGGATTGCAAGGGAGGCGCAGTCGGCGCACCTCGGCACAACCGGGGCGAAGAATTGTGCGAATCTCATCGCGGAAATCGAGGCCAAGTCCGCCAGCATCAGCACCGAACGCGTCTGGAATTCCAGTGGCACAGGCGTCTCGTCTGGAGCATCTGGCCGGACAGAAACAGAAACTCTCGGGCAAGCTGCCCGTGCCACCATCTCCGTCCGCTATCGCAACGTGGACAAGGTCCATTTTCGCGCCTACGCGGCGGACTGGGAATCGTTCCTCGACCGCAAACGCCCGAGGCCAGAAAACATCAACCAAGAGGAGCAGCGCGCAATGCTCGCCCGGCCCGCCGCGCTCGAATGGTCGGCGTCGCTGCCGGCCACAGCGGATTTCCAAGAGCACTCGTTCAACACGCCCGCGCCCGCGACGCTCAAGCCGGGATTCTATTTCATCTTCGCCAGCCACAATCCCCGCTTCGGCGAGAAAGACAATCAGGTTTCCATGACCACCGTGTGGGTCAGCGAGCTGGCGCTGGTTTTGCGACCGCACGCCGGCGCGTTCGAGGGTTTCGTGCTGGAGGCGGGTTCCGGCGAACCGGTCGCAGGCGCGGAGGTCAACGCTTGGTATCTCGACCAGAATGGCGTACGGGTTCCCAGCACGCCGCTGGCCACGGATACGAACGGCTTCTTCCGCCTCGATCCTGTGCCACAACGTGCTTATCTGTTTCGCATACGACATCAGGGCCGTGAACTGGCCTCGGCGCAAGATCTTTGGACTTACGATTGGCGCGGGCAGCGCGACGAAAACTGGCCGCGCCAGCAAACGGTCTTCTTCACCGACCGCGCCATTTACCGTCCGGGACAAACCATTCAATACAAGGGCATCTGTCTCCAGACCGACCAACGCAGTGATAACTACGAGACGCTCGCCGGAGAACAGATTGAAGTCGTTTTTCGCGACGTGAACGGCCAGGAAATCGCCCGCGCCAAACACCGCGCCAACGATTACGGCTCCTTTGCCGGCAGCTTCACCGCGCCCCGCGACCGGGTGATGGGCGAAATGAGCCTCGAAGCGCAAGGACGTTGCCGTGGAGCCGCCTCATTCCGCGTGGAAGAATATAAACGCCCGAAGTTCGAGGTCACGCTGAACGCCCCGAAAGTCGCGCCGAAGCTCGGGGAAAAAGCCGTGGTCCCCGGCAAGGCCCTGAGCTACACCGGTGCGGCCGTGGATGGCGCCATGGTGAAATGGCGCGTGGAGCGGCAGGTGCGCTGGCCGTGGTGGGGCGGTTGGTGGGGCGGCGGTTCTCCGTCCAGGCCGGCGCAGGAAATCGCGCACGGCACCGCCACCACTGGCGTGGACGGCGCGTTCACGGTGGAATTCGTGGCGAAACCGGACCTGGCCATCGCGCCGACGAACGAGCCGACGTTTGTTTACTCCGTCACCGCCGACGTGACGGATAGCGCCGGCGAGACGCGCTCCGCCGACCGCAGTGTGCGCGTGGGCTACGCCGCATTGGAAGCCGTGCTCTCCGCCAATGACTGGCAGGAGGCCGCCAAGCCGGTGGAGCTCAAGATTTCGACCACCACGCTCGACAGCGAACCGCAGGTCGCCACGGGCAGGGTGAAAGTTTATCGGCTGAAGCCGCCCGCGAAAGTCGTCCGTGCCCCGGTCGCGGTGAATATTTACACTTTTTTCTACCGAGGCAACGAGCCGGACGGGGATTTGTCGAACCCGAACAATTGGGAACTGGGGGAAGTTGCGGACGAGCGCAGTTTCACGACAGACACAAATGGCGCGGCGAAATTGTCCTTCACGCTGGGCGAAGGCGCATACCGCGTGAAGCTTGAGACGCAGGATCGGTTCGGCAGGAAAGTCACGGGAAGGCTGCCGTTGCAGGTACTCCAACCGGAAGCGCCGGCACTGGGGATCAAGGTACCGAATCTTGTGGCCGCGCCGGACTGGGAAGCGCAGCCGGGCGGGGAATTCACGGCGGTGTGGGGCACAGGTTACGAAACCGGTCGGGCGTTCGTCGAGATCGAGCATCGCGGCAACATGATCCAGCGCTACTGGACCGGACCGGGCCGCACGCAGCAGCAAATCAAGCTGGCGGTGACGGAAGCGATGCGAGGCGGATTCACGCTGCACGTCACCCAGGTGCACGAGAACCGCGGCTATGTCACCTCGCACCAGGTGAGCGTTCCGTGGAAGAACAAAGAACTGGATTTAAAATGGGAGCACTTCGTCTCCAAGTTGACGCCGGGACAAAAGGAGACGTGGAGCTTGGTCATCAGCAATCCTCCCGCAGCGGCTGTCGGCAGTCAGCCGCCAACTTTAGAAAGCTCCAGTCAGCGGCGCTCTGCCGAGACGCCGCTACGGACGGCGGCGGAATTGGTGGCGACGCTGTATGATGAATCGCTGGACGCCTTCGCGCCGCAGAGTTGGCCCAACGGCTTCGGCGTGTTCCGCCAGGATGCAAGCACGGCCCAGCCGCAATTCGGCAACGTGGCACAACCGTTTCAACCAATTTTCGGCAATTGGAACCAGCACTATGAAGAGGTGGAAATCACTTATCGCCATTTCCCGGCCGATCTCACACAGCGCGTGTGGTTCTATGGCTGGCGTGGCAGATTCTATAGAAATTCAGACTTTGGAATGGCGACCAGGGAGGCGATTGCGGGAAGCTTGTCAGTGAATGCTCCCATGACGATGGCTCCTGAGCCATCGGCGGCGGCGGCCATGCCAGCGGGGGCCATGCTGATGGATGCATCGGTTGATAAGCCCAAGCTGGCGCGGCATGAAGCACTGAGTGATAAGGAAACACCGCACAGCCCAACCAGTCGCCTGTACAACCAACCCACACCCGACCTGAGCAAAGTTTCCGCGCGCCAGAATCTCAACGAGTCAGCGTTCTTCTTTCCACAACTCACCAGCGATTCCAACGGCGTCGTGCGGCTGACCTTCACCATGCCGGAGGCGCTCACGAAATGGCGTTTTCTCGGCTTCGCGCATGACCGGCAACTGCGCGCGGGCCTGCTCGAAGCCCATGCGGTTACGGCCAAGGACATCATGGTGCAGCCCAATCCACCTCGTTTCCTGCGCGAGGGCGACACGCTGGAGTTCAGCGTGAAAGTCTCCAACCAGAGCGACCAGCCGCAGCGCGGCGCGGTGAAATTGTCGTTCTCCGACGCGGCGACGCTGCAATCGGCGGATGCGTTGCTGGGGAACACCCACCTTGAGCTCGCCTTCGACATACCCGCAAAGGAATCGCGCAGTTATGCGTGGCGCATCCGCGTGCCGGACGGAGCGCCGTTCCTCGTGTACAAGGCCGTGGCTTCGACCGGCACGTCGAGCGATGGCGAGGAGGGATATTTGCCCGTACTGTCGCGCCGTGTTTTCGTGACCGAATCGCTGCCGTTGCCAATCCGCGGCAAGGTCGGCGGCGGCGAGGTGCTGAAGAAGTTTGAGTTCACCAAGCTGCTGAATTCCGGCCAATCCTCGACGCTCCAGCACGCGGGACTCACGGTGCAGATGGTGGCGCAGCCGGCATGGTATGCGGTGTTGGCGCTGCCCTATCTCATGGAATTTCCCTATGAATGCAGCGAACAAACCTTCAACCGGCTGTACGCCAACGCCCTCGCCCGGCACATCGCGAACAGCGACCCGAAAATCCGCCGCGTATTCGATCTGTGGAAAGGCACGCCCGCGCTGGATTCGCCGATGGAGAAGAATCAAGACCTGAAATCCGTGATGATCGAGGAGACGCCGTGGTGGCGGCAGGCGAAGAACGAAAACGAGGCCCGCCGCAACGTGGGCATCCTGTTCGACCACAACCGGCTGACCGCCGAAACCTCTGCCACGATGCAGAAGCTGCGCGACATGCAACTGAACGACGGACGCTGGCCGTGGTTCCCCGGCGGCTACGGCAACGATTACATCACGCTCTACATCGTCACGGGCTTCGGCCGTCTGCGCCACCTCGACGCGGAGGTGGACCCGGCCCCAGCCATCCGCGCTTTGCCACGGCTCGACGATGGAATGCGCGAAAGCTACGAACGCATTCAGAAGGATTGGAAGCATCCAGAGGAATACGTCCCCTGCCCCACGGATGCGCTGTATCTCTATGGTCGTAGCTTCTTCCTCAAGGACCAGCCGGTGGCGGCGGCCAACAAAAGAGCC
>Ga0316217_10006735_pt1 | contig 11240 bp, 9 predicted proteins | sample 1anoAmetaG_FD_203633 | JGI IMG/M metagenome (GOLD analysis project Ga0316217, IMG submission 203633) | Freshwater microbial communities from Trout Bog Lake, Wisconsin, USA - 1anoA | ecosystem: Environmental > Aquatic > Freshwater > Lake > Hypolimnion/Profundal zone | place: USA: Wisconsin... | reverse complement strand
TCCGATTCTGCTGGTTCTGCTTGCTTCCTTCATCGGTTTCAACTACGGCGCGGGTCTCTGTCTTTTTCCTTCATATGCCAAGGACCTCTGGGGCCTGAAAAACTTTGGCATCAACTACGGCTGCCTCTTTACCGCCTGGGGTGTTGGTGGTCTTGTGCTTGTCCGTATAGCCGAGATGATCAAGGCCGCAACGGGTGATTTCAACAATTGCTTTTATGCAGCCTGCGGTCTGCTCGTATTTGCCGCACTGCTCTCGTTTGCCCTGAAGGATCGCAAAGAGCCAAGCCTGGTTGTGGCTCCTCAACTTGCTCCGGGCAATGATTAGGCAATGACTTCTTTGTATAACGGTACTTAAAGTATTACTGTGCAGTCTTTTGGGTTGTTGTTGAAAATAGAGCATCCCGTCTCTCTTGCTCCAATACAGAGAATGAGAACGGGATGCTCTTATGTCTGCCCTGAATCGGATTCAATTGCATAATGATTTGGACTGTTTTTTGAAGCAAAACGATAAAAATAGATTAGGAGAGAGAAATGAGTGATGTAAAATTGGGTAATCCTGCAGTAGTCGGCCTTGCCGGTTTTGGAATGACAACTTTTGTGCTGCAATGCCATAACCTGGGATGGTGCGGTATCGCCCCCGTTCTCTGGCTCGGGCTCTGCTTCGGTGGCACCGCACAGCTCATTGCCGGTTTGATGGAGTTCAAAACCGGAAACAACTTCGGTTTTTGCGCCTTTACCGGTTATGGAGCTTTCTGGATATCCCTTTGTCTGATGGTGATATTCGGGAAGAACCCGGATCTGGTCAAGGCCTATCCAACGCTTGGATTTAGTGCAAATGATCTTGGTTTCTTCCTTGTTGCTTGGACAATCTTCACATTTATACTTTTCATTGCTTCAATGAAGCATCATACAACCTTGGCTATTATCTTTCTGACTCTACTTATAGGTTTTATTGGTCTGGATGTTAAGGAGTTCACGGAGAATGCTGCTGTAGGAACGTTTGCTGCTTATGATTTATTGGTCTGTGCTTTCTCTGCATTATATCTGATGACAGTTACGGTGTATGCTGAGTCTGGTATTAAACTTCCAGTTGGTGCTCCGTGGATCAAGTAGTTTTGTATTGATTCAACAATAGTTATAATTACTATCACATTAAAATGAAGGGCCATGGCAACCACCATGGCCCTTTTCATTGTGCGCACCCTGAGCAAGCAAGTATCATCGGCGGCGGGTATTCATGCCTTTCAACCGCCCGCCTATCCCCTCCCGGTCAACCTCTTCCACCTGCTCCCGGCAAGTTCCACAAGTCCGTTGATGGTGCGGGTGTAAAACTTGCGTACCGGCATGCGGTTGACCAGTACCCTGTCGTCCTGCCGTTCCACGGAGACCGGGGCGCCCCGTTCAATGCCCGCCACCTGGTCGTAATGCTCCCCTTCGATGCCGAACAGGAAGTGGTACTTGACCCCCTCCAGCCGGCAGGCCACGATCAGTATGACCACTTCCGGCCTGCCGGTCTTGTAGTCGAAACGTGTGGTGGAGGTGACAAAGGAGCCTTCAACCGACTGTGTCGCCGCCAGGAGGGCATCCAAGGTCACGTTCTTCGGTTTGAGCCTCCCCAGGGAGGGAAGGCCCCATGGTTTGTACGGTTCGTGGCGCCTGGAAAAGTACTGATCGCTACGCTCCAGGAGGGTCACCACGTTATTGTTGATCGGGCCGCCGATGGAGTGAGACAGGCCGGCTCCGAACCCCTGCTCCCGGATCAAGCGGTGGTTCTCCACGATCTGGATCATGCCGGTGGCCCCCAGGGGATGCCCGCGCCCTTTCAGGCCGCCGGTCAGGTTGGTGGGGAAGGCACCGGCCGGGCCGGTCAGGCTGTCGTCCAGCAAGGCGTCCATGAGACGGTTGCGGCTGACGATCCCCAGGTCCACCAGGTTGATGGGACCGAAACCGTTGAAAGGGTCGTGCATGTTTACGTGCAGCTTGCCCTCCATGGTGCGGATATCCCTGACTCCGGCCATGCCGTAGGCGCAGCCGGCGGCGATGACCGTGGCCGGGAAGGAGTGGAAATAGTTGCGGTCGGCGATGGTGGGGATGTCTGTAGCGCTCCCCACGCCGCTGACAAGCACGTCCTGGGGCATCGCGGTCAGGATGACCGCAGCCATGCCGTCGGACATGGGGCAGTAGTCGTGGTAGCGCAGTGGATACCAATAAAGGTAGTTCTTGTTGTTGGCGATCTGGCGGTAGTAGTCCTCCACCTCGATGGCAGCCCGCAGGTGGGCGTCAGGGTTCTGCACTGCAAAACGCTGGCTGCGCTGGGTCAAGAGGGCCGCATAGGCTGTCCATTCATCGTCGGTCAGTTCCAGCCGCTCCTTCAGCGCACGGGCCACAAGGGCGCCGCATGCCGGCATGGTCAGGCCGAATTCGGCCTCATCCCGATCGATCACTCCGGCGATGATCCGGGTCGATTCAGTGGTGGAGGCGTCGCTCATCTTCTGGATGCCAAGGGCAAGCACATGGTCGAAACGCCCGGACGCAACTTCCAGATAGGCGCTTTCAAAGGCCGAGGCCCCGGATGATGAAGCCGTGTCGATCAGCACTGACCTTGCTCCGGAGATGCCGAGGATTCCGGCGATCTTTGCAGCGGTGTTGTCCACTCCGGAAAAAGCGGACGGGTTCTGGCTCCCGACCAATACCGCCTCGATATCGCGCCGCCGCACCGGACTGCCGCTGAACACCCCTTCGCAGCGTTCGGCCATCTCCAGAAAGGAGATATCCTCCTTGTCCTTGCCGTTGTAGCGCCCCACCGGGGCCATCCAGGAGGCGGCCACGTAGACGGGGCGGGGGCGGAATGGGCTATTCATGGTATATGCTCCTTAAGGAATAAAAAAAGGCGCCCCGGCAAGCGGGACACCTCATAGGATTCCAAATCAAGTCGCTAATCTTTGTTGGCTCGTCTTCGGCTCCTCAACATACTCCTTTGCATGCCTTTGTCGCCTCAACCCCTGCCCCCTTGATTTCATCCATGATTTGAAAAAGGTATTCATACCTGACTCGTGCGGTAGCGGTGCTAGCGTAGTTTCCATCCGGAAACTCCGGATGAGAAACTATTGGTTTCCGGACGGAAACTAGCGTAATGCCTTGATGACCGCCGAGAAGTCTTCCTCGCCCCAGCCGCCTTCCACAGCCTTTCCATAGACCTTGCAGGACGCTTCGGCGGCCGGCAGGTTGAGGCCCAACTGCCGGGCGGCATCAAGGACCATGTGCAGCTGCTCGTGGACGTATTTGAGCGCCAGACTGCGCGTAAATTCTCCCCTCGCCATGGCTCGCCCCTTGAGGTGGAACAGGGGAGAGGCGACGCCACGGGTGTCGAGAACCTCCAGGATCTTGTCGGCGGTGAATCCCAGCTTGTCGCCGAACACCAGGCCTTCTGCCAGAACCTGCACCAGTTCGGCCTGAACCATGTTGACGATGAACTTCATTTTGGTGGCGTCACCAACCTGTCCCACATGGATGATGTTAAGGCCGAAACAGGAAAAGGGCTCGCGGCATCTTCCCACCAGCGACGGGTCGCCTCCCGTTATGATGGTAAGAAGTCCGTTTGCAGCATGTTCCTTGCTCCCCCATACCGGCGCGTCCAGGTACAGGACCCGTTTTTTTGCGCTCTCATCAGCCATTTTCATGGTGGTTTCCAGAGAGTGGGATCCCATGTCGGCAAGGATCGTGCCGCCGCCGATACCGGAGAGGAGGCCATGCTCCCCGAAGAAGATCTGTCCCAGCTCTTCCCCTTCCGGGACAATGGCGATAACCAGGTCACGGTCCGTTGCGGCTTCGGCGGCGGTGTGCGCGGCAATGGCGCCCTGTGCGACCAGTTCGTTCATGGCTTCGGCGTCCGTATCGAAAACCGTCAGCTCATAATTCCCCTTGGTCAGGTTGGCTGCCATATGCCGGCCAACGGTCCCAAGTCCGATGAATCCGATTTTTCTCAACATTATTACGCCTCCTGAGAAAATTGATATAACATAATTAAGGGGGATTTTACCTAATAATCATAGCGCTTGCAACCTGCAAATCAATATTCAAACACTATTTTAAAGTAATTTGGCGTGTGGCTGGTTTTCCCTGCCTCAGCGCGCATGGGTAACAGCGACGCGCTCACAGAGCTTAAACAAGCTGCAGATGGAGCAGCGTGGCGCTACCGGGAGGCAAAGGTTCTGGCCGAATGCCACCAGCAAGTCGTTGATCTCGATCCAGTATTCAATCGGCAGCAGCGCGCGTAGCGCCGCTTCGGTGGCGTCGGGGGTCTTGGTAGCCACGTATCCCAAGCGGTTGCAGATACGATGGACATGGGTATCGACACAGATGCCCGGTTTGCCGAACCCCAAGGTCAACACCAGGTTGGCGGTCTTGCGCCCTACACCGCGAAAGGCGAGCAGCTCATCCATGGTGTCCGGTACCTTGCCGCCATACTCTGTCGCAAGGCAGCGGGAAATCTCCAGTATCTGTTCAGCCTTGTTGCGGTAGAACCCTGCCGGGTAGATCAGCGTGGCGATCTCAGCTGCCGTCAACTGCTGCATCTCCTCGGGAGTGGCAGCGTGTTCGAACAGCTTTTCAGAGGCCTGGGCCGTCACCTCATCCCTGGTGCGCAAGGAGATGATGCAGGAAACAAGCACCTTGTAAGGGCTGCGGCTTTCTTCCGCCACGATGGTGACGGACGGCGTGCGCCAAGTGCGGCATTCCTCGCGCAGGATGGCCATCACGCGGTGTATTTCGTCGGGTTTCATGGCGGAATAGTACCTGAACGGGTTGGGGCATGCAATAGTGCTTTTACTTTTCGCCGGATCAAGGCTAATATTGATGCTATGAATCAGCCTGCGCTCGACAAGAACTATATAGACCTGCATGTCCACTCCTGTTTCTCCGACGGTTGCCTTTCCCCGCTGGAGTTGGTTGAGCTGGCACAGTCGCAAGGTTTGAGCGCCATCGCCATCGCCGACCATGATTCGGTAGCAGGAGTGTTCCCAGGGATCGCCGCAGGGAAGGGGCGGGGCATCGACGTGGTGCCGGCAATCGAGCTTTCCGCGCAGTTCAAGACCTACAAGGATGTGCACCTTCTGGGCTATGGTCTGGATTGCGCAGACCATAGCCTGCTGGAACGCTTGAATCACCTCCGCGAGCAGAGGGAAGACCGCAGCCGGGATATACTCGCAGCGGTGAACGAACGCCTGGAAGGGGAGGGGAGGGCGGGCTTGGGATTTGAAGAAGTTACAATGCATGCCAGGCAGACCATAGGCAGGCCTCATATCGCCCAAGCCATGATCGGGCGGGGTTATGTCAGCTCGGTTGAGGAGGCCTTCCGGCGGTATCTGGTTCCCTGCAATGTACCCAAAAAATACTGGCCAATGGACGACGCCATCGCCACCATCAGACGTCTGGGTGGGGTAGCCGTCCTGGCCCATCCCACAAGTATTGCCACCCAGCGCCCCGAGTTGCGCAGCATCATTGCGGAGTTGAAGGATTTGGGACTGGATGGGGTCGAGGTTTTCAACAATATGGCTCAACCGGAAGAGATGGCAATACTGCAACGGATAGCCTTTGACCTGGGGCTGCTGGCAACCGGCGGCTCGGATTTTCACGGCATCGAAGAGGGGCAGGAAATCGGAAGGGGACGCGGCGGCATCCGTTTTGAGGATGCGCTCCTGGTCCCCATTAAAGCGCTTGTTGATGAGCGGAGGCCGACTGTTTGATTCGGCTTCAGTGCTTAGGCCTTGCCGTTTGAAAATATTATTAACTCGTAATTGCTGAATTATATTAAATGCCGGACGGACACCGCAAGGGGATTCTCTTGTTAAGTATTTAATATTGATCTTTTATTTGATGTCATGGGAAATCGCTTGCCAGCAGCCTGTTCCCTACTCCATCTAAGTAAATTTATGCTGCCATTTCATGCAGGATCTGCTGAAATACTGCCACCCGCCTTCTTGGCCGCAAATAAATTTTTGAAATGTTAAACGGTTATTATCCCTATTTGATTAAGACCTCGCATTATTTCTCATCGGTGTTAGTGTTAGGCAAATTTACTGGATGGGGGAAAATAATGTTTCTGAATTACAGGTCAAAATTTCTAAAACTGCTGACTTTTAGTTCTCTTTTTTTATTATTCGGGTGTTCACCTCCTAAAGTGTTATTTTACAAATCAGGATTGACGATAGAGGAATTTAAACGCGATAAATATGATTGTGCTCAACAAGCAAGAACTTCATGGAGTGGTGGTGGCACCGGAAATCTTGGCTTGGCTATGATAGCCAGCGCCAAATCAGAGGCCGATAAACAATCAAAAAGCCTGTTCAGGATGTGTATGGAAGCGCGAGGCTACACCGCACGCGAAGTCAGCGATGAAGAGTTTACGCGACAAACAAGTCCTTTTAACAGAAAAATGCAGCAATTAACCAAAAAACGCCTCGACAGATGTAACGATGGTAAGTTTATGTTACTTTTTAAAAAAGCAGCTTGTAAAATTGACGACATTACTCTTGACCAACTTGAAGATAAGACAACTATTTTAGAATCAGAAAAACAATATTTTAAAAATTATATATATTATGTTAACAAAATAAACACAAAAACAATTGAATTAATACAAAATGATGGGAATGATAAAGATAAAAAAATTGGATTATTACTAGATAAACTATATCAACAGTCGGATAAAATAGCATTAGATTTGTATGAAGAAAAAATAACTTGGGGTGAATATAATAAAAATAGAAAAAAACTTCATCAAGTTTTCAAAGAAGATGAAAAACATATTTTAAATACTAAATAAATAGGTTAGTGCATTTCACTGCCGTCTCATAGTTTTTAAAGCGGCACCAGTTGTGATGAAGTCCTTATTTACGGTGGTTTGAATAGGCTTTCGAGGTTACGCCGCTCTAACAAATTCACGCAGTAATAACCGCAAGATCTGTTGCATCGATACTCCGATCTTTGACAGAAACGCCAGATAAGACAGCACCAGGTAAACGCACAAGGCAATCCATTTCTGCGCGTGTACCGCATTCATAGCAGGTCGTTGAATTTTTGCCCTATTTGATGCCTATTTGATCCGCCAATCGCTTTCCTGGAGTCGTTCGTATGCTGCCTTATTCCAACCGCTGGTGGAGCGTTTTCAGGAGGGACATCAGGGGTGGTGGCATAGGTTGGCTCCGTTAGTAGATTCCTTCGTCTATCTTGCAGCCCATTCGTCCGTAGCGGAAACTCAGGATAATTATGAACAAAAGTGAAAAACCCGCTAATCCTTTACTAAAGATTGGCGGGCTTATCTAGTACTTTTTTTATTTTAACATAATTTCAGCATGCTTCAAACCTGGATTATGACTTGTCCTTGTAGGCCTTGTAATTGACTATCTGAATGTCTTCCTCCACCGATTTGACCCCCTTGACAGATTCGACGATCCTGATAGCTTCCTTTTTTTCCTTTTCAGAGGCGAGGTAGCCGCTGACGCGTACCTTCCCCTTTTCCACGTTGATCGTGAATGGGCGGTAGTCCAGGTCGGCGGAGTTCAAAAGGGCGGTTTCGATCTTCTTCATCAGGATTGTCTTGTCGATCAGCTCTGTGGCGGCCTTATCCGCCTCCTTGAGGCGTGGATCCTTGGCCGCAGCCACGATGCACTCTACAATGGCCTCTTCCGACATGCGCGACGTGTTGAACACCAGATCATACCCCAGTGGGTCTTGCCAGTTCCGGTCGAAATAAAAATGGATGAAGCCGCCCCGCTGGTGGTCGCTACGACGGATCATCGACCTCGCCAGGTCGGGATCGATCCACTCCCGTTCGGCAAAACGCTCGACGCGCTCCTCGAAATCGGCGATGAAGCGGAGCCTTAGGACGTTGCGGCATTCCTTGAGCAGGTCCTGACCACCGCGGCCATAAAGGATCACGTTTCCCTTGCGTGCGAAATCCAGGATGATGAGTTCGACCGTGTTAAGGGCCGCCGCACGCTTGCGGTCGTCGGCGGTGATGTAGGAAGGGGGCTTTTCGTCAACCAACTGGAGCAGATCGGCTGAAAGGCCGTATTGGTGGGCGTTGGCGCTGATACGGGCGCCGTCCACAAAAACATACTTGAGGCGCCTGGCAACCTCTTCCGCAATGCGAAAAGCTCCGGTGCCCATTTCCCTGGAAAAGGTGATGACTGCCATCAAATAACCTCCATGAAGGATGTGTTGACAGCGCTATATAGCATTTTGTAGTTGAGTATACAAGTACCCTTTCGACACCCTGTTTCTCCATCGGAGCCCTGATCGAGGGGCACCGGCTGGCGTCTATGCAGCAGGCTCGACAGCGACCGTCAACAGAAACCGCCGCGCCTGTCCGTGCAGGGATATCGTCAGGGGGATGCTCGCGCTTCCGTCGGTGATCGTCACCGCCTTATCGTCAAAGGACACCCGCAGACCGGAATCGGTTTCCGTTTCTGCCGGCAGGGGGGCAACGGTCATTGCTTCGCCGGCAAGGGGTGTAAGCTGGCTGTCAGAAATGGGCTCGGCGACACTGCCGCCGGGCTGGTGAAAAGCGGACGCCTGGCCTCGTTCCAGCTCCCTGTCGAGACGATTGTCAAACGGCACGGCAGGTCCACGGTTCTCTGGCGCGGCCACTGAGGAAGGGGGAATAGGGGCTTGAACGGCCTTCAGGCTGCTTTCCGCGCTGATCCGCTCCATGACCAGTCGGGAGAGGATCGAGAACGCTTCCAGCACCCCCTCGCCGTTCAGCGCCGTGGACAGGCAGGCCGGGAGGTGCTCCAACTCCATCTGGGTCGCAGTTGCCGCCATGGTCGCCGATCTGTTCCGATCCGCCTTGTTGATCTGAATGACCGCAGGCATATCGTTCAGGCTCATGCCGTATGATGCCAGGTAATCGCGCAGGCTCTCCATGTCCTGACGTCTCTCCGGGGAGGTGTCAGAAGCGTCCACGACCAGCACCACGCCGTCGGCTCCCTTCAAAATCATCTTCCAGGTCGCGGGATTGTTGACCCTCCCCGGCAAGGTATAGATGTGAAAACGGATGCGGTAGCCTTCTAAAACCGGTTGCTCAAACGGACTGAAATCAAAGAAGAGCAATGATCCGCCGCTGGCAAGCAGTGTTTTCAGCTCGCCGCGAAGAGACGGTTTGATCCTGTCGTACAGATAACGCAGCGAGGTGCCTTTTCCTGCCCCTTCGTGACCGTAGTAGACGATCTTGGCGTTGATCTCGCGTTTGGCATTATTAATAATGGCCATCCCAACTCCCGCTTCACGTTTAAGGACTAAATAGTTTTCACTCTGAAACAGCTGGATGAGAAACTTTGCAGAGACACGAAGATCCTATTTTCTTTTGTTGAGCAATATACGTTTAGCCTGGGTGGAGATGACCGATGAAACATTCTTGCTTTTGGCGTAGCCGGCTATATCCTTATCATTCAGGGTCGCGAGGTAGTGCAGGGCTTTCTGAACCGGCGTACGGTTATTGTCCACCAGCGCCTTGCGGATATTGTAGTTCTTCACCCATTCCTTGTTGGCGCAGATCAGGCGCATGATCTCGTCATTCTGGAGTCCGGCTTTCAGCAGACCTATGACCTCGGCCTCGGTGATGCGGGGGTTCTTGATGACACCCGACGAAACCAACTTGTTAGCGTCCTTCACGAGGATTGAGCGCCATTCCTTGTCCCCGGTCATGGCCATCTTGATCTTTTCGCCAATACCCATCAGCTGAGCCATTTGGTACTTGCTTTGGAACTCTTCCCCATCCTCCTTTACCGCGGCATCGGAATTATCGGGCTCATCAAGCTCATCGGGCTCATCGGGCTCTTGGTTGTGTGGTTCATGGAACTGCCGATCAATGATCTTTTGCAGAAAGGAACGGGCCGATGTTGAAAGAAGACCGCTTTCCAGGAGCGCTTCGGCAATGCCATCCCTTTGATAGTGGACCTTGGCGATGGCGTCGAGGAGCGCTGGATGCGCGTCTCGTGAACCGGCTACGGTGAGCAGTATCTCTACGGGGAGTGAGGAGAACGCCGACTGCGCCGCAGCCTTGACCCCACTGTCCACATCCCTCAGCAGGCAGAATATGAGCATGAACCGGTCGAACGGCTCCAGGGCAGACGCACGCTCAAGACTCATGAGCCGTTCTTCGGCGCTCTGTCCCGGACGGAGGCACTCTGCCACGGTCGGGGATATCTTCAGTTTGATCGTTTCGGCGGCCATGGCCCTCGTCACAGCCGGGACAACGAGGCCTTGAAACCAATTCCTTTCAGTTTTTTAACTGCTGAGTCGGCAGCCTTCTTATCGCAGAACGTGCCAGCGGTAAGAAGTTTTGCCGGTATGGACACATCGGCATGTCTTATGGCAAGCTTGATGCCGGCCGCTGCCAGTCGTTCCTTCTCGGAATCGGCCCTTTCCGTCAACAGGTAGGAACCGGCATAGACGGAAAACTTGCCCCCCTGCTCCAGAATAAAGGCGTCCGAGGTGTGTTTTTTCAACGTGTCCAGCTTTTTCTGGGCTTCGTCGCGGGTCGGATACTCATCGGCAAGGAGTCGGTTCATGGCCGTCTTCCTGCGCCCTCCCTCCTTGACGGCGGCTTCCAGGCCGGCGCCCCTGACGCGCGCCAAATCCGACGCCATGGCGTCCTCAAGGACATAGCTCCCCACAACGACAGTCCATGGGCCTTTCCCTTCCGGCACAGCTTTCGTCTTTTCCTTGTCATGCAGCGGTTTCTTTGCTGTTCCTGACGGTCCTGCGGGAACTTTGACGGCTGCTTTGGCGACTTTTTCGTTTTCCTTCAGCGCTGCAGGCTTATTAACCCCCAGTGCGGGCTGCTGTTTGGCAGCCGCCGTTTTGGCTTCTTTAGCCTCGGGCGCTGCCCCCTTTTTCTCGGGCGTTACCGGTTTTTTCTCAGGGGGGGCTGCTTTGGAAGGCTTGGCCGGTTCGGGTTTTTTGGGCGTTGGCGGCACCTCCGCCACCTTCCGGGGTTCGGGCTTGGCAGGGGCCCCAGTATTCTTCTTGGCTCCCGACGCGCCTGCCGTTTCACCTGTTGGCGCAGTTGCGGCGGTCGTGCGCGGCGGCAGCGGCATCTTAATAACCTGCGGCGCCGGGGCTTCGGCCGATTTCTGAGCCTCCTGCGGTTTGATCAGGCCTGTGAAGAAATAAAGGTACGCAAAAGCTGCCACCAGAATCAACAGTACAACCAGCAGCATATTCTGTTTCTTCTTTTC
>Ga0316217_10006732_pt1 | contig 11241 bp, 15 predicted proteins | sample 1anoAmetaG_FD_203633 | JGI IMG/M metagenome (GOLD analysis project Ga0316217, IMG submission 203633) | Freshwater microbial communities from Trout Bog Lake, Wisconsin, USA - 1anoA | ecosystem: Environmental > Aquatic > Freshwater > Lake > Hypolimnion/Profundal zone | place: USA: Wisconsin... | reverse complement strand
TTTTATCTCCCCAAAGTAAAATGCACGTCACTTACGAGTAGAAAAATTTTCATTTTATGTGTCTCCTACTTAGAGAGGGGTATTTTTCCTCAATTGATGACTTTTATTTTTATATTCATTCACTACATATTCCCCCTAGCAATCATTTCAGCTTCTTTATACACCAATTTTCCTCATTCTTTGTATGCAGTTTGCTTCTTCAGTCATAGCAATCTCATCTATTCTCAGAACCAACAGTTATACAATCAGTTCAATCAGGAGTGATAATAGGAAGGGTGTTAATAGTTGTTACAACAATCAGGTGCTATGAAGTGAGATTTGTTCAGATTTTGTCCTTGTACTTGGCCAGTTCTTCCTTGGAGAGTATTGGCTTGCGTTCTGCGAGCACGGCCAGGAAGTCTTTGAGTTTCAGTTTGCGAAGCTGTTCGGCAGATATTTTCTGGAACTCAGACTGCTTGAGTTCGCGCAGAGGCATCATGCAGGCCTCTGCGATGATGCTGCGGATCTCGCAGGCGGAGTAGCAGTCCATTTTGTCCACGATCTTGTTGATGTCTGCAGTGCTGAGCTCGTAGTCAATGCCTTTGAGGTTGCGCAGTAGCATCTCCCTCCTGGCCTCACTCTCCGGGTTGCCGATGTAGATCATCTTGCTGAAGCGTCGCTTGGCAGCCGAGTCCAGCTCCTTGGGCAGGTTCGTAGCCCCGATCACCAGGATTTCCCCGCTCTTGGGACTGTTGACCCCGTCCATGAGCACGAGGAACTCGGTCTTGAGGCGTCGGGAAGCCTCGTTTTCGTTTTCGGAGCGGGCCGTGAGCATGGAGTCTATCTCGTCGATGAAGATGATGGAGGGGGCAACCTGTTCGGCTGCGGCGAACACCCTCCTGATCATCTTTTCGGACTAGCCCACGAACTTGTTGAGGATGGAGGAGGCCGAGAGGGCGAAGAAGGTGCAGCCCGACTCCCTCGCTAGAGCTTTGCAGATGTAGGTTTTGCCGTTACCCGGCGGCCCGTACAGCAGCAGTCCTCGCGGCGGCGCACGGATACCCGTGTACAGGTCAGGCCGCTGCTTTGGACGAATCACCGCTTCCTCCAGCAGCGACTTCGCCTACTTCAGCCCCACTATGTCAGCAAACCCCACATCTAGCTTCCGCACTATCAGCTCCTCGATGGCCGGGTCCAGCTCCACCTTGCCTTTGAATTTTTCAAACAGAGGCTTTCTGTTTTCGCTCTCGGTCTTGAGGCGAGGCTTGTTTTCGGGAGGGTTGACATATTTGTTGGTGGGTAATCCGAAATCGATGGGTGGTTTGGTGTTGCGATCGGGGAAGCCGAACTTAGTGGTTTTGATTTGGTTGGCTTCCTTCTGCTGGTGCTTGGCGGCGGCGTTGGCTTTGAGTTCCAGGTACTTGGCGATCTTCTGCTTGATGGCTTCTACGCTTTCCTTGGAGGTGGCCTGGAGGCAGGCCTGTTTGAGGAGATAGACGATTTTGTCATAGCAGCGCACGGCGTACTCGTAGTTGCCCTCCTTGAGGAAGCTCTCCGCCTTAGCAGAGAGCGCCTTGGCCTAGTTTAGCATTTACATATTAACTCTGACCAAAAAAACAATTATAACTCACCCACCCATACCGTAACCACCCCTCATTCCTACCACCCACACCAGCTACACTAACTACACCAAACATCCAACTGTGCCAACCACACAACCGTGGCAACCACACCAACTGCGGCAGCCATTCTAGCTGCAACCGCTTTTCCAACCGCTACAGCAAACACCCGAACGGGGTTGCCTGTAGCCAGCCTCCCTCTTGATAAACAGCAGTAGCTGTATACTGAGGAGCAGTAGCTGTATACTGAGGAGCAGCTGTCTACTGAGGAGCAGCTGGATGACAGCAGTATATTAGTAACTAGGAGGCAGGCTGTTGCTGCTTGCCGATGAATCACATAATCTAGATATCTAGGTAAGGCAGCAGCACCTGCAGCTGAGTGATAACCAGAGTAGATAATTATAGGGCATAAGCGATAGATAATTAAAAGCACCAGCAATACACTCATGATAACAATCACAAATACACTGACCATAACAACCACGCAAATCCTGCTCCTCGCTCTCCTCCTCGCCCACGCCCTCTCCCGCCCCTACCAACGCATCACCAGCTACCACCACTACGTTCGCGAATGGCAGCAGAAGGCCACCAATGTGCGCATCCACGAAGTCTCCCACCTCGCACCCATCTCCGACCACTGCGTCTCCTAACCCTGCAGGTTCTACTACTACGAGTACTTGGACGAGTCTGCTGCCCAGTCCACCTACAACCGCACAGTGCTGATGGTTGCAGGCATCCACGGCAACGAGTTCCTCGGGCCGCACGTGCTCCTCTACGGCCAGCAGCACTTCAGAAATGCACACATCATCTACTTCCCCCTGGCCAACCCTTCTGGCTTCCAGCGCAACCAGCGCCTCACCCACCCCACCCTGCTAGACCCCAACAGGGACTACCCCATCGACGGCAACACCGACTGCTACCAGGCCTACTCCACTCGCGTCTTGGACCACATCTTCCGCACCTACTCCATCGACCTCACCTTCGTCCTCCACAACGGAGACACAGAAATAGGGTTCAACTGGGGCACCTTCCAGCACAGGGCCCAAAGCCACACTCCCCGACTATGACATCCAGCTGGCCATTGCGCAGCTCATGAAGAGGGTTGCCGGCAGCAACTCCGCCCTCCAGATGCACCCCTTCAAGGTCGGCACCATGGACGAAGTCATCTACCCAGCCACCGGCACCCTCGACGACTGGGCCTACGCAGCCACCAAGTACCCCTCACTCATCACCACCTGCAAAAACCAACCCTTCTAGCCCTACCCCTACAACATGACCAATGGACTCGTCTTCCTCATTGAGCTAGGTCCCCACCAGGTAGACCTGCTGGGTTCATCTGAAGCAACCGAACTGCCAGAGGGCGAGGAGAGTGCCACCGATGGCTACGTGGCCAGGGGCATACGGATGCTGAGGGCGGGGTTGTAGGTAGTGCACCCGTGGCTGGAAGTAGTGCTCGGCGAAAGTAGTGGGGAGCTGGTTGTGCGAGGGTGCTAGAGTGGAGTGGTGAGCGAACTGTAAATAGTCCAACACATCAACTAGGCCCCAGATACACTCATCTTTAGATTGAAGTAGCCACTCCAAGTCCAAGGCTCAGTCCGACAACACAAACCACTCCCCTCCATCATCCACCTTGCCACCCCCCTCACCACCCCCCTCGCCAACTCCACTCCTCTGATCAACTCCACCTCTCTGGCCAACTCCACCTCTCTGGCCAACTCCACCGCTGGCAGCAACTCGGCATGGGATGTCAGCTTTAAAGCTACTTTCACATGCAGTAAGGAATGGGTAGGCAAGGGCTCAACGTTTTTCGCAAGCAACAGAACCTACAGGACGTCTGGACGTGTTAGTGGCACGTCAGGCGCAGGTGTGAATGCGAGCACAGATGCCCAGGTTAATGTGAGTAGTGGTTAATGGGCAGGGGAGAACAAAGGGCAAGTCATATAGGAGTGGCTGGGGTAGTGGCAGTTGCCGGCTGAGCTGGTCAAGTACGGACTCGTGGGGGTTGCCCTAGTGGGCGTGCTGGTGCTGATGAGCGGCATCTTCGCAGTCTTGCGGTGTATCTGCGGCGGCAAGGCAGCCAGGAGGCAGGAGAAGCCGGAGATGTACGAGGAGTAGGTGTAGACAGGGGAAGACCTGCATACTGCCCGAGGCGGCATCATCAGCCAAACATTTGAGTGATTGGTTACTAGCATATGGCAGCAAACATGGGTAGTATCATACAATAACATAAATAGATAAATAGGACAGGTTGGGTATAACAGGTATAACATAGCTGGTGCTATGATTGATAGTATCATCCAGAAAGACAATCTAAATATGATGTAGCATTTTGATGATAATCTGGCCCTTTAGCAGATCAACAGCTTATCCTTATTATTGTAACAATACTAATCTATTGTAATAAGCAAGCTGCAAATAAGCCATATAATTATCCAACAACACGCGTCAACTTGCTTCCATCATGACAAATTCATCGACGTATGCCTCTAGTAAAGTAAGTGTGGCAGTAAGTGTGGCAGTGTAAGCGTGGCAGTGAAGTAAGTGTGGCAGTGAAGTAAGTGTGGCAGTTCATCAACTAAGTGATGTTGGGCAGCTGTATGTATGTATTAATGAATCACTTTTTGAGCTGGTGGTTCTGGGACTCGTCGAGGTGGAAGGGCAGCCCGTTGACTTTGCAGTAGTAGGCGTTGAGCTAGTCGAGCTCGATGGACTTGGAGTGGTCCATATCGATGGCGTCAAAGACAGACCGGATATCCTCTTCTGCGAAGCTGGAGTCTAGTCTGACGATCATGTTCTTGAAGCATTAGTAGGTGAGGTTGCCGTTGCCCTCCTTGTCGTAGGCCTCGAAGGTGCGCTTGAGGGAGATCTTCTTGTAGCTGAGGACCCTGTGCAGGCGTTCGAAGCACTTCTTGGCCTTGTCTGCGAGCTGGTTGTTCATCCTGCTGTCGGGCTCGTCGAGGCTGATGGTGTTGGTCTTCCTGATCTTGGTGCTCCTGTCGACCACGATGTTGTTGCGGCCCATCTCCTTCTCGATTTCGGCCAGCGAGATGGTTCCGCTGGAGTCCTCGTCGACCTTGTCGAAGAAGTAGCGGACCTCCTCCTCGGGCAGGTCGGGGTGGATGTAGTCGAGGAACCTGTGGAACTACTTGTAGTTGAGTTCCACCTGCTCGCCCTCCAGGCCCAGGTACTTGAACATCTTCTGCAGGTCGATGTTCTCGGAAGTGATCTTGAACCTCAGTCTGCTCATCACCGTCTTCAGCTTGTTCTAGATCGCCTTGTTGTTGATGCAGTGCTGCTAGAACAACCCTTTGAAGATCTTGTGCTGGAACACTTCGTCCCAAGAAGCCCGCTTCTCCTACTCCACCCCCAGCACCCGCTCCAAAAAGTCCTGAGCCACTCCAGACACCTTTTCCTCTATCTTCAAGGGTTTGGTTTCGATATTTTTGACCAGTTCATACACCGACTTGGCGATCCAGGGGGTCCTGCGATGCAGCAGTTCGTAGAAGATTACTCCCACTGCCCAAACATCGCACTTGGAAGTGTAGGGCTGTCCTCTGAGCACTTCTGCAGACATATACAAAGGAGTTCCTACTGAAGTCTAATGCTTCATCTTGCGACTGACGTTTCTCTTGGCGAACCCGAAGTCTGCGATTTTCATGATGCCCTTGCTGATGAGTATGTTGGCGGGTTTAATGTCTCTGTTTGAGAGGTGAGTTACCTGTGGATGATGCCTTCCTTGGTGAGGGCGATGAAGCCGTTGACGATGTCCTTGAGGACGTCGATGGCTTTGTCTTCGGAGAGGGGGGCGTGTTGGGCGATGTAGTTTTCAAGGTCGTTGTCGCAGAGTTCCTGGATGATGTAGTAGTTGTTGGGACTCTCCATGACTTCATAGACGGCCACGATGTTGGGCGACTTGACTTGCTGCAGGATCTCTATCTACTCTAGCAGGACATTCTTCAGGTACTCGTCAGAGTTGGCTTCATTAACACCCACTTACTCAGCTTCCTATTCACCACCTTCACCGCGCATGGGTTCTTCGTGTGCTCCTGCTCCCCTTTGTACACCTCCCCATAGGACCCCTTGCCGATGACCTCCTTCAGGTGGATTATGTACCCACTGATCTTCTTATACGACATTCGAATTACCTATAATAAGCCCACCTTTTTTAACAATCTCACTCATGAACCCACAAACCCACTAGAGTCCTCTTCTTTCTGGCTGCTTGCTTTTTAAGACTCTGAGCAGGCCTATCTGGAAATGCTGATATGTAAAGATCCTGGGTTCTGCAAGTATAGCTACATTTATAATAATATGCTATTACTACTAAAAGCTAGAACTCCCAATCAGTCATTAAACTGAAGACTGCATCCTTTAAAAGCAGCCGCCTTGTTGATGGCTCAATACTCGGCCGATTCCCACACACTTCGACTCACAAAATCACGGTTTAGTCATCATCTATTGACATCTTTTTCAGTCTAAGGGCTATTGGAACTGCACTATCTTAACCATCAGCCGAGAAAATGATCTATCTGAATGAAGACTCAAGAATGGAGAAGTATTGAGAGTTTTTTGAACACTTCTGGAACTGGCTACATTCCTCAAAAACCATTTTTTGAAGGATATTCACAAATGCCAACACATAATAACTCGTCTTTTGATGTGTACTCAGCACAACCAAGCTGTGGATTGTACAAAAGTAGAAACCCTAGCTCATTATCCTCCTTACTGAAAAGGAGCTTCCAAAATATTCAGGAACTTTGGTTAAGTCTTTTATGATAGCTTTGCATTTTACAATAAAGCAACAACAAAGATGACTTTGTTTAAGTCATAAAAACCCTAAAGTTCGGTATTGCCCATTTAATTAGACTTTTGTTTGTTGAATGCTTGCTCTGCTGTGCCAAACACCCTAAGGGTCCATCATGAGCAATATGTGTGGGCTAGGTGGGTTGAGGATTATGGTGGGAGTGATTGGTGTGGTGAGCAGTGGGTGTGTGTGAGTTATGGTGTGGTGAGTTAATTATAATTCTGAGTATTTTGTTGGATGAGTATCTTGTCAAACACCTTCAAAGCGGGCAAACTCTTCCTGTGGTAGAACAAGACCAAGCCTACCCTCATGAAGCTGCCAGAAAACATTTACAAGGCTTCAGTGGGTGTGGAGCATATCGTCGCAATCGGCGAGTCAGGGTACTCTTGGGTAGAACTAGCAACCTTTACTCTTACGGCTCCGGCAACGACGGAAAACTCGGCCACGGCGATACCAAGGAGCAATCCCAGTTCAAGATGATTGACTACTTCGCCAAGCACAATATCAAAATCAAGGACGCAGTGGCTGGCTAAAGACACACCATCGCGCTCAGCTAAAAGGGAGAAGTCTACACATGGGGCTTTGGCCGCAAAGACACCAGTCTTCTCATGAAGCTCTTTGTGAACCCCACTGGCCCCACGGGACACGGCAAAGACATACCCACTGCCATCACCAAGCCGGCCAAAGTCAAAGCTTTAGAGGGAATGCACATCTAAAGAATCGCAGCAGGACGCAACTTTTGCATTGTCTTCAACGACAAAAAGGAAGTTTATAACTGGGGAAACGGTGAGTACGCAGCCTTTGGGGACGGCAACAACAAAAACTATGACTTGCCAGTCAAAAACGAGCATTTTGAGTACCTTTTGGGGTAGTAAAAAATGAAAGTCAAAAAGATTAAGAGCTGTGAAACCTACTCTGTAGCCTTGATGGACAACGGCAAGCTCTACGGGTGGGGAGCCAACGAACACGGACAGTTGGGGATAAAAGCCGAAATCGGGCTGTAAATGTATTAAACCGTAAACTTCGTGAGTGAGGTGATTCGAGATGGGTTCTAGGACAAAAAAGTGACAAATTTCGACATCAGCGACACAGTGCTCATCTTCCAGCTGGAGAATGGCGAGGTGTGGTGGACGGGGATGAAAGTGGCCTACAAGCCTTAAAGAATCAGCTTGGACATAAGGCCAAAGTTGTTCGCAGCTGGCCGCAAGTCTATGGTCATTGTTGACAACTAGAACAATGTAACATTTCACTCACTTAGATCTACTCCAAAGATTTTCTCACCTACAAACAAGTTCAAGATTTGTCTTCCACCTAGACAGGGTTTGTGAAGAGAAAAGGAGGCTAGTTATTCGGAGACAGTGAAATCTTCGCGATTGGAGGTGAGTATGAAAAAAGATATGCAATAACAAGTTGATATGGGGTCACCTCTTGCACTAATCTTATAATCTTAACTATAAACATTTTAAATCAAGGTTCCATATGCTTTCTCATCGCGTCTTTAGATTGCCCAATTCGAAAGGACTGACGGTCGGCGGGTTGGGATAGTATTAGGAGTTTCTAGTTTGCTGGGGAGGTTGACTAAGGTTGATCTGGGGACGCCAGTTATTTTGGGGTGTAAAGACTCTTGATTATGCCACTTGAATGGATCCACTCATTGCTCGGGAATGAAGGGTGCTTTTGTTTTGCTGGAAATCGTTGGGGTGGAGCTGGGAAGTGTTGAAGATGATGGATTGAGAGTATTTCTGGCTGGAAGGGGCCAAGCATTCAGTAGAGACTACTATTTTATTTCTTTACTAGATGGGGGGAGTCTAGAAAATTCTCCTTTTTCTGTACTGCCGAGTAGGAGACTATTTCTCATAACTGACTTGCACTAGCTTGGACTCGATCTGACTGCTGCTGCCATTCAGATTGCTCTATTCCAATTTGTTTTACAATAGCTTTTGCTCATAGAGGCTGAGCTGGTTCCAGAAATTGAGGTTGGGCTTGGCCCTCTCTCGCTTGGATCTGACGAAATTCAAAGCTTGATTGGCAGTCCAGCCCTTGAAACGCATCAAGTACGCAGTAACGATGGTGGCGGAGCGTGAGACTCCAGCATGACAATGCACTAGTACATTCAGTCCCTACTTGCGTTTGCTTTCAATCCAGTGCGCTGCCTCGTCAAAGTGCAGTGAAATGGGGTACTAGAGAGTGTCCTTAATAGGAATGGTTTTGTGAGCTATGGCACTACGAGTGAGATTATGATCTAACTAAACCAAAATCTACTTTATGCCATGCAAGTCAGGATGGCTTTGATGCAGTTGGCTTCAAGAACGCTTTCTTTCAGGGTGCTGACAACGTCGCCCAAGAATAGTGCACCCTTTTCCGCTTCGGGTTACAAGATACAGTTAATGTTTTAAAGAGGACGGCTGCTGACCACTACTCCTGACATGATGGCTGACTGCGACATAGCTGAGTTGCGCATCCGGGGCTCACTTTGCAAGAACATTTCGAACAATAATAGAATAGGAGTTATAAGATAATACACTACTCAACCTGTAAACCTTCCTCAAACTCCTCTGCCCACCAACAACACCCATCTTGAGCATCTTTTTTGAGCAAAAGGGCTGAAGCGTCATCCAAATTTTAGTACTGTTTCAGATCGGACAGTTAATCTAGATTTCAGTGGCAAGTGGGCACTGAATTAAAAGTAAGTATGATAAAGTATTGGATTGAAGCATCAACCAAAGACGATTTCTTCCGGCTTGAACTCGAGCACCTTGGGCAGCCTGCTAAGGAAAAGCTCATCCCAGTCGAACTCTAGCTTGTGTTTGTAGTTATTGAAAATTTAGAGACTGCTTTGATTGCTGAAGGTGGCTAGGAACTGCTAGTCTTCAAGCCTCTCCTCATTCCTCCTCTTCTGCCGCTAAATTTTGAGCGTTTCCTCTGTGTTTTCGTTGTTGCGAGTGGCTACATTGACCCTGTTGGTCTTCTTCTCTAAATAAACTAAATGCTACTGTCAAGACTTTCAGCGTTGAAGTCGGAAGTGACCCACTCTCCGTTCTCCCACTTTATCATGATCTTTGTGTACTTTTTGATGGTTTCACTCTGATCCTTGGCCAACATGCGCTTGAAGTTCTTTATTTAGTTGTCGTATCTTCTGGATTCGTCTTCAGTGAGTTCTTCGTTGGGGCCGGGTTCTGCGGAAGGGGCGAGGTTGGGGTTGGGGTCTTCGTTGAGGTCCAGCTGGATTTTGGTCGACCTGGGTAGCTTTCTGTACCTCAGAACCCTAAAGATCACACGCTTTATAGTCCTACAGGTCTCAATAAGCTTGTTCTTCATGTAGAGACCGAGAATTTCGGGGTATTCCTCAATCCAGTAGGCCACCATTTTGACATACATCTGGATGTTGCGAAGCTGGAGCCCAGCCGAAAGCTTGTCTCCTTCGGAGTACTGCACCAGATACTGCACTGTGCTCATCTTCTTGAACCTTTTGCGCTCAAGACACTTCCTAAAGATCTTATTCTCGATCCATTTGATTTTGGTGTTGAGGATCTTCTTGTACTTGGCCAACTTTTTCTGAGAGACCTACTAGAACAAACTAGCCAATGGCTCCCTCTCAACGATGAAGTGGAACAATCTGCTCTTTTCGTTGCTCTTCAGGTTGGAGTACTTGATTGGCTTGTAGGCGAGCTGAGCAGGCAATTCGTCAGCAGGCTTGTCACTCTGCAGCAACTCCAATGGGATCGGAGGCAGGATCCTGTACTCAGCCACACTTCGACGAGCTGGCTCCAACTCTCCTAAGATATTTTGGAGGACATGAGGCTTGCGATTGTACTTTTCCTCGATGGCCTCAAAAGCTTTGAGAACATCTTCGGTGATGTTGAGTGGCTGGCCAAAGTTGAGGCCTTCCCTTTTGCACTCTTTCTCGAAGTTGCCCCACTCAGTCTCAATGCTCTTTTAAAATTTCTAAGCCGTCCGCAGGATGTCCGCACGAACATTGTAGCTCTTACAGTTGTCCATCATCAGTTTGAAGTCGTCTTTGATTTACCAGGCACTGTGGTACTCACTGTTTTTGAGGCGTTTGATGATGGTGGAGATGTCAACGGGCTTTTTGATTTTTTCGTAGTAGTCTGGGAGTGCGACTGGGTCCACGGGCTGCCGGAATATTTCGGAAGTCTTCTTTTAGATGAGTTTGTAGATCATGATCAGCAGTTCTTCCTCGACTGTTGCTCGCTTTTTGCTCATAACTTGATATAATATTGACTTATAATGACTCGGTGGAATTTGATTTAAGCCCAGCCAATTCATTTATTTCTATATAGCGCAGCCCAAAACACGCAAGTTGCCTGCATTTCCACCATAGCGATAGAGCTGGGGCATTCGGTAGAGAACAACTACAACTGCAGTGCCTCTCTAAAAGGTCCAATTGAAGCCAACATACTCTATAAAGCATAATCGTATTCTATACTATATAAACTCGCTATTGAATTGAAGATATCAGGCTCACATTTTCACTGATGGACTAATCTCTTTCCCTCTTTCTCCTCTTTAGCCACAACAAAACAACCAACAACATCAAATGCCTAAGTTTGGGTCTTGGTTATGTTGCGTGGGTGACTGCTATGACAAAAAGTTGATTATTTTGTATGTTTTGAAGTATTTTAGGCGCTACATTGGCGCTATTTTATTATCATTTATTTCACTTCCCTCGACATATGAAGACCACTAACAAAAATCACCAATCATAGCCTAACGCCACCATTCAACAAGTGCTGAATCTTTTCCAGTAGCTGAACAAAGTGCAAGCAGTCTCCAAGGCTCAGATCTTTTAGCTGATTAAAATGTTCAGAGCCCAGCCTA
>Ga0316217_10006731_pt1 | contig 11241 bp, 5 predicted proteins | sample 1anoAmetaG_FD_203633 | JGI IMG/M metagenome (GOLD analysis project Ga0316217, IMG submission 203633) | Freshwater microbial communities from Trout Bog Lake, Wisconsin, USA - 1anoA | ecosystem: Environmental > Aquatic > Freshwater > Lake > Hypolimnion/Profundal zone | place: USA: Wisconsin... | reverse complement strand
GCACCACAACAAAAATCCAAAGCCATTCGTCTGGCACAAAACTGCAGACCAGATCCTCGATTCCGTCGCCCGATTTTGTACGCGAACTTTAGACTCAGGACACTAGGGACTAGGGACTAAGGGACTGAGGGACTCGCGGGGGTGGGTTCGTGGATTCCCGCCCATTTCACGATGAAACTGTGAAATGGATGGGGCACCCGGCTGTTGTTCAGCATGACAAGCTGATTTTGGATGGGAATTTTAGAGAGCGATTGTCATGCGAACTTCAGGGACAGGACACTCCAACAAAAAACTGCGATGAAGAGGGATAGGACACTCCAACAAAAAACTGCAATGAAGGACAAAAAGCAAGGGGCTGGCCGAAGCCAGCCCCTTGGTGTGAAGCGCGGTGAAGGTTAGAAGCTGAGGCGGAAACCGAATTCGCCGGTCAGCGCGCGCGGAGTGATGGCATTCGATGGATTGACCCAGCCAGCTGGATGCAGGTAGTTGGACGTGGGGTCGGTGCTGATGGTTTTACCGAAGTTGTTGCCGTAGTTGGCACGGTTGGTGAGGTCAAAGGCCTGGGCGATCAACTGGAGGTTGACGCCTTCCCATTTGAGCTTGAAGTTCTTGGCCAGGCGGGTGTCGAGGTTAAAGATCGAATCGCCGCGCTGATTATCCCATTTTGCCGTGGTGAGCGTGCCCGCAAAGTAGGCCTGGCGCAACTGGGCGTCAGACAGTCCCGAGGTCAGGGCATAGGTGTAATTCTTCTGGTCGTTGACGGGAACCAGGACGCCGCGATAAGCCGAGCTGTTTCCGTAGCCGATGTAGTCTGTTGGCGATGTGATGTCATACGGGTGTCCGGAGCCGTATTGGAGGATGGGGGCGAAATCGAAGCCATAAGGGAGCCTGATCAGGCCGCTGACGGTGACGTGGTGGCGCTCGTCGTTGGGATTCGGACCCCAGTCTTGCGCGCTGAGCTGCTTGTAGGGATCCTTGGCGTAGCTGTGGTAGGGAACATTGTCATAGCCGTACGCCTTGGATAAGGTGTAGCTGGCATTGATGCTGAAGTGATGCGACAGGCGCTGCTTGTAGATGACGTTCAGGCCGTCGTAGCGCGAACGCCCGATGGAGCTCTCGTCGCGCACATTACCCAGTACGGGAACGCCGGCAGCCTGGAAGGCGGCGGTAAGCGGACGGTAGCTCTGGGTGTAGTCGGTGACGCCGCCGCTGACAAGAGGCAGGTCGGGATTGATCAGGCGGGTCTTATTCTCGTGGAGGCTGAGGACGTGTACGTAGTCGACTTCCACTGAGGAGACTTCGTTGATGGAATGCGCCCAGCCGGCGTTGAACTCCTCGGTGACGGGGTTCTTGTAGTCGGGGTCGATGTAGAAGCCTGTGGAACCGGCCTCCAGAGTCTTGGAGGGAGCCGGGAGGTTGCTCAGCAACGTGTTGATGTTGGCGGTGGTGTAAGTGAAGTTGTCCACCGTGGTATTGACGCCGGGCAGTATCTGACCATCATGGAGATCGTACTCGTAAGACTGGTAGATGTAGTCGTTGTGCTGTTGCTCCATGAAGATGGGAACGTTCTGGAAGATGTCGCCGTAGTACAGGCCATAGCCGCCGCGGATGACATCGGTACCCTTGCCGGTCAGATCGTAGGCAAAGCCGAAGCGCGGGCTGAAGTTCTTGGCATCGTCGGAAGCGATTTTGCTGACGAAGGGCAGCAGGCCGGTGTTGTAGGCTGAAGCCGCCTTGAGTTCCTGATAGGTGCGGCTGGTGCTGATGGCGTTTGCCTCGACCATGTTGAAGTCGCGGTCATAGCGAATGCCCAGATTGAGGACCAGGCGGCGGGTGGGCTTCCAGTCGTCCTGGAAGTAGAGGCCCAACTGCTTGGTGCCGCCGGGGACGTTTGTGGCAGGATTGCCGGTGGAGAAGATGACGTCGTTGACAAGTCCGGGCGTGCTGGCCAGCGCGGAGGCAACCGAGGCCGGGGTGCTTCCCAGGGTTGTAGGATCGACCTTGAAGTCGACTTCGACCGGGGTGTCGAATTTGAAATATCCGCCCAGGGCCTGTTCCCAGATGTAATCGACGCCTGTCTTCAGTGTATGTTTGCCGATGTTCTTGCTTATGTCGTCACGGAACTGCCACTTGCGCTGGAAGCTCTGTTGCGGCACGTTGGCGTTTGTGCCGATGGTGGCGCCGCTGGGGAAGGTGAGGTTGGGAAGGCTGCTGGCGGTGCCATTAATGTTGTTATTCCAGTACTGATAGCCAGCGGTGAACTGGTTGACCAGGGTTGTGGAGAGGACCGAATCCAAGGTAAAGTTGGCCATTTGCAACTGGTTGGTTGTGGAGTTGCCGCTGGTCAGATCGCCGGCGCCCGCAGACTGGTCGTTCAGGGAGTTGTTGCCCTGCGAAGTGTAGCTGAATGAAGCGCGCTCGTCCTTGTTGAGCTGATAGTCGAGACGGCCGTTGTAGCGGGTGTCAAAGAACGGCGTGGGGATGGACGCGGACGGTATTGCGCCGAGGCTGGTGAGCAGGTTGATCTGATCGAGATATGTGGAGCTATCGGCGACGGAGGTATGCTCGCGCTGACGCTCGTAGGCAAAGAAGCCGAAGAGCTTGTCTTTGAGGATGGGACCGCCAAAGCTGCCGCCAAACTGCTGACGGCTATAGGCGGGGTTTGCCAGGTTATAGCCGCCCGCGCCGTTGGCCACTTTCTGATCGACGTTGAGGTCCAGGTCGCGGAAGAAGGAGAACAGCGAGCCGTGGAATTTGTTACCGCCGCTCTTGGTGATCAGGTTGATGACGGCGCCTTCCGAGCGGCCATTGGCGGCCGAGAAGCGCTGGGTGCTGATGTTGTACTCTTCGACGGCTTCCAGCGGAACCTGCATGACAGTGCCGCCGACCGTGTTGTCCTTGTTGTCAACGCCGTTGACGGTGACGTTCACGTTGCGGCCGCTGCCGCCGTTGACCGACAGCACGGCAGCGCGCGCCTTGGTCGGATCGAAGGAGTCAGTCGCTTTTACGCCGGGAACGAGATAGGCGAGATTTCCGGAGTCGCGGCCCAGCATGGGCATCTGGTCGACTTCCTCGGGGGAGATTTGCTGGGCGACCTCGGTCTTGGCCATATCAACCAGGACTTCGCCAGCGTGTACCTCGACGACCTCGCTGACCTGGCCGATTTTCAGAGAAGCGGAAACCGTGGCGGTTTGCCCGATCAAAATCTGAAAGCTCTGCACGTAAGAGGCGTAGCCCTCTTTGCTGACCTTGACGGAGTAAGTGCTGGGCACAACCTGATCGAAGCGGAAGTCGCCGTTGGCGCTGGACGTGGTGGAACGAGAGGCGCCGGTGGCACTGTTGGTGGCCGTCACGCGGGCTCCCACGATCACCGCCCCCGTTGAATCCGTTGCGGTGCCGACGATGGTGGCGCTGGCGGTGGCCTGTCCCAGTGCAAAATTCGAGCCGAAGACGACTAGTCCTAGCGCCAGAAACGAAGATAGAAACTTGTGTCGCATACTTTTTTTCTCGCTTTCCTAAGCTCTTGACCTCTGCTTGCCGGCAGAGTCAAATGTTGAGGGTGTAGCGCAAACGACCTTCAGGTATACAGGTTCCCTGTTCCCATGTAGGGGGGTAGGAAACATGTGTCAGGAAGGAGGATACGATTAGCGGATCACCGGCTGAGCTGACAAGCCGGAAAGCAACATCGAACGGCAAATGCAGTATGATTGACCATATGAATGAGTTTCTCGTCAGCTCACCTGTATGCGTCATTCCATGTAGAGATTGACCTACTCTTGAGGTATTCGCTCAAGGCCGTGTGGAATACACATTGCAGGCTTTGGTTTTTAGCTTCTGCACGTTGCGTGCCAAAGCCTAAGATCAGCATTATGTTGGCTTATATGGGTGATTAAATTCACAATGAAACGCGAAAATACGGAATCCAGAACATTATCTACACCATTTCATATAGTTTTACCTGGCGATCCAGTCTGGAATGTGCGGTTCAAGTTGTGGCCGCGCCGGATGAGCGCGCACGCGCTGAAGGACTGCGTCAGCCGTTTCACACTGCCGTTTTACCCTCGGCAGGCGGGCCACTTTTTTGTAGTTGCGGTCGTTTCAGATTCAGCGCGCACGTGGAATCAGCCGGCTGAATAACCAGCTCATGTTAGTCGGCGGCGTGGGCTTTGTTTGCGGCGGTTTTGGCGGGAAGGCGCGCGGATTTGGATTTGGGGGCGCGGGGCTGCTGTGCGCTGGCTTGCGGAATGGCGTCGAGGGCGGCTTTGCCTTCTGCCAGTTGGATGAGGAAGTCCTGGGCGGTGAAGGGCGGGGCGTCCTTGTAGACTTTGCCGGCGCGGAGATAGCTGCCGTCGGACTGCTGCATGCGGGCCTTGATGGTGTCGGCGAGGTAGGCGGGCAGGATTTCGTCGTGGATGCGGGCGATGGCCACGGGGTCGCGGACGGGGAAGACAACTTCACAGCGCTCGAATAAATTGCGGGGCATCCAGTCGGCGGAGCCGAGATAGATTTCAGCGTTGCCGCCGTTGGCGAAGTGGTAGATGCGGGAGTGCTCGAGAAAACGGCCGACGATGGAGCGGACGCGAATCCGCTCGGAGAGACCTTTGACGCCGGGGCGGAGGATGGAAAGGCCGCGGACGATCAGGTCGATTTCGACGCCGGATTGCGAGGCCTGGTAGAGAGCTTCAATGACGGAAGGCTCGAGCAGGGCGTTCATCTTGGCGACGATGTGGGCGGGACGGCCGGCCTGGGCGTGTTCCTGCTCGCGGCGGATGAGGCGGAGAAAACTCTCAGCCATGGTGAGCGGGGCGACAAGCAGGGGGCTGTAGTCGTCGATCTCAGCGTGGGCGGTGAGGTAGTTGAAGACCATGTGGACCTGCGCGGTGATCTCGGGATCGTTGGTGAGCAGGCTGAGGTCGGTATAAAAGCGGGCGGTGACGGGGTTGTAATTGCCGGTGCCCAAGTGGCAGTAGCGGCGCGTGACGCCGTCCTCGTCGCGGCGGACGAGCATGGCGAGCTTGCAGTGGGTTTTGAGGCCGACGACGCCGTGGAAGACCTGGACGCCGGCGTCTTCCATGCTGCGCGCCCAGCGGATGTTGGAGGCCTCGTCAAAGCGGGCCATGAGCTCGACGACCAGGGTGGCTTCCTTGGTGGCCGCGGCCTCAATGAGCGCGGCGAAGACCGGGGAGTCGTGGCTGGTGCGGTAGAGGGTCTGCTTCATGGAGACCACGGCCGGGTCTTCGGCGCCCTGCTGGATGAAATCGACCACCGGATCGTAGGAATCGTAGGGGTGGTGGAGCAGGATGTCGTGCTGGCGCAGCTCGTCGAAGATGGTGTTGGAGGTGCGGCTGAGATGGAGAGCCTTGGGCGTGAAGGGCGGAAATTTCAGGTCCGGCCTTTGCACGTCGCCATAAAAGAAGATGAGGCGGGATAGATTGACCGGGCCGTTGCCGCGGAAGACCTGGTCGTCGTCGAGCTCGAAGTTAACGCGCAGCCGCTCGACGATTTCATGGTCGGCGCCGGCCTCGATTTCAAGGCGGACGGCGTCGCCCTTGCGGCGGTTGTGCAGCTCGACGCGGATGGTCTCAAGCAGGGAGCGGGCTTCCTCCTCCTCAAAGTAGAGGTTGGAGTTGCGGATGACGCGGAAGGCGGCGTGGGCCAGTACCTCGTACCCGCGGTACATGCCGCCGAGGTTTTTGGCGATGAGGTCCTGGAGGAGCAGGTAATCGAAGACGCCCTCTGCGGACGGCAGGCGGATGAAACGGGGCAGGGCGCGCGGCACGGTGACCACGCCGAGCACCTGGGGGCTGGAGCTGCGGCGCTTGGCGCGGAGCAGCAGGGCCAGGCAAAGAGCCTTGTTGAGGACGCGGGGAAAGGGGTGCGCCGGGTCAATGGAGATGGGGGTGAGGAGGGGATCGACCTCGCGCTGAAAGTAGTTCTGGGCATAGGCGCGGGCTTCTTCGTTCAGCTCTTTCCAGGCCAGCAGGCGGACGCCGTTCGAGCGCAACTCGGGGAGCAACTGCTCGTTCCAGCAGCGGTACTGGGCGGAGACGAAGCCGTGAATGTCGGCGGTGAGCACGGCGAGGGATTCATCGGGGCGGAGGCCGTCGTAACCGGGCTCGCGGTACCCGTCCTCAATGCGCTGCATGAGGCCAGCCTGGCGGATTTCAACGTATTCGTCGAGGTTGGACGCGGTGATGGCGAGGAACTTGACCCGCTCGAGGAGGGGGTTTGTGGGGTCCTGGGCTTCTTCCAGGACGCGGCTGTTGAACTGCATCCAGGAGTGGTCGCGTCCGTTGAAGAGCTTTTGTTTATTTGTGGTTCTGGGCATTTCTCCGTCCGTAGCTGTGTTGGAAGTCTACCGCGTTTTGGCCGGGTTGCGGCAGGGGAGGAGGGCGGCGGGGGCAAAAAGTGCCATTTAAGGAACAATTGGAGTCAGAGGGCGGAAGAGATTGCCGGGAGGTTCAGGATGGGCGGCGGCGCATTCTGAACCCGAATCAAGAGGAGCGATTGATCTGAGGCGAGTGCCAGGCAACTGACGACGCCAGTTGAGGGCCGCTTCTGGACAAGCGGTGACGCGACGAGAGTTTATTTGATGAATTGCTGCATGGCTGCCGCTACTCGTGGCGCAGCGCCTCCATCGGCTGCACGCCGGCCGCCCGCCGCGCCGGCAGCCAGCCCGCCCCCAGCGCCACCGCAAGCAGCACCGTAGCAGCTCCAGCCACCGTCCACGGGTCATTCGGCGCAACCCCGTAGAGCATCGACTTCACCAGCCGGCTCAGGAGCAGCGCCGCCACTCCACCCGCCGCGACCCCCACCACCGACAGCCGCGCCGTCTCCTTGAGCACCATCCCCAGCACCTGCCCCGGAATCGCTCCCAGCGCCAGCCGTATTCCGATCTCCTGCGTCCGCTGCGCCACCGAGTACGCCATGATCCCGTAGATTCCGATGCAGGCCAGCACCAGCGCCAGCCCGCCGAACCCGCCCGTCAGCTCCGCGAAGATCCTCTGCATCCGCGCGTTCGCTGCAATCTGCTGGTTCTGCGTCCGAATATTCAGCAGCGGCAAATTCGGGTCCACCTGCTTGACCGCCGCGCGCAGCGCCGTCGCCAGGCTCTCCGGGGCCATCCCGGTTCTGATCTCATATATCATCCCGCCCTGCAGGTTGCTCATCTGCCGATACGGCATAAAGAACGTCGGCGCAAAATCCTTGCGCACCGAGTCATACTTCGTGTCCCCGCAGATGCCCACAATCTGGATCGTCTTATCGTTTGGTTTCGACCCCGTCACAATAAACTTGCCGATCGGATTCTCGCCCGCAAAATATGCCTTCGCCAGCTTCTCGTTCACCACAGCCACCCGCTGTGAAGTCTCCATGTCGCCTTCATCAAATCCACGCCCTGCGACGATAGGAATTTGCATCGTCTTGAAGAACCCCGTGCTCACCGTGTTCTCCATGACAGTTTGTTCTTCCTGGCTGCTCGCCTTGTCCGCGCGCTTGATGGAATACAAACTCACGTTGCCGCCAACCAGCGCGCCACGCGACACACCCAGCGACTCCACGCCCGGCACGGCCGCCAGCCGCGTCTCCAGCGCCCGATGCAGCGCAATATCCTTTGGCGGCGGATACTGCGTCATCGGCTGCTGAATATCAAACAGCAGCACATGATCCGGATTGAAGCCAAGTTGTACGCGGTTCAAGCTGCTCAGCGTGCGCAGAAACAGCCCCGCGCCCACCAGCAGCATCATGCTCAGCGTCACCTGCACCGTCACCAGGGCCTTGCCCGTCCAGTTGCGCCGCCGGTGAGTGGCCGCCTGCGCGCTGTCCTTCAGTCCACCGCTCACTTCGGTCCGTGTGGCCCGCCATGCCGGAATCACGCCAAACAGCAGCCCCGTGAGAATCGAAACCCCAGCCGCGAACCCGACAATCTGCCAGTCGAAGCTCGAATTTACCTGCGGCGCTTCCCAGCTCGCCGTCAGCATTTTCGGAATCGCGTTGCGGCACAGGTATCCCAGCACCACGCCGCCTGCGCCACCTAGCAGCGCCAGCAGCAGGCTCTCGGTCAGCATTTGCCGCAGCACGCGTCCGCGTCCCGCGCCCAGCGCCAGCCGCACGCTCATTTCCCGCTGCCGTCCGCTGGCGCGCGCCAGCAGCAGGTTGGCCAGGTTTACGCACGCCAACAGCAGCACCAGCCCCGCCAGCGCCGTCAGCACGTAGATGGGCTTCGTCAGCCCCTCCGCCAGCTCGTTCTGTCCGCGGCTTCCATCCCGCACCAGCATCCGCAGCGGCTCTGCCGTATTGCTCAGGCCCATCGTTCCGCGCACCGCCGCGTCCAGCGTCACTCCCAGCGCCGCCTGCGCCGTCTGGTCCGCCACGCCCGGCTTTACGCGCCCCATCACCAGAACCCACCACAGCTTCGCGTCCGTCAGCGGCGACCGGTTAAACACCGGATACACCACCGGCTGCATGCTGAACGGCAAAAACACGTCCGGCGCAATCTGCGTCGAGTACGCGCCCGTAAATCCCGCCGGGTTCACCCCCACAATTGTCACCAGTGCCTGGTTCAGCCGAATTGTTTTCCCAATCACCGCCGGTGATCGCCCGAACCGCTTCGCCCAATAGCTGTCGCTGATGGTCACCACCGGCCCGCTGCCTGGCTTGTCGTCCGCATCCTCAAGAGGTCTTCCCAGTTGCGACCGCACACCCAGCGCCTGGTAGTAGTTCCCGGTGACCATCTCCATGGTCACCATCTCCGCCTGCCCATCCGCCACCGCTGTAATATCGCTGAACGGCTTGAACGCAAACAGATCGTCGAATACGCGATTCTCCCGCCGCAGTTGCTGGTACACCGGATACGAGAACGACGAAGTCATCGTCCCGCCGCCGGGCGCGTTCGTGTTGTACCCCCACGTGCCTCGCGCCATGCGTTTTCCGGTATCCGCATTCCACAGCAGTTTCAACTGCTCCGGATGCGGCACATCCAGCCGGTCCAGCAGCACGTGCTTGGCCAGTGTAAAGATCACCGTGTTCGCCCCGATTCCCAGAGCCAGCGATCCCACAGCAATCGCCGTGAACCCAGGCGACTTCCTCAGCATTCGCACCGCGTAGCGCACATCCGCGCCCAGCTCGTCCCACATGCGCGTGCCCCACGCCCTGCGGCAATCCTCCTTGCGCGCCGTAACGCTGCCCATCTCCGCCCGCGCCCGCCGCTCGGCCTCGGCGCGCTCCATGCCGCCGCGCACTAGGTCCGCGGCGTAGCTGGCAATATGGTGCTCCAGCTCTGCCTGCATCTCGCGGTCCAGCTCGTCGCCGCGCCAAATCGCCCGCCACCACGTCCGCATCCGGCTCGCCACGCTCATGCTTCCTCCGCCGTTGCGTTCAGGATTCCGCCGATAATCCCGGCCATCCGATTCCATCGCCGCGTCTCGGTCTGCAGCCGGAGCCGCCCCGCTTTCGTCAGCGTGTAGAACTTCGCCTTGCGGTTGTTTTCGCTTTCTCCCCACTCGCTCGCAATCAATCCCTGGTGCTCCAGCCGGTAGAGCGCAGGATAGAGCGACCCCTGCTGGATCACCAACTCATCGCCGGAGATCTGCTGAATCCGCAACAGCACGCCGTACCCATGCAGCGGCCCCAGCGACACCGCCTTCAAAATCAGCATGTCCAGCGTCCCCTGCATCAGCTCCGCCGGCAGATCATTTTTTGCGCGCGCCATTCTCACTCCTCCTAGCCGATCTAGGAGAACGTTACACTCGCTCTCCTAGACTGTCAAGGAGTCGCCTTGGTCATTTTGCAGAGCAGGCAGGTTTTTGAGCTATTGGAGAAGAGGCCACTGAAACCGGGAAGGGAATGCGGCCCGATCCGGGAATGGAGTCCTGCCCGGCTTGCCGCCAATCCGGATATTCCTTGTGCAAAGCTGTTCCGGGGCGCGGATGATCTGCGGTTGGGGCTCCGGCTGCATTGACTCCCCGGGCCGGTGGGTTGAGGATAGAAACTGGACCAGTTAGCGCGTACCCAAGAGGAGATCTCTGCTATGTCCGAGGAAACGATCGCAGCGAACGAGCGGCCGCACGAGAGCCTGATTCCTACCCAGCCGATTCCTGCCGAGGCCCATGCCTTCAACAAACGGCTGCGCGGGCTGATGGACGGCACACCCAAGGACGAGGCGACGGTGGCCCAGGCCTTCGAGGGCATGGACGAGATGCTGGACAGGATTGCCGCCGCGCTGTACAGCCTGGCCTCCATGCTGGTGGGCGAAGGCGAAGACAGCGTGCGGCTGGTGGAGACGGCGGTGGCCACGGCGGAGATATCGGCGTGCCACGATCCCGTGAAGGGGCGGCAGAGCAGCCGGCGGGCGCTGTGCGCGGCCGCGCTGGACATTCTTGAGCAGCGGAAGCCGGGCAGCCTGGCTCCTCCGCCGGGGCTGAACCCGGCGGCGGCCTGCATTGAGAACGACGATCTGGATGCGGCCGGCGACTCGGGCAGGGAACTGCTGCGGATGCTGGCGGGACCGGACCGGGACCGGGTGAGGAACTGGCTGGCCAACCTGGGTACGGTGCCGCGCACGATTTTTGTGTTGCGCGCGGTGGCGGGATTCAGCGCGGCGGAGACGGCAGCGCTGATGACGGCGCACGGCGGGCCCAAGGCCGCGGCGTGGAGCGCGGATGCGGTGAGCGAGTTTTGCCGCCAGGGATTGTGCTCGCTGGCTTCGCAACTGATTCAGGCTTCGGCGAAGAACGGCTAAAAGCAGCTTCTAGCTTCTAGCTTCTAGCTTCTAGCTTGGAGCTTGTTGTGGGCGGCGGGGTTTGGCGGCTCGTGGTTTTTGGCCGCGGGGCGGGAGTGGGGATTTCATACAACAGGGGAAAGCCCCGGCTCTGCTAAGGAACAACATTGATTGTTCCTTGCCTTATTGTCCAGACCTTCGGTCTGGTACCCCACTGCCGGGGAGACAGCCGCAGTTTGACGTTTACTGGAGTCGCCCCTGGTTTGGATATTCCATTCCATTCGTAAGCGCGCGAATAGGATGGGTGCGTTCGAGAAGCGTCGTCCCTACGGGACTCCTCATACCTTGTTTGGTTACGTCAACCCCACCCCACGCTGAAGCGCGGGGCTAACTAACCCCACTGCTGTCCAAAATAACCAGACATTTGATAGGGCGCCGTAGCGGATAAAGGCTTTGGGACAGTGTTGAGCATGGATTGGGGATGAGGTCTTTGCTTTTTTGTTCGTAGCCTGTCCAATTCATGC
>Ga0316217_10006729_pt1 | contig 11246 bp, 11 predicted proteins | sample 1anoAmetaG_FD_203633 | JGI IMG/M metagenome (GOLD analysis project Ga0316217, IMG submission 203633) | Freshwater microbial communities from Trout Bog Lake, Wisconsin, USA - 1anoA | ecosystem: Environmental > Aquatic > Freshwater > Lake > Hypolimnion/Profundal zone | place: USA: Wisconsin... | reverse complement strand
ATCATTTCCTAGAGCGGTTCCAAATGAAGAATAGGAACAAAGAGTTTCAGAGTGATAAATAGGATGATTATTCACTATAGTAGTAGTTGTCGTATCCTTTTCATAAGCACAATCTCCTGTTTGACTAACACCTTGATTGGGTGAAGTTTCCACAGCTTCTATGTTGCCACTATTATATTGCGAACCAAGCCACGCTGCACATGACTGGTTTGCTAAGCCGTGACCAGAAGGAGAAGGTGGTGGAGTAATCTGTCCCCCTGGATTTGAGTTATTTGACCCAGGACCAGTGAAGGTGACCCCTGTCACAATAGGCGCCTCCTTCAAACAGATGGCTTCTGCATGAACATCTGCATACGAACCACTGTAAATACTACTTCCTGGCTGAGTCTGACATTCTACGAACCATCCGGTATTAAGTTGCGAAGGACTCGTTGCAAACGTAGTGTTTGCTGAATCAGAGTTTCCAGCATTGGCGTTGTTATCAGTATCTTCTTGACTTACATAAGTACCAGGACCACCACTCGCATTATTACCCCAATCATCCTGCAGTACCGGCTCCGAAATTCGAAGCCATCCATTCTGGCAATCTCCACCTCCGCCAGTTACTGCATATCCAGCTGGGCACATAGCGTAATTCTTTCCGTCATCAGAACTTACTTTGGTTCTTACATAAGCGTACATTCCGTTGCCCGGACTTATGGTTGTTGTTGTTATACTTCCGGCTGATTGCCACGACCCATTCCCGCTTGCATCAGAAGTCAAAACTTTTCCCGCACCAGGATTTCCTCCTGTGATCTGAATATTCCCATTGACAGTTGTATTGCCTGCAGCAAGATTTCCGTAACTGTTAAGTGCTTGTGAGAATAACGTAAATCCGTATCCTGTCGTTACAAGCCCTGCGTTTTCATGTGCAGCAATGTTTGCTGGACTTACTAATATCTGAAGACCGTTTCGTCCACCCACTACGTTCATCGTTGCATGGGTAAGGTCAATAATCAAAGGTTCTGAACCTGACCCGACTCCAGCAGTAACCGTAACTTTGTTACTGTTAACTCCTGATGACGGTGTTCCGACCTGAAGCACTCCTTGGTCGTCTATCCAATTTGTTCCATCGTAGACAAGAGCATCATTAGTCGTTCCTGGCGGCAAAGTAGTACCTGACGCATTCGCCCATTTAACCGTTCCTAATGAATCCGCAGCGGTAAGCACTTGACCAGCAACAGGAGTTCCTTCTTCTACTCTGAATGATCCATCTGAGAGAACTCCCACCCCTTGTTTTATAGTATTAAAGTGACCACCCCGACCACCTGACCAAACCAATTTTGAAGTAAGTGCATCAAAAATATCAGTAGACGTTCCTATGACTGCACAAGACGTTGGACATCCCGAACCCGATCGAAGCTGCAAGAAATTTCCCCAATTTCCGAAGAATCCTAGAGTTGTATCCGTGTTTCCAAGAGCTCCTGATTTAATTTGAACCGCAGCTCCCGTGTTTACCGGCGCATCAACGTTCCCCGCGGGAAACGATGCCTGCGGACTTTGCCATGCGTATGCAGACACTGCGAGTCCCAACATGAGTGCGAACGCGAATGTCGTTGTGAGTCCTAGAAATAATTTTTTCATAATATTTTTAATGAGTGATGACGATATTAGTAATGCTTAATAAGTATAGAAGATTTATTTTTTCTAAACAAGGCGATTTTAATTTTCCTTGTAGATCGGTTGGATGATTCCTCCTTGTCCCGAACCGGTTCCTGTTGGAAGTATACACATTCCTGTTTGAGGATCCATCTGCCAAGGGCTTGGAACGATTGCGGTAAATCCTAGTTGTGGATTAAGAGGACAAGCTGACTCGACACATTGAGTCCCTCCATATATCGGTCCATACCAGATATTGTTTACTTCGAATCGCTGGAGGCACTGTCCTGTAATCGGCGTACATCCTGCTGGCGGTTGTGATCCTTGAGGATAAGAAATCATAGTTCCTGTTTTCACCATAATACAATAATTAAGCGTCGTATTCGTCTGATTTGTTGCAGAACATGTTGCAGGGTTTCCTTGATTGCCCGTACATGTCCATGACCAACCTCCCGACGTTGGTGAAACTGCACTTGCCGTTTCGCCCGTTGGACAAAGTCCTGCCGTCGGTGCTGCACTTACTGTCGAGCCGTCTGCCGTTCCACATGTTGCCGTAGTAAGATTTGCGGTTACGTCGTCGAAGCTAACCCAACCTGCAACTGCATCTCCCCATGCATCCCCTGAAAAAGCTCCCGTTGTTTTGTTATAAGTGACTCCGTAAGGAAACTGTTTGCCCCCACTGAGACTTACCCATCCGTCCCAATTTCCCGTAATTTGAGAACTGCTGATCTCGCCTGGAATATATCGAATCCATCCAATAAGAGGACACGCTGTTGTACACGTAGCCCACTGCGACGGATCGATCTGAGCAGCAACTGCATGAGTCCCCAATCCGCTTGGGTAACCACTTGATGGAGCGAAGTCAACCCAGTATCCGCCAATCGTTCCTGCGTCTTCGTCGGAACTCCAACCTTCACCAGTGAATGTTCCTTGAGGTGTAAGCGTCACACCATAGTCAATTGCCGTGTGGCCGCCATTATTTGTGTTTGGATCATCGGTACTGTTTAAGTTTGCCCAGCCGAGGCCTTGTCCCGTTAATGTATCACTTAGGTTTCCAGCGTGCCCTGCGCAGGGAGCGTTAGTCCCCGGATTGTATCCGTTAATACATTCATCCGATCCGTCTGGCATATACGACCAAAGACCGCCGTGAACATTATCAGTGGCAGCAGCTGTCGCAACATGTTTTGTTTTCGTCACAGCAAACACCACCAATACAAGAACCGCAATTCCTAAACCGATCTGCATTGTTTTTTTAATATTTTTTTTCATGAAATTGTAAATGGATTACTTGGCTGTTGAAGACGTTCCTGTTTGGCTCGACGAATTTTGCATATAAGCAGTCAGTTCTTGCCGTTCTGCATCTGACATAGTGTTCGGCTTGAAAGAATTAAATGAGGTGCCCACGTCTTTGACCTCAGCGGCTGTCAAAGGTTTTGGCGGATTTGCTTCGGCTGCTGTGAATGCTTGTTGTGCCGTATTTATTTCTTGAGTCTGAGCTTCAGTGAGCGCTGGCTGTGAAGGAGAAGTTTGTTTTTGATTGTTTGTCGAGAAGACTTGATACGCAAGTGCTGCAACAACAAGGATGACGAGAATAATTCCCACAGTCCAGATGACTCCGCGATATTCGTGTTCGCGAGTAGTAGGTATTTTTGGCGACGGTTGCGGTTCAATGCGAGCTGAGAGCGGAGCGCTTTTTGTTTTTTGCATATCGTTTTTTGCCATAAAAAAGTATTAATATAAGTCTCTGTAATTGTATCACACATATAAATCGGTTTGCAAAGGTTATGCACAATATTTTTCTTGGTTGCCGGAAGCTCGTAAATTTGCTACATTGCATTCGTAATCCTGTCTCGAAAACAGATACAACTTAACAACAATATGAATAGTAATAACTCAATAAATATATGTTATTCGATCTCAAAATATTAAAGGCTACGATCGACCAGATCGAGGAAGAGAAAAAGATTCCTGCAGCCGCATTGTGGGATGCAATCGAACAGTCGCTTGCTGCCGCTTATAAAAAAGACTACGGCAAGAAAGGTCAAGTCATCAAGGCAAAGCTTGATCAGGATTCAGGAGCTGTAACATTCACACAGGTAAAAACAGTTGTTGATGAAACAACAGTTCGACCACCGCTCAGCGAAGAAGAGTCAATGCAGCTTCACGCAAACCCAGAACTTCACGAATCAGAAAAAAACGAAGAGGAAGTCATGCCTCGATTCGACGAAGAAAAGCACATGTACTTGGACACAGCAAAGATGATCAAGTCAGACGCAAAACTCGGGGATGAAATTGTGTTTCCTTTGGAACAGCCTGAATCAGACTTCGGACGCATTGCAGCTCAAACGGCAAAACAAGTAATCGTTCAGCGAATCCGAGAAGCTGAAAAAGGTATCGTGATGAATGAATACACTGGCAAGACGGGTGAAATTATCATAGGGTCCGTTCAAAAAGTTGATCGAGGAAATATTTTTATCGATTTCAACCGAGCAACGGGAGTTCTTCCACGCAACGAGCAAATCCCAGGTGAGATGTATAAGACAGGAGACCGTATCAAAGCATACTTGTATCAGGTAGAAGAGGGACCTCGTGGAATCAATTTGAAATTGTCGCGTACTCATCCTCGGTTTATTGAAGCATTGTTTGCAGTCGAGTCGCCTGAAGTCGCAGCAGGAACTGTTGAACTTAAATCAATTGTTCGCGAAGCAGGAGCTCGTTCAAAAATCGCAGTTTGGTCAAACGATGAAAACGTTGACGCACAAGGTGCATGCATCGGACAAAAAGGAATCCGAGTGCGATCAATCACCGAGGAACTCCAAGGCGAACAGATCGATATCGTTCTTTGGTCAGCCGATCCAGCTATCTATGTTTCAAACTCGCTTGCTCCCGCACGTGTGCTCGATATTTCAGTCAACGAGGCAACTCACGAAGCTCGAGTGACTGTTGCTGATGATCAGCTATCGCTTGCGATCGGAAAAGGCGGACAAAACGTTCGACTTGCCGCGAAGCTTACGGGTTGGAAAATCGATATTAAGGGGATCAAGGGCGTCGAGGTAAACGAAGAAGGCAACCCGATTGATGAGGAAGGCTTCAAATCGATTACTGAATTCGTAAACAACGAAGCTGCGCTTGATGCAGATAATCCGGGAAGTTTTGCAGAGGTTCCAGCAGAAGAAGCAACTGCTGAAGCTGCAGAGCAGCCAGCGGAATAAAGAAAGGATAAAGAAAAAACGCCGTCAGGCGTTTTTTCTTTATCCTTTCTTTATTCCGCTGGCTGCAAACTCGCCTTTAGATCCGCAATGTCCGCCTGATCCATATACGCGTTCAACTGGGTCTTAAATCGAGCTATATACAATATACTCAATAAGTAGAATCACAGCGGCAATAATGGCTACAACCATTGATGAACGGGTAGCATCGAATAAAGCTTTTTTAAACGTTAGACTTTTCATAAGGTTAATATTAAATTTTGAAGTGCTTACTTTTTTAACGGCTTTCAGCGGAATACCTGAATTGCGAGCGAGGGGTTACAACCCTATCGAAATCCACTACCATGTTAGCATATATATACGGTATTGTCAAGTATTCAAAAAACCCTTGAAAATGCTATATTCTTTACCTATGGCAAACATCAACCAACCCCCTCGAAAAACAATGGCGAATCTCCAGCACGTACTTCCCGCCTTTGCAGACGAGTCAAAAAATATCATCAACGGCATCATCGAACTTAACGCTCGTACTATTAATAAGTACGAACTCATTACCGAAACGGGCCACTTGAAATTGGATCGAGTCGGCTATTCGTCGCTCGCCTACCCGATCGCCTATGGAGCAATCCCTATGACCTGGGATCATGACAACGATCTTTTGGATTGCGTTATTGCCAATGTTACAGAACCATTGATTCCAGGATCCCTTGCGGAACTTCGCGTCATCGGCATCATGAAATTCGAAGACGGCGGAGAACGCGACGACAAAGTCATCACCGTCCTCGCTGATGACAAACGAGCAGACCACATCACATCATATGAACAACTCGGGCCGCACTGGATGAAAGAAACCGAACATTACTTCGAAATGTACAAACATTTGAAAAAGCCTGGCACATGCAAGGTCCTTGGCTTCTTCGATACTGCCGAAGCCGTCAAAATCATCAAGGAATGCGAAGCGCGCTATCAAACAGATTACGCTCCTAAAGTTCTAGAATAAAGAAATGCTAAAAGTGCAGCTCGAAGCTGCGCTTTTATGTTATCCACAGAAGTAATGACATCAGGACACTTTCGTGATATAATGAATTGTATGAAGAAAACAAAGACTTTTTTGGCCATTATTACCCTTTTCGCAGTGGCCCTTAGCCCTGCATTCTTGGCCTATGCAGATAGCGGAACTCCGACAGCAAGCGCTGATACAAGCTCTGCTTCTGTTGCAACCCCTAATGTTGCAAGTGTTGATGCCGGCACCGTTACTATCACCGCTTCATCCGACGCCGGAGATCCTACCGCAACACCTGATATGGCAACCGAACTTACAGAACTTCAGGCAAAACAGCAAGATCCTAACCTTGGATTTTTCACAAAGCTTTGGATCAGTCTAAAGATCAAGGAAATCCAAAATCAGATTCGAGTTCAGGATGCGGTTCAGTAGTAATACCGTGACTCCCTTAAAAGAAAAATCCCGTCAGGGATTTTTCTTTTAGTTTTCGCCTTCCTTGTAATTCCCCGTTTTTCTGCTAAAGTAGCTCTACTATACCCACATAAATAACCACGAACCTATGAAACCAACCATCACAAAACTTGACCATTCACGCGTTGAAATCAAAACCACTGTTCCTGCGGACAAATTCGACGGATATCGAGCTCGAGCCCTTAAAAGTCTGGGAGATCGAATTGAAGTAGACGGTTTCCGAAAAGGAAATGTTCCTGCAAACGTCATCGAGAAAAAAGTAGGCGATGCCGCAGTCCTCGAGGAAATGGCCCAGCTCGCGATCGTGGAGTCATATCCAGCTATTTTGGCTGAACATAAAATCGATGCGATCGGACGACCTGAAATTCACATCACGAAAATCGCAGCAGGAAATGACCTTGAATTCACCGTAACAACTGCAGTTATTCCAACGGTTGAACTCGCTGATTACAAAAAAATTGCCAAGGAAACAAACAAAACAAAAATTGAAATTGTTGCCGATGAAAAAGAAGTCGAAGACGCCATCAAGGAACTTAGACAAATGCGCGCTCATCAAGCAATGCACGATGCGGGCGTTGAACACGCCGATCACAATCACGCAGCAATCGATGAAAAAGATTTGCCTGAACTCAATGACGAATTCGTAAAGTCGCTCGGAAAATTTGAAAACGTTGAGGATTTCAAAACAAAATTAAAAGAAAACCTCGCCAAAGAAAAAGAAAATCGAGAAATTGAAAAGAAACGAATCGCTATCATCGACGGGATTATCGATGGATCAACCATTGATTTGCCGGATATGCTTGTCGATTTCGAACTTGATAAGATGATGCAGCAATTTGCATACGACATTTCAATGACAGGCATGACCATGGAAGACTACCTGACTCGCATTGAAAAAACAGAAGATACGTTGAAAGCTGAATGGCGAGTAAACGCAATCAAGCGCGCAAAGATGCAGCTCATCCTTGAGAAAATCGCAGCGGATGAAAAGCTCGTGCCGAATGATACAGATGTCCAAGCAGAAACTCAAAAGATTTTGGAAATGTATAAAGATCAAAAAGACATTGCCGAGGATCGAGTACATGCCTACGTGACACAGATTCTAACCAACGCAAAAGTATTTGAATTCTTGGAAGGAGTAAAATAATTCTGCCAAAGAAAGAGCCCCGTGCTATAGGGGCTTTTTGCGTGCGCTACTATATCGATTACTCGTAACCAGCAATGCAATAATTAATACTTTCCGGTACAAAGTTGATACGATACCACTATCCCTGCAATGGATAGAAGTGTGGTTACAATAATCCACCACGATCCTTTGCGCGAAGCGTAAAGGGTACTGAACCAAACCAAAGCAATTATCACAGCAGCCATCGTTTGGTAATAAGTACTCGCATCATCGTTGCATGGCTCACTTCCAGAAGGGTCCTCATCCGAGGGATTTAAAAAACCTACAACGGTGTAATAAGCAAGTGCTTTTGAACCGAGAAGTGCCGGATAGTCCTGACTGCAGTAAAAGCTTTCGCTTATGGGGCAGTCATGCTGACCATTAGTACCTACTTCGTTATAAACCTTTACTATCAAAACTGTAAATATAATGCCCCAGACAATGTTTAAGCAAAACAGAGACCTGGAAGCGAACCGTAAGAATAAACCAAGATGCGATCGGAACATATCTATTCAATTTAAAAAACGTGGAACAATACATCTAAATACAAGGTAAGCTTATCATAAATTAATGATAGTGTCAAGTTTCCCCAACCCTACCTTTCCATGGTATATTCCCCAAGGGCTTCTGAAATCACTACCGATCCGTTCTCTGCCCCATTATTTATTTTAAACTTTTACTTTATGTCATATTTAATTCCTACCGTCCTTGAAAAAACATCTCTCGGCGAACGAGCATATGATATTTATTCTCGTCTTTTAAAAGAACGCATTATTTTCATCGGAGGACCAATCACTGATGAAGTCGCCAGTGTCGTAATCGCTCAGCTTATTTTCCTTGAAAACGAAGATTCGAAAAAAGACATCACGTTATATGTGAACTCTCCAGGCGGACAAGTTGCATCAGGCCTTGCAATCATCGACACGATGAACTATGTGAAGCCTGACGTTTCAACCGTCTGCATTGGAATGGCAGCATCCATGGGTGCTATGATTCTTTCAGCCGGAACTAAAGGCAAACGATTCGCCCTTCCGAATTCTGAAGTCATGATTCATCAACCGCTCGGTGGCGCAGAAGGCCAAGCATCCGACATTGCGATCGCTGCTGAAAATATTTTAAAGACTCGAAGTGTTTTATATAAAATGCTCGCAAAAAATACAGGCAAGACAGTAGCGCAAATCGAAAAAGATGCTGATCGAAACTATTGGGTGTCCGCCGAAGACGCAGTGAAGTACGGACTCGTTGATAAGGTCATCACAAAAAGATAACTTCAAAAAAAATAAAATTCCCCCGCTTTATAAGCGAGGGTGTTTTATTGTAAAACAATAAATTAATTCAGATGTTTTCAGCTACTAGTACGGCTCCCAGGTTTCAACATTACTAACCACCTGCTTGGTGTATTCGATAACCTTCTTCTTTTCATCAGAGTCCGGCATTGCAGCAATACGCGCTTTCAAAATATCCATATAACCCGGATAATCCTCATCGCATGAAATACCAGTGGCTCTTTTCAGGAAATGGTTCAGATTATCAAAATCCCCCATAACGAGTGTATTGAGCCACCTATAGGTAACTCTCGGGTCTTCAGAAACATCTTCAAAACGGATTTTGGCTTCTACTACTATTTCCGAATCGCCATGCTCCTTAATGAATTGGTCCGATAAGGGAATGTAGTCGATCAGCCTAACAACGAAAGTATCTTTTCCTTGCACTACCTCATATGCTCGAAACACATCGCGATCCAAAGGAGTACCAACTGGCCGGTTATTACAAAAAAGATACGCCTGCGTGTCTTTCGACTTGTTGAAGAAAAACTTGCATTTCTTGCTCGCAAACTTACTCCTCGCATCTTTATTACCAACTACCACTGAAGAGTCTTCTCTGTAGGCTTCATCGTGCGTAGGGTTGTTTACGATTACGTTGTCTTTTTTTTGTAACTCTTCTTTCGAAGGATGATATACCGGTCTGCACGAAGAAAAAGTTGCCGCTGCAAAAGCAATCATTAAAAGTAACTGTGGAGTTTTCATAGGACTGTGGGTTGTTTAGAAATCGTTAAGGAAAAAAGTGATCTGTTAAAAAATTTCTGATGGCTTTCTTTCTTAACGATTTAAACGACTTTTATTTTATGGGATAATAGCATCTTATTAGGGATGTGTCAATTTACCAACCATCACAGAAATTATTTTTTGCAAGTAAAAGGGCTTGGTTTTATCCAAGCCCTCTATTAAAGAACATTCCAGGTTACCTTACTACTCTGTTTTTGCAGGAGGTGCAGGAACCGTGTAATCTTCTTCAATGGTGAGTGAAATTTTTCTTTTCTGTATCCCTGCAGCAGGAGTAAGTACGCTGTCTGCGCCAGTGTTTACGCTGGTAGTTGTGCTGGTGTGGTTAGTGGTATTAGCAGGAACATCTGGTCTTCTGTTATCATTACCATTATTTCTTGCGTAGTTTATTGCCGCAAGTTCCGCTGAAGCCCAGTTCCATGCACGTCTCAGCAAACCCAACAGTAGTACCGCTGCTATTGCCAAAGCAATAAGGAACAGTAGCCCTAAAAGATAGGGCCAGCCTCCCCATGCCATTGCATTGCTCCATGCTATGTCATAGTTTGAACTATACACAGGAATTGGCTCATGGCTCTGGTCAACATCACCATTAGTTGTTGTTGCGCCGGCATTGTTAAACATTGCGCTTAACTCTTCCTTGCTCAGCAACCTGCCTTCTTTCTTTACATTGAAGGAGTTACCAACTTCACCACCAGGCAAAAAGGTGTGGTAGGTGCCGGGCGTGCCATCGCATTTAGTGTAATTTCTTTGCACTAAATCACACGGTGTGTGAAAAACAGTAATGCTGGTATCGTGTCCTGTTCCATACAATGGTGGCAATGCCGAAAGGTTTATCACCTGTTTTACCGGTTGCTTATCAGAGCTGTTACAAGATGCCAAACTTAATACAAACACGCAGGCCAACGCGTAGAATACAGCCGTAGAAAATTTTTTCATTTTTTTCAATATTGTTTTGTGAAGGAATACTTCTATATTAGCATATTCTAAAGTCAATGTCAAGTACCCTCTATACATAAGCCTACTTTTCTGATATGTTGTAAATAAGGGATTTTTACCGTACAAAACCTCGCTTATTTACCTTTCCCCCCTCCCCACCTTCGAATTTTCAAATTTTAGAGCCGTCGAATCTTTAGCCATTTTTTAATTATTATTTATATGCATTTGATCGCCTTTTTGATTGCGATCCTTATCCTTGTTTTGGGAGTGATCGCCGGATACTATGTCCGTCAGGTCGTTGCGCGTTTTCAGAAACGCTCTCTTGAAACGGATGTAAAGGAACTCATGCTTCGCGCTCGCGAAGACGCAACCCGACTCACCGAAGAAGCTGAACGCAAAGTCGAGTCTCGCATGGACGAGCTCCGACGCATTGAACGCGAACACGAAGTCGAATTTAAAAAGACCCGCGATTTCCTTGTAAAAAAGGAGAGTCTTTTGGATACACGGCAAATGGACATGGACCACGAATACGAAGATTTGAAAAAGAAAGTCGAAGAGGTCCGTAGTTTAAAAGAACGTGTAGTTGAAACTATTTCAAAGCAGGATTCGGAACTTATAAAACTTGCCGGCATGTCGCGCGAAGATGCTCGCGAACGAATCGTTGCCGACGCCGAGGAAAAATATGCCGAGGATATCATGGTGCGACTCCGAAAACTTGATTTGTACGGCGAAGAAAAATACAAGGAACGCGCTCGATCGAT
>Ga0316217_10006728_pt1 | contig 11247 bp, 4 predicted proteins | sample 1anoAmetaG_FD_203633 | JGI IMG/M metagenome (GOLD analysis project Ga0316217, IMG submission 203633) | Freshwater microbial communities from Trout Bog Lake, Wisconsin, USA - 1anoA | ecosystem: Environmental > Aquatic > Freshwater > Lake > Hypolimnion/Profundal zone | place: USA: Wisconsin... | reverse complement strand
CTGCTATTGTTGTGCATCAAACATTCTGCAGCTCCATCCTGGCTTTTCTGATACCTGTTGAAGCATTCTTACTCCTATATCGAAGTCTGTTTTCAGTTGGCCATCTTCCTTAATCTTTTGGATTTTATAATACAATCTATTGATGCTTGATTCGTTGTGAAACTTTGAAGGAAAATAGAATTCTTGCCTATTTCTTATTTTTGAAGCAATTTTCTAATAATCAAAATTTTTATATTAAGAAAAGTACCTTTTTGATAAAAAAAAGGAATAAAGCTAAAGGGTCTCCTCCTCTCCAATTTTGAGCTATTATCTTGAGAGTCGAGACATTACAGACTATACTTCCGTATTAACTTTTAATCTTCTAGATCTGTCAGGGGCAGTGTAATCTTGAGGAGAAAAGGTGACCCAATATTTTTAAAGATACAGACTTATTTTAAGTTCTTATTTTTTGTGAAAAAAGTTCGAAATCTTGTTGAGTACCCCCTATTCCTATCCCCCTTAACGAAAAATGTTGCCAATCGGCTAATCGTCACAAAGGACAATCGAACTATCATTGACTTCAGCAATCAAAACATAATCTTAAAAGTTCATTTCCCTCCTTTGCCCAATCATACTTATGATTTTTCTAACAGGATCATTGGGAAAGCAGTTGATCTAAAACTAAAGCATGTTTGGGAATCCTCTATAATAGACTTTAGACTTTATTTTAGGAACAAAACTAGAGTTCGGGTGTGTGTTGGTCAAAGTTTGATTGACCCAACCCAGTTTACTCTTACACCAGGCGATTTTATCTTCAGACTTTGCATTTTGCATGAGTTCTGGATAAATCTAAGAGAAAATTTGCTGAGACTGTACAGTCTTACGCTCACAGTAATATACTCTCTTCTTTTCAGCAGAGATAGTAGCTTTATTATACTACCTCTAAAGGATTTATCTGTTATAATCTTCATGCTTGAAATATTTAGAAAGGCGATTGAGGCAGGCTTTGCACATGCAAATTTGAATGTTGCTTGTCTTAAGCATGTTCCAAATCGAATCAGATATTTAGAGAAAGTATAAAACTATATCGATTCTTTTGAGAATAATGGGGTTCCTGAAAAGAGAGTTTAGGTAGAGTTGGATCAGAACTGTCCTAATCTCAGTCTTTTTCTGCTGGTTTTTATAGTACTCAATATCAATGACCAAATGACGAGGAATCGTAGACAAAGGCAAGCACTCAAGTTCTTGCGGATAAAGACTGCTAATCAACTTCTAAAGTTTGAATAGCTAGTCTTAGTTGAGTATGGAAATATGGTGAGGAGTAAACTAGATATTCAAGTTTTGTCTTTCTGGAAAGAATTAAAATACGAAATAGTTTTTATTTTCGTTGTTTTTGTTCAATCTTTACTCAGTACCAATCACTGAGGCCACTATTGGCCTTTGCAGCTGAGGCTATAAGTTTGTAAAGCTAAATTTTCGTTTGAGATTAGTTTGAGAAAATCTTGAAATCCTTTCAGTTATAATAGTTTCTCTGGTAGTCTAATTTTCACTCATTTCTTCAATGAGTTTTTTCAAGCACCCATAGAAGTCATCTCTAATCAATTTATCAGCAAAAGTGAGATGAATGCATATCTTTTAGCCATAGAAGTAAAGCCTGTTTTTGAAAAGAAGCACATCTCCAGCGATTTACACGTGACTATATTTGTTGAATGAAATCCTTACCACCTCTTTATCCAAATGCTTTTTGAGCACCAAAATCGCAAGGTTAGAGAATAAGTAGATTACTACCGCTGTTTAGAAGCATAATGCGTCATATTGGGCTATGTAGTGCCTTGCCTATGATATGATATTCCCGAACTTAGACTACAAATTTACAAGAGTTTGGTTTTTCTCTTTTTTTTACACAGAAAGGTTGTTTTGCTCGTTGACGCCGTGATAGAGTTCGATAGCCTTTTGCAGATTATTGTAATCGGGATGACTAGCATCTGTCTTGCCGCAATAGTCCCTCAGAATCAAGTGATATTTCAAAGGTCTTTGGAAAGGCTTACTTATTAAATCTTAAATCGTTATTATTCGGTTGGGGAGTGATAATTTTTTCTAGATTAATCTCGCTTGTTCATATGTAGCCAGTATCTTCTTCAACTTTTGCTGGGTTTAGTACAAATTTTTGAAGAATTCAGAGTAAATGATGAAAAACCTTGAGAATTTGCACATGGTGTCTCCAATGAGCGTCGTTTTTCTGTTCCAACCTATAAATTTTTAGTTGAGGGCTAGATGAATTTGTTGGGAAAGATCTATCATCCCATCAATGTTGGGGAACATCTAATTGGACTGCTGAACATTGATGATTTTCTCATGGAGTAGCTGCTATTTAACTTTTTCTTTTAGGATTGTTAAGTCTCTGAGATATATCTCCTCCGTAGTGACAAGTTATCGCAGGCGGTTAAAGCGATCCCTTGACCTATCTGCAAATTTTTTCCACTTTTTCATGGAGGCAGCTGTTTTGAGGATTAGATGGAGCCGCGTGGCCTCAATCGTGTGCTAATGAGCCTATTAGGGCCTGAGTTAATTCTCCATTATATTATATTGGTTAAGTAAATAAATATAAAGCAACTCTGATCCAAGATCAGCATTAAAAGCAAAAGAAAGTAGTTGGCAGTTCCAAAAGTCTTTTTCGCGTTTTCCTAACATTTTAGACTTTGTTTTTGATCGAAGAGGTGAGCTTTTTATGTTTGGCTATTAAAGCTATAAAAATTGGATAAAATCATCGGTTCAATTTTACATCAAAACTGATCTGTAGGCTATTAGAATATTTTAGTCGACATATTTTCATTGCAGTTGTTATCGCTTTTGGACAAGCTTTCATTAAACTCTGGTATTTTCGGGGTCTTGGCCTTTTTAATTGAAACTAGCTGCTTGAGGTCTTTAAACGATAGCATGTACTTGGAGCTACCAACTTTGACCCTCATATATTTTCCACTCATCAAAGTAATTTAAAATTTGTTAATCTGGCAACCTAATTAGATTGTTTACTGGATCCGGTAAAAACCTGGCATCTAAGATCGTTCTCTTTATCCTCTAGACCATTCCCATAAAAACTTAGATTAATGCAGATCAATAGCTACTAAAGGGAAGGAGAATATGCCAGTAATATATTGTTAGTGTTTGGATGTGGCAAATATAAAGTTATATCGGAAGGATAAAAGTAATTTCTAAAAATCATTAGCTAGGAAGCTTAAATCTCCCTAGTAGGTAGACTAGCCAATTTACTATATACTTATAAAAAGGGATTAAGCTGTCATCCGAAGCTATTGGAGCCTACAACTTTACTACGATTTGACGCTAAGCTAGGTAATACTCCATTACTATCAAAAATTTAGAATTATTGTACTTTACTTCCCACAAGAACAGTTCCTTTGCTTCTCCCTTTTTCGACAATTTGAGCACAAATGGGAAATAGATGAAAATGTTGTCTGATTTTTCATGAGGGAACAGAATCTAAGAGCTTTGGAACTTCTCAGAAACGAATTAATAATGCAATGTGCTTTAGATAAATCTAAAACTAGACAACACTTGAGTTTCGTTGGAGTGGCAATCTAAAAAGAAATTTATAGTAAATGGCAGAACGTATTGAAGAATAGGTTGATTATTACTGAAAAGAGCGATAGTAGGCAGCTTCAGTGGAATCTTATTCATCTCCCCGACAATTTAAATCATGAACCTTGCCTGAGGCACCAGATTTTACGGAAACGGCCTAGATCTATCAGCTAATTTGATAGCCCCCTAATCCGATACATAGTAGCTGAACTTAGGAAGCTGGGTGGAGGGAATCAAAATGATGTAGATTTTGACTTTTATCTTATTTTCTTCAAAGACTTGGCATATCATTCTTTATACTACTAACTGCTAGGATCTGAAGATAATAATATGCCCCAGTGTGTATGAGTACTTGAAGTTTTCATTTCGTAAATAGGAGTAGTATTCCTCATTCTAGCTCAATCGAATATTGTATATAAATTTGCCAATTTCATTTTTTATTTAGGCTTTAATGTTTGTTTCTTACGTCTAAAGCTATGGCTACCTGTTTTTTTCAGAAGCCATGTTTCTTGGCTCGTTTATCGCTTCCGGCGGATTGTTCTCTCTACTCTTTTTGATTGTAATGTCTCTTTTATTGCTGAGTTATTTTGATGTAACGTTGAGTTTTTTATTGGAACCTTTAGATTCATTAATTCTCTCATTCTTGCTACTTAAAGGCTCAAATTTAGTGTATTGTTATTGAACTTTTCGCTTAAGAGAATTTTCAGAAGATTGATCATTTTGTTAATTTTAATTTTTGTCACTGCTATGTTTGGACCATCTAGTTCTCGTATGAATTTATAGATTGAGCATAGAGCCTTCGGAATTTCGATTATTTTGTGATTTCTCCATCTTTTTTTTATATTTCGCTCTCAATTATTTGATATCCAAGTTGTTAGCAATCATTTTCAAGTCATTCTACAAAGGGATGCTTTTTGCTTTCATAGAGGAAAGCTCCATCTTTTTGATTTTCAGTTTCTAAGACAAAAACCTTCTAAAAGGTCTCTAGCTTTAGCTGCAGCCATCGCAATGAAAATAGCGAAAGCAGACTTTAGCAATAATCTCCTTAAACTCAGAAAAGTTACAATTACGCTTTAGATACTAGACGTAAGGCAAATGCACAGCCTAAATCAAGTCAATCAACTCCAAACCATTTTCAATAAGTAAATCGATATTTTGACTGAACCCTGATAGCTCAGAAATGGATTATACATAGTTTTAAAAGTTTTACTTAAAATGCAACATTTTATTCATATTTTCATTTAGCTAGTTCGCTTCATTGCTGAGAACTGCTAATAGGGTTTCTTTGTTTTGTTCATAAAAAATTTGAACTTACTCGAAAGTCTTAGGCTATCCTTTTATCGTAGATTCACTCTAGCTTTGCCCATTTATATCCTGAAGAATGATCTGGTTTCTTATCGTTTTAGCTTTGAAATTGGCATGAGACTCTTTTTAGTAGCGAGCTATGAGCAAATTTTGAGGAAATTTGAATCTTTTATTTTAACTTAGCACTTTGTAGAGCTTGTATATCACTGATTATTTGTTCGTAGAGTTATTTTCAGAATAAAAACTGTCATTCTTAGGATAGCACTCAGCCCATGTCTGTAAACACTTCAAGAAGAATATATAAAATTCGAGTTTTTATTATTATTGCCCCTATATTTCTAGATATATCTTGGCACCTTGATCAATAGAAATTTGCCCTTTTATATATAACAGATTTTGTACGACAACTTGTATATGCTCAGTAAAATTGACCACCAGCAAGGCTTCTATGTCACCCCACAATATTAAAGAGTCTATTATTTTGAGAGCTCTAGTTCTGATCCTAAAGTTATAGCTTGAACTGACGATTTCGATCAATCTGGCTAGTGTTTATGAAGTAATTGAAGGCTACCCGTATTTGAGGATGTCATAAAAACTTAGCCCATACCGTTTCTACTCAGATCCCTCCCGAAGGTATTACTCTACCATTCTTACAAAAAACTCAACCAAAAGGTCTTAATACTAGCTCCATTTAGATAAAGAAAAAAGATAGCTTTATCTCAAGCGTTACGCTTGTTTGTTTTGCTGTTTCTCATACTTTTTTTGTAGCTTTTAATTGCTTTTTTGAAAATTTGAGCTCTCAGAATACTCCCTCCCTTGGTAAACTTTTAACGGTTTAATTGCAGCGGCAAGCTAGACGAAATTGCAGCAAATTGAGACAAAATTATAACTGAGATTTTTTATATTCAATATGCTTGAGCTGTAGCCTTCATTCTCGAAGAAGTGAGTAAGTTGTTGTCCTGCAGTTTTTGAAGTAAAGAAGTCGATGGCTTTTTAAATGTGAGGCATTAAATAAATTTCAGCAAACAAAAGCGAAGGATAATTGGCTAGAGTTAAAAACCTAAACGCTACAGATACAGCATTGACTCTAACATAAACCTATTGGTCCTTGGCAAGATTCTTGGCTAGCTAGGCAACAAACCCAAATATCCTTTCTCTAGATAATGAGGAATATACATTTCATGTTCGGACTGTAAATCCCTTAGGCAAGTCTCAATGCTCTGTAGTGATATTTGAGGCTGACGCAAGATTTAGCGAAGATTTGGAGCTGAATTGAAATGCATGCTTTGGTAATACAAATAGAAGAAGTTATTAAAGATTATAGCAGAAAGCACCAAATCAGGCACAATAATGAAACAAAGTTATTTGGTGATTATAGTCACTTCAACTAACACAGTATTCATATCTCCCTTGGCTCTTCACAACAGATATTATGCCACATACTTATTATAATTAGTAACGTATTCATGTCTGAAAATTTCAGAACAGTAGAGTGTCTTTACACTCCTTCGCATTTCTTCACTATCTACGATTATACTAAAATAGCGTACCTAGCTGGAAGTTATTTGTGTGTGAGGGAGGTCTTCAGCAATGATATTCGCCCCAATTTCATAAAAATCGATGATCAAGCAGACACAAAGCAGAGTAATCGGTTGATCGGACTCATCTCGTTCCCCAATCTTCTAGTCTTAGGAATGAAATCACTAACCAGAGACGTGCTTCTCCGTCTTTATTCCTTGCATCATTAGTAGTAAATAAAAATCCACTCTGAGCTGGCCAAAAGAGCAGATAGTTAGCAATAGATAAAGTACTAAATCCACCATTCTGCCTAGAACATCTACATCGTCATCTATAGAGACGGTGATTGCTAGATAGTTGTTCTCAATGTGACCGAGAGGAAAATAATAGCCAGAGGTTTTTTGACTGGATAAATTTGCGAACTAAAGTTAAATTAGTACGAACACGCCAAAATGTTTTCTGTCTATTCGAGGTAAACCAAGGAATTGATAGTTTTTTAGCTGAACAGCACCAAAAGCTAAGAATACAGTCATAGGATTACTGAAAAGAAGAGAGTTTCCATGGTCAATAAGGATGCTTACTATATATGGTGCAAAGAGGAACTGATTGTTGCTACAAATAACGACATTCGGATATACCTGTAAGGGAAAGAAACTCAACATATTCCAGGTACGAAACCGATCAAGATGCTAAAGTAAATAGCTGGCGGATTTATGATCCTAGTTGGCAATAGCCTCCGCCTCTACAAACGCACGGCAAACGTATTCGACTTTCGTGGATAGTACTCTCTTGAAACGATGCCAACCTCAGAGATAAAGTTGTCGCCACAGGAAGATCTAATTGCATTCTATAACTAAAAGACTCAAGCTATCTACTACGGGCTGAATTGGTAGCAGCCGGAAACCTCGAACCGAGCCCAAAGAATCAAGCTATCAGCCATTGAATCTAAAAAGTAAGACAACATGAAGACCTATAACTCTGAACAATCTCTCTTTGTTGTCACCTCTGGAAGTAACATTTCTATCTATAGTCCAATTTCCTACCAATGCTATCTCTAAATGCGTGCAAACGTTCGCCAATTAAACATGAATTAGGCCAATAAGAAACTGATGAGAAGCAGCACCCTGGTTTCAGATAAAATACTCAACTAAATCAGTGAAGGCGAGCCAGTGGAAACAGTTGGGATACATCCTAACAGACCCATAATCGGGGTCGTTTTCAAAAATATCATCAGAGTTTACTATGTCCTCTATAATTAATTTAAGTTGATTAAAGAAGTTCAGCTATCTCATTGCCGTGAGTTGGGGTTCAACCGTGCTGGCAGTATGATGTATGCTAAGTTAAGTGGAAAACAAGGCTCCAAAATATATATTTACAATCTTTTGAATAATTTCTAGTGCTTGGAGATACTTAATACGGCTCGGCCTATCAACAAAATCATTTGGACTAACTTCGACACTGCTATTTACGCCATTCACGCCAACGGATACTATAGCTGGACTGTAGAATCTTCATTCAAACAAAGATATGACTCTAGCCTGAATCTGAGTTTTACAATAAAGGGAGCAGAGCTGTTTTATTCGAACATTATCCTATGGGGATAATGCAATGTCCTTCAAATCGATATGAGTCATACTATTGTCGAAAGTTTCAAAGTTGGCAGCCTTATTTAAAACCTACTGGTCCAGAACAATAACATCATATTCAATACAGGCAAAAGCGAAGTTTTTCGCTGTAAAAGTTTGAATACTATGGATACAGTTACTATGGGGCCGGGCTTCAAAGTAGACAGTGGGAGTCGACTGTACCGGGTGAAAGGTAATAGTATTCTCAGCATAAACAGCGAAGGCGATATATTATGCCTATAATGGGGAAGCGAAGACAAATCGGCGCTCGAAGTAGTATCAATCGAACGCAAAAAACTAGTAAAGTTTCAATAAACCTACACCAAATATGAATAGCAAATAGCAATGATCTAATAATAGATGTAGCTCAAGCTGGAAATGCTGAAATAGTAATTCAGCAAACTTGAGCAGCAGCGCAGATACTACTTTTAGAAGGAACTCAATGATCGAGAATAGCGATATATTTCAGTCAGAGACTAGAAAATAAGGATGGAGGAGACCATGCAGGAGAACATGTAGATTAAGGAGCAAGAAACTCTTCAATATGTGAAATAGTTAGAGAGAATTTACGACAGAAAGATAGCCATTATAACTAACAAGCTGCTTACTTCCGAAGAAATGGGCTTTAGAAATAACCTACTTTCAAGGGAGAATCTTTCGGAGCTCGAACTCAAACATTCACATGACATCTAGAAGATAAGAAGCTAATACAGCAAAGCTCTCTATTACCAGGTAAATACATTCAGTGACGCAAAACAGTAAGTGCTGAATCTAAAAAAGTAATATGAGACTAGGCTATCTTAATTATAACAGGAAAACTAAGAATTACTGAAAAGATTCCAGAATAATAATGAATCCAACTTGATCGGACTCAGGAAAAATGTTGTGAACCTATAGCTTAAATTCACAGAGGCTGTATCTCAGAAGTATAACCTCTAGAAGAATTTCGAAAGCTAGAGAATGCTAATGGGATAGCTTTATGCCAAAAATGACTATCTAAGCTAAAAATTATCGTAAGAAAGCAGAAGAGCGTAGCAGCTGACCAAATAAACAAGAAGAATGGAGGCACTTTTGGTCTAGAAAGATAACATGATCTTCGGCCTCTAGTCAAGAATCTAATAGCTCTAAAAGTCCAACTAAATTTTCAAATACCGAATAGTCTAGATGAAGAGCGTCAATGATCCCAAGTAGGAAGAAATCATAAAATTGAAAGACAACATGATATAACTTGAAGAGGAGTATTAAAAGATATCAAAGAAGACACATGAGCACGAGCAAACAATCTCTTTGCTTAAGAAAGACAACTTCCAACTCAAAAATGCACTCAACAGCATTCGCAATCGTTAGGTTAAACTTGACAAGAACTATAGTTTCCTTATTGACAGGTTGAGAGATACTACTAAGTCACCCATTCAATAAATCAGAAAATCACTTCTGAAGCTATTAGAACAGTGTGAAAGGCCGGGAGATGTTAAAGAAGGTGTCGTCGACCATTATGAGGATAGTCCTTTGGAAGAGCTTAATAGAGTAAGGGAACATTTAGAGGTATGTCTCAAAGACGCTGTGGATACTGGCAAAAAGACTGAGAAACAAAAAGAACTGCAAATCAAGAAGAAAAATAAAGAGAACTCCTAATTGCTCAAAGAAATTAACTAACTAAGAATTAAAGTCTATGATCTTTAAACCAAACTAAAACAGAGAGAATTATAGCTCCAAGAAATTAAGAGAGATGGAAGGCCTACAACCTCAGCTACTAAGCCTCAACATATAGAAAGAAGCTCAACAGACTTTGATACTGAAGTAGGCAGAAATAAAACCCGTGAGAGCTTCTTCTAGAAAAGCTTATTCCGAGGGCACTGGAGATAAAAACGGCTAAAAACTTAAACAGGCAGTCGCAAAAAGAGCACCCAGTCTTTCGTTCGTAATGACACAAATGTACTTTACATATAGCAAAAAACAGAATAGGTTTAGGAGCTAAAGAGGGTGTTATAGCAAAAAGAAACAATAATTAAGCAGCTAATCAACAAAATTCACAAATTATCATGATTTTTATGTTGAATCAAAATTATATTTTACCAATCATTTCACATCCGTTCTCCACCTTTCTGCAAAGCTGACAATAGATTATTGCACACTTATGAAATCTACCCGGATTTGCTATCCATAAGATACAAAAGCCGCTTACACAGTCCATAGTTTTAAAAGAGGTCAAGCAGAATATGAGGCTAACCTTAGACTCTGCCGTAATAAAGATAGCTCAGTAGTGAGTTCAAAACAAGACGGATGTTTATGTCATTTTCGAGCTAGTTGTCCAATACTTAAGCAAACATTTGGAAGATGTTTTCATAATTGTCCGTGAATAGCTCGTTTATTTTTTACAATTAATCTTCTTACCCTAGAGCAAGCATATTATGAAAGATGCTTAGATAACTCTCCCTAATTTTGGGATTCGAATGCCTCGGAAAAATATTCTACTCAGAAAGTTTGCGCCAAAGCCCAATCTCTCGTATTTCTCGATTGCTCAACAAAAAGGTCACAATCTTTTTCAAATTAATTTGAGTCAAAGCCTGAAGAATCTGCAAGCCATTGTAATAGTTTTGCTGTACTGGAGATTTGATCAGCAGTGCAGCTGCATATGCAACTGGCCCTCTGGCATAATCTAGCACAGCTTCATCGTAAGTCTCCAGCAGCAGTAGTATAGCAAGATTGTAGTTTTTGATGACTGTGTCTTTGTAATATCGCTATACTTTGGAACACAAGTATATCATCAGTCCTTGCGCATTCTAATACAATTCATAGGTGTCATCCCAGTCCGCCCTCAGCATTATTTTTTGAAGGATCTCAGCAGCTTGGTCGCTTTCATTTTTGAGCTCACTTCTCAGTCCAATTTAGATGACTTTATATAGATTGGGGTAGAATTTGTACTTGAAAAACTAGAATTAGTCATTCTCTATACAGGCGTATATCACTCTCAACCCCTATGCCCCAGCTACCCAGTCTATCAGCTTTTCTCTCTATTTTATTGTCAGCTTTGCTGCTATAAGCTAAAGCATGTTTAAGATATGCAATTAGTAGATAGTGTTGTAATGGATTTAGGCATAGCTATACTTGGATATGATCTCAAGCAAGATTTCTCCTAACTGCGGGTCGTAGCTGATTTTTTCGCTGTACAGCTATTCAGAGTAATACTTCCAGAATCGAATATGCACATCTAAAGGTAATC
>Ga0316217_10006727_pt1 | contig 11248 bp, 6 predicted proteins | sample 1anoAmetaG_FD_203633 | JGI IMG/M metagenome (GOLD analysis project Ga0316217, IMG submission 203633) | Freshwater microbial communities from Trout Bog Lake, Wisconsin, USA - 1anoA | ecosystem: Environmental > Aquatic > Freshwater > Lake > Hypolimnion/Profundal zone | place: USA: Wisconsin... | reverse complement strand
ATGGAGCGGCTGAAGGGGCGGTCGCTGGCGCAGATCCTCCCCGAGGCGCCCGAGGGCGTGGGCGTCGAGGCGGCGCTCAAGGTGGCGATCGAGGTGTGCGACGCGCTCGAGTACGTGCACGTCCGGCACGGCGTGGTCCACCGCGACATCAAGCCGGACAACGTGTTCCTCCACGTGACGCCGCGGAGCGGGTCGGTGACGAAGATCCTCGACTTCGGCGTCGCCCACATCATGGATCTCGAGAAGCGCCACACGAGGAACAACCTCTTCCTCGGCACGCCGCGCTACGCGTCGCCCGAGCAGATCATGGGCGAGCGACCGAGCCCCCGGACCGACCTCTACGCGGTCGGCCTGCTCCTCTACGAGCTGCTCCTCGGCCACGGCCCGTTCGACGACGCCACGACCCTCGCGGCGGTCTCGACCGCGCACGTCCGTCAGCCGCCGCCGCCGTTCCCGACGACGCGTCGCTTCCCCCCCGGGCTCGAGGAGCTCGTGCTGTCGCTCCTGCGCAAGAAGGCGGACGAGCGCCCGAGGAGCGCCGAGTGGCTGGCGACGGAGCTGCGGCAGATCAAGAGCGTCGCCGAGGCGGCCGAGCAGAGCGCGGGCCACGACCTCGCCCGCACCGATCTCTCTCCGATGCTGAACGTGCTCACCGAGCACCGCGCCAGCCTCACCGAGTCGGGGGCGGCCCCGGAGGTCGCCAGTCAGCCCGTCGTGTCGGACCCGCTCGGGGCGACGTCTCTGGACCCGTCGCTCGGACATCACTCGACGCTGCGCATGGTCGCGCCGGAGTCGCCCTTCCCCGCCGTGGATCGGGGGGCGGCGACGCGCTCGCTCGAGGCCGAGCTCCCCACGAAGCTGCGCTCGGACACCGAGGAGCTCCCCGACGCGCGGGCCTGGCTCTCGCCGCCGGGATCGCCCACCCCGGGCGACCGCGACGAGGCTCCAGAGGGCCCGCGGCGCGTTGCGTCGGCGCACGGCGGGACGACGACGACGGCCAGCGTCACGCCGGCGACGGGGGAGGCGAGGGGACGGGGGCGTGCCGGGCGCGTCGCCGTGGTCGCGGCCGTCGTCGGGCTGGTGGCGCTGGTGGCGGTCTACTCGAGAGGCTCGAGCGCGACGAGCGCCGGGGTGCCCGGGGCAGACCGGACGGCGACCGCGACACCGACCGCGACCGCGACGCCGACCGCGACCTCGACCTCGACCTCGACCTCGAGCGCGACCGCGACCTCGACCGCGACCGCGACCGCGACCGCGACCGCGACCGCGACCGCGACGGCGACCGCGACCGTGACCGCAACCCCGACCGCGACCTCGACCCCGACCCCGACCGTGACCGCGACCGCGCTGCCGACCCCGACTCCGCCTCTCCGCAAGCCCCCCCCTGCGGCGCCGACGCCCCCGCCTCTCCGCCTCCCTGCGTCCGGCCTCTGACCTCGAAGCGATCCGCGCCCCCCACCGCCTCGCCGATGTCCCCCCTCGCCGTGCCCGATCAAGGCGACCCGCGCCGCGGCGAGCGAGCCGTGGCGGCGCTCGTCGGCGTGGTCGCGTTCGTCGTCTACGCCCTCACGGCCTACCGCAGCGTCCCGGGCGGGGACAGCGGCGAGCTGATCGGCGCTGTCGCCTCCGGCGGGGTCATTCACCCGCCCGGCTACCCTCTCTACTCGCTCCTCGGGGGCGTCTTCCTGCACCTGCCGGTCGCCGGGCTCGCGTTCCGTCTCAACCTGATGTCCGCGGTCTCGGACGCCGTCGCCGCGTACTTCGTCGCGCGCGCCGTCGCGCGTGCGACCGGCTCGGCGGCAGGCGCGCTGGTCAGCGGGGGGCTCTTCGCCTTCGCCCCGGGCGTCTGGCGCTACGCCATCGCGGCCGAGGTCTTCGCGCTGAACAACCTCGCCGTCGCGCTCCTCCTCTGGCTCGCCGTCCTCTACGAGACCACGCGGGAGCGCCGCCACGCCGTCGCGGGCGCCTTCGTGCTCGGGCTCGGCCTCGCGAACCACCAGACCGTCCTCTTCACTGGGCTCCCCGTCGTCGTCTGGGCCGTCGCGTCGAGCCGGGGCGAGCTGCTCCGCCCCCGGGTCCTCGCGCGCCTCGTCGCCGCCGGGGCCGCCGGGCTCCTCCCGTACCTCTCCCTGCCGCTCGCCGCCTCGCGCCACGCGTTCGTCTCCTGGGGGGCCGCCGACACGTGGGACGGGTTCTGGACGCACGTCCTGCGGCGCGAGTACGGCACCTTCCGACTGGCGCCGGTCGGCGTCGGCGCGGAGGTCGACCCGGCCGACGTGCTCGTGGCCTTTCTGCGCGACGCGTACGCGCAGCTGGCCGCGTGGGGGACCCTGCTCGCCCTCGTCGGCGTCGGCGTCTGCGTCCGGGAGGGGTGGCGAACGAGACGCTGGCTCGGCGTCGCCGTCGTCGTCCCCCCGACGCTCTCCGTGGGCGTGATGATGGCGCTCGGCAACTTGCCGATCGACCAGGAGCTCTTCCGCGGGATCCTCGCCCGGTTCTGGCAGCAGCCGGTCCTCTACCTGTGCGTCTTCGCGGGGGTCGGCTTCGCGTCGATCGTCGCCCGGCTGCCGCGCGCTCCGGCGCCCCGCGCCGCCAGCGTCGTCCTGGCGGGCTCTCTCGGTCTCGCGCAGCTCGGCGCGCACTACCGCTCGGTCGACCGCCACGCCAATCGCCTCGTCGAGCGGTACGGCGCCGAGATGCTCCGCGCCGCCCCCCCCGGAGCGCTGCTCATCACCAAGGGCGACCTCATCACCAGCTCCATCCGCTACCTGCAGGTCGCCGAGCGCGCGCGCCCCGACGTCCGCCTCGTCGACCAGGAGCTCCTCGCGACGTCGTGGGGGCGAGACCTCCTCGCGGTCAACGCCCCCGGGGTCGTCCTCCCCGGCCCCCGGCTCTCGCTCGACCCGACCCGCGGCTTCCAGCTGAAACAGCTCGTCGACGCGAACCGCGCCTCCCCCATCGTCGTCTGCGGCGGCTTCACCCCCGGCGACCACACGACCGACGCCACCTACGGCCTCTGGCCGGTGGGGCTCTGCGACGACGTCCACTCCGGCAGCGAGCCCGTGTCGCTCGACGACTGGCTCGCGCGGGCCGCCGACTCCGTCCCGCGCATCGACTTCGCGGGGCAGGCGCACCCGGAGGGGACGTGGGAGGGGATCGTCTGGTCGGACTACTGGGAGGTGCGGCAGGCCGTGGCGGCGCACATCCTGACCGTCGTCGGGAGCAACCCGGCGCGCTTCCGGTACCTGCCGGTCGCCGTCGACCTCCTGCAGCGCGTCGTCGACGAGAACCCCGACGTCCCCGCGCACGTCCACAAGAACCTCGCCATCGCCATCGGCCGCGCCGGCATCACGACGGCTGCGCAGAAGGCCCAGGCCGCGCGCGCCTGGGAGGGGTACCTGAGGGTCGCGCCTTCGAACGACCCCCAGCTCCCCGCCATCCGCGAGGAGCTCGAGCGCCTGCGCCGCTGACCCCTCGAACGGGCGCTACTGCGCGGGCGAGAGCATCCGTCCGCGGAGCTCCTCGGTCCGGTGGCGTCGTCGCGGGTCGCCCCCCGAGAGGACCGTCGCGAGCGCCTCGTAGCGCGTCGCCGTCCGCAGCTCCCCGCGACCGGCCTCCTCGTCGCTCCTCGCCTCCGCGTGCGCTGCGGCGCGCTCGCGCCACGTCAGGTCCGGCAGGGCGGCGTCCCGCTCCCACGCCCAGGCGCAGCGCCAGAGCGCGAGCCCCTTCACCGGATCCCGGGCGTCGATCTGGCCGTCGATGGCCGCGCCGAGCTCCGACGGCGAGAGCGTCCGGACCGCCGCGCGACCGCCGGGGCAGCGAGGGTCGTCGTCGCGGGTGAGCCCCGCCAGCACGAAGATGCTCGGCGAGACCTTGAGCCCGGGCGCGAGCTGCACGAGCGGGACGTAGCGGCGGCGCAGGAGCGCGTACGCGTCGCCGCGCAGAAAGCCGCTCGGCCCCCGGATGTCGACGAAGTCGGGGAGCACCTCGTTCTCGAGGTAGTCCGCCCCTGCTTCAGGCCTCCCGCCCCCTCCTGCCCAGCCGTCCTCCCAGCGAGCGAGCGCGTAGTCGGCGAGGAGCCCGGTGTCGATCACCTCGGCGCCATGCAGCGTGAGCGCCAGCCCGCCGACGTCGGGGAAGGCGAGGCGCGGGCGAACGAGGCCGAGCGCGTTGAGCTCCGGGAGGAGCTGCATCGCGGCCTGGGAGACGCCCGCGGTCGGCAGGATCGGGTCCCTGCGGAGCGCGGCGCTCCTCGCGCGGGCGGTCCACGCCGAGCACCCCGTGGGGATGACCGCGAGCAGACCGAGGGCCCACGGGAGCGTGGCGCGGAGCCGGCGCGGCGTCGACGCTGCCGCGGCCCGATCGCGGAGCGCGGAGAGGCCGGCGCCGAGGCACCCCGCCCAGCACGGCGCGATCGGGGCGAAGAAGCGCCACTCCCCCATCCAGTCGCCGCGCGCGCGGACCACGAAGGCGACCCCCGCCGGCGAGAGCGCGAACGCCAGCACCCCTTGCGTCCGCGACGGGCCGCGCGTCCCCGCCGCGACGAGGGCCCCCGCCCCGCCGGCCACCACCAGCGCCCCGTACGCCTCGACGAACCCCCGGATGTACGCCCCGACGTGGAAGTCGATGTGCCCCTTGGCGTAGTACGTGTTGGGGAGCCAGTCGGCGAAGTAGAGCCGCCGGAAGCAGAGGTAGCCCCCCGCGAGCGCGACGACCCAGAGCGCGAGGCCCGCCTCCTGACGCCCCGGCCACCGGCGCTCCGGCCACCGCGCCGCGATCCAGAAGGCCGCCGCCGCCGCGACGTAGAGCGTCCCCTCGGGGCGGGTGAGGCAGAGGAGCCCGAACGCGAGACCGGCCAGCGTCCCCCGGCCCCGGCGGAGCGCGCGCAGCGTCAGGGCGCCGGCCGTCGCGAGGAGGAACGACTGGAGCCCCGTCTCCATCCCGGACGAGCCCCAGTAGATGTACGTCGTCGTCGCGGCGATCAGGAGCGGCCCCGCCGCGTCCTCCACCCGGGGCCTGCCGCGCGCGGCGGCCCCCCAGAGCGCGTAGACGGGGAGGGCGGCGGTGGCGAAGAAGGCCCCGGCGACCGAGGCGAACCGCATCGGGTCGAGGCCGAGCGGCCGCGCCAGCGCCAGGAAGAACGTCCAGAGCGGGTTCGAGAACCCCTCGACGACCTGCGACGCCGCCGTCAGCCGTAGACCGTGGCCCGCTGCGAGGGACGACGCGTAGGCGACCGAGATCGCCGCGTCGTCCACGAGCGGGACCGAAAGGTACCGGGCGTGCGCGACGGCCCCCGCGACCGCCGCGGCGACGAGGGCGACCGTCAGCCAGGCTTCTCGTCGCCACCACGAAGGCGGCGCGGCTTCGGGCGAGTCGGGAGGAGGGGGCTCGGCGAGCGGCATGGGCATGGGGGCCCCCGGAAAGGGGGTCGGACCCGGCCACACGCCTGTGCGGCGCTCCGGGGACCGCCGCAGGCTAGGCCACGGCGCCGCCCGGGTCACGCGATCACCGCTCCATCCCGCCCGTGAGCGTCCGGGCCGACCTCCGTCGCCCGTCCCCCTTCCCGGCTGCCGTCACGGGTGGGACGCTGGGTGCCACCCGTCCCCCGGAGACGCCGTCCGGGCAGCCCCGTCGCGCCTCCTGAAGATCGGGGACGATACCCATCGTACCGGGTAGCTTCCCCCGGGCCATAGTGAAGCTTCCCAGCGCACAGGGGAGCCATCCCAGCCTGATGGGTATCATAGAAATTCGCGGTGATAATTAGCCCGTATCAGTGGGTATCATTCCCGTTCGATGGGGAAGAGTACCCAGCAGGTCGCTATTCATATCCTATGCGCGGGGTAGTATGCCCATCATGTAAGGTAAGGAACCCATATGATAGGGAAGCGAACACATACATAGTCATAACGTTCCCGGTGTGATGGGTAGAATTCCCTGTATGATGGGTACCGCTCCCGGTGTGATGGGTAAGAGCCCCATCGCGATCGGTATCGTTCCCTGTAGAAAGGGCAACACACCCATCGCACCGGGAGGCTCGCTCGTCGGAACGGGGGCCGCGCGTCCTGCCGATCGGGGGGCCTCACGCGAGGGAGAGCTGTGCTCGGCCCCGGCGGAGGGCGATGCCGGGGGTCCGGGCGGCGCGTCCACGAGGAATCGTTCCGGATCTCCTGTCGCGGGGGGGGCTCTTCCGCTAGGTTATCGCCATGGTCGAGGGCCCCGTGCGCGCTGGAGACGTGCTCGCCGGCAAGTACCAGATCGAGAGCCTCCTCGGCGCGGGCGGGATGGGGATGGTGGTCGCCGCCAGGCACCTTCAGCTCGGCGAGCGGGTGGCGCTGAAGTTTCTCCTCCCGGAGATGGTGGCGAACCGGGACGTCGTGGCCCGGTTCCTCCGCGAGGCGAGGGCGGCCGCGCGCATCCGGAGCGATCATATCGCCCGCGTGACGGACGTGGGGCAGCTCGAGACCGGCTCGCCGTACATGGTGATGGAGTACCTCGAGGGGTGCGACCTCCACGTGATGGTCGAGCGGCAGGGGCCCCTCGGCGTCGGTCTCGCCGTCGACGTCGTGCTGCAGGCCTGCGAGGCGCTGGTCGAGGCGCACGGCTACGGCATCGTCCACCGCGACCTGAAGCCCGCCAACGTCTTCATGACGCCGCGCCCGGACGGGACGTTCTTCGTGAAGGTCCTCGATTTCGGCATCTCCAAGCCGGCCGCGGCGGACGGAGAGGTCGGGCTCACCAAGACCGCCACCATGCTCGGCTCGCCGGCGTACATGTCCCCCGAGCAGATGCTCCGGGCGCGCGACGTCGATCTCCGGACCGACATCTGGGCCTGCGGCATCGTCCTCTACGAGGCGCTGACCGGCCAGCCGCCGTTCGACGGCCGGACGGTCCCGGAGGTCTGCGCGCAGATCGCGGCCGCGCCGCACATGCCCATGGGGCAAGCGCGTCCGGACGTCCCCCCGGGCCTCTGCCAGGTGATCGACCGAGCGCTCGCCAAGAGCCCGGCCGACCGCTTCCAGAGCATCGCCGAGCTCGCCACGGCGCTCGGGCCGTTCGGGCTCCCGGAGTCGGGCCTCTCGGTGCGGCGCATCGAGGCGACGTGGCTCGCGTTTCACCCCGGACTTGCCCCAGGCGTGACGGGGGGGGCGGCGGCGCCGGTCCCTCCGATGATGATCACGCGGCCGCGGGGCGGGGCGGACGTGCAGAGCACGGTCGGCCCTGTCGCCGTGTCGGGCGAGGCGCCGGGGCACGGGCGCTCCGTCTTCCTCATGTCGGCGGCGGCCGTGGCAGTGGCCCTCGGGATCGTCGCCGCCGCGTTCTTCGCGTTCACCCGGTCGACCGCCTCGGTGGCTTCGCCGCAGGACGACCGCCCGGCGGCCTCGTCCTCCGTTGCAGCGGCTGCGTCGCCGCCGCCCGTCGAGTCCGTCCCTGGCGCTCCGCTGCCTTCCGCGGCCCCGTCGTCGCTCCCCGCCGTCGCCCCCTCCGTTCCAGCACCGGTCGCCTCTTCCCCCGGGCGCCCCTCGACGCCACGCGCGCCCGCCGTCCCGCAGAAGGCCCCCTCCCGGAGCCGGCCGCGTCCGGCCTCCGAGGTCTTCGACTCGCGCAAGTGACCGTGCGCCCACCACCATGCGAACGCCCCCCGTCCTCTCGCGCCTCGTCCTCCTCGCGCTCGCGACCGCGACGCTCGCCACGCGCCCGGCCGCGGCTCAGTCGCGCGGGGCCGACGCCGCGGCCGCCGAGGCCCTCTACACGCAGGGGAGGAAGCTCCTCGCCTCGGGCGAGACGGCGGCCGCCTGCGCCAAGCTCGAGGAGAGCCAGCGGCTCGACCCGGGGATGGGGACCGAGTTCTACCTCGGGGAGTGCTACGAGAAGCTCGGCAGGACGGCGAGCGCGTGGGCCGCGTTCCGGGAGGTCCAGGCGAGCGCGCGCACGGCCGGGCGGCGTGACCGCGAGTCGCTCGCGACCAGGCGCGTCGACGATCTCGAGCCGCGCCTCGTGCGCCTCCAGGTCGACGTGCCGTGGGGCGATCGCGTCCCCGGCGTCGAGGTGCGGCGCGACGACGTGCTGGTCGGCCACGGGCAGTGGGGGATGCCGGTCCCGGTCGATCCGGGCGCGTACACCCTGCGCGTGACGGCGCCGAACCGGGCGCCCGCGAGCATCCAGGTGGAGGTGCGGGCGGAGGGGCAGACGCGTCACGTGATCATCCCGGAGCTCGCCGACGCCCACGTCGCGGGGTCCGGCGCCGACGGGGGCGGAGGCGGCGAGGGGGGGGCCCGGTCGACGCTCCGCACCGCCGGGTGGGTGATGGTCGGGACCGGCGCCGCCGCGCTCGTCGCCGGCGGGGCGCTCGGCCTCGTCGCGAAGTCGGACTACTCGGGCTCGAAGGGGTCCTGCGGCGCCAGCGGGACGTGCACGAACATGAGCGACATCAACGGCCAGAAGTCGGCCGCCTCGATGGCCACGGCGGCGACCGTCGTCTTCCTCGCGGGGGCGGCGATCGCAGCGGCAGGGGTGACGCTGGAGCTGCTCCCGCGCGGGCGCACGACCGCGCTGCGCGTGGAGCCCTCGGTCGGCCCCTCCTTCGCGGGCCTCGCAGCCGCGGGGGCGTTCTGATGCGCGCCCGTCTCTCCCCCGGGCGCCCGTGGCTCGTGGGCGTCGCTCTCTCCGCCATGGCGGTGGGGTGCGGCTCGCTCCTCGGCATCGACGTCGACCGGTTCGTCGAGGCGGGGGCGACCGGCGCCGACGGAGGGGAGGGGGACGCGGGGAGCAGGACGAAGGACGCTGCGGGCGACGGGCGTCCGAGGAGCGACGCGCGCTCCGACGCGCGCGACGGGGCGGCGCTCGATGCGCGACGCGACGGTCCGCGCGCCGACGCTGTGGTGGACGGCCCGACCGCGGACGTCGCGGCCGACGCGCCAGGGGCGGCGGACGGCGCGTGGCCAAGGCCGGACGCGAACAGCGTCGAGGCGGGGGGCGACGCGCGGGCCAGGGACGCCCGGAGCGACGCGCCGCTGTGCTCGGGCCTGGCCGTGACCTTCAGCGCGACGGCGATCGCCGACACCTGGCTCGACAACGAGGGCAACGCGAACCCGTCCATCCGCTACGGGGCAGGGCCCAACGCGAACGTCGGCCAGAACGGCTCGTCCGTCGCGCTCTTCCAGTTCCCGATCGCGGTGCTCCAGGCCGAGAGCGCCCTGGCGGCGGGGACGGCGATCGACGTGCACCTCGTCGTGACGCGGTTCCAGCAGAGCGGGAGCTACCTGGCCGTGACGCCCGGCACGCTGCTCGTCTACCCGATGGGCAGCGCCTGGAACGAAGGGAACGGCACGGCCTACGACGGCGCCGCGTGGGTCCCCATGAACCAGACGTCGCAGACCGGCGCCGTGGTGCTCTGGGGGACTGCGGGGGCCTCGGGCGCCGCGGATCGAGGCCAGCTCCCCCTCGCCTCCATGGCCGTCCCCTCGGCGGCGGCGGTCCTGGCCTCCTTCGGGGCCCCCGCGCCGATCACTGTCCCGCTCACCATGAACCTGTCGACCGTCGCGCCGTGGATCAGCAACCACCAGCTGACGTTGCAGCTCGCGCCGAGCGGCGGGCTCCTGATGTACCTGAACCAGCGAGAGGTCAGCGACGCGCTCGCGGCCAGCCTCTCCGTGACCTACTGCCCCTGAGGCGGCCGCGCCTGGTCCCGCCCCCCGCCGGTGCTCCCCCTCGACCTCGCTGAACTCGAGCGCGCGGCGGGCGACCTCGACGCGGCGGTCGCGCGGACGCCCGGCATCGACACCTTCTGCTCCTCGAGCGCCTGGGGCCTCTCCGCGCACCGCGCGCTGATGCCGCCGCGCGAGCTCGTCTGCCGGCGGGGGGAGCACGGGTGGGTGGTCCTCGCGCGCCGCCTGCATGACGTCGGCTGGAGCGCCCTCGAGCCGCTCGAGGCCGGCTGGCTGCTCGGCTGTCCGTTCGCGTTCGACGGCGACCCGCGCGATCTCGCCCGCGAGTTCGCCGCGGAGTGCGCCCGCTCGTTCCCGCGCGACCTGCTCTTCCTCTCCGGGGTCGCGCCGCTCTCTCCGCTCTTCGACGCCCTGGTCGAGGCGCTCGAGGATCGCTACGAGCTCGACACCACGACCATCCCGTTCACCCGCCGCTTCCGCGCGGACCTCACCGGGGGCGTCGACGGCTTCCTCTCGCGGCGCACGCCGCGCTTCCGCGCCAACCTGCGCCAGGCCGAGCGGAGGGCCGCGCGCCTCGGGGTCCGCTTCGAGCCGCTCGCGGTCACGGGCGAGCGCGAGGCCGAGGCGCTCCTCTCGCGGGCCGTCGCCCTCGAGGCCAAAAGCTGGAAGGGGCGCGGGGGGGACGGGCTCGCCGTCCCCGAGATGGCCGAGTTCTACCGCCTGATGCTCCCGGGGCTGGCGCGGCGAGGGGCGCTCCGGGCGCAGGTCGGGGTCCACGAGGGGCGCGACGTGGCCGTCATCTTCGGCGCGAACATCGCCACGCCGGAGGGGCTCACGCACCGAGGCCTGCAGTTCAGCTTCGACGACGACTACCGCGCCTGCTCGCTCGGCAACCTCGCGCAGCTCGCGCAGCTCACCGCGCTGTCGGCCGAAGGGGTGGCGCTCTACGACCTCGGCTCGGAGGTCGAGTACAAGCAGAGGTGGGGCGAGCTCTGCCTTGAAACCGCAACAATTGTAGGGGTCCCGCAAGCCTTGCGCGGGCCTGTCGATTCTGACGATTCGCTCCGGGTCGACTGCTGACAACCCCCGGATCGCGTGGTAGTCGCACGTCACCATGAGCGGCAAACCCACCAACGGTCAGCCCATCACGATGGGCTCTACGCATCAGCTCCAAGTCCCCGACCAGCCGATCATCCCCTTCATCGAAGGGGACGGCACGGGCAGGGACATCTGGCGTGCTTCGCAGCGCGTCCTCGACGCGGCAGTGAAGAAGGCCTACGCCGGCAAGAAGTCCATCGCCTGGTACGAGGTGCTCGCGGGCGAGAAGGCGTACACGACCGTCAACAACTGGCTCCCGGACGAGACGGTCGAGGCCTTCCGCACGTACCTCGTCGGCATCAAGGGGCCGCTCACGACGCCGATCGGCGGCGGCATCCGCTCGCTCAACGTCGCGCTCCGCCAGATGCTCGACCTCTACGTCTGCCTCCGCCCGGTGCGCTGGTTCCAGGGCGTCCCCAGCCCGGTGAAGCACCCCGAGTCGGTCGACATGGTGATCTTCCGCGAGAACACGGAGGACATCTACT
>Ga0316217_10006725_pt1 | contig 11252 bp, 8 predicted proteins | sample 1anoAmetaG_FD_203633 | JGI IMG/M metagenome (GOLD analysis project Ga0316217, IMG submission 203633) | Freshwater microbial communities from Trout Bog Lake, Wisconsin, USA - 1anoA | ecosystem: Environmental > Aquatic > Freshwater > Lake > Hypolimnion/Profundal zone | place: USA: Wisconsin... | reverse complement strand
TGGCCGGCTCGCCGGCTTTCATCACGCCGCTGCGCCACAGCGCCCTGCCGTCGCCGCGCACGATGAACTCCACGCTGGACACCGTGCTGCCGTTCACCTCGTCGTCCACGCCGACGCTCGCGGAAAAGCTCTTCGCGCCGCCATCGAGGTTGACGGACAGCTCGCTCACGGCGTGGGTGCCGAAGCCGCGCGCAAATTTCTTCCCGCCGATGGTCAGCGCATGGCCCTCGACCGACTGGTTTTTATGCGGGTCGCCCCAGCCCTGCGAGGCGGCGGCGAGATTCAAGTCATCCAGCCAGACGGTTTCGGCGGAAACGATTCCGGTGACAGACAAGGTCAGTAAAATAACCAGGGCGAAGGATAAACGGGTATTCATGCCGCGATTTTGCCTGCTGAAAAAGCCGCGTCAAGCTCGCCAGCGGGAAAATTTTCACTAGTATTTTTACATGACGACGCTGCTCATCGCCACGCGCAACCGGCACAAGGTTGAAGAGATCCGCGCCATCCTCGGCGGCCGGTTTGAATTTCTCACGCTCAATGATTTTCCCGCCGCACCCAAAGTTGTCGAGGATGCCGACGCGTTCGCCGGCAACGCGACGAAGAAGGCGGTGGAACTGGCGAAGTGGCTCGCAGCAAATCCTATCAACTATCAACTATCAACCATCAACTTCGTCTTGGCCGACGATTCCGGCTTGGAAGTGGACGCGCTGGCTGGCGCGCCCGGCGTCCACTCGGCGCGCTTTGCCGCGCTGGACAAATCCGAAAATTCGCACGACGCCGACAACAACGCCAAGCTGCTGCGCCTGCTGAAAAACGTTCCGACGGAAAAACGCACGGCGCGGTTCCGCTGCGTCATCGCGTTGGTGCCGGTGCCGCATGAAAGAGTCGAGAGCGCCTCGCCAGTTTGTTATGCCGAGGAGTTTGCCGCGCAAATTTTCGACGGCGCCTGCGAGGGAAAAATTATCTTTGAACCGCGCGGCCAGAACGGTTTCGGCTACGACCCGCTGTTCGTGCCGGACGGTTTTAACCTGACCTTTGCGGAACTCGGCGACGAGGTGAAGAACGGGTTGAGCCACCGGGCCAAAGCCTTGTCAAAATTGAAACACGGGTTGAAGGCTTAATTGGTGACGCGCACACGGTAGAAGCGGTTCGGGTTGGCGGCAGAATCCACGACCGAAATCCGGGAGCCGGTGCCGTTGGTGCTGACCAGCGTGGTCCAGACCGGCGGCAGGTTCGTCGTGAACTCGACAATGTTGGTCATCCCCACCGCGCTGTTCCAGGAAATTTGCTGGCCGCCGGCGACCGGCTGGATGGCGACCTGCAACAGCGTGATGTCTATGAAAACAAAACTGCTGGTGGCTGGCGGGAAGTTGGAGGACAACACCGGTAGCGTATTCAATGGCGGTGCGTAATATCCGTTCAGAACAAGATTGGTCGGCGACGGGGCTGGATTGCTTGTCCAATTCTTAAACTGATTGAAAAGGTTGAGCACATTGGTGCCTTGGACGACATGGCCAAACACGACGAAAAAATTGTTTGTGTCGGGAGCATCCAATGACGTGTTGTTGGCCAGATTGAAATACCATTGCGAAGTGGCCGAGTTGGTGTCACCGCCGAGCTTCGCCATCGCGATCGTGCCATAGACATTGCTGAACTTCTGGCCGACGCCGAATTCGTTTGTGATCGGCGGATACGTCGGGATGGCGCTGATGACGTTGGTGGTGAGCGTGAAGCCGCCGCCTTGCAGCACAAATCCCGGAACCAGCCGGTGGCTGAATTCATTTTGATAACGCCCGCTTGTAATGTAATTCAGAAAATTCTGGACCGTCACCGGCTTGTCCTGATTGTAAAGCTCCACTTCGATGTCACCGAACACCGTGCGGAACTGGACGAGTGTGCCAGCGCGGGCCAGCAGCGACGCGAAAACAAACAGGAACGTGACCAAAGCGCACCGGAAAACAACTTGGCCCTTGATACGACAGAACATATTTACAGCAGGAACTTGGCCGAGAATTTAGCACAAGAGGCTGCCAAGCTGAAGTTTTTTTCTTAACAGCCCGTTGTCGGCGCACATCCGCAATTTTCCGCCCGGCGCAGGCCGCGTCCAGCATTCGCCGCCGGAATTTTCCACCATCAACGCGCCCGCCGCGATATCCCACAGGTTGATGGTGCACTCGACGTAAAGATCGAGCCGGCCGGATGCGACGTAGGCGAGTTCGAGCGCCGCCGAGCCCATGATCCGGATTTTCAACGTCCGCCGCGCCAGCCGCACCAGATGCGGCAGGCTTTTCTCCATGTTTTCCCTGCTCTTGGAAAAGCCCATCGCGACGACGGCTTCTCCCGGCTGGCCGCGTTTGCTGACACGCACTACGCGACCGTTCAACTTTGTTTTTCCGCCGCGCGTTGTTGTCCAAAGCTCGTCGGTGAACGGATCGTAAATGACGCCGAGAGCCGTTTCATAATCATCTCCCTTGCAGCATTGCATTGCGATGGAAACGGCGGCGTGCGGCATCCCAAAAAAATAATTCACCGTGCCGTCAATCGGATCCACCACCCAGCGGTATTCGCTGCCCGCGTCGCCGGTATCGCCCTCCTCGCCGAGCAGGGAAATTGTTGGGAATGCCGTGTGCAGGATTTTTGTGATGAGCTTCTGGCAGCGCACGTCGAGTTCGAGCTTGATGTCGTGGGCCTCGGCGGAATTGACGCGCTTGGGCCGGTGCCAGTTGTCGCGCATGATTTTTCCGGCGGCGCGCGCGGCCTTCACGGCGGCGGCGAGGGCTGATGGGGTTGAAACAGGTTTCATGAAATTTTATGGAATGACTTCGGTGCGGGCTTCGAGCTGGCCCAATTGTGCAGCGCGCTTTTCCTCGAGCAACTTCTTTTCGGCGGCGTCAATCGCGTGCAGCAGATCGGCGGCTTCCAGCAGGCGCGGCGCGCTGACGTAGCTGGCCCCGGCGGTGTAAAGCGCCGGAATGTCCGCCAGCAGTTCGGCGTGGACGATGATGTGCGCGGTCGGATTCAGCTCGCGGATTTGCCGGAGCATTTTCAGATTGCTCGCGCCGCGCAAAACCGTGTTGGGCAGCGAGCAGATGATGATCTCGGCGCTTGCGAGGCCGGCGTGCAGCAGCACGTCGCGCTGCGTGATGTCGCCATACACGGCGCGGACGCCCCGCTGGCGCAGCCGTTCGTGGACGAGCGGGTTGAAATCCACCACGGTCATTTCCGAAATCAGCGCCGGCTGTTCCCGCTGGATTTCCTCGACCAGCGAGCTGGCCGTCCATGAAAAACCAAGCAGGCAGATGCGTTTGCGCTTTTCGTCGCTGGCGACGATGAACACGGTCTGGTCGAGGTCCTGCAAATCCATCTTGTTTAACAATGGCATCGCCTCGCGCAGCAGCCCGTCGCTTTGCAGAATGGCGTAGGTCGAGCCGACGGCGAGAAACGCGAACGCGAACGCCGCGATGCCAATGGTGTTTTCCGAAACGTCGCCGCTGGCCTTGCCGAGCGCGAGCAGCACGAGCGACAGTTCGCTCATCTGGCAGAGGTTGATCGTGGGCAGCAGGCTGACGCGATAGCCCTGCCGCATCGTGTAAAGCACCGGGAAGATGGTCGCAAACCGGCTGGCAATGAGAAACAGGCAGAGGAAAATCGTCCACAGCGCATAGCCCCACGTCGGCAAGGGAATTTCCATGCCGAGCCCGACGAAAAACAGCGTTACAAAAAAATCCCGCAGGCTTGTGACCTTGGCGACGACATCCAGCGTGTAGGGAAAGGTCGAGATCATCACGCCGGCGATGAGCGCGCCCATCGCGGTGGACAGGCCGAGCCATTCCGCGAATCCCGCCAGCGCGAAGCACCACGCCAGCGCGCCGACGAGGACGAGTTCCGGCAGGCGTGCGATCATTTTGAACACCGGCGGCAGCACGAACCGGCTCGCCAGAAACGCCACCGCCACGAGCAGCACCACCTTGCCGAGCGCGAGCGCCAGCAGATGGATCGTCGGATTTTTCAGGTCCGGCTGGACGGCCAGAAACAGGATCACGAACAAATCCTGCAGCACCAGCACGCCGAGCGTGATGCGGCCCGCGAGCGTTTCCAGTTCGCGCTTGTCGTAAAGGATTTTGACGATGATGACCGTGCTGCTCATCGCCGTCGCGACGCCAAGATACAGCGCCTCCAGCCGGTTTTGCGCCGGGCCGCACAGGTCGAAGACCAGCCAGCCGGCCAACACGCAGCCGAGGATTTGCGCGGCGGCGGTGAAAGTGATGACCTTGCCGGCGCTCAGCATCTTTTGCAGGTCAATCTCCAGCCCGATCATGAACAGCAGCAGCGACAGGCCGATGGTGGAAATGGTCTGGATGTCGCCCGTGTTGGTGATGAACTGGAAGCCGTGCGGCCCGATGGCGAAGCCCGCGACGAGATACGCCAGCAGCAGCGGCTGGCGCGCGACCTGCGACGCCACCGCCACGATCCACGCGGCGATGATGCAGATGGCGATGTCGGTGACCAGCCCGTGCTCCATGCGGACAAAAACTTAAACGAGGAAACCGATTAGGAAAGCCGCAATTCAGGAAATCCCGTTTGCCGGAGGGTCAATGAAGTGGTGGTGCGAAATCCCGCTGCCGCCGGCAGTCAAAAGGAATTGGCGTCAGCGGCTGATTAAGCCATGTGGTCATCTCTAGCCTTGGTTTGGTGCTCGTGTAATTCATGCTGCTTCCGCTTCCTCCAGCGAACAATGCAGACACCAAATGCGGCTGCCATCATGCAGCAATAATATATGCTCTCACCGTTTGGCCCCCAAAAATGAAGAGCCAATGTTCCTAATCCCAGCAATCCGAAAAGGCAAACGCAATATATCGCCAGTGACAAAATCCCTGGCTTGCCACTGGTCTTGTATATCCAGCCAACCGAAACAACTAGCAACAAAAGCGGAAACAAAATCTTCATAAAATCTCGTGGCGCGAATGCGCCCTAACATAACCGCGAACCACGGTTTTGTGGTTTGGCACGTTTCCTAGACCGGTTTTAAGCGCATATATCCGGCCTGTCGAGAATCGATTTGGGCTGCGCGGCAAGTGTTCCGCCCGGCTCATCCCAGCGCATCAAGCGCGGCCTTCACGGCGGCGCGCTTGGCCTGCCACTCGGCGAGGCGCTTTTGATGCTCCTGCAACACCGCCGGCGGAACCTTCTGCGTGAAGTTCGGATTGGCCAGCTTCTGCTCGACCTTGGAAATCTCCGCGTCGTATTTTTCGAGTTCCTTGGTGACGCGCGCCTGCTCGGCGGCCAGCTCCTCCGCGCTGCGCAGACCTTCCAGCGGCAGAAACAATTCGCCCAGTTCCGTCCGCGCCGTCAGCGTGCCCTTCGGCGGCTGATAATTTTCGTTCGCCTCCACCGCCTCGGCATTGAGCAGCAGCCGGATCACTTCGATGTCATGCGGCGGCAGATAATTCACCGGCTTCAGGACGTAGCGGATTTTCTTTGCCGTCGAAATATTCGCCTCGCGCCGCAGATTGCGGCCTTGCGAAACCAGTTCATATTTCAGCCCGGCGATTTTCAGGTAGCAATCGTCGAGGCCGTAATGACCTTTGAAGTCGTCGTCGAACGGCATCGGCCACGGCGCGAACATGATGGTCTTGCCGCCCTGGTTTTCCGGCATGTCGGTCGCGTAACCCATGCCGTGCCACAATTCCTCGGTGATGAACGGCAGAAACGGATGAAACAATCTCAAAGTATGCGAGAGAACGAAATCTATAACCGCCAGCGTGTTTGCTTTGCGAGCGGTTGAATCGTTGAATGGTTGAATCGTTGAACCGGTTTCCGATTTAACCGGTTCACTGTTTAACAATTCAACCGGCCGCAGCACGGCCTTGCTCGCCTCGACATACCAGTCGCAATATTCGCTCCAGAAAAAGCGGTAGAGCGCCGCCGTCGCATCGCTGAACTTGTATTCGTTCAGCGCGATGGTCACTTCGCGGATGGCCGCGTCCAGCTTGAGCAGAATCCATTTGTCATCGCTCGAAAGCAACGTCGGATTGATTTCGCCCTGCACCTCGCCGCCCTGCATCTGGCGGAAGCGGCAGGCGTTCCAAAGCTTGTTGCAGAAGTTGCGGCCCAGCTCGACGTTCTGTTCGTCGAACAAAATATCTTGGCCGAGCGGCGCGGCGCGCATCACGCCGAAGCGCAAGGCATCCGCGCCGAACTTCGCGATGAGGTCGAGCGGGTCGGGCGAATTGCCGAGGCTCTTGGACATCTTGCGCCCCTGCTTGTCGCGGATGATGCCGGTGAAATAAACATTCTGGAACGGCAGCTCGCCCATGAATTCGTAGCCGGCCATGATCATGCGCGCGACCCAGAAGAAAATGATGTCCGGCCCGGTGACGAGGTCGGTGGTCGGATAAAATTTCTTCAACGTGTCGGTCTGCTCCGGCCAGCCCATCGTCGCAAAAGGCCAAAGCCACGAGCTGAACCAGGTGTCGAGCACGTCGGGGTCTTGAATAAATCCGACTTGTTCAAGCTGATCGGCAAAATCTGAAGCAGTTGGTCCAATTGCGACAAATGGGGGCAAATTTTCGATTTTCCCGGTAGATTTAAGTTCTACTGGCCATTCGATATCCAACAAGGTTTCACCATATTTAATCGAAATATCATCTGATGGCGGATGATTCTCTAAAATCTTTATGGCGGCATTACGCTTTTCCCCAATACAATCTTTTCCCGGTTTCCAAACCGGAATCCGGTGTCCCCACCAGAGCTGACGGCTGATGCACCAATCCTGCAACCCGCCCATCCAATGGTCATAAACTTTTGCCCAACGTTCGGGGTAAAATTTCATCTCGCCGTTGGCTACCACTGCGCGGGATTTTTCCGTGCTCGGATATTTCAAAAACCATTGCTCGCTCAGACGCGGTTCGATCGGCACATCGGCGCGTTCGCTAAAGCCGACCTTATTTGTGTAAGGTTCTTCCTTTACCAATAAGCCCGATTCGTTAAGCAATTCGGCAGCGACATTTCTAGCCTGAAATCGGTCGAGGCCTTTCAAAACTGTTCCTGCTAAGGCCGTCATGCGACCAGCGGCATCAATGACTTCGATTGGCGTCATCCCGCCAAGTTCATTATTATTATCGGCGAGACCTCGTGCGACGGCGCGGTTATAAATTTCAAAGTCCGCCTTGTCATGCGCAGGTGTCACTTTCAAAACGCCAGTGCCAAATTCAAAATCCACATGCTCATCGCCGATAATGGGAATGAGCTTCTGTTCGCGCTGCAATTCCGCCGGCAGCGGACGCACGATGTGTTTGCCGATGAATTTCGAGTAGCGCGGGTCTTTCGGATTCACCGCGACGGCGGTGTCGCCGGGAATTGTTTCCGGCCGCGTCGTGGCAATCGTCAGAAAAGTTCCCGGAATTTCCGCGATCTCCACCTTGAAGTAAACGAGTGCGCCGTTCTGTTCCTTCATGACGACTTCTTCGTCCGACAACGCAGTCTGCGTCGCAGGACACCAGTTCACCATGCGTTTGCCTCGATAGATAAGGTCCTTTTTCCGAAGCTCGACGAAAACTTTTTGCACACAACGAGAATAATTTTCATCCATCGTGAAGCGTTCGCGCGTCCAGTCGCAAGACGCGCCGAGCTTTTTCAATTGCTGGATGATGATGCCGCCATGCTTTTCCTTCCATTCCCAGACGCGTTCCAGAAATTTCTCGCGACCCAGATCATCGCGATGCTTGATCTCGCCGGATTTTTTCAGCGTGCGCTCGACGACCGTCTGCGTGGCGATGCCCGCGTGGTCGGTGCCGGGCAGCCAGAGCACTTCCTTGCCGTCCATGCGCGCCTTGCGGGCGAGGATGTCCTGGATGGTGTTGTTGAGAACGTGGCCGAGCGTGAGCACGCCGGTGACGTTCGGCGGCGGGATGACGATGGAATACGCCGGCTTGGCGGAATGTTCGTTGGCGACGAAAAATTTTCCGTCGAGCCAGAATTGATACCATTTGTCCTCGACGGACTGCGGTTCGTAAGCTTTTGAAATCTCGTTCATGTAAAAATAATCTTAACCACGGATAGACACGGATTAACACGGATACAAATCATAAAACCACCCGTTCAAACTCCAGCCGGGCATTTTTGAAATTCACAATCAAACCAACCCGCAACTTTGTGATGCGGAGATAATTTAACATCTGGCCACGCTCGTGATCAGTGATGCGGTCAATGACCTTTGTGTCCACAATCACGGAACCAAAGGCAATCAAGTCGGGAATAAACTCGCCAACTTCCACGCCTCGAAACAAAACTGGAAAACGACGCTGCTGGTCATAGGCCACGCCGTTCTGCTTGAACAGCACGGTCAGTGAGTTCTCGTAAATCTTCTCATTCAGTCCATGGCCGATTTCATTTAAAACCTCAAATGAAAAGCCAATGATCTTCTCTGTCTCGGCTTTGAGAATCAGCTTCGATTCCCCGCCGCGCCGTAAATCAGGTCTTTCATCCGTGTCCATCTGTGTTCATCCGTGGTTGAAATCATTTCTTCAGCAGCGCGTATTCCATCGAGTCCACCAACGCCTGCAGGCTGGCTTCGATGATGTTCTCGCTCACGCCGACGGTGCCCCATTCGCGCTGGCCGTCGCTGGATTCGATGAGCACGCGGGTTTTCGCCGCCGTGCCGGCCACGCCGTCGAGAATGCGCACTTTGTAATCAGTGAGCGTCACTTTCTTGAGCTGCGGAAATGATTTTGCCAGCGCGGAACGCAACGCCGAATCCAGCGCGTTCACCGGGCCGTCGCCTTCCGCGACTTCGTCGTGAACTTTTTTGCCGACGCGCACGCGCACGGTCGCCTCGCAAACCGACTGCTTTGCGTCGCGGCGCATGGAAACGTGATATTTTTCCACGTCAAACTTCAGCGCGGGATTGCGGTCAAGGATGCCGCGGATGATCAGCGCCAGCGAACCTTCGGCGGCCTCGTATTCGTAGCCTTGGTTCTCGAGTTCCTTGACGCGATTGAGAATCGGCTTCAATTCTGGTGTCTCATTTGTGAGCTTGAACCCGAGTTCCTGCGCCTTGATGACGATGTTGCTGCGGCCGGCAAGGTCGCTGATGAGAATGTTGCGTTCGTTGCCGACGAGTTCGGGATTGATATGCTCGTAACTGGACGCAAGTTTTTGCACGGCGTTGACATGCGCGCCGCCTTTGTGGGCAAATGCCGATGAACCGACCCACGGCAGACGCGGATTGTGGCGCAAGTTGGCCACTTCATCCACGAATGCGGAAAGCTCCTTCAGCTTTGCGAGCGATTTTGCCGGGACGCAGGTTTTTTTCAGCTTCAGCGCGACGCACGGAATCACGCTGGTGAGATTGCAATTGCCCGTGCGTTCGCCATAGCCGTTGATCGTGCCCTGCACATGCACCGCACCGGCTTCGAGCGCGGCCAGCGCGTTCGCGACGCCGAGGCCGATGTCGTCGTGCGTGTGGATGCCGATTTTGCAATTCAATTTGCCCAACGCAACTTTGGTGATGGCCGCGATTTCCTGCGGCAGACAGCCGCCGTTCGTGTCGCACAGCACGACAAAATCCGCGCCGGCCTTTTCCGCCGCCTGCCACGTTGCGAGCGCGTAATCGGCATCAAGCTTGTAGCCGTCAAATCCGTGTTCGGCGTCGTAGATGACGAACTTGCCGTGATCTTTCAGAAATTTCACGGTGTCGCCGATCATCGCGAGATTTTCCTCCGGCGTGCAGCGCAACACTTCCTTCACATGCAACATGGAAGTCTTGCCGTAGATCGTGACGACGGGCGTTCCGGCCTCGATGAGCAGGCGCACCTGGTCGTCGGTTTCAACCGGCGTGTTTTTTTTGCGCGTCGAACCAAACGCCGCGAGCCGCGCGTTCTTAAATTTTTTCTTTTTAGCCTGCGCGAAAAATTCGATGTCCTTGGGATTGCTGCCCGGCCAGCCGCCTTCGATGTAGTGGACCCCGAACGCATCAAGCCGCTCGGCGATGCGGAGCTTGTCCGCGACCGAGAAATTGATGCCTTCGCCCTGCGAACCGTCGCGCAGGGTCGTGTCGTAGATTTCGACTTGGGGTTTCATAAATGCCGTAAAACGGATGGCTACTATCTCTCAAAATGGCGGAAGTGGCAAATCGTAAAACGGAAATCAATGGACGCTAGAAAATGTGACGGTCTTAGAACTCACGCGGATTTGCTTTGGTTTTGCGTCCTGTAGAGAATCACTGAGCGAAGCAAAAATGTGGTCAGCACGGCCAATGGAAAAAGAAAGACTGCAAAAATTGAAATGACACTAAGCACTGCATAACCAACTCCCTCCATTATTGGCATAAATTTATCATCACCGATGCCACCATAAGGAATGTTTTCGCCAGTAATGTGTCGTGCCGCCAAACACACGAGTGAAACACAAACACCAAAGCAAAATGCTCCCAACGGAAGCGCAAAAAGTCCCAACCCTACAGCAGTTGTGCGGTTTGATTTACTCAAGGGCTTATACAAAATAAAAGACACCAGAATGCCGCTGATAATGCCAGCGAGCAGAACTACCGCTGCTTCACCACCCGACTTGAATTCGTCACCAAGAAGAAAACTTGGAACGAAGGACCAAAGCAGGCCACAGAAAGTTCCAAAGAGAAAAATACGCGTTGGAATGTTAATGACTGTCTTGCGAATAGGATGCAAGACGAGAGAAAGCGCCAAGCCAAAAACTCCGCAACCAAGCAACAGCAAACACAATAAAAACCAAAACAATCCACCTTCGCCCGCTCTGGAATTAAGCCCACAAAGAATTAATACTCCGAGAATAAAGCTGGCGGATGAGCCTATCACCTGCCACCAAAATGAGCGATTAAATTTCATTTACGCAGTCCAATTTTTTAGACCGTTAAAAGCTATTCCCAGCCAGTTCCGTTGTCCAGAACCGTTTCACCAGTTTGAACAATTGCACTTTGTCCCAACGCGGTTAGATTTTGCGCGTGGAAGTTTGCGAATCCATTTCCTGTCCGTTTTGCGGGCAGGCGTCCGAGGTGGCCATTGACACGAGCGTGCCGAACCAGCGGTTCACGACGGATTGCGAGGTGTGCTGCCGCCCGTTCGAGGTGACGGCGGAGTGCGAGCCGGGCGAAATTTTAAGTCTGGACGTGTCGGGAAATTGAGGCAGCCTGCGCGCATGAATCATTTCGACGTCAAAGTCCTGTGGATTTACATCGTGCTGCTGCTCGTCGGCGGGCTGATCGGTTTTCTCAAGGCCAA
>Ga0316217_10006724_pt1 | contig 11254 bp, 5 predicted proteins | sample 1anoAmetaG_FD_203633 | JGI IMG/M metagenome (GOLD analysis project Ga0316217, IMG submission 203633) | Freshwater microbial communities from Trout Bog Lake, Wisconsin, USA - 1anoA | ecosystem: Environmental > Aquatic > Freshwater > Lake > Hypolimnion/Profundal zone | place: USA: Wisconsin... | reverse complement strand
CTCAATTTTCAGTTCCTGACTCATATTCATTCACCCTATTGCCGGTGTCTTTTTTCCATGAGTCAACGACCCTTTTTGCCTCCCCCCAGTTTCGCCTCCCCGGTGTCTTTTAATTTGAGTCAACTCGATGGCAACACCGTCGGCTACATGTACCTTGCAAATTCGCCTTTGGTGAGCCAGATTACCTACCAGCACAGCGGTACCACGCGCATGACCACCACCAAAGCGTACGATGATTTGAACCGGCTGACGCTCATCTCGTCCCAGCCCAGTGGCTCTGGCGTACCGCCGGTGAGTTTTAACATCCACTTCATTTACGATGCCAAAGGCCGACGGATTCAAAAGACCGTGACGAACGGGATTGCCATCGTCACGACCAATTTTGTTTATGACGGTTGGAATCTGATCGGCATCCTAGCTCCAAATTCCTCGCTTCGCGCTTCTTTCCTTTGGGGCACCGATCTGTCCGGCTCGCCGCAGGGAGCCGGTGGTGTGGGCGGATTGCTGGAACTGAGCTGTTTCGGAAGCAGTCAGACGAATTCATTTGTAGCATATGACGGGAACGGTAATGTGGCGTCTTTGATCAACGCCGCCAGCGGAATTGCGGTGGCCAACTATGAATATGGCCCCTTCGGCGAAGTCATCCGCCAAACCGGGCCGATGGCCAAGCTAAACCCCATCAGGTTCTCCACCAAATACGACGATGATGAATCGGACCTCCTTTATTACGGATATCGGTATTACAAGCCGTCCACGGGGACGTGGCTCAACAGGGATCCATTATCTGAGATCTCATTTTTCACAGCGTACGCCAAGCAAAAGCAAGGGAAGAATTTAAAACAACTGATAGATGAAGCAAACGCTCCGCATTATGTATTTGTACATAACGATCCTGAATCAAAAGAGGACTCACTTGGAACTTATTCGTATTCGTGGGGACCGACTCCGTGCCAAGGTGTGGGCGTTATTGATGGTTTTATCCAGGTGGGTTTGGGTGGCGGCACAATTCCGCCAGCGAATCACCAGTTCGTAGATGATGGATCTCACGGGTTCGGAAGCGCGAAACCGAATTGCCCACCATTGGTTCCGAGTTCCGAAAACAATTTGTTTATGGACAGCCCCGGTGTGGGGTTGGGATTATTGGGAATTCCTATCGGTACCCACGGCATGAATGGACTAAAATTTGAAGTCTGCCACGTTTGTTTAAAACAATGTTGTAATGGGCCGAGTAAAAAAGCTCCAAATCAGAGGGTTCCTACACCAGGGTATACGGGGTATTCAATAGTTAAAACAGGTCCTTGTATGACTTATACAATTACTGAAGGCGATGGTCTTCTCTTTTTGAACTCTCCTGGAGTTGGCACTAGTTCTGTTGGTCCGTCTGTAGATTTCTCGCAAGTAATGAATAGTGCCTTTCCTGGTGTTCTAGACGGAGGTTGCATCGCCTGCAAGAACCCAAACTAGATGAAAAGCAGAATTTTATTATTTGGCTCGGTCACAGTGTTATTGCTTGCTACTTTTGTTGTGTTTTTATTCCCACATTATGATCCCAAGACATATGTTCGAAAGAGTGTTTCGTATTCAAGAATTCATGATATAGCTGTGATGGGGGCCGCGATTTCAAAGTACCAATTCGAAAATGGTAAGCGTTTGCCGAATCAGTTATCTCAACTAATTCCTAAGTATTTACAATCTACTAATGAAAATGTTGGCTTTGTCTACGTCGGTGAGCGTGGTATTTCACAGAATCTGATTCTGTATGAATCCCCGACAGTGTGGTTGCCTGACAGTAAGATAACAAACATATTGACAGTGGCGGCCGATTTTAGTGTAAAACCTTTGACTCGCCAGGAACTTGAAGTTTGCATCTCAAATTTGAATGCGACAGGCAAACCATGAAACTGTCCACCACTAATTCCAACAAGCGCATCTGGCAGAACGCCAGAAGCGGAGGCAGGCCACAGACGAAAGCGCTTCACCCAACGACCCCTCCCATTCCCTTGAAAAGGGGTTTGTTCCCCGCGGGCAAAAGACGCAATATCGGCCTTGTTAGCGACACCGTGTCAGCTTCCTCATTTAGCTGTTTTGCCGACCGCCAGGAACGACGGCCAGGGCTGCCAGCCTGTCACAGATCAAGCCGCAGCCGAGGCGCTTTCCGAAAAATCACTTGTTCAGCAGAACGCGCGCATTGGCCCATAAACACACCAGTTCCACCGAAGTCGCGCACTACCACCTTAGGCCCCTTCGGGGAAGTCATCCGCGCCACCGGGCCGATGGCCAAGGTGAATCCCATGCGGTTCTCGACCAAATATCAGGATGACGAATCGGACTTGCTTTACTACGGCTACAGGTATTACAAGCCGTCAACGGGGACGTGGGTGAGTCGAGACCCGTTGGGAGAAATCGCATTTAAACTAATTAAGGCAAAGAATAGAGAACCAATTCCAGATAAGGCTGGAGTAGATTGGTACACATTCTGTCGCAATCAGCCTACTGATAAAATAGATTTGTTTGGCATGGAGGATTGTTCAAACCCGTGTGCTGGGATGCAAAGGGGCTCGGCTGAGATGGGTACAATTGTTTGTTGCGGAGGTAACCAGTACGTATGCGTTTTTGGTCCTCCATTTCCTGGTGTTAGCAACGCAAAAGCGGCCAGTATAATTGCTGAGTGTCTTTATGTTCATGAGGCCCTTCATACGCTGGATACAAAGCCGTGTAAAAAATGCGGCAAATATCCCGCTGAACTTAAACGAGGCAGTCATGAGCAGTCGGAATGCACTGCTCTTACTGGTGAGCTCAGTTGTCTCGAAACTTCGCTAGATGAATGTAATGGCGATGAAGATTGTCGGTTAGCGGTTATGGGGTGGGCTAATAACGCTTACCGCCAGGCAGCCGGATTGAGAGGCCCTGACACTGGCTATTGCAAGAATCCTCCTCCGCCTCCCCCGTGGTGGAAATGAGCACATTCAATCGCAATTAGCCGGATATGCGAAGATCATTATTGATGTTGCTTGGAATTCTGCTTATTTTTGCTGCTGGGTGTTTCTCGCCAAGGGTCTCTGATGGCACGCCGGCAAGCGTGGCGAAGCGCTACGCAGTTGGAAAGTTTGGATTTATCCGGCCCAAGGTAGATCGTATAGTTCCTATACAAGACGGCTATGAGGTCTTTATCTGGGACCAGCCTTATCGGCCAGGCAACAATTTGGTTTTAATTCTGTCAAAAGATCTCCGTTTGGTCGATTGGATGGGAGGCCGATGATGCCCAAATTCCAACCGTACATTATACCCGAATCCTTCAGCTTTCAGACCAAGAGCGCTTCCCGGGACTTTTAGCTTCCATTTGCACTTCGTCTCGTTTGTTTCGGACCTATCTTTTCTTTGAAAAAAAGTCAGTTAATAATAATCAACTATTTACTTGACACCTTGGGTGATGAGTTCTCTGGTTGAACCACGGTTCGTGGAGTGGTGAAGGAATCGGTCGAACATAAGCGCACATTCCCATTCGAGTTCGGCTCTGGCTGGCGGCGGGAGCTTTCACGAATTCGCCCCGGCGCGGATAGTTCCGCTGGTTCCCGCAAGGATTCAGTTGGGAGCGTTTGAAGAAAAACTGTAACCGATGCGGAGCGCGGATTTTTGGGTTTGGGCGAGGCTGGAGCGAAGGCGTGTGCCTGAAAGGCCCGTAACTGCGCGAAAACGAAGACCAAGCCCAAAAAGACCGCTGCTTTCACCATCCAACCGCACGGCTACAGTTTTTATGAAAATGCTCTAAGCCGCCGCCAAACCATCTTGGGAACCAAATTTATTTGACAAGTCCCTTCACTTAACGTAACGTGACATGACATGACGCACCAAAAATATATGGAACCGGCGGCTAACCGCGGCGGGCGCGAAGCCCGGCAAACCCTCAGAAAGACCGCCTGAGCCCGGCTGCTAACGCCAACCACCCCACCACCATGCCCCCTCCAATGCCCCTCATCACACCCAACTGCTGGCGCCTGCCGACCGGCAGCATGGAATGCAAATGGGCCGCCGCAAAACGGCACAAAATGCGCAAAAGAATCGAGGTTTTTGCGCCTTTTGCGCTTCTTTGCGGCCAATTCGTTTTTACGGCTTGTAGTCCAAGTCGCGGACTCCTGGGTAAATGAACGCATCCGCTTCCAACGTTGCCGCGGCGCCAACGAGGCTGGCCGAACTGGCGACCGAGCTGGAGCATTTGGCGCTCGCCGCCAATGGCTCAATTCTCAATTCAGCCTTCGGCTTATCCGACCTAATCAAACCAAATAAAGGTTAATCCGACCATAGAAAGATTTTGCACGAAGCCCCCTCAGGCAAAATTCCCCCTCATTCGCAGATGCGCCCGCTGGTGCCACGCTCGGCTGGACAATGGCGCAGGCGAAGCCTATAAATCCGTTGCACCATGAAACCCAGCCATTTTCTCGCGCTCACTCTGGCCATCGGCGGCGGGTGGCTCGCCGCGCTACCCAGCGCGCGCGCCGAGGAAGCCGCCACCAACGACTTTCCCGAGGTCAAGGACCTGCCCAGCCGCCCGGAAATGCCCGACGCGCTGATGCTGAACAGCGGCGCGAAGGTGACCACCTTGGAGCAGTGGCGGGAGCGCCGGGAAGAAATGAAGGCGATCCTGGAGCATTACGAACTCGGCCACGCGCCCCCGCCGCCGGGCAACGTGAGCGGCGAGGATCTCCAGTCACGCCCCGTGCTCGATGGCGCGGCGACGTACCGGCTGGTCCACTTGAAATTCGGGCCGGGGAAAACCCTGGGCTTTGACATCGCCATTTTTACGCCCACCAATTCCGGGCCGTTCCCGACGATCATCAACCCCTCGTTCTTCATGACGCCAGGCATGAATTTTACGAACGGTTTGGTCGCGCCCGCCAGCGGGCCGGTGCCGACCAATTCAACCAGGCAGATCAGGCTGAACATGTCCGGGCCGGTGGACCCGGAAAAAGCGGCGCGCGGGTTCACCAACCTGCTGCAGCGCGGTTACGCGATCGTCACCTATCGCTATGTGCAATGTGGCGAGGACAACCCCAATTTCCGGACGAGCTCATTTTATCCCGCCTATCCGGGCTACGATTGGGGCGTGCTGCGAGGCTGGGCGTGGGGGCTGTCGCGCGTGGTGGATTATCTGGAGACCCAGCCGTTCGCGGACAAGGCGAAGTTGATCGCGCTGGGCCATTCGCGGCTGGGCAAACTGGTGATGGTGGCCACGGCGTTCGACGAGCGCATCGCGCTGGGGGCGCCGGCGGGTTCGAGCGGCGCGGGCACGGGGGCGTACCGGTTTTGCGGGCCGGGGCGCGGCGGCAAGGAAGGCATCGAGGACATGACCCGCAAATTCGGATATTACTTCGTGCCGCGATTGAAGGATTTTACCGGCGCGATCGAGAAGCTGCCATTCGACGCCAACTGGTTCTTGGCGCTCACCGCGCCGCGGCCCTGGATCTCGGTGGAAGGCACCGACGACCAGAATTGCGTGCCCAACGCGGTCCGCCAAACCGTGCTGGCGGCCCGGCCCGTCTATGAGTTTTTGGGCGTAAGCCCCGACCGCGTGGGGGTGAATTACGAGCCGCACCGCCACGCCTTGACGGCGGGCGATTGGAACGCGGCCCTGGATTTCGCGGACCAGCAACTGCGCGGTTTGGATCATCACCGGCGGTTTGACCAGTTTCCCGACGAACCCGCCCTGCTCGCGCCGGAAACGCCTTCAACCAAAACCAACGCGCCAACCACGCCATGAAACGACTTGCGATCCTGGCGATCCTGGCCTTATGCCTGCCGGGTACAAGCTGGGCCGACGGCGCCTCCGGGGCCGCGTTCAACGTGCGGCATTTTGGCGCGCTGGGCGACGGCACCAACCTGGACACCCGCGCGTTCCAAAAGGCGCTGGACGCGTGCGCCGTGGCCGGCGGGGGCGAAGTGCTCGTGCCGGCCGGAACCTATCTCATCGGCAGCGTGCAATTGGGCAACCGCACCCTGCTGCGTCTGGCCACCAACAGTGTCATCACCGGCAGTTCCAACCTGGCGGACTATCCCATGATGGACGTTCGCTGGGAAGGCCGTTGGCAGCCGGGCCATCGCGCGCTCATCTATGCCGCCAACGTGGACCACACGGGCATCATCGGCCCCGGGCGCATCGAGGGCAATCCCGCCGTGGCCGCGCCGCAAAATCCGCGCGGCGCGGTCGTGCTGGAACCCATTGCCTGTCACGACGTGCGGTGGGAGGATTTCACCGTGACGCAGGGGGGCAATTGGGCGACCCACCCGACTTACTGTGAAAGGGTCATCATCCGCAACGTGCGCATCCAGGGCGGTCGCGACGGCATTGACGTGGATTCTTGCAAGAACGTGCGGATCGAAAACTGCGACGTCAACACGGGGGACGATGCCATCAGCCTCAAATCCGGCCGCGGCCTGGACGGCGCCCGGCTGGGCAAGCCGACGGAGGACGTGATTATCACCAACTGCGTATTGGTGGGACGCCATTTTGCCTGTGTGGGCATTGGCAGCGAGACGTCCGGCGGCATCCGCGACGTGCGCATCGCACATTGCCGGCTCACCAGCCGCACCTTTGGCGTGTATATCAAGACCCGCATCGGGCGGGCCGGCGTGATCGCGGACATTTCAGGGGACGATTTGGACGTTTTGGGGGGCGGCTTTCTGAAAATCAACCTGGTTGACGCCGGTAACGTGAACACGGTGGATGATCCGGTGGAGGGACTGATTGGTTATCCCCTGGGTCGGAATTTTCACTTCGCCAACATCCGTCTGGACCAGGCCACCGTGCTGGCCGATGCCACCAAGGTGGCGCCGGAAAAGCCCCTTGATGGCTTTTCCCTGGTCAACATCACCGGCACATGTACCAAGGGCATGACCCTCGCCAACATCACCCACGCCGAGCTGAGGGACATCCACGTGAGCGGCTACGCGGGCGCGCTGCTGACCCAAACCAATGTGCAAGGCGTGGGACTGGAGGAGCCCAAGTGACCACGAGCCGGGCGACAACTCTGTGGCGCAAACCGCCGAGTCTGCGGACCGGGTGAACCACCGGGCTTCGCTCCGAAGCTACGCCCCGGCAAGGCAGAGATACAAAGGCCAATTCAAAAGCTGAGAATCTGAAATCCTGAAAGGCCTTTCCCCGCTCTGTGCCTCTTTGTCTCCGGGGTAATTAACGAACGGCCGATCTAGAAATCGGTCATACGGCAATAACTCGGCACAGCGGCGAACTGGCTTGCCGGGTTGAAGCTGTGGGGAGACCGGTAGGGCGGGCCGTCCTCTGCCCGCCGAACGCGTGGGTTGACAACCGGCGGCGCGCACGGAGTGACCACGCGGAGACGCGGAGAGAGCAAACAAATCGCCGTCCCTGCGCACTACCTGCCCGGTGTCTTTCAGACCTTGGTCTCACCCCCGTGGAAATGCGGAAATGCGGGCTGGGACTTTTGGCTGTTCATTCCCGGGCCCATTTCCTACCTTGGGCCACCTGAATATGGCTTTTCTCGATGACATTGAACCGTTGAAACAAACGGCGCTGGCGGAATTGAACGCCGCGCCCGATCTCGCCGGCTTGGAGCAGACCAAGGGCGCATGGATCGGACCGAATGGCAAATTCACGGCCCTGATGAAACAGCTCGGCACGCTTTCCAAGGAGGAACGTCCCGCCGCCGGCAAATTGATCAACGCCGCGAAAATGGCACTTGAAGCCGCGCTGGCGGCCCGCCGCGAAGTCCTGGAACTCAAGGCCGCCCTGCCCAAGGAACCCACCGATTTCACCCTGCCGGGACGCCGCCGCGCCGTCGGCAAGTTGCATCCGCTCACCCAAGTGACCGACGACATCGTGCGCGCCTTCCGCAAGATCGGCTTTGCGGTGGCCGATGGACCCGAAATCGAGGATGAATATCATTGCTTCGACGCCCTGAACACGCCCGCCGACCACCCGGCACGCGATTCGCAGGACACCTTTTATCTGGCGGCCGCCGCAGGCGCGGCGCCGGAGGGGAAAGCCCTGTTATTGCGCACCCATACCTCATCGGTCCAAATCCGCGTGATGGAGCAACAGCCGCCGCCGGTGCGCATCATCGTGCCGGGCCGCGTGTATCGCCGCGACAACGCCGACGCCACGCACAACCCCACCTTCCATCAGATTGAAGGGCTTTACGTGGACAAAAACGTGACCGTGAGCGACCTCAAAGGCACGGTGGAATTCGTGTTTCGGGAATTAATGGGCAGCGACGTGAAGATCCGCTTCCGGCCGCATTATTTCAGCTACACCGAACCGAGCTACGAGATTGATTTCACCAACGCGCTGGTCAAGAAAATGGGCAAGGACTGGCTGGAAATCGCCGGCTGCGGCATGGTGCATCCGCAGGTGTTCGAGACCGTGGGCTACGATCCCGCCATCTGGACAGGCTGGGCCTTCGGCTTTGGCATCGAGCGCATCGCCATGCTCCGCTACGGCATCAACGACATCCGGCTGTTTTACGAGAACGATTTGCGATTCCTCCGGCAGTTTTAGGCGCTATTTCGAGGCGGAATCGCCGAGGCCGGAGCCTTTGACGTTGTCCGCGGCCACGAGCGGACCCGTGAAGCCGGTGACTTGGATCTTGGAGAAAACCACATTGGTCATGTTGGCCACGGAAATGGCATGGGCGCAGGTGCCCGAGATATCCGTGAGCGCGAAGCCGTCCACCGGCCGGGCCGGCGGGATGTTATTGGCCTCAACCAGCGTGGTCACGTCTTGCACCGAAACATGCTTGAAACTGAGGTTCTTTAGCAGCGACCATTTCTCGGTATCGCCGGGCACGGGGTCGGTGGCCTGCAAGCCCTTTTTCAAGAGATCAATGCAGAGAAAGGTCGGCGATTTGAGCACCACGATATTGTCGCCGCTGATGTCCGTCATGTAGCCGCCGCGGCCTTCGCGGCTTTTGATGAAAATGGCGTTTTGCCGGCCCGAAACGACACAATTTTGGAGTTTCACATTGCGAATGCCGCCGGACATTTCGGTGCCCACGCCCAGCGCGGCGAACTGGGAGCTTTGCAGGCGGCTATTGCGGATGACGATGTTCTGCGCCGGCCGCGCCAGATTTTGCGCGGCCAGGCCGCGGCCGGATTTCAGCGAGATGGCGTCGTCGCCGGTATTGATGTCGCAATGATCAATGACCACGCCGTCACAGGAATCCACGTCAATGCCGTCGCCGTTGGCATTGACCGAGCGGATGACGAGGTTGCTGGCGAGGAGATTTTGGCAGAAGAGCACATGAATGCTCCAAAGCTGCTGGTATTGCGTGGTGAAGCTTTCCAAGACGGCGTTGGTGCAGCCGGTCAGTTCAATCAGCACCGGGCCGCGCGGATTGCGGAGTTTGCCCAGCGGCAGCGGCGGACCAAAGATGCCGCCGCCGGTAATGGTGACGTTGGCGGCGTTGGTGGCGCACAAAAGGGCGCGGTGGCCGTCGCGAAATTCACCTTCCCAGCGGACATTTTCGATTGGATAGTCGGCAATGTCCGGACTACCCATCAAGCTGGCCCGGCCCGCCAGTTGCAACGTGGTGTTGGCGTGCAGTAGGAGGCTGCCGGTGAGATAAATCCCCTGATAACTTCCCTCCGGCAGAAAGACCGTGCCGCCGCCATTGGCGGCGCAGGCGTCCAAGGCCTTCTGAATCGCGGCGGTATCCTTGGTCTGGCCATCCCCTTTGGCACCGAAGTCCAGGACATTCAGCGTCTGGCGCTCCGCAGCGCAGGTCGCGGATAGACAACACAATAAAGCCAGCAGCCCGATCAGCGTTTTCATCAAGGAAGAACAGTTTGAAGTGCGGCCTCGGCTGAGTCAATGCGCCTTGCCGCTTGCCGCCATCGCCAATTCTGGCTACCTTGGCCGCATCTAGAATGAGTGAAATTCTTGTCATCGGCCATCGCAACCCGGATACGGACGCCATTTGCTCGGCCATCGGCTACGCGGAATTCAAACGTCGCACCGGCATGGCCGAGGCTGTGGCCGCCCGCTGCGGCGACACCAACGACCGCATTGATTTCGTCCTGAAGACCTTTGGCGTGCCCGCGCCCAAGTTCGTGGCGGACGTCTCGCCCAAGATCTCGGACGTGATGCAGCCGCGGGTTTTGAGCGTGCGGCCCGAGGCCACGGCCGCCGAAGCGCTGCGGTTGATGGACCAGAAAAATCTGCGCTTGCTGCCCGTGCTGGATGAGGCGCGCAAGTGCCGCGGGCTGCTGTCCTTGTTCAAGCTGAGCAAGTTCCTGTTTCCGGCCGTAAACCGAAATGGCGTCCAGGAACATAATTCCCGCGAAGTGCTCTCGTCGCTGGACAATTTGGCGCAAACGCTCGACGGCCGGCTGATCGTGGGTTTTGACACGGAACGCGAACAGGAATTGATCCTGATGATTGGCGCGATGGGCTTGGAAACCTTCGCGGCCCGGCTGGAGTCCGTGCCGCCGGAAAAGTCCTGCGTCATTGTCGGCGACCGGTGGGACATCCAAAACGTGGCCATTCGCGAAGGCGTGCGCGTGGTCATCGTCACCGGCGGCATGTCGGTGGAGCCCAAAACCTTGGAGGCGGCGCACAAGCGAAGCGTGAGCGTCATTACCTCGCCACACGACACCTCCACCACGGCGTCGCTCTGCCGGGCCGCCGTCGCGGTGCGGCATGTGCTGAACGAGGAGTTTTTGTGCTTCCGTGAGAACGCGCCGCTGGCCGCAGTGCGCGAGGAAGCCATGTCGTCGGGATACCAGGCTTTTCCGGTCCTGGGCACCGACGGCGAAACCGTGGGCATCCTGTCCAAAACCGACTTTTTGAAGACGGTGACACGCCGATTGATCCTGGTGGACCACAATGAGCTGACCCAGGCGGTGCAGGGCGCCGACCAGGTGGAGATCATCGAGATCATTGATCACCACCGCATTGGCGCGCTGGCCACGCAGCAGCCCATTCTCTTCCGCAACGAGCCGGTGGGCTCCAGTTGCACGATAGTGGCCGATTGTTTTTTCCGGCACGACGTGGAGATGCCGCGCGAAATTGCCGGCCTGCTGCTGGCCGGGTTGGTGTCCGACACGCTGAATCTGACCTCCCCCACCACCACGCCGCGCGACGCGGAGATCTTGAAAAGACTGGAACAGCTTTCCGATGTCAACGCCCGGGAATTCACCGAGAAGCTCTTTGCCAGCGGCTCGCTGCTGACGCTCAAGCCCGCCCCGCAGGCCATCGCGACGGACTGCAAGGAATACACGGAACTGG
>Ga0316217_10006723_pt1 | contig 11256 bp, 3 predicted proteins | sample 1anoAmetaG_FD_203633 | JGI IMG/M metagenome (GOLD analysis project Ga0316217, IMG submission 203633) | Freshwater microbial communities from Trout Bog Lake, Wisconsin, USA - 1anoA | ecosystem: Environmental > Aquatic > Freshwater > Lake > Hypolimnion/Profundal zone | place: USA: Wisconsin... | reverse complement strand
GTTCGTAAAGATATCCTCACCATACCCCTGACGTTCCCAGTCCAGCAGTTCGGGTTGCTTATCGTGATTTAGCTCCGGCAGGGGGGTCGTGTTACACCAAAACAGCACAATCCGGCCGTCGCTCAAACGAAACAACGTCGGCATGGTGAGGGTGGCGTAAAAACGGGACGGCACGGGCGTGGTCCAGGTTTCCCCGGCATCATCGGAAAACGACTCATAATGGTTATCCTGCGAGGTACGCATCAGCATCCACAGGCGGCCATTCGATAACTCCACGATGGTCGGCTCATTGGCGTAATTCTGCCAGCGAATCCCTTCGTGGGGCCATTTCGCTTCGTGGGCCGCGACGGTATCAAGCATGGTTCGCCCCCAAGTCACCCCGTCATCATCGGAACGAAACACCACCGGATGGTATCGAGCGTCGGCGTCCTTACACTGGCAGGAGAAGATCCACCGATTTCGTGAGCGCAAGGGTATTGGCAGGCGGGGGTAAGAATCGCATGGTTCAGCTATGCACGTGCTGGTAAAAGGGCCATCAGGACCGTTGGTGGAGCGGCAGACATAAAGCCCCACCTTGGTGCCCAGGTGCTTGGCACCCAAGCCGCTCTCATGGATGAACTCCTCACGCGGATCAATTACGGTCAGGTAGTCGCCCGACCAGGGGCTCCTGACACTTGCGCCCAGGCAAACCGTCGTGACTGGATATTCCTGCCATGAAAGCCCACAATCACGGCTTGAAAGATAAATCGCTTCGCCATGTTCACCGGTGAGCCGAAAGCCATAATGCCGAAGCTCGCCATCTGGCAAAAGCATGAGGTCGTGATACGCATTGGTTGGTGGTATGCCCACGTTCACCGGGGCATAGATACGCTGGAGTTGCGCACTGACGTGATCGGAAATGCTTGCGTTGGCCTTTGCGGGGTCATTCATGGAGGATGTCCTTCGCGAAAACAAAACCTAAGATGTGCTTGATCGCTTGTTCGCTGCAGCTCCCGTTGTAAGTGTCGGATTATGGCTGAGACCAGGTCAGTTCAGCCACGCCGTCAGATACCGTTATATCTTTGCCTTGCCAACGCACGCTCTTAACGCCGGCGGGAATCTTCAGGCTAATGGGGCATTGCGCGGAAAGATAAGGATGAAGCCAAGGACGAGTGAGTTTTACAACCACTTTGCCGGGACTCCTATCCGTCACAACCAGTTGCACGTTGCTGCGCGCCCACAACCACAGGGACAACTCGCCTTGCGAGGCGTACCACGCGTCGGGCTGGCGTGCGAACTGGGCGACGAAGGTTTCAAACGTCTTCCATTGCTCGTCGGTCTTGCCGATCTGCCAGCTATGGCCCCAAAAGTAAAAGACCCCGCCCTCTTTGGTTCGCGTCGTGGCCCACACCCGCTCCAGGTCTTTGGAGTTGCCAAAGAATCCATCGCTGCGCATAGCCAGGGGTTGGGTGATCGACTCCACCGTTTCCTGTTTGGTCATGGTCGTGCGCCCGGACCAATAGCCTGCCGCTTTAACCGCACGCAAAACGTAATCACCTTCCGCGTCAAAAGCGGGCGAATAACCATTGGGATAGCCAAACGAAATCACTGGATGCTTCAGGGCCTTCTCGAGGACCTTGCGCATCTCCACGCATTCTTGCAGGGCGCTTTGGGGCGGCAGTGCGTACAGAGACGGGTGGTGATAGCAGTGCGATCCCACCTCCACATTCAATGCTTCGAGCTTATCCAGGAAACCCATGGCAGGTGTGCCGTTATTCAGGAAGAAAGTCGGATGGTAACCATATTTGTGCAGGATCTCCGCGCAACGCAGATCCTCCGGCTTGCCGTCGTCCCACGAGGTAAGCACCGCAATCTTGCGGCCCATGGGCATGATTGCGAAAGCCGGAGCATCGCCCGTCAAATCCGTTCCGATCATTTCCAACTGGGCCGACTCGGTCTTGGATGGATCGACGGTAGTAATCAGCTGGTCGTCAGACGTCAGAGGCGTCTGGAGACGCAGGACGTTGTGGCGAAGTTCGAGGGTTTTGAACATCGCATCGGTCTTGACGTTAACTTTCTGGAAGGGCGAGCCCATGTAGAAATAGAGGCTCTGGCCCTGGGGGCGTTTCCACTGGTCGGCTCCGGTAAAGGGGACCTGAACAGGCCGTTTATCTTCGCCCTCGAAGGAACACTGGCCGGGCTTGGTCGTGGTGGCCTTCGCTAACCAGTTCCCCGCCGGCAACGCCATCGGGAGCGAGACGTTCCCATTCGTCGGTACCGGCAGGTCCAGAGTTGCCGCATCGTTGTTGGCCAGGGCTGTGGGTTGGCTGGGTTCCAAGGTGACCTTACTGACCGCCCAGGTGCCCATCCACCGCCAAAGGTCGCTGCCGGGTTGGATCCGCACGCCCTGCAGATCGGATGACGAATAGATCCAGCACTCGAATTTCTGGGGACCCTTATCGGCGCCCACGTAATTGGCTTCAACATTCACGCTGGGTCTTTGGGGAGTGATCAGTTCGATGCCGAGGTTGCGATTGGGCCAGGGGCGGTATTGTGGATTGCCTTCCACGGTTAGGTGCCACCAGCCTTTGGGCAGCGGCGTGGGCAACTTCCATTCAATGCATGCCTTGGCCACCGCTTGCCAATCGGCCTCATTGACGCACGACTTATCGAGAATGACGGCCTTGGTGTTGTCGCCAAAGGTCAGTACTTTGCCCCCGCTGGATTGCTCGGCGAGCAATACCACTTTGCTGTCCGATGGTTGCGTGGATGTCGTCGGATTCGTTGTGGCCGTGGAGGTGCTTGGTGCCTGGCCGAGCGCCGTCCCCGCCAACAGCCAGACCATGCCAAGATGCAAAATACAAAGACGCTTTGAAAAACGCATGTGGTCCCTCGTTTTACGATTGCTTGGTCGATTGTACCGGCCTTCTGTCGGCGCCTTCGTTGACGCCCATAGGATATTACCAGTTTCAACAATACCAAGAATGACCGAGCCTCGTCCTTTGTGTGCTATTTTGCCCAGAATGTGCCTTTGCGTGCGGTCGTTGCCCACACCATTGGGGACGCAATATTATGCGGTGATTGGATTCACTTGGCTCGACCGGCTTACTACACTGCATCTCAGGAACATGGGAAGCCAACCAGCGCAAAGGGACCAATCATGAGACTCTCACGCGTCGTAGCGGTCGTTCCAACGATGTTGCTTCTAGCCAGCGCTCTGTGCTGTCAGGGGCAGACGAAACCTTCGGAGCGGTCCCCGGCACGGGCGACCACCGTGCCTTACTGCATCGTCGGCACTGGCATCACGAAGTGTTACGATGACCATGGCGAAATCGCACCACCTGCAATTGGCCAGCCATTTTATGGACAGGACGCTCAGCATCCCGGACCGGCGGCCAATTACAAAGATAACGGCGACGGCACGATCAGCGATCTGAACACCGGCTTGATGTGGGTCAAAGCTCGTGGCGAAAAAGCACTTTGGGACGCGGCGGTTGCCGGCGCGGCAACCTGCCGTGTGGGCGAACACAACGACTGGCGGATGCCCACGATCAAGGAACTCTACTCCCTGATTGATTTCACCGGCGCTTTCCACCTCCGCGCGGCCGATTCGAAACCCTACCTCAACGCCAAAGTCTTCGATTTCGTCTATGGCGACCTCGCCAAAGGCGCACGCGAAATCGACTGCCAGGATTGGTCGGCCACCCAATACACCGGCAAAACCATGAGCGGCAACCCCACCGTCTTCGGCGTCAACTTTGCCGACGGGCGTATCAAGGGCTACCCCAAGACTTTCCCCGGCGGCCGCGGTGCGATGATGTACGTACGTTACGTCCGCGGCAATCTCAATTACGGCAAGAATGATTTTCACGACAACGGCGACGGCACGATCACCGATCGCGCCACCGGCTTGATGTGGTCCGAAGCCGACAGCGGAAAGGGCCTCAACTGGCAGGACGCCCTGGCCTGGGTCCAATCAAAGAATACCGAAAAGTTCCTCGGCCATAGCGACTGGCGTCTGCCCAACGCCAAAGAGTTACAGAGCGTCGTCGACTACACCCGCATTCCCGCCAGCGATCCGCTATTCCAGCTCACCAAGCTCAGCGACGGCGAGTTCCCGTACTTCTGGACCAGCACGACCCATTTGGATGGCCCGCCCGAACGTCAGGGCGGCGCGGCGGTGTACATCGCTTTCGGTCGAGCGTTGGGCTGGATGCAGTTCCCCCCAGGCCGAGGCGAATTCCAATTGCTCGATGTCCACGGAGCCGGCGCCCAGCGCAGCGATCCGAAAACCGGTGATCCCGCCGCCTTCCCTCATGGCCGCGGCCCGCAAGGCGATGTCATACGAGTCAACAATTTTGTCCGCTGTGTGCGGAACCTTGGATACTCCAAACAACAATAAGAGCCAAGCCCCGGTCGCTGCCCTGCCGACGGCTTCCTTACACCTTCCACTTCCAGTTCAGAATCTCCGGCATGTCCTGCCCATGCTGACAAATATACTGCCGATGCGTCACCAGCTTGTCTTGCATCTGCTGCTTCAAATAATCCCCCTTGCCCTGCAACTGTGGCAACCGATCAATCACATCCTGCACCAGGTGGAACCGATCCATATCATTGAGCACCGTCATGTCAAAGGCCGTCGTGATCGTCCCCTCTTCCTTGTACCCACGAACATGCAGATTTTGGTGATTCGTCCGGCGATATGTCAGCCGATGCACCAGCCATGGATACCCATGGAACGCAAAGATGATCGGCTTGTCACGGGTAAATAGTGTATCAAAATCCTTGTCGCTCAGGCCGTGCGGGTGCTCCGAGGCCGGCTGCAGTTTCATCAGATCAACCACGTTGACCACGCGGATCTTCAACTCCGGCAACGCCTGCCGCAAGATCGACACGGCCGCCAGCGTCTCCAACGTCGGCACATCCCCCGCACACCCCATCACCACATCCGGAGACGCCCCGCGATCGTTACTCGCCCAGTCCCAAATCCCAATCCCCTCGCTGCAATGCACCACGGCCGCATCCATGTTCAGCCACTGCGGCGCCGGATGTTTCCCCGCCACCACGACATTCACATAGTGCCTGCTCCGCAAGCAGTGATCCATCACCGAAAGCAAGCAATTCGCATCCGGCGGTAGATACACTCGCACAATCTCCGCCTTCTTATTGATCACATGATCAATAAACCCCGGATCCTGATGCGTAAAGCCATTGTGATCCTGCCGCCACACATGTGACGCCAGCAAATAATTGAGTGATGCAATCTTGCGTCGCCAAGGCAATCCCAGCGTCACCTTCAGCCACTTGGCATGCTGATTAAACATCGAATCGACAATGTGGATGAACGCCTCATAGCTGTTAAGCAACCCGTGCCGACCCGTCAGCAAATATCCCTCCAGCCACCCTTGGCATTGGTGCTCCGAGAGCATCTCCACGACCCTCCCTTCCGCCGCCAGGAACTCATCCCCCGCAATCGTCTCGGCATCCCATTGCCGTTGCGTTACTTCGAACACCGCCCCGAGTTTATTCGACGCCGTCTCATCAGGCCCAAAAATCCGAAAATTCCGCTGGTCCTCATTGGCCTTGACCACGTCGCGCATGAACACGCCCAGCGTTCCCGTGTCCGACGCATCCACCGCCCCCGGCGCCGGAATCGCCACCGCATACTGCCGGAAATCCGGTAGCCGCAAATCCCGCAGCAACGCTCCGCCATTGGTGTGCGGATTGGCTCCCATACGCCGCGTTCCCGTCGGTGCCAGCTCCGCCAACTCCGGCCGCAGCCGCCCCTGCGCATCAAACAACTCCTCCGGCCGATAGCTCTGCAGCCACGACCCCAGTTGCTTGAGATGCTCGGGATTCTTGTCCGGCTCCGACAGCGGCACCTGGTGCGCCCGAAATGTCCCCTCCACCTTCAACCCATCCACCACCTTCGGCCCCGTCCACCCCTTCGGCGTCACCAGCACAATCATCGGCCACCGCGCTCGCGACGTGTTATGCCCGCTCCGCGCCTCTAACTGGATCCGCCGAATCTCATCAACCACCGTATCCAACGTCGCCGCCATCAACTGATGCATCACTGCCGGATCGTCCCCCTCCACAAAATACGGTGACCACCCATACCCCCGCATCAACTCCGCCAACTCCGCCCGCGGTATCCGCGCCAGCACCGTCGGATTGGCAATCTTATACCCATTCAAATGCAATATCGGCAGCACCGCCCCATCCGTCGCTGCATCCAAAAACTTATTGGAATGCCACGCCGTCGCCAGCGGCCCCGTCTCCGCCTCGCCATCCCCCACCACGCACGCCACAACCAGATCCGGATTATCAAACACCGCCCCAAACGCATGCGACAGCGAATAGCCCAACTCGCCCCCTTCATGAATCGACCCCGGCGTCTCCGGCGCCACATGGCTCGGAATCCCCCCGGGAAACGAAAACTGCTTAAAGAGCTTCTTAAGCCCCGCCTCATCCTGCGTAATGTTCGGATAAATCTCCGAGTACGCACCCTCCAGGTACGTATTGGCCACCAGCGCCGGCCCGCCGTGCCCCGGCCCTGAAATATAGAGCATGTCCAGCTCAAACTGCTTGATCACCCGATTGAGATGCACGTACACAAAATTCTGCCCCGGCGTCGTGCCCCAATGCCCCAGCAACCGCGGCTTGATGTGCTCGGCCAGCAACGGCTTCCGCAACAGCGGGTTGTCCATCAGGTAAATCTGCCCGACCGACAAATAATTCGCCGCCCGCCAGTACGCATCCATGCGATGCAACTGATCCGCCGACAACGGCGCACCCGCCGCCGCAACCACACCCGAGACCGGTTCAACCGTAGCAGACATACCAGGACTCCTTCGTGAGCTTGTCGTATTTTGTTCAGAATCGATACCTGCCGAAGACCCCGCGCTCCCCGACAGAAACTGACACACCGCCCGCGCAATAATGCTCTCTTCGTCCGTCGGAATCACCCGCACCGCAACCGCGCTCTGGCTCGACGAAATCACTGCGCCATTCGCCGCATTGCTGACCGGATCCAACGCCACCCCCAAAAACTCCAATCCTTCGCAAATTCCGGCCCTAACCTCCGGCGAGTGTTCCCCTATCCCCCCCGCAAACACCAGCGTGTCCAATCCTCCCAACACCGCCGCCAGCGCCCCGACAAACTTCCGCGCTTGATAGCAAAACAAATCAATCGCATCGCCCGCCCGCTCATCGGTCGCCCGCCGCGCCTGCAGATCCCGCATGTCCGCCGAAGTCTCCGACACTCCCAATAGCCCGCACCGCCGCGACACAAACGCATCCATCTGATCCGGCGCCATCTTCTGCACCCGCATCATATAAATCAGTAACCCCGGATCCAGATCCCCCGGTCGCGTCCCCATCACCAGCCCTGCCGTCGGCGTGAAGCCCATCGTCGTATCCATCGCCTGCCCCCCGCGCACCGCCGCCATGCTCGCACCCGACCCCAGGTGCGCCAAGATCACCCGCCCTCGCGCCGCCTCTGCCCCCGCCACCTCCGCCAACCGCCCCATCAAATAAGTGTACGAAAGCCCATGAAACCCAAACCGCCGCACCCCCGCCGCCTCGTAGTACCGCGGGATCGGCAGCATCTTCGCCACCCGCGGCATGTCCCGATGAAACGCCGTGTCAAAACACGCCACCTGCGGCAACTCCGGGAACGCCCCCCGAAACGCCTCAATCAGCGCAATCTCCCGCGGCAAATGCGCCAAATCCAACGGCTGTGTCCGCCGCAACTCCGCCACCAACGCCGGCGTCACCAACTGATGATCCAACAGATGCACGCCCCCATGCACCACCCGATGCCCCACCCCCGCAATGGCCGTTACCCCCAATCGCTCCCGCAAATACGCCACCAGAACCGCCGCCGCCCGCCGATAGTCTCCCGCCTCCACATCCCGCGTCTCTGTCGACCCCGACGCCGTGGCCACCAATCGCGTCCCGCTCTCGCCAATCCGCTCAATCTGCCCGCTTAAGATCCGCCCCCGCAATTCGCTGCCGGCGGTAGGGGGGCTGGAAAAACCTCCGGCCTCAAAGACCGCAAACTTAATGCTCGAAGACCCCCCGTTAATCGTCAGCACGCACGGCCCCGCCGCCGATCTCGCCGCGCCGCTCCTGCTTGTACCATCTGATCCGGCAGAACTCATCGGGCCTCCACTTGTTGCCCGAGCATTCTACACGCTTATCGCTTTATTGCACCAGATATCCCCCGATGCTAACGAAAATCAAACCTGCCCCACCGTCGCAATCGCCTCCTGCAGTTGCTGCAGATTCACCGGCTTGGTCAAATGCCTCACGAACCCCACCTCCAAACTCTCGCGAACGTCCTGCTCCTGCCCGTACCCGCTTAACGCGATCCCCGGCAACTTAAGCCCCTGCGAGCGCAATTCCCGCATCAAATCAAACCCGCTCTTGTCCGGCAGGCCCAGGTCACTCAGCAACAAGTCAAAACTCTCGCCCGCCGCAAAGCGCAACGCCGTCGCCACATCCGCCGCCGACCGCACCTTGTGTCCTTCCGCCGTCAGCAGCCGAGCCATCACCTGCGCCGTGTCGGCATTATCTTCCACCAGTAAAATCCGCAGCGGTTGCACCGCACTTCTCGGCTTGGCCGCCGCAGGCATCTCCGGCCCGCTCGGCCCGCCCGCCAACACCGGCAAACATACCCGGAACATCGCCCCGCTTCCCTTACCGTCGCTGTGCGCCTCGATCGTCCCGCCGTGCATCTCCACCAGCGTCTTGCTGATCGTCAGCCCCAGCCCCAACCCCCCAAATTGCCGCGCCGCCTTCTGCTCCCCCTGCTCAAACGGATGAAACACAAACGGCAGCAACCCGCTATCAATCCCTATCCCCGTGTCCTGCACCTCCACCCGCACTATGCCCCCCGCATCATCCACCTTGCATCGCAGATCGATCCGCCCGCCCGCGGGCGTAAATTTGATCGCATTGCCCAGCAGGTTCCAGAAAATCTGTTGCAACCGCGCCGGATCCCCATCCACGTACACCGCCTTCTCCGGAATCTCCAAACCCAGCCGCAGCCCGCGCCCATCCAGGTTCGGCCGACATACCTCCACCGCCCGCCGTACTATCGCGCACAGATCCACCGCCTGCCGATGCAACTCCACCTTCCCCCGCGTTATTCGCGTCAAATCCAGCAAATCGTCGATCAGCCGCGCCTCCATCTCCACGTTCCGACGGATCATATCCACATGCTCCCGCACCCCCTCCGGCAAGTGCGGGTCGCTCGCCAATGCCGACGTCGCCGCCAATACCGGCGTCAACGGCGTGCGCAACTCGTGGCTCAACACCGCCATGAAATGGTCCTTCGCCGCACTCGCCTTGATCAACTCCGCCGTATTCTTACGCTCCGTCACGTCGCGAAATACCAACAAAATCATCTCGGCACGCTCCCGCGACCTCTGCAGCCGCCGGGCATTCAACAGCATCGTGCGCCGGCCGATCTCCGGGAAATCATGCTCCACCTCAAAATCCACCAGCGAGATCCGCTTAAGCAAAACGTCCTCCAACGCACCCCGCAACTGTGGACTGTTCCATTGCCCATTCCCCAAGTCGTAAACAATATGACCCTCCACCTCCCCTGACGTCACCCGGAACACTCTATAAAACGATCGGCTCGCCGAACGCACACGTAACTGCTTGTCCAATATCAGCAGCGGGTCCGGCACCGTATCGACAATCGCCAACGCCAGGTCCCGCGCGTCCCGGACCTCCTCCTGCGCCTGGCGCATCGCATGCACGTCCAGCAACACCATCACCACGCCGTCAATTCGATGATCCGTCGTCCGATACGGATACAGCCGCATCATATGCCAGTGGCCCTCCCGATCCGTCACCTCCCGCTCCTGCGGCGCTACCGTCCCGATCACCTTCAGCAGCATCTCCTCCAGATTCGCGCAATCAATCCCCATCTTCAAATCACCCAACGCACGCCCCACATCCGTCGGCCGCAAATGCAAGATCTCCCCCGCCATCGGCGTAAACCGCCGTATCCGCAGGTTCATCCCAAACATCACAATCGGAATCTTCACGCTTCCCAGGATATTCGTCAGGTCGTCGTTGAGCAGCCCCACCTCATGGTTCCGACTTTGCAACTCATCATTGACCGTCCGCAATTCCTCGTTCGTCGATTGCAGTTCCTCCTTGGCCGTCTGCATCTCCTCGTTGGTGCTCTGCAATTCCTCATTGCTCGAAAGAATCTCCTCGTTGGCCGACTGCAACTCCTCGTTGGCCGCCGACTGCTGCTCGATGATCGCCTGCAGGTATTCCTTCGTCGACGCCAATTCCTGCTGTAATCCCGCAACCTCCCCTTCCGCAGACGCCGCTGCTGGCACCCTCGCTTTCGCCGCCGCTTTCTCGCCCCCAGCCACGTCCTCAAACAGCACCAGGAAACATCGCTGCGCCCCTGGCGCACGGATCGGCACCACCTCTATACTCACCGATCTCTCCCCCTCTTCATCACGCATCACAATCCCCTCCCGCCGCACCGTCGCGTTCTGCTTCTTGGCCTCCTCCACCGCGCGCCGCAACTCCACAAACACGCTCTGCCGCGCCATCCGCAATAAGTGGTAACTCGCCTCCCCCGGCGCCGGCTCCAGGTACGGCCCCGTTCGCCCGCGAAACTGCAAAATCTCCATCTGCTCGTTAATCAACACCCCCGCCGGCGCATAACGCCCCAGCACCACCCGGTCCGCCTCCTTCTGCACATCCGTCACGTTCGCCGCCCGCCCCGCGGCCGGCCCCGGCGCTGCCTCCGCCTTGATCGGATAATCCCGCGCCACAAAAAACGGATACGTCCGCGCTAGCGTCGGAGCCTTGGCAAAAATACTGTGCTTCTGATCCACCACCGTAAACAAATCCGTAAAACGACCCACCGTCTCCGCCGTCCCCAGCAGCAGATAACCGCCATTATTCAACGCATAATGAAACGTCGGAATAATCCGCTTCTGCAGCCCGCCCGATAGATAAATCAACACGTTCCGGCAGCTCACCAGGTCCAACCTCGAAAACGGCGGATCCGCCAGCACGTTCTGCCTCGCAAACACACACATGTCCCGTATCGACTTGCCGATCCGATACCCGCCCGCCTCCTTGCTGAAAAACCGCTGCAGCCGCGCCGCCGACACCTCCTTCTCTATCGTGTGCGCATACAAACCCGCCCGCGCCCTCTCAATCGCCACCGCATCGTTCACATCCGTCCCAAAAATCTGGATCGGCACACGCATCCCGCTCTGGTCCAGAAAC
>Ga0316217_10006721_pt1 | contig 11261 bp, 10 predicted proteins | sample 1anoAmetaG_FD_203633 | JGI IMG/M metagenome (GOLD analysis project Ga0316217, IMG submission 203633) | Freshwater microbial communities from Trout Bog Lake, Wisconsin, USA - 1anoA | ecosystem: Environmental > Aquatic > Freshwater > Lake > Hypolimnion/Profundal zone | place: USA: Wisconsin... | reverse complement strand
CTCAGCGCTGCGGAGCACCACGCCCTGGTGGAGCAGGCCCAGGCCAAGGGGCTCAAGGTGCATCTGGACGGCGCCCGGCTCTGGCACGCCGCCGCCGCCCTGGGCGAGCCCCTGGCCGACCTCGCCTGGGGCGTCGAGACCGTCAATGTCTGCCTGAGCAAGGGCCTGGGCGCGCCCATGGGCTCGGTGCTGTGCGGCGCCAGGGAGACCGTGGCCGCCGCCCGGCGGGTGCGCAAAATGCTGGGCGGCGGGGTGCGCCAGGGCGGGGTGGCCGCCGCCGCCGGCCTGGCGGCCCTGGACTACCTGCCCCGGATCCCCGAGGACCACGCCAAGGCCCGGCTCCTGGCCGATGGACTGCGGGCCATGGGCTTCAACGTGCCCGAACCCCAGACCAACATCCTGCTGGTGCCAGTGCCCGACGCCGGCGCGGCCGTCTCCATCCTGGCCGAGGCCAGGGTGCGGGTGCTGCCGGTGGGCAGCGCGCTGCGCTTCATCACCCACCGGGACCTCACCGAGGCCGACGTGGTGGAAGCCATCGCCCGCATCCAGCCGATCACCGACCGGTTGTTCACCACCTGGGAGGGCGTCAGGCCGATGGTCTGACCCGCGAGCTCCCGGCGGGTTCCGGAAGGCTCGCGAGGCCCGAGGCGAACTGGGCCAGCTTGATCCTGATCTCTTCCATGGTGAAGGGCTTGGAGATCACCCCGACCCTGGGCTGCTTGAAGCACTCCCATTCCTCGAGGTCCGGCTGGCCGGAGGAGATCAGCACCGGCAGATCGGGGCGCAGGCCCCGGATCAGGCCCAGGGCCTTGATCCCGTTCATGCCCGGCATGTTCTGGTCAAGGATGACCAGGTCGGGCTGTTCGCCCGAAGCGAGGCTCGCCAAGGCCAGCTCGCCGCCGGCGACCGACATCACCTGGTCCACTCCGGCCTTCCGGAGCATCCGGGTCATCAGGATCCGCACATCCGGGTCGTCATCCACCAGCAGCACCTTCATCCGGCTCAGCGGCGGCAGGGGCGCCGCGAGGGTCCGTTCCTGGGCCGGCGCGGAGACCCGGGGCAGCCGGAAGGTCACCGAGGTGCCCTGGCCAGGCTGGCTGGACAGGGTCAGGACGCCCCCATGAGCCTTGATCACCCCGTAGGTCATGCTCAGGCCCAGACCGGTGCCCTTGCCCACCTCCTTGGTGGTGTAGAAAGGCTCCAGCGCGTGGGCCAGGACCTCGGGGTCCATGCCCGCGCCGGTGTCCTCGACCGATACGCCCAGCCAGCCGGGTTCGAGCACCGCCGTGCGGAAGGTGAGGGTGCCGCCCTCCGGCATGGCGTCCAGCGAATTGAGGCACAGGTTCACCAGGGCATGGTTGATGCTGCCGGCGTCCCCATTGATCCACAGGGGCTCGGCCACGAGGGCTTCGACGATCCGGACGCGGTTCCTGGTGGTGATCTCCAGGAAGGTGCAGACCTCCCTGATGAGCCCGTGCAGTTCGAACGGCGTCTGGTTGGAGATGGTCGGCTGGGCGAACTTGATCAGGGTCTTCACCACGCTCCGGCCGCGCCGGCAGGCGGTGTTGATGACACTGAAATCCTCCCGGTCCAGGGGGTCGGTGGCGAACTCTTCCCGCAGGGAGGCGGTGCCCATGATGATGGCGAGGACATTGTTGATGTTGTGGGCCACGCCCGCGACCAGGACCCCGAGGGCGTCCAGCGAGTGCACCTGGTTCATGTGCTCGTTCACCCTGCGCAGCGCATCCTCGGCCAGTTTGCGGCCAGTGTTGTCGGTGCCGATCAGCAGGTAGCCGATGATCGAGCCGCCGCCGTCGCGCAGGGCGGTAACCGACACGACGGCCGGGAAACGGCTGCCGTCCTTGCGGATATAGGTAAGCTCATAGATGTCCTCGATGCCGCGGGAGGATTTGTAGACCAGGGCCTCGAAGCCCGGGGTGATCGCCGCTCGCAGTTCCAGGCTCAGGGCCATCGCCCGCTCGACCAGTTCCCGCGGATCGGAGAGATCCGCGGGGGTGACCTTGTTGAGCACCTCGGCCGCAGCATAGCCCAGCATGCGCTCAGCGCCGACATTGAAAATCTGGATGACTCCCCCGGCATCGGTGGCGATGCTGGAGAAATTGGCACTATTGAAGATGGCGGTCTGCAGCGCGCCGGCGTCAAGCAGCGCCTTGCGCCGCTCGACGCCGGTCCTGCTGATCCCGGCGGCGGGATAAAGACAGGGAATGACATTTTTTTGATCTTTTTTGCGCATTATGACCCCTTGGAGAACCCCGAGTTCTCTGGCGGGTCGCGAGGCCGATGGTGCGATTCTGCTCTGTGCTGATTATACCTTTAATTTGCATAAAATCGACCATATTCAAATAATTAATTCCTCTACGTTCATCACCTATGGTGCCTATTTTGACCGTCATTGATTTCATAATTAGTTTTTTTCATTAAATAGTGAACAGTTCATGTAAATATGAATTTTAATATGAATTCATATTAGATCGTCAAATTTCTTTGGCAATCCTTTGGCTTGCGCAAATCCGCCCGTTCAATAAAGTGTTCTGATATCGTTCCGGTCTGTTTCCGGGGGGGAGGCCATGGGCATCAGCCATTCGGAGATGATCCTGAGGATCGCGGCCGGAGCCGCGCTGGGGGGGACCATCGGCCTGGAGCGGGACCGCCATGGGCGGCAGGCCGGACTGCGGACCCACCTCATCGTCGCGCTGGCGTCGGCCACGTTCATGGTGGTCTCGGCCCACTTCTATTTCTTCCAGCACTACGGGGGCGCTGCCGGGATCGCGGTGGACCCGTCCCGGATCGCCGCCTCGGTGGTGACCGGCATCGGCTTCCTGGCCGGCGGCGCCATCCTGAAGACCGGGCTCACGGTCCAGGGCCTGACCACGGCCGCCGGGCTCTGGCTGGTGGCCGCCATCGGGCTGTGCGCGGGGGCGGGGATGTACCCCGAAGCCCTGGCCGCCACCCTCATGGGCCTGGCGGCCCTGACCCTGTTCCGGATGCTGGAGGGCAAGAAGGACGGGATGCTGCGGCGCAAGGTCTCGGTGCTCCTGGCCGACGCCAGCGGGAGCGTCCCCAACCTTATGGAGGCCCTGGGCGGGGCCGGGGCGCTGGTGTCCGATTTCGATTTCGACAAGCCTCCGGACACCGGGAGCAGCAGCGTCACCTTCGACCTGCAGTTTCCGGCCGGCCTCGGCACCGCCGCGCTGATCACCCTGCTGGAGGCCCAGCCGGGGGTGCTGGGGATCCAGGTCCGGCAGCCGTACGGGTAGCCTGCGACGGGTTGAGCAAGAAATGAATTATTGCCATGGTTCCATTGACGAACCTGGCATTTGACTTGAACCTTTGGCCAAAGCAGAGCCATGGGGGAACCTTGAACAGCGGGCGGAAGCGCGATGATCAGTTCTCTGAACTGCGCCGGCAGGCGGAAACCATCCTCCTGGACCGGATCGCCGTGGCGCGGGACCAACCGGCCGCCCTGAGCGCGAGCGATGCCTTGCGCGCGCTGCATGAATTATCCGTTCATCAAGTCGAGCTGGAGATGCAGCAGGAGGAACTGCTGCGGACCATGGCGGAACTGGAGCGGCTGAACCAGCTGTACTCCGCCATGAGCCAGGTCAACCAGGCCATCATCCACGCTGCCACGGAGCAGGAGCTGCTGGACAATATCTGCGAAGTCATGGTCGTGTCCGGGAAGTTCGATCTGGCCTGGGTCGGCTGGCGTGATCCGGACACCGGCGGGTTCAGGGTGGAAAGCCGCTACGGCGACGGCGCGGCGGAACGGTCCTCCGGTTCCGCCGTGGCCGTCCCGCTGCGCAAGGCGGGCGGCGCCCAGGGGATCCTGTCGGTGCACGCATGCGGCCAGGACCGCTTCGGCGACCGGGAGCGGGCGCTCCTGGCGGAGGCCGCGGAGGGGGTGTCGTTCGCCCTGGAGCACCTGGAACTGGACGCCCAGCGCAGGAACGCCCAGGAGGCCCTGGCGGCCAGCGCGGCCCAGGCCCGCTCCATGCTGCGGACGGCCCGGGACGGTGTCTGGCTGACCGATGCCGCGGGGCGCTTCCTGGATGTGAACGAAGCGGCCTGCCGGATGCTCGGCTACACCCACGACGAGCTGTGCGCCCTGTTCGTGTCCGATGTGGAGGGCGGCGAGTCGCGGGAGGAGGTGCTCCGGCACATCGAAAAGCTGCACCGGGAAGGCGCCGACCTGTTCGAATCGGTCCACCGCAGGAAGGACGGGACCCACATTCCGGTGGAGGTCTCCGTGACCAACCTTCCGGAGCAGTCCTGCACGGTCGCCTACATCCGCGACATCTCCGAGCGCAAGCGCTGGGAAGCGGCCCTGCTGGAACGGGAGGAGCGCTACCGCACCTTTTTCGAATACGGGCCGGACGGCATCGTCGTCCTGGACCCGGCGACGGCGCGCCCCATCGAGTTCAACGACCAGGCCTGCCGCCAGCTGGGCTACACCCGGGAGGAATTCCGGCGCCTGACCCTGGCCGACATCGAGGCCTCGGAAACCGTGGAGGAAACCTCCTCACGCATCCAGATGGTCCTGCTGACCGGGATCGAGGACTTCGAAACCCGCCAGCGGACCCGGCAGGGCGAGATCCGCGACGTCCATGTCACCGCCCAGCACATCCGGGTCGGGGGCGTGAGCACCTACCACTGCGTCTGGCGCGACATCACCGAACGCAAGGCCGCCTATGCCCGGCTGAGCGAAGCGAACGCCCGGCTCCGGTCCCTCACCCTGGAGCTGACCCGGACGGAGCAGCGGGAACGGCACCGGCTGGCCCAGATGCTGCACGACCACCTCCAGCAGGAGCTGGTCGGCGCCACCTTCAGCCTCGAGACCCTCGGCAGCCAGACCCGGGGCCGGGCCGCCCTGAAGACCCTCGGCAACCTGGCCGAAACCATCCGCCGCGCCATCGACATCTCCCGGGACCTGACCGTCGAGCTGAGCCCCCCGGTGTTCCACGAAAAGGGGCTGGGCGGCGGACTGGAGTGGCTTGCCCGCCAGGCCCGGAAGCACTATGGCCTGCAGGTGGCGGTGGAACTGGACGGGAACCTGGAACCGGACACCGAGGCGGTGCGCATGTTCGTCTTCGAGGCGGTGCGGGAACTCCTGCTCAACGTCGTCAAGCACGCCAAGGCCGAACGGGCCCGCATCCGCATGCGCCCCCACGGCGACGGGGGGATCGCGATCACGGTGGAAGACGACGGCGCCGGCTTCGACCCGGCCCGGCTGGAGACGGAGGCTTCCCCGGCCGGAGGCATGGGTCTGTTCAGCATCCGGGAACGGCTGCGGTTCCTCCAGGGCGGCATGGAGATCATCAGCCGCCCCGGCGGCGGCAGCAGCCTCACCCTGGTGATCCCGGTCCGGGCCCGGCCGGGCAGGTTGTCCACCCGCGTGACGGAGGGAGGGCTTCGAGATGGCGACCAGGATCCTCATCGCCGATGACCACGACATCATCCGGGCGGGCATCCGCAGCGTGCTGGAGGCGCACCCCCAGTTTGCCGTGGTGGCCGAAGCGGGCTCGGGGGCCCAGGCGGTCGAACTGGCCCGGCTTCACCAGCCCGACCTGATCATCATGGACGTGTCCATGCCCGGCATGGACGGCATCGAAGCCGCCGGCGCCATCCTCAGGGAAGCGCCGGGAACCCGGGTGCTCGCCCTCTCCATGCACGAAAGCCGGGACTACCTGGCCCGGATGCTGAAGGCCGGCGCCTCCGGATACATGCTGAAGATCTTCGCGGCCAAGGAGATCCTGAACGCTGTCAACACGGTCATGGACGGCCGGACCTACCTGAGCCCGTCCATGATCGGCGGGGTCGTCAGGGACATCATCACCGACGCGAACGGCCATGCCCGGATGGCGACGATCCCGTCCCTCTCCCCCAGGCAGTTCGAAGTGCTCAAGCTCATCGTCAGCGGAAGGTCGCTGAAGGAGATCGCCTTCCAGCTGAACCTGAGCGTCAAGACCCTGGAGAAGCACCGCCAGCAGGTGATGGCCAAGCTGGGCGCCGGCAGCAGCGCGGAACTGGTGATGATCGCCATCCGCATGGGGCTGGTCGATCCCTGGAACCTGACCTGAAACCATGCTCCATTCCCCCATGGCGGAGTGCGGGGATCCCCCCCGCGGATGCGCCATCGGAGCAGGCCCGGCTCCGGCATCCCTACCTTGACCGGGGGGCCGGAGCGAACGAAATTTACGGTTGAACCACTGGACATGAATCGCCCGCGAGGCCGGCACCCCGGGAGGGCGACGACAAGAGGACCCGGAACATGATCATCCTTGAATTCCGTTTCACCCAGCACTGTCTGGCGGCCTCGCGGATCCTGGAACAGCACCAGGTCGCGCACCAGTCCGAGATCTCCCGGGAGGCCTGGCGGCCCAGCCTGATCTTCCTGTTTCCGGACGATGTGCGCACCGCTCCCCAGCGGGAGGCGCTCGCCCGGGCCCGCCGCCTGGAGCAGACCGACCGCCACCTGCAACTGCGCTGCCCGACCCCGAACCTGGCGGTCCCGCTGTAGGGATCCGCCCACGCCAGCAGATCGAACGGCGATGGAGGACCTGATGCTCAGTGTCGAATTCCAGCCGAGCCCTGACCGCAGGAAGTGGATCCGGTTCGGGACCACCAACCACAGTGACTATGCGCAGGAGCTCCTGAAAGCCTGCCGCCTGCACCACCCCGGGTGCCGGTGCCGGATCCGGGAGACGCTTGCCGAACCGATCGCGCTCGCCGGAGCGGCCAAACGTCGCGGCCGTTCGCCGGCAGCTACATCCAGGGCGTCATGACCCGAAGGAGATCCCCATGCGACAGTTGGACGTCCCCCCGCCCTTGCCCCGGCGCCCGATGCTCCGCTTCCGGGGCAAAGCCGCCATCGTGAAATCCTCGCCGGGAAGCCGCCCTGGCGAGACCTCCCGGCTGATCGCCAAGCTGGCCCTGCTCGAAGCCAGGCTGCGCACGCTGGAAGATGAACGGGACCTGCTGAAGGTCCTGCTCAATGAAGCGGACGCCGCCCTGGCCGAAGCCGGCGTGCGCTACCGGCAGGGCAACATCCGGGAACGCATCAGCGCCTACCAAGTGTTCAGCAAGGTGATGATCTTCCCCCTCTGACCCGTGGGAGCTGAACTTACTTTTTCCTTTATGCCCTCGCGATTCCGTTGATAATTCGGCCATGCCCAAGGCGAAGGTCCCCAAGACCGGTCCGAAGCCGCCCGGACCCAGGCGGCACGTCCCCCATACCCGGGTCTACCGCGAGCTGGTGGAGCCCGGCTATCCGGACATCACCGAACTGTTCACCAAGGGACTGGAACTGCTGGTGAAGCATCTGGCCGTGGACCAGTCCTTCATCACCCGGGTCATGGAACTGGGGCTCGAGAACCTATGGTGGGCCACCGCCCGGGGCCATGCGGACCCCGGCCCGATCCATGATCCGTCCAGGGGTTTCTGCGCCCTGGTGCTGGCCCACCCATCCCGCGCGCTGGTCGTGCGGGACGCCCTGGCCGACCCGGTCTACCGGGATCACACCGCCGCCCGGGAACTGGGCGTCCGCTCGTACATCGGCGTCCCGCTGCGGAACGCCGAACGGGTCATGGGCGTGCTTTCGGTGCAGGCCTCGAAGCCGCGCGCCTTCACCCGTTCCGATATCGTGCTGGTGAACGTGGTGGCCAGCCTGTTCGGCAACGCCCTCCAGATCGAGCTGCTGAAGCATGAGCTGGTCCAGACCCGGGAAGCCCTGGACCTGGCCATGGCGATGGTCGAAGACAGCGCCATGGAAGCACCGGCCAGCCACCTTCCCAACCGCCGCTACCTGGAGGTCTGGCTCAAGGCCAACCTGTTCACCGCCCGGCGCCGGTCCGAGCTGATCGCGGTGGCGCTCTGCCACCTGGCCCTCAACCGGAATACCCGGGCGCGCCTGCGGGAAGTGGCCGACATGGCCCGGGGCGAGGACCTGCTGGTGGACCTGGGCCACGAATCCATCCTGGTCCTGCTGCCCCGGACCACGGTGGAGGGGGCCGAGACCTTCCTGGCGCGGATGCGGGACCGCCTGGGTCCGTTCCCGATCGGCGGCACCCTCTGGCACCCCAGGTGCCCGGCGGATTTCCAGGATCCGACCCTCCAGCCCGCCCTGGGCCGGGCCGCCGAGGCCCTGCTGCGGGTCCGGAACGGAACGGCGCGCCAGGGGGTGGTGGAGTGGCAGCTGCCGGAACTGCCCGCCCGGGAGCCCGAAGCGTCCGCGCGCCGCGGCTCCTGAGATCCTCATCGCCCCGTGGAAGCTCCCGGCGGAGGGGCGGGAGCCGGAATGAAGTTTCCGCCGTAGAACCGGAGGTCCGGGGCATTGAGCCAGACCGAGCGCCACGACCCGTTGCGGAAATGGGAAAGCAGCTGCGCATTGCCCGAGATGTCCACATAGGCCACGTATTCCCAGTTGCTGGCCGGCACCAGCGCGACCGGGTCGGAGGCGGCCGGCGGCGCCCCGGTGATCCCGCCCCGGTTCAGACGCTGGACATGCCAGCTCCCGTCGGACCACAGGTCCTGGAGGTTCCCGGCCGGATCGCGGTAGGTCACATGGTGGATGGCGCCGCCCACCACCCGCGCGCACGGATCCCCCTGGGCCAGCGGGGCGTCGGTGCAGCCGCCCGCGTTCAGCTGCCGGTGATGCCAGGCCCCGTCGTTCCAGATCTCCTGGATGCCGCCGGCATGATCGCGGTAGCTGATGTGCAGGGCGTTCCCCACCTGGACCGCCGCGGGGCCGCCGGCGATGGCCGGAGCGCCGGTGCTCCCGCCCAGGTTCAGCCGCTCCGCCCGCCAGCCGCCGCCGGACCCGAGGTCCTGGAGGTTCCCGGCCCCGTCCCGGTAGAGCACGTGGCGGATCCCATCATGAACCACCTGGACCGGATCGCCCGCGGCCTCGGGCGCGTCGGTGGCGCCGCCCCGGTTCAGCAGCCGGGTATGCCACTCCCGGTCGAACCAGAGGTCCCGGATGCCGCCGGCGAAGTCCCGGTAGGCCACGTGGAAGGTGCCCCGGAGTTCCAGCCCGCTGGGGTCGCCGGCGGCGGCCGGCGCCTCGGTCAAGCCGCCATTGTTCAGCTGGTCCACATGCCACCGGTCCTTCTCCCGGAAGCGGTCGAACCAGAGATCCTGGAGGTTGCCGGCGTGGTCGCGGTAGGTGAAGTGGGCCTGGGGCCCGTTCCGCTCCATGCGCCGGACGGCGGTGGCGGCGGGATCCCCGGCCGCGGGTGGGCCCTGGGTGGCGCCCCCGTGATTCAGGCGGTTCCGGCCGCAGCTCAGGTTGCCTTCCGGATCCCGCAGGATCGACGGGAAGGCCCGCCACTCGGCAAAATAATCACTGAAAAGACAAGGCTTCCCCACTACGGCCTGGCCGCGGCAGAGGGTGGCCAGGCATAGCCCGGCCAGAAGGTGTTTCGGTTGCGGTTTCATGGTGCAGTGCCCTCCCGCCCCAGGGGATCCCCAGAGCGCTCCCAGCGGGAGCACCCGTTCGTCCGGCCCGTGGCCTGAAATGAATCGTTGCGGTCTAGCTCGCCGTCCTGTCCGATCCCCTGCCCGCCAACGGGCTCCCCAGGGGATGTCCCTGCTTGCGCAGCTCGTTCCAGATGAGGGCTCCGGCCCCCAGAATCGCCGCGTCGGTCCCGGCCACGCCCGAAGGCAGGAGGGCCACCTTGCCCTTGAAGGCCTGGGGCAGGTGGTCGTCCATGGCCTGCCGGGTGGGGTTGAAGATCAGCTCCCCGGCCCCCGCCAGCCCGCCGAACAGGATGATCGCTTCGGGGCGGGTGAACAGGACCATGTCGGCCAGCTTGGCGCCCAGGATCCGCCCGGTGAGTTCGAAGGCCTCCAGGGCCAGGGCGTCCCCCTTCCCGGCCTGCTCGAACAGCACCAGGGAGCTGAGCTGGTCGAACGGGATGCTGCGCAGGGAGGATGGCGCCCGCCGGGTCGCCATGAGCTCCATCGCCGTGCGGGTGATGCCTCCGGCGGAGGCGTAAGTCTCCAGGCAGCCCAGGAGCCCGCAGCCGCACTCCCGGCCGGCGCGGGCGCCCACCGGGAGGTGGCCCAGCTCCCCGGCCAGGCCGTCGGCCCCATAGACCAGTTCGCCGTTGACCACGATCCCGCTGCCCACGCCGGTGCCCAGGGTGATGGCGATGAAGTCGCGCATGCCCTTGGCCGCGCCGAACAGCATCTCGCCGATGGCCACCGCGTTGGCGTCGTTGGTGGTGGCGACCGGGACCGGATAGTAGCGCGCCAGCTCCTCGACGATGTTGACGAAATCCCACTTGAGGTTGGCCGGGCGCTCGATGGTGCCGGTGAAGTAGTTGGCGTTGGGCGCCGCGACGCCGACCCCCGCCAGGGCGCGGCCACCGCCCAGTCCGGACAGGAGGACCGCGGCGTTCTCGTGCAGCCGCCGGAAGAAGTGCGCCACCGGGAACCGGGAGTCGGTGGCCATGACCCCGCCGGCCAGGCACCTGCCGGAAGCGTCCACAAACCCGTAGGCCGTCTTGGTCCCGCCGATATCGACCCCCAGCACCAGCTCCCCGGACGCGCCCATGGCTCCTCCCCAGGTCACCATCATAGCCCCCCTTCCCCCGCTCCCGGCCGATGGCCGGCGGCGCCGTAGCAGGCGATGTAGGCGTAGCACAGCACCGGCAGCAGGAAGCCCGCCCTGATCCCCAGCCGGTCGGCCAGCAGGCCCTGGGCGAGGGGCACCAGGGCGCCGCCCACCACGGCCATGCAGAGGATCCCCGAAGCCCGCCCGGCACCGGCATCGCCCGGCTCCGCCGAAGGCGCGCCCGGACCGGGCGAACGCCGGCCCCGGCCCCCGATGGCCAGGGTGAAGATGGTCGGGAACATGATGGAGTTGAAGAAGCCCACCGAAAGGATGGCCCACATCGAGATCCGGCCCGGGGCGGCGATGGCCGCGAGCACCAGCGCGCCGGCGGCCAGGGCGTTCCCGGTCAGCACCCTGGCCGGGGCCAGCACGCGCATGGCGGCGGCGCCCGCGAATCGTCCGATCATGGCCCCGCCCCAGTAGAACGCCACGTAGCGGGCGGACCGGGCCAGGGTGAGGCCGCCGAGGCCCAGCTGGCTGATGTGGTTCACGAGGAAGCTGCCGATGCCCACCTCGGCTCCCACATAGAGGAAGATGGCCAGGGCCCCGAGCGCCATCGGGCGCCGGATGGGGGCGCGGCCCCCGGCGGGGCGGCAGGGGCCGGGGGCCGGGACCGGGCCGGCCGCGG
>Ga0316217_10006720_pt1 | contig 11262 bp, 13 predicted proteins | sample 1anoAmetaG_FD_203633 | JGI IMG/M metagenome (GOLD analysis project Ga0316217, IMG submission 203633) | Freshwater microbial communities from Trout Bog Lake, Wisconsin, USA - 1anoA | ecosystem: Environmental > Aquatic > Freshwater > Lake > Hypolimnion/Profundal zone | place: USA: Wisconsin... | reverse complement strand
CGGAGGACTCATGGCGATTGGCTTGAAATGCGGATTATGCCAATGCGATATGCAGACAAGGAAAAATCTCGTTTCGTCACAGACAAATGAACTAATCTCGGGTTTCAATCGCGAGTTTGGGACGCTTCTCTGCAAGCACCTCCAACATTGTGACCTAAGCACGGTTGAAGGTTGGAAGCGCTACCAAGAAACCAAAGAAGGCGAACTCGTTTGCATGAAGTACGTCAAATATGCCGCGTCAGTCGTAGATTCAACACCCAAGAGCGAGAGCTAAATCATAGTCCATGGCTTATAGCACGCTTGGGCGAAAGTGGAATAAGCCAATTCTGGCGCGGCACCGACAATGGAGGCGCAGGTTGAAAAAGCCAATAGTCATCGCAATCATTTATGCAATTTTTCTTTTCCCTTCCTTTTGTTCCTTTGCCGAAGGCGATTTTAGTCTCCAAGCGAACGAGCCACTTTATGGGACATGGGTCAACGACAAGATGTTCCCAGCAAAAATGGTCAAGCTGCCAGATGGGATTGACAGTGATTATTGGCCATCTACATCTTCAACTCCATTCAGGAGCGCTGCCTCGAAATATGTCGCAAAATGGACAGATTCCGATGGGAATGCCTACTATAATTCAATTGACACTTTCACCTCTGGCGATATAAAAGGTCATATCGTTTATTGCCTTTGGAAGGTGAGTGCTGATGGGAAATCAATGGAGATGAATTGGAGAGAATTCGCTGGTGAATTCCTCAAAGAGATTAACCATAAAAGCAACTACTTTATTTTCTATAGAGCACAGGAATAGTTTTTTATTTTCGAGCGGCAGTAACCCGGTTCCGAGCTCAGTACGATCCCGGCTTGAGCACGTGCGGTAGCAGCGCCGAGATGCCCTCGTCGGCAGTCGCCCCTTGGCCGTGTCCGAGCACTGGTGGTCCCCAACGTGTAGCGCGCATTATTGGCGAATCCTGTGCCTGAACCATTAGCCGGCTTGTTCCAGCCTGTGAAGGTGTATCCTGTCCAGCTATAGGCATTGGGATTCACGTTCGCTGCAGCACTCGTGACGATGCTGGGAGGGCCTCGCGTCAGCGCCGGCCGCGGAAATGGCCGTACCAGGGCCTATAGTGATGTCTCGGCCAGCCCCAGCCCCAAGCCCACGCGAAGGCGGGCTCGACCCGCACGGCCACGACTGCGCGGGTATCGCCGCGGCTCTCCATGAAGTCCGTGTAGGTGCTCAGCCTGCCTATCGCGTCTTTCATGGCGCCTATTGCGTCGAGCCAGCGGGGATAGCTCTGGACGTCGATGAGCGAGATGCCGCCGCGCAGGTCAGCCAGGACATACGAGTTGCCGTTGGCGAGGATAGCGTCGTTTGGGCCGCCTGCATCGTAGTCCTCCGCGCCCTTTCTCTGCAATGTCGCTATCCTGAGGGCCTCGCCGCTGTCCTTGTCGGCCTGGATGGCCACGGCGATCTCCACTGTCTTGCCCGTGGGCCTTAGGCCCCCAAGGAGGGAGCTTCCGTACAGGTCAACCTCACCTATCCCCATGTAGAATTCACCGCCACGCAGTCGCGGGCTCGACATGCCCTTCTCTAGGTACTGGTTCGATCCTTTCTTCACATCAGGGACTGTGGCGCAACCAGCGGCCGCCAGGACTATGAGCATCGCCGCCAGGATTGGCGGGACAGAAAACCATTTCATGGACCTTGCCTCCAGGCTCGGGCTTCCTCCATTGTTTTTATCCGAACTCATGCTGAAAATAGCGCCGAGGAGTGCGCCGTGCAAGGCAGGGCCGGAGGCTTAAGATTATTTTCACACATGAGGCCGAGAGGGCCTCACTGCTTCTCGTACTGCTGGACCTCGTCGTAGGCGAACTCAAGCTTCAGGCCCGCGAGGCGGAACATCTCCTCGCTCTCGGCGCCCGCGTGGTAGCGGCGCTCCGCCACGACCCTCACGATGCCACAGTTGATGATCATCATCGCGCAGGTGCGGCAGGGGGTCATCCGGCAGTAGAGGGTGGCCCCGGCTATGCCCGAGCCGCGCTTGGCCGCCTGGCATATAGCGTTCTGCTCGGCGTGGACGGTGCGCACGCAGTGCTGGGTCACGCTCCCGTCCTCGTGGACGGTCTTCTTGAACTGGTGCCCCGCCTCGTCGCAGTGGGGAAGCCCCGCGGGGGCGCCCACATAGCCCGTGGCGAGGATCTGGTTGTCGCGCGCTATGACGCAGCCCGAGCGGCCGCGGTCGCAGGTGGCCCTCTTGGCGATGGAGTTGCAGACCTCCATGAAATACTCGTCCCAGCTAGGGCGCCTGTAGTCTTCCTCGGTCATAGCTCACTCCCTTGGTCGAGGCTGCCTCGATGATCCTTCCGACTGCGCCGCCCGTCAAGCGGAAATGGCCGCCTGCGGGCAGGATTGCAAATATGCCCGTTTTTGGTCTACCCTCGACACGAACTTTCCATCCGGAGGAACCATGCGAATCATGCGAAATCTCGCCGCTGCCTGCATTCTCGCGGCGAGCGTCATGTCCTGCAGCCAGGCCAAGGCGGCCGGCCAGCCCGACGGGCTCTACGCCCGCCTCGTCACCGCCAAGGGCGAGGTGCTCATCCAGCTCGAGTACCAGAAGGCTCCGCTCACCGTCGGCAGCTTCGTTGGGCTTGCCGAGGGCACGCTCGACGCCTCGAAGGGCAAAAGATATTTCGACGGCCTCGTCTTCCACAGGGTTGTTCCCGACTTCGTGGTGCAGACCGGCGACCCGAAGGGCGATGGCTCGGGTGGCCCGGGCTACGAGTTCCCCGACGAGATCGCCCCCGACCTCAAGTACGACGCCGAGGGAGTGGTGGGCATGGCCAACGCGGGCCCCAACACGAACGGCTCGCAGTTCTTCATAACGCTCAAGGCGGTGCCGAACCTCGACGGCGGCTACGCGATCTTCGGCAAGGTCGTCAAGGGCATGGACGTGGTCAAGAAGATCGTCCAGGGCGACAAGCTCCTCAAGGTCGAGGTCCTCCGCAACGGATCGGCAGCTGGCGCCTTCAAGGCCGACCAGGCCGCCTTCAATTCGAGGCTGGCCCCCATCGTCGCGGCCAAGAAGAAGGCGGCCGAGGACAAGCGGAGCTCCGACGTGGCCGCGATCAAGCAGCGCTGGCCCGATCTCGTCGTGGACGGCGACGGCATCTACCAGAAGACCATCAAGAACGGCTCGGGCGCAGGCCCGACCAAGGGCGAGACAGTCTCCGTCGCCTACAAGGGGATGCTCGTCACAGGCCAGGTCTTCGACCAGTCCGATTTCCACGGAGGCCCCGTCGACTTCCAGGTAGGGGTGGGCAAGATCATTCCCGGATGGGACAAGGTGGTCATGGAGATGAAGAAGGGCGAGAAGCGCCTCATCGTCATCCCGCCCGAGCTGGCCTACGGCTCCCGCGGCACTCCCGGCGGCCCCATCGCCCCCGACAGCTTCCTCGCCTTCGAGGTGGAGCTGGTCAGCCTAAAATAAAATAGTGGAGAGTTGAGAGTGGAAAGTGGAGAATGTCTCCCCCCTCTCAACTCTCAACTCTCAACTCTCAACTCTCAACTCTCAACTCTCAACTATTCCTTCTTCTCCTCTTCCTTGACCTGCCACTTGCCCTCGCGGTAAGCGAAGCGGCTCGCGGGCATGTCGAGGAGGCGGCCGTCCTCGCCGGACATCTTGACGGAGCCCGACAGGGCGTTGACCTCGATGATGCGGAACAGCACGCCGTCGTACTGGAAGCGCACGCCCTCGCTGGGCATCTCGCGCCGCGCGTCGCGGTAGAAGCCGTACTCGTAGGCGAGGCAGCACAGGAGCCTTCCGCAGGGTCCCGAGATCTTCATCGAGTTGAGAGAGAGGTTCTGGTCCTTCGCCATCTTGATGGACACCGGGACGAGCTTGTCGGTCACACCATGGCAGCAGAGGACCCGGCCGCAGACCCCGCAGCCCCCGGTCACCCTCGCCTCGTCGCGCACGCCTATCTGCCGCAGCTCTATGCGGATCTTGAAGACTGTCACGAGGTCCTTCACGAGCTCGCGAAAGTCCACCCTCGACTCTGCGGAGAAATAGAAGAGGACCTTGGGCTCCTCGAGGAGGTAGTGGGCCGAGACGAGCTTCATGGGCAGGTTGCGCGCGGCTATCTTGAGTCTGCAGGTCTCGAAGGCCTTGCGCTCGCGCTCGCGGTTGGCCTCGACCTTGTGGAGATCCTCCTCGGTGGCGACCCTCTCGATGGGCACTATCTCGTCCTTGCCCACCTGTCCGGGCTCCACGACGACTCCCTGGAGTTCGCAGACGTCGCGCCCGTAGCGCGTGGGCACGACCACCATGGTGCGGGGCGCGATGAACCCGAGGGCCGCCTGGACCGCGCTGTCGAGGGGCTCGGCAGGCTCCGCCGGCTCGGCTGTCGGGGCATCCTGGACGCCTGCCTCCGCCACGGGGGCTCCCTCGGCCGGGGTCGCCGGGGCCTCTGCCTGCTCGGGCTTCGGGGCTTTAGGGAAGTACGCGTAGAAGGTCTCATTCGAGTGGGAGGCCTTGATCCGGTACAGGGGCCGGGGCAGGTCGCGGGGGTCGGTGGCACGGCCGCGCGGGCGCTCGCTCAGGGCGTCGCGCGAGTCGTCGAGGTGCCCCAGCTCCTCCTCGGTCTGTACCGCGCGGTCATCGATATATTCGCTCACATTCCACTCCTTGTTAGCAGGCCGCTCGCGGGCCCTGCCCGCGCGCGAGCTTTGCTCGCGAACGGCCCATACAGTCAGTTTCCCCGTGGTCCACGCCCGAGGGGCGTCAGCTGAACAGGTCGACGAGCATCCCGTTGATCTCGTCCACCCTGCGCAGGATCTCGAGGTTGTCCCTCTGGTTGCGGAGGATCTCCGCGGCCAGCTTTTCCAGGGACTCGTCGATCACCGAGATCCGGTAGTAGGCGTTCCTCTTGAGGATGTTGCGCCCCGAAGTCTTCTGCTCGACCAGGAAGGAGCGGTCGACGACATGGTGCACGAAATCGCGCACAGCCTTCTTGTAGGCCTGGACCAGGTCCACTGTCGGGTTCTGCTTGAGGGCGTCCCCTGCCTGGTGCACCTCGTCGAGAAGCGTCTCGATGCTCGCCTGCGAAAAACCCTGGGCGTCGAGCGAGGAGGGGCCGCTGCCCTTGGCCTCGTCTACCGCCTTCCCGAGCACGGAACGGAAGAGCCCCTTGCCCTTGCCGGCCTTCTTTTCATCTTCCTTCCGCCTCGGGACGAAGGAAGGTCCAAACGGTGTGATGCCCTCGGGAAAATCGATCCCTGCCATGGCCTACTCTCCCGCGTTTGTGCCGTCGCCGCTCCCGGCGACCCGGTCGGCTCGTTTCGCCGCGGATGTGTCCCCGGAGGGGGCGGGCGCCTGGGCGAAGCAGCGCTCGCGGAAGGCTCCGAGGAAGCGCTTCGCGTCGCCATGCCCCCGCACGAAGGCGGCAAGTCCCGCCTCGGCCTCCTCGGGCTTGCCGGTGACCGCGACGTCGCCGTGGACGACAGTCCCGTCCTCGGCCTCGAAGCGAGGCGCGAAAACATTGCCTATGACCACGCCGCCAGCGAGGATGCGCAGGCGCTCGGACACGTAGACGTCGCCCTTGACCTTGCCGCCTATTATAGCAGATTTGGCGCGGATGGGGGCCTCCACCCTGCCGGTGGCGCCGATCACCACCTTCCCGGTCACGCGCAGGGTCCCCCGCAGGTCACCGTCTATGCGCAGCAGGCCGTCGACGTCGACGTCCCCGTCCACCGCCGAGCCCGCGCCGATTATCGAATTGACTATAGAGTCCCTAGGTTCCGCCATCCTGACTCCGCCTGCCTAAAAGGTTTACTCGGCCGCCGTCGATGCGGCCCTGATGTTGAGGAACTTGAGCGGGTCTATGACGCCCGTGCCAAGGTGGACCTCGTAGTGGAGGTGGGGGCCCGTCGTGAGCCCCGTGTTCCCCAAGAGGCCGATGATCTGTCCCTGCTGGATTTTCTGGCTCTTGGCCACCCTGAAGGCCATGAGGTGGCCGTAGCGGGTCAGGAAGCCGTGGCTGTGCTGGATGATTATATAGTTCCCCAGCCCCGGATCGAAGCCTATCGCGGCCACGCGGCCGTCGGCGGTGGACACGACGGGATCGCCCGCGCGGTAGGTCGAGATGTCCACGCCCTTGTGGATGTACCACTGGCCGGTGAAGGGGTTCTCGTTCTGCCCATAGTACATGGATATATGGCTGGCGCCCTTGATGGGCCAGATATTGGGGATCTCGGTGAGGATGGCGCTCTGGTTCTGCAGCAGCGAGCCCAGCTGCTTTAAGGGGTCTACGGATTTTTCGAGGTAGTCGGTGAGCCGCTGCAGGTCGCCTATCTCCCGCACGGGGTCTTCGCCCGTGGACTCGGAGACGAAGAAGGACACGGGGTCGGCGCCCTGCGTCCCCGACGCCGCGGGCTTGGTCCCAATCCTGCCCAGGGTGCCTGAGAGGGCGCTCTCGAAGCGCTTGGCGGCCGTCACGAGCTGGCCCGTCTGGTCCCGTATCGCCTCGAGCCTGGTCTGGGTCGAGGCGAGGTCGCTGGAGCGGCTCTGCAGCCTGTTCGCGGTGTCGGAGAATCGCGCGGCCGAGAAAAGAAAGACGCAGAACACAAGCCCTGCGGCCACAAGTATCCCCCCAAGGGCGAAGAAGCTCAGCTGCACGTTTATGATTCTCTTCTCGGTGTGCGGGATGAGCATGATGGTGAGTTTTTGGCGCCCAGCCTTCCTGGTCCTGGACAAGAACGCCTTGAAGGACGCGAAAGCGGCCGCGATGCGGGCGGAGACGCGGGACCACAGGGCGTTCTCCAGATTTTTATATTTCTTGAGGGTAGACACCATGGTCTCCTGCCTAAGACCGTACACTACCACTATCGGCGCAGGGCTGTCAAAGGTGATCGCCCCCCTCGTCGATTCGGGCCGAAAGGGCTTTGTGCCGGGGCAGGTGGGCGTGATATACTCCCACGGATGAGCAAAATGCGGGTCGGGAAGCCGGCCAGGCGAGCCCCCTCGGATGAAGACCGAGCCGAGCTCCCCCTCGTGAACGACGGCGACCTCGACCTCACCTTCATAGGTTCAGGGGGCGCGTTCTCGAAACGGTTTTTCCAAAACAACATCCTCGTCGTGAAGGGGAGCACCCATCTCCTCGTCGACTGCGGCTCGAGGACGCCCGAGGCCCTGAGCCTCCTGGGGCTCTCGGTAGGCATGATCAGGAACTACCTGATCACCCACACCCACGCCGACCATATAGGCGGCCTCGAAGAGGTGATGCTGGTCAACCGCTACAGCTTCAAGCGCAAGACGACCATGATCATCACCGACAAGCTGCGCAAGGCGCTCTGGAGCATGAGTCTCCGAGGCGGGGCGGCCTTCAACGAGGAGCACAAGGGCGCCAGCCTCGAGTTCGCGGATTTCTGGGACAGCCTGGTGCCCACCCGCGTGCGGGGCGGCGAACGCGAGCTCAGCGAGACCCGCCTGGGCGAGCTCGATATCCTCCTCTTCCGCACCAAGCACATCCCTGACTCTGCCCCGGACTGGCGCTCCTCCTTCCCCAGCTATGGGCTCATCCTGGACAGGCGCATACTATTCACGAGCGACACACGCTTCGATCCCGAGATGGTGCTGGGCCTCGACAAGGCCTACAGGCTCGAGGCCATCTTCCACGACTGCCAGTTCTTCAAGGGCGGCGTCCACGCCTCCCTCGACGAGCTCGCGACCCTGCCCGTCAGGATCCGCAGGAAAACCTGGCTCATGCACTACGGCGACAAGGTCGAGGACTTCTCGGCCAAGATAGCCAAGCTCGAGTTCGCAGGCCTTGCGGAGCAGTGGAAGACCTACTCATTCAAGAGAATTGATAATTGAAAATGTATAATTGATAATGCAGAAAGACAGCGTCGCCGCGTCGCAGGCGCCTTCTTTCATTATCAATTATCAATTGTACATTGAGCCCCGTCTTGCCTCGCTCGCGCCCTATTAGCTATCTTGTGACTTACACCGATATCCCAAACCTATTTGGAGTCTAGACATGCCCCAGCACCATTTTAAGACCGAGGTTTCCCGCCTCCTCGACTTGATCGTCCACTCGCTGTACTCGCACAAGGAGATCTTCCTCAGGGAGCTCGTCTCGAACGCCTCCGACGCCATCGACAAGCTCCGATACCTCAGCGTCTCCGACGAGGCCTACAAGAGCCTCGCCTTCGAGCCCACGATAAAAGTGGTGATAGACAAGAACGACAAGACACTCGTCATCGACGACAACGGCATAGGGATGGACGAGAAGGAGCTCGAGGAGAACCTCGGCACCATAGCGCGCTCGGGCACCAGGCGCTTCCTCGAAAAGCTGCCCGACGACGCCAAGAAGGACTCGAACCTCATAGGCCAGTTCGGCGTCGGCTTCTACTCGGCCTTCATGGTGGCCGACAAGGTCACGGTGACGAGCAGGAAGGCGGGCAGCGAGGCGGCCTTCACCTGGACGAGCGACGGCAAGGGCGAGTACTCGATCGAGCCCGCCCAGCGCGTGGGCCAGGGCACCGAGGTCCGGGTCCACCTCAACGCCGAGGGCGAGGAGTACATGGGCCGCTGGAGCGTCGAGTCGGTGCTCAAGAAGTACTCGAACCACATCGCCTATCCCATAAGCCTCGTCTCCGAGGAGCCGAAGTACGACGACAAGGGCGAGAAGGCCGGGGTCGAGCGCAAGGAAGAGGTGGTCAACTCGGCCTCGGCCCTGTGGCGCAAGCCCAAGAACGAGATCAAGGACGAGGACTACGTGGCCTTCTACAGGTCCTTCACCGGCGCTGGCCTTGCCGAGTTCGGCGGCGCAGGCGAGGAGGAGGCCCCCCTGCACTGGATACACACCAAGGCCGAGGGCACCATCGAGTACACGACCCTCTTCTACATCCCCGCCAAGGCGCCCTTCGACCTCTACCGCGCCGACTACAAGCCGGGGGTCAAGCTCTACGTCAAGCGCGTCTTCATCACCGACGACGAGAAGGAGCTCCTGCCCGTCTACCTGCGCTTTGTCCGCGGCGTCATCGACTCTGAGGACCTGCCCCTCAACGTGAGCCGCGAGATCCTCCAGCAGAACCGCGTGATGATGAACATCAGGCAGGCCAGCGTCAAGAAGGTCCTGGGCGAGCTGGCCGACCTCGCCAAGACCAACGTGGACAAGTACGCGAAGTTCGTGGGCGAGTTCAACAGGCCGCTCAAGGAAGGCCTCTACTCCGACTACGCCAACCGCGAGGCCCTGCTGGGCCTCGTGCGGTGGAAGAGCACCGCCGAGCTCTCGAGCCCCGGCGGCTGGACGAGCTTCGCCGAATACAAGTCGAGGATGAAGGAGGGGCAGAAGGCCATCTACTACATCGCCGGCGGCGAGGAGGAGAGGCTTCGCAAGTCGCCCCTGCTCGAGATGTACCGCAAGCGCGGCATAGAGGTCCTCGTCTGCGCCGAGGAGATCGACGAGATTGTCCTCTCGGGCCTCGGGCCCTACGAGAGCCTCGAGCTGCGCAGCGTCAACCGGGCGGGCAGCGAATCGGAGCTGGGCGAGGAGGGTTCCAAGCCCGAGGATAAGCCCGTGGCCGGCAGCCCCGCCGCGACCGCGATCGACAAGGCCAAGAAGGCCCTCGGCGAGGCGGTCAAGGATGTGCGGCTCTCCAAGCGCCTCCTCGAGAGCCCAGCCTGCGTGGTGGTGGACTCGGACGATCCCAGCCTCCAGCTGCGCGAGCTCATGAAGCAGCTGGGCGGGAGCGAGATGCCCGAGGTCAAGCCCATACTCGAGCTCAACGGGGACCATCCCCTCGTCCAGCGCCTCGCCGCGGCCGACGAGGCCGAGGCCGAGGATCTCTCTAAGGTCCTTCTCGGCCAGGCCCTCCTCGTCGAGGGGGCCAAGCTGGCGGACCCCGCCGATTTCGCGATGAGGTTGACGCGCCTCCTAAAGTAAAGCCATAGGGCCGCCTGGATCGAAGCAGGCTCCGCTAGCGCTCGAGCTCGCGAAGCTTGTCCCGTATCGAGGCGGCCTTCTCGTAGTCTTCCTCGGCCACTGCCTTCTCGAGCTCGCCTTTAAGACGCGCTGCCTCCCCCTCGCTGGACGCAGGCACTACGCCCAGCTCCTGGGCGGCGGCGGGGCCCTCCTTGGCCTTGGCGGCCTCGGCCTTGGCCTCAGCCTCCGCGGCCTGGAGACCAGCCACCAGGTTGACCGAAATGCCCGCCTCCTCGATGACGCTCTCGGCAATGAAGACGGGGCACAGAGCCCGCACCGCTATGCCTATGGCGTCGGAGGGTCTCGCGTCGATGACGAGGTCGCGGTTCTCAGCGCTGAGGAGGATCCTCGCGTAGAAGGTGCCTTCGCGGAGGTCGTGTATCTCTATGCGGGTCACCTCGGCCTGGAGGGAGGACAGGAGGTTGAGGAGTAGGTCGTGGGTGAGGGGCCTGGGCACTTCCACCCCGCCCATGCCTATCAAAATGGACTGAGTCTCGAGCTGGCCTATGAAGATCGGGACTGCCAGGTCCGAGCCCTTGGGCCTGACGAGCACGACATTGCCCTGGTCGGTCTGAGCGACAGTCCAGATCTCGGCCTCGACGAAGGTCTGCCCCTCCATCTCATTCCCCCTGTACAAGTATACCCTCTCCCGGGCCATCCGCAACGAGGTAATGCCCACTTCTTGCGGAAGCGCCACCTTGTCTATACTCGCTCTCTCGCCCGCTGCGGGCCTCATTGGAGGACTAGCCTTGTCAAGTTACGACAAGCCGGATTTCTGGGCTCTCAAGGCCAAGAAGGAGGGCTACCCGGCGCGCTCAGTGTACAAGCTCATGGAGATCGACAAGAAGTTTGGCCTCGTCAAGCCCGGCGCCGCCATCCTCGACATAGGGGCCGCACCCGGGTCGTGGAGCCTCTGGGTTCTCCAGCGCCTTGCCGGAAAGGGCTTCCTGGCGGCAGTCGACCTCCAGGACCTGGCCTTGAAGCCGGCCTTCGACAACTTCCTCTTCATCCGCGGCGACCTCTATGACCCCGATGTCCGCTCAAGGCTCCTCGCCAAGGGGCCGTACAGCCTCCTCCTCTCCGACGCCGCCCCCGGCACGACGGGGAACCGCTTCGTCGACCAGTCGGCCTCGGAGGGCATTGTGGAGGCGGTGATCGACTACGCGGAGGCCTGTCTCGCCCCGGGCGGGGCCCTGGTGGCCAAGATCTTCCAGGGCGGGGCCGAGGGTCCCCTCCTCAAGCGCCTGCGCTCGAGCTTCGCCCAGGCCAAGGGCTTCAAGCCCGAG
>Ga0316217_10006719_pt1 | contig 11262 bp, 5 predicted proteins | sample 1anoAmetaG_FD_203633 | JGI IMG/M metagenome (GOLD analysis project Ga0316217, IMG submission 203633) | Freshwater microbial communities from Trout Bog Lake, Wisconsin, USA - 1anoA | ecosystem: Environmental > Aquatic > Freshwater > Lake > Hypolimnion/Profundal zone | place: USA: Wisconsin... | reverse complement strand
TCAGCCTTGATTTCAAATGCTAAACGCTCATTTCGAGAGACTAGACTTGCTTGGTTTTGAGGAGAAGTTGGTTCTCCAAGCAGTAAGTAGGAGTGTGTTCTGCTTTAAACTCAGATTGTGCCAACTTAGAAAGGCATTTTTCGCACTCAACTATAATAAATTAGCAGTTTTTCTTGTGTTAGTCTATTTCTCTTTGCTGAAAGGCTTTGCTGCAGCCTTCACAGATAATTTCTATTTTAGTGGCCATTTACTTCTATAGCTGCATTGGAGAATGTGCTTGAGATAGCTGTCGTAAGCAATAACTTCACAGCAACCTGAAGTATTATAAGGACATTTGAAGTATATTTAAGAAAGGAGACTATTTATTAAGGGGATTGAAGTTTTTTGGAATATTTTGTTGCATTTAGGGCAGCTATTATGGGCCATATGTGTTTATGGTTATTCAGGCTCATCAGACTAATCCAAAGAACTCTCAAACTAAGTATTTGAGATGCAGGATTAGCAAAAGTTGGCAAAGCAGTTTTGCTGGCTGCATGCAACTGCTTTCCAAATGACTTCTTTACATATTGAGCCTAAATAAGGAGAAATCTTACAGGTCAAATGCTCCAGCTCTATTTTGGATTTGACTACATATCTTTTGGGAATCCCCCTTCTGAATATTTTTTTTTATTAGCACAAAAAGTCGCTTTAAGATACCTCAAGGCCTTCTTTTTTACAGCCTTACATTCTCACCTATATTTGACTAAGTTTATTATCCAAGTTTTATAAGAAGGTAAATAGCCTAATCAGCTTTGAGGCAACAAAATGCTCAATTGCGCCTAAAAACTCAAAAAAAGGGGTTTATTAAAAGTTTCATTAGTAAACTATTTAGGAGGCTAATTCTTTTATTTGATATTGTTGTAAAATAAAAAACGGCATATCAAAAAGTGAAAGTTCAAGGCTGCCATTTCACTATTGCTTTTTTGGGATCAACCTTTATTAGTTCCATTTTATCTAAATTAATTTTCCATTTATCTATGACTAGCATCCTGTCACTGGTTCCATTGAAATTTTTTGTAAAAACCCAGTTTTTGTTGCCTTACAACGTATTTTGGTCTCCTAGGACAATATTGTTTTTTCCTAAGACCGAATTGGAACTACCTTGGACGGTATTACAATACCTTAAGAGTAAGTGCCTGGCAAACTCTTCAAGGTAAACTTCACACGTTTTGACCCTGTCATAAAGCTACTGTTTGTTTATCTTTTATTAATTGTAGTTCAGGTATCTTAAAAGTCGGTTGAGCCTGTTTTAGACCTGGTAGCTGAGAACAGGGTTGACTGGGAAATTTTAAAGATAAATAAGAGCACAGTTTCCGGAAACTGCAGAAGCTAAAAGGAAGGCTAGAGATGAAAAGATTGTTAATTTAGGCTTCTTCATTTTTTCTTTTTTCTTTTATAAGCTATAGAACAATAATATTCCTCATTGAAAGAACATAATGAGCGAAAAACATTTCTTGGCGAACGTTTACCGATAAAATACTTGAATGGCGACTTTTTTGGGTAATATTTTGTTGTCTTTGAAACTGTAGTTTCAAAGTGTACATTTATGGATTTCGGTAGAAAACTTTTGATTTAATATTTTGTTGTTAGTTTTTAAAAGATTACCCTCCAAGTATATAAAAAAACGCTATAGCTTATTTAAATTCAGTTTTACAATAATTAAGTATCGTATGAAGTAAGAGTAAAAATTTGAGTTTCACTAATCGGCAGGGCCAAGGACAGACTAGCACGAAGAAGATGAAAATTTGTTGAAGTGTCTTTACAACTTGAGCTTTTTGTCACTTTGCGATAGGAAAGTCTCAGCTACTGAGACCTAAATGAATGTGCCCGCCTGCGAACATAATTAATACGAGGGCATAAGGTTTGATGATCTGTTGCAAAAGTACCCCACGTCAGTGACCTTAGGCAAAGGAAACTAGTCGAAAAAACATCAGAAGTCCATGCTAAGCAAGAGAAGATCTAGATCAGCTTGCTTGAAGCAGATTTAAAAACTTATATAAACTGTCTAAAATCTTTAAAAGGAAAACTCTGCATTAAGAAGAAATCAGTATACTTGTACCAACTGCCAAAATAAGCTACCAGACTACTATCAAGCTAGGCTATAAAACAGTTTGTGCCTCTAAGCTAATTAGCTCAACAATGCAGGAGAATCAACTTCCAGAAGAAACTCGAAGGATTCTCTTTAATTTGAAAATATCGATTTTAGCGCTCCTTTAGTCCAAACTCAGGAAATGTAAGAGAAGATGTGGGTTTTTTTGGGAACAATCCTCATAGCTATGGGAAGTAAAGTAACGGATTTTGATGGCTGCATAAACACGTTCAAAGTTTTGAAAAATTCAGTTGACTCAATAAGAAAACAGATAGAAAAGTCGTAGCCAAACGTAGAAATGGACTTCTTTTGCTCAAAATAAGAGCTAAATGACCCTACCTTCATTGATGGAGTCGATTTCGATCCATTTTACTAGAAAGTCCACCAGAAACATGGACAGTTTTGTTTAGATGGAATCAGCATTTAAAGTGTAGAGGATTATGAGTTGATTTATGATTTCAAGTATCACTTCAACATCAAATACGATGCACTTATTACATTAATGGAGTATGCTAAAAGTCATTCTATTATAGCTTGGAAGTGAAAAATTGATTCTTATATGACTAATTTTGAACTATTCAACAACCAAAGAGCACAATAGCAAAGGCACAACTCAATAGTTTTGATTGGTGCGTAAAAAATGAATTTAGTTTAAATTTTTTTTTTAAGTAAAAGAATGAATTCGCTTTTTTCTTATGATCACAAAAGATGCTTTGAAGCAAGAGCTTCTCTTAGGGAGCTATGCTAGAACTTGAACCCTTTTTCTATGAGTAACTTGGGATGAATGCGTTGGCTCTACAGAATCACTGAAGAAAGCTATCCCAAACAAAATTTGATTAAGAACTCTGGCAAAAAGAATAACGGCCTACGTTTATGAATTTCTCCCATAGTTTCATATACAGAGTCGTAAGTATGGTGCTCAGGTGAAGAAAGGTTCACTACTTTTCCGTTGAAAGATTGAGAATTAGTTGCAATAAAGAATATTGCAGAGGCAGCATCTGTAACATGTATCCACGGTATATACTGACCTCCATCTCCATACTTTTTTACTCTAAATAATGAGCTATATTTAAGGAAAGGAAAGAGTCCTCCCTACCCCAAAACGTGCCCAATTCTCAAAAGAACAGAATTAGAAGTGCTTTTCTTTGTAAGTTTTTCAATAGATTTGACAGTATCGATCCTAAAAGTGTTTTAAATGCCTTCAGGTGAATCCTAATCCAGTATTTAATCACTCCTAGAACCATATATTCCTCCTGCTGAACTCTGCAGCAGCACAAGGTCATCCCTTTTAGTCAATTTTATGGCCTAAGACAGCAAGTTGATGCTGTCTAGTCTACTGTCTAAAATTTTGGCCTTTTTCTTTTCAGTCCAACGAAATGCACTTGGATTCTCACCAGCCAGATTAACTATGATGTCTTTATTGGCCAAAATTTCAGCAAGTTGCTAAACTTACCTTTTAAAGCCATCTTTGTTTGAAGGATCCCATTTTTAAACTTTGGCGAATGGTAACTAGGATATTGGATTGGGTTTTCTCGAAAGAATTGTGACATGCCAACCTTTTTTATAGAAATAGTGAGCAACTTCTCTTCCAATAAATCCAGTACCTCCTGCAATCACTACTTTCTTTCCTTTGAATTAATCATTGAGCTTAGGACTAAAGTTTCCACGATATTTGAAAATTGGGAAGCCTCCGATAATCTTTGGGAGAGAAATTCTTCCATCAAATTTCCAGCCTTATTGTGTCTGCTCCTATATCCATTAGCTTGTTGGTAACAAATACCTAGGAATTGGAAGCTTAAAGCTCTAAAGCCATAAGCCTATAGATTGGTAAGAAATGGTATTGTCAGAAACTTTAATTGAGTAACCAAATCTAATGAAATCCATTAGAAAATTTTAGCTTAGACTCTATGTTAATGTAAGACCTGAAGGTGTTGTTGAGTAAAAATCAGGGACACCCCTATGAAAAGTGGAGTAGGAAGCTGCACCAATTTCCCCTTAGCCAAACACACGAGTCCACTTTTGCCTAACTTCATTAGTCTTATCGTCGATAAATGTATGTATATAAGCACCGAAGTTTGCTTCTTTCATGGGAGAAGGTAAGCCAAACAATCTACTTATGAAGCCCGACTATACAGTGACTTTTCCCGCACCTTCACCCGTTAATTGAGTTCTAAATCTTTTTGTTAGCTAAGGCAAACTTTTAAACTGTTACTTACCGATAATCTTCAAAAGTAATGAACTTGAATGAGATTGAGTTTTGATAAATCCTTAATGAGGATTGTAGGGGGCTAGCCAGTGAGGGGAACTATCTGTGCCTCCAAGCGAGTATCTGACAACTGATTAAAAAATCCTTTGCTATTTGCTTTTCATGTATTTGGTTCCTACATACATAAAAAAGTTTCTGAAATCGCTGTAAGGCCTATTAGCTTGACCTATTTTCGCAACCAAATCTGCCAAATATTGTACAATTTCAGCTCTTTTTCTTCTCTTTTGCATAAACTCTTCCAGTCCTTCACCATTTTTCAAGTTTACCATGGAAATTAGATCCCAAGCGCTTTCAATAGCCAAACCTGCACCTTGTGCTAAATTTGGAGCAGTTGCATTTGCAGCGTCTCCTAAAATCAGTATTTTATTGTTCTTTGAGTTCCAAGGAAACTCTGTGACTCCTTTGATTTTGCGAATATCTGTTCTCAGAATGGTTTAAGCTGGAGTTTGCTATATCAGTTTTTTTATACTGATTGGAGCTTTCCAGTGCTCAAACAGTTAGAGAATCCACTGCTTTTGCTATTTTGAGCATGTGTGGCTTCCATGGTATTCGTTTAAGCCATATTGATTTAATGGAATGGCGACAAACCAAAATGTTTCAGGAGCCTTAAGTGGTACATAACCGAATCTTTTCCCTTCTCCCCAACTTTAAAATGCATATTCATGCCAGCTATTGTCTTCTGCCTCAAAGTAGCTTAATTTGCTGAGATCTACAACTGCTCTAAAATAGGCATAACCGCAATGAAAAGGCTTGATTTAAGGCAACTTTCTGTCTTTCATAATTATGTTTCTAACAGAAGAGTTTATGCCATCAGCCCCTATTAGTAGATTAGCAGATAAAGTTTCTCCATTTGAGAGTTATGCTTTAACTATTTAGTTTGTGGAAAGAGCGTCAACTACGCTAATTCCAGTTCTGATTTCTATTCCTTTTGTAAGACATTACTCATAAAGTACTTTACTTAGCTTTTATCTACCGATGCAAAGTACTTTGTATCTTTCACTAAAGCTTTAAGAAGGTTCCCCTAACTTTTGTCCTTTATGGTCGAAATAGCTCGCTTTCGGCATAATACCACTAACCTATTCCAATTTTTCCAAAATCCCAAGCCTTTAGAAAACCATTTGTGAAGGAGGCCAAAGACCTATTCCTCCTCCAAATGACTGAACAAGAACATTAGGCCTATTTTAGATGATTATTGGTGTGATTCCTGCGGTTTTGGCAGTAAGAGCAAGTGTTAAGCCACAAATGCCACCACCTGCGATGATGATTTTCATACTAATTTGTAAATTAGGAAGTTTTAATTATCTCTATTTTTCCTAATCCTATCAATCAAAAGAAAATGTTTTACTCTTAGTTCTCATGCGTAAGATTTGTGATCATTAGAGAGGAAATGTATTCTTTGATTTCTTCAAAATCCAATTTTCGCTAATATACGGGATTAGACGCAATTTTAATCAAAAATGCTAGAAAAATGAAAGTAGAATCTTCTAGTTAGGTGGACTGTAGTAAATGTTGATCATAAAATATGGAGGAAAAAGAAATCGCCAATCTTACATGTTGTTTAAAGTCTCTTAGATCTTCTTTGCCTCTCATCGTTGTCCTCAGGTAAGCTAAAGGTAAAAAAAGCCAGCTTGATTAGGCAATATGTAGAAATTACTATTTAAATCTTGCTTTTTTTTAAGGGGATGATATGTTAGATGTGCACCCATTGGAACACTCAATCAACATAAAGGATGATTGAGCTGACTCAGAGCGCTCCTAATATCATAGTCGATATGATTCTCAAGAGCAATGAAGTGCCAAGAGACATAATTAAGGACTATTGAAACTTTTGTTTCTATTGTTGAAGATTTATTATAAACTTCAGAATCATACACAAACTAAAGACTATAAATATAAATAAATGCTAATCATAATCTCCTCAGGAAGATTCCAACTTGATCAGTTCTAGTTTCTTCGTTGGTTATTTTGTTTTGGATTTCTCTATTTTTTTGGATTCTTTTCTTTTTGATTTTGGTTTTGATTTTGATTTCGATTTTGACTTTGATTTTGATTTTGATTTTGAGTTTGAATTTGATTTTGATTTTGATTTCTATTTTGATTTTGATTTTCTTCTTAGTTGTAATTATCCAAATTCCAGCTTAAATTTTTAAATTTTTTATTTTTTATTTCTTTCAAACTTCAGCCTTTCTTATTCTATTCTTTTTAATTCCCTTCTTTCAGATTGCTCTCTTTCTAAATGTATCCTTTCTAATTCGTATCTTTCTCTTTCTATTCTTTTTTGCTCTGCTTCTTATTGCTGCAATCTTTCTGGTCCAATTTTTTAAGGCAATTTTGGATTATATTTTTCAATTATCTTCTTGAGCTAGTTCAAGTTCTCTATTAATAATTCTTTCCCTCTGTATATTTACATTGCATTTCTTAGAAATTGCTAAACTTAGGCAAAAAAAATATTTGCCTCACTATATTTCTGCTCAGCTAGCTTTGTACGAATTTATTAAAGGTCAATAAGCTAAGAGAATATGATATGCCATGATTTTTTCAAAGTTTAGCTTGCTTTTCTTAATTCTGGCAAAGCTTTTTGATAAAGTTTAGTAAAAATGAAGCCAAAATCTCTGTATCTTTTTGTTTCTTTGAGTTTCCTGTGTTTTTTCAATTAGCCCTAGTTCCAGCCACTTTGAAGCAATCCCGTAATAGTGAAAAAGTTTATTGCAAAATACTCATTTTTCATATTTTATTGGTAGCAGTATGCCTATTCTGAAACCGAAAAAGTATGTTAATAGGCTTTACCCGAAAAAAACTTTGGTATTAACTTATCTTAAACAAATAATTTTTGATTCTTCAAAACTTACTTGACTTCAAAATAATTGATTTTCGGATAAACCAAGCATTGCAGTTTAGTGCTATCTCTAAATCTTGTACCCTTTTAGGCCCAGATACTGTTTCTAATGAATTCATTTGTAGAAAAGCCTTGTTTGTAGTAAAACTACAAAGATTTATTATCCGCATTAGTCACTATAAGGTTAATTTATCTTTTTTGAAGTAGGCCTAGATAGGATTTTTATTACGTTTATAAGCATTCATAAGCAAAGAACCACATCCTTGAAGCCTCTTTTCTTTTTTTATGGCAAAAAGCTGAATTTTAGAGTAACGCTTTGGGATAGTCCTATAGATGAGGCCTCCTTGTAGCTCTCCTTGTCGAAAAAGCAGAAGTTTTTTATTACGGTGAGAGAAAACTGAACTATATATTAGTTTAGGGTCCATACTGGGGAGACTCTACTGAAAGATATACATAATCTTGAGCAGGGATTCATAATTTTGAACTTTTTGAATATTACATATTAGCTAGAAAGTATAGAGTTCGTTGTAATGTAGAGTTGAGCCTACAAATTTTCGCTTTTTTGCTTTTAAATCTTTTTAGTCTTCTATTTATTACGTTTACCTTGCCTAAGAAGGCTCCTCTTCTTTCATTTTTGTTTTTATGACCGTAAGGTAATCATAGTCAAAAGTATTATTTATTAATAAATCAATCTACTATTAAAAATGAGCAAAACTCAAAGAACCCTCTAAAACAATCAAATGGAATATTTCAAGAACAACAGATATCTGAAGAGTTTTACATCTCTGCAGTGGCCAGTATGATTGATAATACTAAATGAAGCTAATTAGGCATCTTATCAAGATCTTTTCATTTGAAATTTTTTTATCATTTAACTCAGAATTATTGTTTTGCAATTATCTAAAGAAATATAAAATCCTTCATTTATTTGTGACTATTTGTTAATTTGTTCTAAATTTATTCAATAAGGAATATAAATCAATTATCTTCATGAAATGTTTGCTATACCTTGGATTAGTTTATTTTTGTTTTCATCCTTTGTCTGAGTCTAAAGTTCTCAAGCCTTTTCATGCATTTACACTATCTGCCATCTGAACTTTCATGATGGTGGCCATGACTATGCCTATGAACATGTTTTTGTGCACTTCCTATGTTGGGGTTTGGATGGATATGTTGAGGGGCTCTGGGAGGATTCGCAGTTGGATGTGGATGCTGTTTGAAATTCAAAGAGTTGCCCTAGCTTTTTTCTGGCGTTTTGAAATAGATATTGTCTTTGATCGCACTCTTTTTCCTTTAACTTTCATCAATTTTCGCAAGCTTCTTTTTAGCATTTGAGATGTTCTTGGATTCAGAAAAAGTCCTGGTTTTATTAGTGCTTTAGAGCTTAGGGTTGGAAGCAAAAAGATCATGAATTCCCATCGATGAAATCTCCATTTGTTTCTAATAAATAGAAGGAGTTATTTGAACTAAGATGCTGTTCTCAAATAGTCCACTGATGATTTACCCCCCAACTAGGTAAATTTGTCCCTTTCCGTTTTGAACTCCACCTTTCCAGTCTCCTTTATAAAATGATCCATCAGTCCAAAACATCTCTCCGTATCCTTCTCTTTTATCTTCTACAAAGTTCCCTTTATAAAAATTTCCACTTGGAAAGTAGAGCTAGCCGTATCCTTCTTTGAGTCCCTCAGAATAATTTCCAGAATACTTAGTTTCTCCTGAAGACCATTTGCCTTTGCCATGTCTTAAACCATTTTTAAAGCTTCCTTAATAAGTCGCTGAATCTTGCTTCCAATTATAAGTGCCAAACCCGTCAAAACGATTATTTTGAAACTCTCCTTTATAAATGTCTCCATTGCTAAATCTCTCTTATCCATGTCCATGCTTCAAAGAATTCACTAGCATACCATTATAAGAAGACTATTTTGATTTAAGGACTCCTTTGCCGTGCATTATTCCCAATTTCCACTGTCCGTTATAGACGATTCCTGCTTTTTAAACGTAAAGGCCCATTTAATGCCTTAGACCATTCAAAAAGTTTCCTTTATAAGCCCATTTGTTGTAGATTACCTAGGTTCCAGCATCTGTCTTCAAATCATTTGAGAAAGTACCTTGAAACCATCCAGTCCCAGCTTGTAAATAAAAACCTTTTCCTTCTCTCTTGTTGCCATTCATCATGCCTTCATAAATATTGCCATTTTTGAAGACAATTATTGAAAAACCGCTGCATTAGTCTCCTTTAAACTATCCCAAATAGATTTTATTTGAGCTCAGCCTCAAGATTTTCAATGACTCTTTCTTGTTCTTCATTTCTTTTACGAAATTTTCATTAAAGGGTTGGTAACTAGTTCAATGCATTTTTACATATCAAAGAAATTGTCAATATTGTGTGGTCCGTTTTCCCAACTTTCCTGAAAAAATTCAGGATAAGAATAGTTGTGAATATTGCCAATCAACGCTTGCAAATCTCGAATTTCGCCATCAGGCATCTTGAAAGGTCCTTTGCTTTACCTAGGCTTAACGTTCAATGATTGAAGATTAGAACTATTCTCGTCCAATTCTTGCTGGAAGACCACAGGAAAAGCAGGGAATTAGGTTTCTTAAAGTTCCTAAAAATCGTTGCTGTTTTCGTACATAATATATTTATTGTTTACGAAATATAAAAGATAAAAAAGCAATCTTGCTTCAAAAGTGGGGTGATAAATGACGATTAAACAATCATTGCTTTTACTTTTTTGATTAAAATATCAGCTAATCTTTGGTAAGCTATTCATTGGTATGCAGATCTATATCTTTGAAGGCTGAAGTTTGTATTTCAAGTTTTGTTGAGATTATTTCTTTGATCCTTACTTATTTGACATACAGAATGTCCCTTAAGTAGATAACTAATAAATAGAGCAAAAAGCTGAGTAGAAGTCCTTAGAGGTAAAGCAAAAAAAAGGAAATGTCAGGGTCGATTGCACTATTTAGAGTCAAGACAACCCCAAGTATATTGAAAGCAAGCAGCAGGGCTACAATTGTTATTTTGGCGATTTTCGTCAAAGATCTAGAGGGAGAATATTTGTAGGTTGCATCAAGATCAACCTTAAGCACTTCGTTGCATTGATTACATTTGATGTCAACTTATTAGTCTTTGAGCTGAGGCTAAAAGCGTGAGGTGAAGCACTTTTGATGGCAAAAATAGTAACATCTGCATAAAGAGATGCATTTTTAGTGAGCTAAGTTGACATCGCACACTTAACACTTCAAGCCTAGGCGTCTGCACCATTTTTCAGGCGAGAACGAAAGCTCTTCTTTAGGGCAAACCATTTTTCGTAAGGAGTTCATGCCAAACTTTTTGGAAATTATAGAAATCAACGCTATAAAGCCAAATATAACCTCAAATTTCAACACTCATGTTAAAAATTCAACACAAAAGCTTTAAGCACGCCTAATTAGCTGCAGAATGCTCTGTTTAAGGTATTACAAGCTTTTTCTAACATTTGTTTTAATTCAGCTATAAAGAATAAAAGAATTCGAGAAAAATTATGGAAGTTTTTGAGTGTTGACATTTTTTCAGAAGTTCGTCCTTGTTAACAAACAGCGTTTAATTGACATATTAATATAGTTTTATCATTAAATGGAATCGAATTCGCAGTTATCGTTTCATGAATACGAGGTAGGGCTGGGAGCAAGAGCTAGTGAAATGATAAATCACTACCTCAGCAGGTAAGAAATCACAATCCTGGAGATATAAATCATTGACCGCGAGCAAGGACTGGGAGCTAGAGCTAGTCAAATGATACCTTACTACATTGGTAGAGACCAAAGGACTATCCTCGAGCTAGAGCTAGGGTCAAACGCAAGATCAACCATTGGGAGTGCAAGCCTATGAGAGAGCCAGCATCATTTGATCATTTATAAACTGCTGAATCTTGTTTTTCCTTATTTAACCAAACCTTTTCGTTAGGTTTTTCCTTTGGATTAGGTTCGGAACTAGAGTTGTCCCCTGATCAGATTTTGGTTATAGTATTATGTTTGGCATAGGTATTTGAT
>Ga0316217_10006717_pt1 | contig 11265 bp, 4 predicted proteins | sample 1anoAmetaG_FD_203633 | JGI IMG/M metagenome (GOLD analysis project Ga0316217, IMG submission 203633) | Freshwater microbial communities from Trout Bog Lake, Wisconsin, USA - 1anoA | ecosystem: Environmental > Aquatic > Freshwater > Lake > Hypolimnion/Profundal zone | place: USA: Wisconsin... | reverse complement strand
TTGTTGTTGCTGCCTTATTTCCTGAAATCGAAGGCAACGAACTTTTTTTGTTTCTTATCTTGATTTTATCATTTTTGAATTTTTGATCTAGGAGCACGTGTCTCTCATTAGCTTAGTGTTTTATTTAGCTTAACCGATTTTACCTGTTTCTCCTCAGATTAGCTTCCTTTTCCTGCTTGATTTTATACTTTTTCTAAAGAAGAAAATGCTTCATGTATCGCGCTTCATTTATTCTCTCATTCTTTTATCCAAGTTTTATCAAAGACTTTTCAAGCAGGTCTTATTCATTTTTTTTGCTTGGATAATTCATACTTTATGTAGAGAGCCTTAATTGTTTTTTTGCTTCAATGCTATTGTTATATCTTGTTTCATTTTCCAAATTTCCTGTCTCAGTATTTTTTAGCTTATGCGAAGGCTAATCTTCAATGTTTTTTCTACAACTTAGCACTTTATTCAAGTTTCTATTGCTTTTTTGTAGTAGAGTTTTAGTTACCTTGTAAAGTCTCAAACTTTGTGAAGAAGACTATGATAATTTTTCCTCCCATTCTTTCATTAAATGTATGGATTATTGCAGCTTTTTCTATTGCTATTCTTTATTTTTCTCTACTATTTTTTCCCATTTTTTTAGATCAAATTCTGTTTTTTTACTTTTTTCGACAATCAGCTGACTTTTATTGTAATGTGCTTTATCTTGCCGAAGTTTGATATACTATTTGGTTTTTTAAAGAGACAAATCCTGGTTTTCAATGGCTTTTTTTTGCGATTACATAAACCTCTCTTCTCTCAAATGATGATACTGAATAAGATTAAAGTGGTTATATTTTCTCTCCAGTTGCTTTTTTGGACTTTCTTGTTGTTTTCTCTTGGCTGTAACCACTTCAGTCTCAACTTGTTGAAGAATCTCTTTCTGGATAGGTATGGAACCTATCTACATCACAATAATTATTTATTTTATCGCTTATTTTATACTTTTGACACTCAACAATAACAGAAAAAAGTAATTTCATCTTTTCATGCAATCAGTAAATCGGATTTTAGTTTAATTTTACTTTTGTAAGAAACACAATAATAGATTGATACGTCTCAAACATTAGCTAAGATTAATATAAACGAAGTAAAAAGCCGCATCTTTTTACTCATTCAAGCATCCTTATGCCTTTATTCCATTAGATTTACTTACAAATCAATGATTGACCATTCTGAAAAATTTTGCCAATATTGCAAATTTTCAGCTTTCATGAGTTCAACTCTCTTAAGCTTTCGATTTAATCTAGAAGCTAAGTCTTCTTTAAGTCTGCTGATTAATAATATCGTTTATATAATATAAATGGGAAAATCGATTGCTAAAATAATATCGACAGAGATGTTCCCCCTAGTAAAAAATGATATTTTTCCGACTATTGATAATAATCTTGCAAAAAATGAGGCAAATAAGCTAAAAAGTTATCTGACTTAGTTGTTTAGCGATATGAAATATGCGATTCTTCCCATCAAATTCATATACCAGCTTGAGCCAAAGTCTGCTATAGGAGATTATGCTAATAAAATTAAGTTTTCCTGCTTTTTTGTGTCTTTCAGAGTGAAATTCTAAATGTGGTAAGAAAAAGGTTTTCCCAATTATTTAACAGCTAAGCTAAGTCTAGAAACCAAATTTGGAGCTGAATGGTGCACAGCTGTATCTGGTTTAGTTCAAATCCGTAGCAGCCTAATATGAATTTTCCTGATAATCTTTATATTTACTGTGTATAAAATTTGATCACATTTTTCATAGCCATGGAAACATAAAAGCCATTCAATAAAGTGATTTACTAGAATTCACTTGTTCAGTATTGCAGATTTGAAGTATTTATGAGCATTTATTAGAATTCAACTCAATATAAATTATCAGTCAAAGTCGATGGAAATCTAGGGCTTAAATAGAACTCCTGTCCCTGTGTAGAACTTTCCCATCCACTACACCCAATGTAATCTAACTACATGCATTAAGCACTCCATAACATCTAGCATAAGCATCATCCCGATAGTTGTACAGAAAAAGATCCAGCACCTTAGAATTGAAATGGTCGGTTGCTGAGCTGAAAGCGTGGATAAAAGGAATTCAAGTAGAAGATGAGATAGCTTTCCATGGGCTAGCGATAAAGCAAATAACCTCAAATAGGATGTTGTGCTGCTTATCAGTGAAAGAATGTACTCGAAAACTTCCAAAGCTCCCAACTAGCTCTAGTGCTCTTACCTTTAATAATAGTAAGAATCTGATTTATTCAGCTGGTTTTTGTGGAAGTCTTCCTGACTTACAGTAAGTTCAAGATTAATTTGTTCGTCTATATCTTCTTCTTGTAGTTGTTGGTAATTAGGAGATTTGTTTTTTTGCTTAGAAGCAGGTTTTGAAGCGAAGAACTGTTCAAAACGGTGTCTAATTGTATGGTTATAAGTCATAACCAAAATGCAAATCAAGCTGATAGTGTTTAGAACAGAGGCTACTTGCTTTTCCTTCTAAATTGACCCTAAAATACTTATTTTTCTATCAGGCTTGAATCCTAAAAAAAGCTAAAGCATTGTGTTAATGATAGAAGGGGCTTCATGTGTGCGACCATCATAGTTGGTTAACCATTTAACCACAATTAAAAACACTAAATAACCGATAGTTGTTAACATTAGTATAAGCTTAGGAAGAGAGTCTAAATAAAGCATTTTTGTTTGCCCTCTTTTGATTTCGTTGACAACTTTCAACACTGTTCCGAAGACCATGTGAACAAAAGCAATGACCATACTTAATTTCATTTTAAGCGAATTTTAGAAATTAATGCCATTTTCTGCGATTCCCCATTCTCCCTTTATCACTCCAAGATGCTCTATACGTATAATCTTCATTCCGAAAAACTAGTTGTAAATGAAGCCGCAATAGCAACTCATAAAAGCCATCATGTAGAAGATAGATCCCAGCTTTAAGAAATAGGCTATTGCTAAAATCATAAGCCCATGTCCCATGTCACTGAACATCATTCCAAAAAGTATGGGCACAGTTGCGAACATAAATATTGAAGGAAGTATTTAGTTGTGCTTGGGAACTGAGTACAGTTAGGTCAGTATGTTTACTTCAAAAAGGCAAGGAAGCCGAGGCATAATAGTCCTAGGTTTTTGTTTATCTTAGATCGGAATCAAAGGTGTGGGCAGTTAGGGGATAGTTTAATTCTAAGGGACATGTATGGTGAAAATGTGATGATTAGCAGGAGAACCCACAGGTTTACTATGGCAAATTATATAGATAATCCGTTAGAGGTAAGTTATCCTTGCCAAATGATATTGAAAGCTTGATTCGGGCACTGTAAGATGCTCTTTTAAGGATTTGGTGAATTGTTCTTCGGATATTTAAAGCAGATGACTATAATCTTTGAGTCTTTTTTACAGATTTTATCCATAGTTTCTCAAGTGTTCTTATAGATTCGGCAATTAGTAGAGTACGGCTTTGTTTAAATCAAATAGAGTTTTGAGTTTCGTACTGATATTCTTATAAATGCCTTTGCTGACAAAGCAGATAAACAGATCTCTATGGTTCTAAGAGTTTCTATCTTTGAAAATTATGTAAGAATGGCCGTGAGACTTTCTGAATAACAGTTTTTCGATAATGTACCTATCTTTTCTGAAGCACGTCCCTGTGAGAATTACGAATTAACCAGCTAATTATCTTGAACCCATCTACAACTTTACTTTAACAAGGTCTAGCTCTTCCTCGATGGTTTCTATGTTGCTAATGATGCTATCATGGTTGCTAGCCATTCTCCAAAAGGTTTGCAGCTTCTAAAGGACTATCGATTACTCCATATCCAAATATTTTATAAAGTCAATCTGCTTTTCATCGATGTAATCTTTCATTCTGCCTAGAGTTAGCTCTCTTTATTGAGAGGAGAGTTTTGGAACATTTTCGCCATATTTGTCTGTTATTGTTTGTATCATATCTAAAATCTTGAATTTTAGCTGCCTCACTCTCGAAAAAACCATATAAAAAGGATCGTTGGAGTCATCATAAGGGTTCATCTGAAACTACACGAAACCTGTAGATACAAGGCGGTCTATTACGGAGGGTGCTTGATGATGTTGCAGTATTAGCGAATAGGTTCTGACAGGGGGCGAGAAAAAAAGATTCATGACCTTATAATTTTTGTATTAATAGACAAATATCAGAACAGTAAGTGGAGAGTTTTCATTGCCCTAAATTTTTCATCATAAAACTGAGCCGATGTTGATGCTTATCAGCTGTTTAGGATCTATTTTATGCAGGAGGTCCATAACGATCAGTGCTAGGATTGCAGTTAAGATCTCTACTGAGGGCCGGAACATGCTTGAGTGAAACTTTCTGCCTCTGTTATATAGACAGAGTGCGTAAATATTGACTTGGGTTTTCTCTGGGAATGATGAAAGGATTTGATCTCGTTGAAGAGATCATCAGATTGCTTTTTTGAGCACTAGACAGGTAGATATTAGAGTCTTGATCATTTGTGTTTTGTCTTTTACTTTTACTACATGTTTACTAAGCACACTTCAATTTGTTAAATTTGGTACTAGATTGGTACGGGATGTTGTAGGTATAACTCTGCTCTCCATAGGCGAAGTCTAAATCCTTATTCAGTTTGATTTATTAAATAAAGGGTTTACTTTTCTAGTTATTCTGTTCTTTGTTCATTAAGGCATTCAATGCTTACTAAAGTTTGTTGCCTCTCTATTTGGTGTATTTTAACTATTTCTAAAGTACTTCAATCTTTTTCATGACAACATTATACTAACTGTATTATGGCTTGACACTGAAATCGAGTATAGGAGTGTTTTTTGATACAAGCAAATCAACCCTTTCCTGAAGTTTAAGCATCTATTTTTAGAATTTGAAGCAAAACTAACCTACTGTTTGCAATATATTGCTAAGCTTAAGGATTATCTGATGAGTCAGTTATGATTTTTGTGCCTAGTTCACAGAGGGTAATCGTAGAAGACATTGTTTCCATTTACTAAATAATTGCTAAACTCCTGATACATCTTGCTGCAGCTGCTGGACTGCGCCTTTTTGTTATAAGTAAATGATGTTCTACGACATTACATACTATAAACTACTCAGTTATTTTATTACTCTAAGTCGAATAACTAACTCATCTAAGCCAAAAAAAAAGAAGCCTGAAAATATGGAAAATATCAGCAATATAATGCTAAAGTATCGATCATATCAAGGCCTTTATATTCCTAGCCTTTCTTCTCAACATACTCTTCTTCATTTACATCAACTCCTTCGAAAAGCGATAAGTTACTGGATAGGCAAAAAGATATTTTAATTAAGGTTATCGGCTAATATCAGTTGTTCAAACATTTAAAGCTAATTTGGAAATAAGACTAAAAAAGCTAAAATAAAGCTACATTTTTCACAAGGATGTTGTTTTTAACACGCTAACACCAAACTTACGTTGATAATGATAACAAAGATACTTGCCTAAAATCAATCGAAGTGTTAAGATATTCCCTGCTTTAGTGCACTTAGCATCTTTAATGGAAATAAAGTACAATAGGAGAAGGTAGAAAACGGATGAGTGAATTATAAGAAATTTTAAATATAAAGCTAGCCTAAGGGTAAACTTTTTTAAGTTTCTTAGATATCAAAGAGGGTGGAAGTAGAAGATAAGAAACATGTGACTGAAAAAGTATCTGAATCTAAATAGAGATCAAAAAGGTTGGTATTTTCTACTATTGGTTATATTAAGCCCTCCTGAAGAATGATAAACTTTCTCTGTAGAAACAATTTTGATTTTTTATATGTTTACCGCAAGCGCAAATGGAGGAATAAGATTTTAACATCTTTTAATCAAGAAAAAATAATTCTTGTGAAATTTCTGCCAAAATATTTGAAAATCTTCAAACTTTTAGTAAAACTAATAAATATGGTTTTAAGTTTATTTTAAACAAAATGAAATTTCATCGCACAACTTATTTTTTGAAATTCAGCAGAAAATATAAGCTAAAAGTCAAGGAATGAGTAAGATTGGCAGTTCTGAGCAAAGTTTTGCCTATCAGGTAGCAAAAAAGTGTAAAAGTTTAAACTTGTACATATCAAATAACGATAATAGGTAACATCATGCCTTTCGAACTATTTTCGATCATTTTTAATCACACTTTCTTTTGTTTTCATCCTCAGCTATGCTTTTTTTGTGACACCTTCCCATATTTTGATTTAGATCAAAAAAATCGATTTACTTTAGTTTGTTTATAACTGGACTTAATTGCTAAAAAAATCGTTAGTAAACTAAAACAAGCGAAATGACGCTTATTTGATTGTTTGTGGAGTAAAGCAGTGCTAAAAATACAATTTAGCTCTGAGTGGGTTGCTTGTTTTAGCGGAATGCAATTCTCGGATAATATTAATAATTAAAGATGAAGGGAACAAAATCGATTTACAGGTATAGCAAGGTGACGCAGCAGAAGAAATTCCATCTGCTCACCCTTGTGCTCCGCCATAAATTATTGATTACATAGGTAAAGTTATTTAAACCTAGGCAGCTAGCATTGTTGGCATCAACTACTCCACTGCCAAGACCATCATGTTTTTCAACAGGAATCATAACAAATCCTACCAGTTCCCCCTCCAGAAACTTCCAAAAACAACCCAAACTCACCAACGGCTACAGGCATCCTACAAATAGCTTACGTCCATTTCTTCTCAAGATCCGGTTCATCCGAGATAATCTATGAAATTAGTTGTTGTCAGCTCAATCGGAAACTAAGAGCCGACCTGCCGACCATTTATTCGTCCAAAAAGATAGTCAGGAAAATTCACAAAAAGAATCAGGTATTATAAAATTAACTCAGAGTTTTGTAAGTGGATTATTAAGAATATGCTGTAGATTAAAAGCAGTAAGGCCATCAGCATCTCTAAAGGCCAAGAACCCGGTCTCAAAGTGCCTGCTGGAAATCTTTCTTAAACTCAAAGTCTTAGTAACACTAAAAGAGAAATATCTAATCGAGTTGCCTTCCAGAGATATAAGAGGCTTGATAAAATTAATAGTTTTTATATTTTGATGAGTTTGGAAGTTTTACTTTGGCTTCATTAAAATAACTTATTCATAGTAGTAAATCATTACAATTGCGGATTTCGATATTTATCGAATACTATCAGACACTAGAATATCTTTCTTTGGTCAATCTACTCAAGTAAAAATGCTTGATTGGCAGGAAAAAGGTTGCTTCTAAACAAAACGCATCTTGAGTTAAAGGCTACTTGTCATGACGAGTTTTTATAGCTTTGGGCAAATGCCTAATCCCCATGAGGGGTATTTTTGATAGTCTGAGATACAGTAATAAATAATTTAGGAGTTCGCTTTGTAATGCACCTCGAAGCAAGATAGACTTTCAAGCAAGGATTCAAAAAGTTTGAAATGGTAAAGGTAGTCAAATTAAAAGACTAGGCAATCAAGGCAAAATCTAATATTCCTTAGGTTTAATTGATCAAATTTTGTCTGTATAGACTCTAGAACCTGAATTTCAATAAGCTTATTTGACGGTAGTTTTTATAAATATTCTTAATTAATGCTTGAGTGCCCTCTCTGCAGTAATATTGAGTCTATCTAGGTTGCCAATTCGTAGTAGGATATCATCATGTTGATCTTTCCTTTATTGTATGCCTCGAGTGTTTTAGTACTATTCGTCAGCTCAACCATCATAAAAACTATGCGAGATTCTCACTTCTCACCCACCAAATGTAGTTTTACTATGAGTTAGAGACTAATCAGCACAAATAGCTAATCGTAGACTAAACACTTTTAAAAAATAACAACACAGCAGCTTAGATTAGCTGCTTAAAAGTAAAGCTATTGAAAAATGCTTTTTTATAAAAGAATACTCTTAAAATAGCGGAAAACTCTCCCTTTCGACAAATTAAGACCCAGAAATAGGCAAAGAGATCCCAACAGATAGCAAGAAGAGTGAGAAGAAAAATTTGACGGCTTAGAGATACAGCGAAGTTGTTAATGATCTGATTGATAAAATCTAGCCTACAAAAGAGATTTTTCTAAAGAAGGCTGAAGGGCTGCTTTAATCAGCAGCTTCGGTCAAGCAGAAATGCAAAATGTTCGGATCCTAATGTAAAGCACTAGCGGCTGAGATTCCAAATCTTAAAAACATCAAAAAAGGCCTAAACGGTTTTTTCAAATTTTTTTGATATTTTATCATACTGTCTTCATCTTAATCCAACCCACTCAAACGCTTAGATCGCTCTTACTAGAAAATATCAAGCAGGCTTAAATGTTGAAGAGTTCTAATAAAGAAGATTTAGAAGTCTATCAGCAAAGAATCAGCTTGTATGAAACTTAAAGTTATTCGTATCACTCAATCGGCTGCGAAATGGAATTAGTTTTATTATGAGCAAATTGTGCTGATTATCTTAGAATTCACAAATTGTAGTATACCTTTGCTATTTTTAATCTATAAACATTCTTCATGAAATCGAGAACTAAAATCTATCAAGTAGCGAAAAAACTACGTGATCACCTAAATTCGCTTGACCAATCGTAATCGCTTCTGCAATCCATGTAAGGCATCATCTCGGTTAGCTAAAGCAAAGAATAGAAAACTGAGAATATGTTCAAGAACAACTATGAATTAAGAACTCGGCAACTAGGGGTTGAAGAAGATAGAAAATATGAGTTCATGGGAGCAGGGGTGGTACTAAGGTATGACTAAATCAAAAATAAGAAAAGGAAGGATGCAAAAACTAACACTTAACAATAGAATACAAATCTCACATATGCCTCTTCCAGGGAGTCACTTACACCTTTGGTTGGATCGATCTATCTCACCAAAGACGAAGTTTTAAAGCATTATACTCCTCATTCTGAATCACTAGGGACCAAATCATTGAGAAAAATTAGCTAGACCTATTATGGAGGCAAAACATACCATTTGACTGAAACCTAAGGGCTGAATTAGAGACCCAATTTGAGTTTGTACAATAAAGGTTCAGCAAATTTTAGTGTAGCAAAACTTAAGCAACGTATGCAGAAATACCAAGAAGGGTGGTTTAGGAGCATAAATCGTAAAAAATAGCCCACAATGGGTGAACTCAAACGGCACAATAGAGCTAAATTGAACCAGAACTAAAAATATGGTAGACTTCTGAAAAAGAAATACATTAAAACAGAAAAATAAACTGCAAATAGTTCTTGGGTATCAAACCTAAGACAATAATCATAAAGGCAAAACAGGACAATAAACGAGATACAAAGAATAGAAACTAATGGACTGAATGTTTCAGGAAGAAACAAACTTAAAATGTAAACTCTGTGGATATAAGATAAGCATAGCAAAGGGTACTTCTTTTCAAAACATCAAAAATCTATCGGTAATGACCCAGATAACGTGCTTAAGGCAGATTGGTGATCGGTTGCTTGTTATTGTAATTATTGTTGACTTTTAATGCTCCTATCAATTATATCAGACTTTAATGTTTGCTTTTTATGCTGTGCCAGTTTTAAGACTATTTCCATCAAAGCCAGAGTTATCGGTCTTAATAATATAAAATAGCTTCAAACTCAATCTTTTATTGCCTAATTTGTCAGAAAGAGAGAAATTACAATATCCCAGACATAAAAGATCAGTTTTTAAGGAGGATTCTGAATCAGAAGAACTTGAAAAGACTACGATAGAAGGAAGGGAAGAGGATTCTTCGAAGTATGATGAAAATGGCGACTGCGATCAAAAACCAGAACGAAAATTTGATCTTGCGAGCATTCTCTTATTCTTTTCGCTTCAAACCCTTCACGTAAATGTCAGATTTTTTAAGCTACTCACCGTAGTTGTCGTACATTGAGCTCGTTCCTTCCAGATTGTTAGACGTGTTTGAAACTCCCACCTTGATGGTGGACATCAAATCGAGGGATTGATGCAGCAAGTCCCTCGTTTTATGCAGATGGTTGTTCATGCTTTTCATTTCCCTGATGGCTAATCCTGGGTCAGCGTGGGAGAACAGCTTCTTTTTGGCTTGTTAGAAGCTCACTTACATTTTATTATAAATAAACACGTGAAACAACTAGAACTTTATGTGTTTTCAAAAAGGTCAGGGTATCACAAGACTGTACATCTAATAGCCAAGTAAAAGTTTGTGGATAAGCAAACCACAAGCCTATTAGAAGTTGAATTTTGAAAATAAGAGGATCTCTTATTATTATTGATTAACTAAATTTTCTAAACGGCTGTGCAACAGATCGCAGGAAGCATAACAAGCAATGGAGATGTTTGCGAGCGGCTAGATATTATCTCCTGAGATCTGACGGCCTTAGTTATAGGTGACTAGGCTTTTTGGGGAACTCTATCTTGACTAAAAGACTCAACTAACTCCAAAAATTAAAATAGGTAAATTCCAATAGATACTGCCGACACTTTCTAACTAGTTAAAATCCTTTACTTATGTTCCAATCCTCAATTCAGAAGCAACCTATCTCATCTATATTAAATGCATGAGTAAGCTGTGCCTGTGATTGATAATTTGATTATTAAAATGATAATAGTTCGATATGATAAAAAGTTCGGATGAACAGTTTAATAATAGCTATCGCATATTAAGAGTCCTGTAGAACAAAGATCTCCTCGTAATTGATACAGCCCGCCGCTATTATATCTTCGCTTAGTACCACAATAACTAATCCAATCTACCAGCTTTGTCTGCTGCCAAAAGGAAGCCTGCCCCTAATAACCTAACACATGTTATTTACTACCAGTAGCTGATAGTTATTGATGGCGTGAGTTATTTGGTGTTCAAAATGCCGGAAAAATAGATCGTATGGGCTTATAATATCGACGATAACCATTTAAGGTCAGAGGACTTTGTGTTTTTGTTAATAAGATAAGGGTTGATAAGCATTTTAGACCAACTGCTATGGCTGGGCACTAGTTTCAACGATAAAATGCTGAGCAATAGAAATTTTTTACTGGTTAACAGGCATTTATACTTTATTTTGGTACCCAGAAATAGGAAAAGTACAGTCTCCTTAAAAAGGAACTAAAAGAAGAGATCATTTAGTTCCGACCTTTCAGTGCAAACTATCATGGAAAAAGAACAAAATATTGTACGAGACTTTTGCCTGATAGTTTGGTAGATCATTAATAAGCAACCATTCAATCGAGATAATTTAGAAGGTCAGTTAGATCTGGGAAGAACAATCTTGTTTGATCTGATAACCAAAAAAACAACTTTAGAAGCAGTTTTGGAAAGGATCGCTACTATGTAATCCAAGTGTA
>Ga0316217_10006716_pt1 | contig 11265 bp, 13 predicted proteins | sample 1anoAmetaG_FD_203633 | JGI IMG/M metagenome (GOLD analysis project Ga0316217, IMG submission 203633) | Freshwater microbial communities from Trout Bog Lake, Wisconsin, USA - 1anoA | ecosystem: Environmental > Aquatic > Freshwater > Lake > Hypolimnion/Profundal zone | place: USA: Wisconsin... | reverse complement strand
AGACCGTCACCCACTTCCCCAGAATACTGTGGGTGTTTACTGAGTATAAGCTCTAAGCCGAGAAAATGGTGGAGCAGTTCCTGGGCAGGAACCTGGTGAGAATCGCGCAGCAGTCGGGTGTGTAGGTACGGCTGGCCAACTCCTGGGACGCCTACGAGTGGCTGTCGCCCAAAACCACCAAAAAGATCACCAAAACGATGCAGAACATGCGGATCTCGCAGAAGGTGAACTAGCTGCTGAAGGTGGCCCTGCTGATGGAGCACGGGGGGATGCTGGTGTCCACCTCGGAACTGCTACTTCTGCCCAATCTAGACTGGGTATTCAGCCACTTCAACCGGCCTGTCCGCACAGAAGCACTCGTATTCGCAGAGTCGTATCAGGATATCGGGTAGGTCTACCAGGAGTACTTCCTGGCGGCTGTGCCCAATGCCGATCTAGTGGTTGAGATCTTCAACACCCTCTGTAACGCCATCACCCTCAACTCCATCAAATACCAGTAGCTGAAGAAGGCATCATATCTGGACGTAGACATGAACGTGACAGTCATCCCAGACATCATCAAAAACACCATCAACGGCATACTCACCCTCATCAGCCCCGAACTCTTCTCAGTCGCCATCATCACCTTGGACCCCACTCAAAGACTCAGCCACTCCTGCCAGAACAATTTCTTCAGGCTCATGAAGTAGCCCAAAGCAATGTTCAAGCAGGCCTGTGGCGACAACGGCTACTTTCTGCACTTGATCAACCGCAGCAAGCTGGAAGAGGAGATGGAGCTGGCCCTGGAGCCGGTTGACGACTCCGCCAAATCCATCCCAACTGACAGCTACTGGTACCAGCTGCTCGGCCTCAGCTAGAACCTCAAGTACTTCATTCCCACGCCCCCGAGGCAAGTCCAATTCTGTGTCCTCGACGCATAATCCGACCAAGATCTGACTCTCATCAGAGCTAGCTTCGAGAAGCTCAAGAAGCAGACCTACGATGGCTGGACTGCCGTCTATTTCGTGGATCGAGTCACTCAGTAAATGACCGATTTCATGGCCTAATAAAACAAGGGTTCGAACAGAATAACCCTAGTCAAAAGTTCAGGCAGCCTGGGCCGAAACTACTAGCTAGGTATAATAAACCACTGCACCTAAAAGTCCTTCATTACTATCCTCAACCGCAAGGATAGCTTCGATAGCACAGAGGGGTTGTAGAGGCTGGTTGGCACACTGCAAAAACCTGGGGTTTTGGGTTCATTCGTTTCCATGAATGTTTCAGGCAGATTGCTTCAACCTTAAAGAGTCTATGAGAACTATACTAAGCTCGAAATGAACGGAAGAAACCCTCAATACGAGTAACTGGGCAAAATTCTGAACTTCCTGAAAGTCTTCCATTCAGACTGCTACAAAATCCTGCCGCAGTTCGCACTGTTCACCCACGAAAGGCAGTACTACAACGACAGGTTCAAATTTTTGGAGGCCTTCGTCCAGATGGTAGTCAACCTCACCGAAAAACACGACAGCCCTGAGATCAACCACACCCAGAAAGTCAAGTGGTTCATCAAATCCAGCTACGATATCTTCGACGTGCCCAACCGTATCGAGATCACCAGAAAAGTGGTGATAAACAGCCAAAGGTGGGAGGAGGTGGACCGTCAAGAAATCGCCATGAACAACTACAAGCATGACGTTTACCCCATGACCTACAGCATGGACCATCTCATACAAAACGGACAGAGTATGGCGGATTTCGCAGTCTATAATCACGCGGTCTAGAGCGAGCCCTATACGCTCAGGAACAAACCTGACATCATACCCAAGGTCATCCATCTGATCTGGATAGAGGGCGAGATGCCGGAAGGCAAGCGCAAGGTTATAGAATTGAACCAGGAGTTATATCCTGACTTTAGGTTCAAAATATGGTCCAAGGCAAATATCACACGTGAAGCTTTCCCCCTGAGTTATGAGCTACTTATGAATATCTACAGCTGCAACAAGTTCACCCGTTACTCCAAGATGGCGACTATGGCCGACGTGATGCGTCATGAGCTAGTCTACAACGAAGGTGGCATCTACATGGATACCAGTATGCTGCTTTTCAACCGCGCCATGTACAAGTGGCTCAGCTATAAAGCTTTTCTATCTACCTAGCACATCTTCAGGCACCGCTGGACCCAAAACATGTGCATCTTTGCAGCCATGCCCAAATTTCCTGGCCTCCTGAGAATCATCGAACACCAAAACACCAATCGGTATAACATCTTCCTTAAAGATGCTATGGAAATCGCAGGCCCTGCCGATTTCAGACACTTCATCCAAGGCTACGAAGAGTATGACAAGGATATCCTGATTTTAGACTTGGACGGCTTCTACCCCATCACCTACGCCAAGGACAACTACTACTAGCCTTACTGTATGACCCAGCCTGCCAACCTCAAGCACAAGCACTAGGATGAAATCGTGTACAGACAAAACGACATGGTTTTGATAAAGAATTGTGGGAAATACTATCCTTACTCGTTCGGCAAAGAGCTGAATTCGCTGGGATCCAGCTGGCAGAACCCCAGATGGTGATTGTATTAACTTATTATTACTCATCTGCCAAAAGGAGTATTAATGGAAGTCAGGCTGCTACTACCCATCACTATATTTAGCTACTACCCAGCCGCTATATTCAGCTACTCTACAATCCAACTTTTCTGTATGTCTTAGATCTGCACTTTTCGCAGTGGATTTCGGTTAGCTGCTTTCCGCTACATTCATGTACGCTTTATAACACTAAACACTTTTAATTCATTTATAACGTTTAGTACTCAAATTCAAATTAAATGGGCTCTTTCCAAGCCACCTAAAGCCTCATACAATCCTACAATACCTAAAACACCCAAAATGGACTCAAAATCTTGTCGGACAGATCGGACCCTTCATTAAAATACCTGCTCAAAACCTATAACACTACCTCCATAGATTAGCACAATCAACGGCTCCAGCATTTTCGCAAATACAAAGCTAAGATGAGTTAGAACATCGAAGTCACCAAATTGATACATATTCGGGAAGAGAAGGAGGAGAACTTTTGTACGCATACCTACAAAACGCATCTCATTTTTTAGTACTCAGCCATCAGTCTAAAGACTGAGATTTAGGTCAGGAAGAGCAAAATGGTGCGGATTTGCGATGGAAGAGAGCTCAAAACTTAGTATTTTAGCTATGAAGATTTATGCAATATCCTTTACAGCTGCCTAAGTGCTCTTTGGTTAGTCCAAGAGTCCAAAGCTGAAGCACTGGACCCATAACGCAAACAATTCAACACAGTTTTCCTGACTTCCTAAAACATCCTAGTTTTTGAAGACGGCACAATCAAAATCATGGACCCCTATCTCATAGGCTACGAAAAGCGTTACATATTCGGTTCGAACATAGCCTATTCTCCCTAGAAGCTCTAAGACTTCTACATGATTGATGATGAGAAATGTTCGATTTTCGAGTTAGGAATGCTTCTGCTGGAGTTGAGTCTCCTTGAGCCCAATAAATCTGTGTACTCTGGTTCAGAGTTTAATTAGCAAATCCTCAACAAGAAGCTTTATAAGGCTAGGAAAGTATACTCTTCGGACCTGGAACAAACTCTGGGAGTGAATTTGTTCGACATCCTTGAAAAAATGACAACTAGAAACCGAGAGAACAGACCTAACCTCGAATAAACCATCAGATATGCTGAAGAGATGTACGAGAAGGAAGATGAAGGCCCAACTTCTAGAATAAACTCATCTAAGAAGAAGTATACCCATAGCAGCGGCAAAAAACATGAGCTGAAGCTAACTAACCATAGCTCAAGTGGCAAAAAGATGTCTCCTAATCTCGAAAAGTTCTACTGCTTCAAGGACTCAGTTATTCATTATCACAATCTTGAGACTGGGGGACTTTCTGACAGTTCGCCCAAAGTTAGCAATTTCACTATTGAGTAAGCTCCCATCTAAAAAGAGTAATCCTCAATGTTGGAGAGTCTCAAAGTTCAAAACCCTGCCAAAGTAAACTTTTTCAGTGAATCTCTGCTAAACGGTGACGTTTTTTCAACTTTAAGACTAAATGACAGCTACAATTATAACTGGCCCTCCAAAAAATCGAGTTAGTAACAAATTTTCACAGACCCCCTCCTCCTAAAGACCATAAACCGTTAGCTACAAGAAATCGAGCACCGAAAGCTAAAGAGATCTCAAACAAAGGACCTAAAGTCAAGCCAAACACTCTAAAGAAAAGATAGATACCACATGCAGCTGGGCTAACACAGCTGCATCTCCAACAAGGTTTACCTGGCTGATTGATGTAATAACTACTGATCAACTAACTATAGGCATTATATTAAGGGGATGGGAGCAGATTGAGCAGCAAGCATGAGAAATGCGGCTGCTGAGATTTAAAACATCATGGTCAGTACAGTGTTCCTCTGTGGTTCAGACTTATGTCTTAGAGGCTTTAGAGCTTAGTCTTTAGTGTGAACAGAGAAGGCAGAGGTTTCTCACTCTCCTCTGTTTTCCTGATGCTCTAAGGACTCTTGACTCTCTTTGGACTGACTCTGTTTTCACTGCTCTCATTCTATTTCATGTTGTCGCTCAAAGTGTTGGAACAATCGGTAGCTTATTTTTTGTCGCGCTTGGATTTCCTCTACTTTTTGCTTTATAGCATTCTGTCTTTGATTGTCAGCATGGAGTAAGCGACTTCTTATTCGCTGACCTCAGGTGTTTCAAGCACGATGTAGGTGGGACAGTGAACTTCGTCTGTTTTCTGTTCAGGCTGAATATCCAAAGCGGTACATTGCTTTCAAGTTTTTTGTTGCAGAGGGTGAGCATATTGTGAGCAGAGTCAGGGTCGTTGGGCCTTATGGTCTTTGAGGTTTTTTGGGGACGTGGGGATGGGGCAGGTTTCTTGCGGGGTTACTGCATAAGTTGGTTATTATGCTGATTGGTAGGTCTAGCTTGGACGTAGTCTCTCTTAGAGTTACAAATGCCCATTTACCGGTAATCGCTGATTAATATCGCAAACTGATTATATACAATCAAGACTAATAATTGCCCTAAAATCAATATATTTGCAGTGAGATACAGGTAATACCCAAAACCGCCACTAACAGCACACACAACCCACAGCCTACGACTACTACCAAATGCGAGATGCAAGAGGCAAACTTGAAGATCATATCAAGACTTTCGTATATACAACATATTGGGGTTGGGTATTCACTTTTTTCATTACTTGTCTTCAACCTAGCGGAGTTCGATAAGTTTGCTGCCATATTTTTATTCGTAGTAGTTCTTTATTTAGTAATAAGTCACTGTCTAGCTCTTGGTTCGTGTTTTGGCCTCGTCAGCCACCAATTTAGACAAACTCTAGTTTTGAAACAGCTTTTTTTCAAGCTCCGAAGAACTCACTGATGACCCCTCATTCAATATCTTCGTTTTCTGTTTAGCCAAATCACCCATTTTGGGGGCCAACTTTCCTTTGAGTAGCCTCTTCTTCTGTATCTTGTAAAAGGGGTTGTCTTGCATTTTGAGCTCTTCTCTCTGCAGTTTCTTAGCGTTTTGGAGCAACTTGAACAAACCTAGACTTGATCCCGGCAACTTCTGCACCTACTCCTCCTCTTTCACTGCCAACTCTGTTTGTCTCCTGCCCAGCTAGAACTTGCCAGCTGACATGGCCGTGTACCTGCGCTTTTTGATGGATATTTTAGTCTAGGGCCGAGAGGGCGGAGACTAATGGGAGGTGATAAAGCAGGAGAGATGAGATTTGATCTATTTGCGGTAGGCTGAGAGGATGGTGGTGTCGATTTTGGTCTTCTTCATTCGGTGGCAGTTCGCAGGGAAGAAATATGCACTTGTCTTAAAGTCCATGATATTATTACTACCTGTGATTAACAACACAATCATTAGGGGTTTCTTTGTGAGGATGAGCTCAAATCTTAGACTGATTGGAGCAAGTTTTTATAGTAGTTTCAGGAATAGACAGGACACTGTTGAGTTTGGCCATCTTTGAATGGATTTTTGCTGAAGATGTATCTCCATTTAGCCACTGCTTTAGAGAACTGGCTTGGGAAGCATCTTCCTAAGCCGCAACCTCTTTCTCTGACTCTGACTTATCGATAGCAGACTTTATTACTCATCTCAATACATCATAAAACCTTGAGGCATCAATTTTGGGAAGTGTATATTAGAAATAGAGTAATCAGCTGAATGCCAAAATCCCAATCAGCAAGTTCATGCATTTGGATTTGATACAGATCATATGTCCTTCTGCTGAAGCTTGTCATCCTGCGAAAGATAGCTGCCCTGAAAATGCTTCAACTTCTTATTAATGGGGAAGGTGCAAATCTCCCTGTGGTCGACATATAACTTCATCTTAAAGAACTCTTCATCAATAACTGTGTGCTGCTTGGTTTTTTCGATCTATTCCTGCTCCCCCTTGAACTCCTCGAAGTTGTAGTAATACTTGTTGATTTGGCTGAGTCTACGGTTTTAGCAAATGTTTTTCCGGAGGCTGGCCAAACTAGAGTAAGGACTGCTTCTTTTGTTTGCCTATTGCTATTACTACTCAGTGGTTAGTTTCAGGGTTCTGCTTTGCTTTCCTAGGATTGTCTTTTTTTGGGTGAAATATTTTCTGTACTTTTGGTATAGGGATTCATCAATGAGTTGGTTTTAATGCAGCCTTTCAAAATGCTACTAAAACTCTTTTTTGTTCTCGATTATGTTTTTGCTGCTTTTTAGTTGATTGCACAGCGATAAAAAGTTTCTTATTGCGTTACTTTTGTCATCATAATGCTAAACGATAGCTGCAGCCTTCTTGGATTTACGATGGAACAGAGGATTTTATGGCTTTTTAATGACATTTTTGTTGTTTGCCGAAGGAAAGATGAGATTGGCTTTTCTGCCCATGTTATTTCTGTTGATAGTTGGGGTAGCTTGAATGATTTATTCCTATTTTGTCTATTTTATTGGTCCAGGCTAGTTCAAACGAGTCCCACTCTATTAGATAACTAGGTTGTTTATGCTTACTAAAAGTTTCTAAGAACTATCTCTCTCTGTCTCCTCCAAAAGTTTTGAGGCAAAGTTCCAGAGTTCAGATTGCTCACATAAGCCGTTCGAGAAATCTTCAGTTAGCTTGAAGAGGATAGAGCGATATGGCCTAATACCTGAGATTTTCTTGGAACGTTTTTAGATAAATTTGATTTAGCGCTGGGTCTTGAGACTACGAGTGAAGACTTTGTTGCTACCGTAACTACCATTTGAAGTCACACTTCTCATGCTCTTAAGACTCTTTATGCTTTTGAAACTTTTTATTGATACAACACCAGCCCCAGAAGAAAGAACAGATGTTCCCTGTTTTGGTAGTTTGATCCCTTTCTTTTTCCCCACTATCGATTTGCCACTTTTACTTTCCGATTTGACTGATAAAGCCAATTCATCTTAGCCAATTTCATGTGCGAAGGCCAAAGCTTTCTTTTGCTTCCCTTTCGTAGCCTCTTTCTTTTTGATTATTTTAGGCTCATAAAAATGAACCTTAGGCTATTGATTGGTTTAGAAGCCCAGCTTCATCTCATGGTTTGTTTCGAACTGGACACTTAATTTGCTCTTTGACCTTTGGGAGATTTTGTTTGATCCCGTTTTGCCTCGATTTAGAGTTTAATCAATTTAGTCCATGAAGAGCTAAATCGACGCTTTATGAGATTTGGAATCTTTGGTCACTATTCTCACGTTTTTTTTGGGTTAGTCCCGAGCTGGTTAATAGTTTAAAGCACTCGTTTTGAGTATATTCTTGGTTTTCAAGCTACTCTATTTTTTGGATAGACCAAAAAGAGCAGAATCCTGTAGAATAATCCTCACGTTCTCTGAAATCTTATGAATCTCGCCATCCTTTCTGCTTTCCTCGACCCTCTCCAAATCCTGTAGTAAGTTCAAACTTCGCAATTATCTGATCTGTTGCTCACTCAACTTGATGTTCAGCTTAAGCTGCTCGATTTCGGTGAGTCGGTCAGTCAAATCATTCAGAATGGAGCATCTGCGATGGTTGATCTGCAATATTTGGTAAAGCAAAGCTATTTACTACCCATGTGACCGATTTTTTTGCTTCTGATTTGAAGTACTCTGCTCGAAAAACTCTTTAACAAGCTGATTCTCCTTCTCAAGGGATATCCTGCGAGACAGCAAACAGATAGCTGAACTGAGACCATTGACTGCTTCTCTGAACCTTCTGTGCTCTATTTGAGTCGATTCAGCCGCTTTCGATTTCCCTTTTTAAAAGTATTTTATCCTCAAACTCTCAACCTTCTATTTCTAATTTTTAGTAACCACAACTTTGCTACTGCCAGGAGCAAGTTCCAGAGCCAGAGTGGGCACTACCTTAGCATATTTCTACAGCTACTTAAGATACTTGGTTATTGCGGATAGTTATGGTTTTATTTTCTGGAATTGCTTCTTCTGCAAGAGTTCTTGGTTGAAGTGCTTTTTTATACGGTCCAACAGTGCATAGATACCTAGTTAGATGTTGTACTTCACCCAATCCATGGTATCTCTGCACAACTTAAGCTGCCTCATGTAGGTCGTATTGATGCAATCAGTCTTTTGCTTGAATTTCACTTTTTGCTGCCTCAGCTGGGGTATCACCATCTGCTGGTTGCGATCTAGCAGGAGTTCTTTTTTGACGGTGAGAGGAGTTGAATGCGGAGAGCATTCGCAACTCATGTATTTCTTGTGTCTTGGCTTCAACCCTGGAGGGGCGATGTTTTGGTTATCATCTTGCATGCTTTCGTAGAAGGAACTACGCATATTGGTGCGTTTCTTGATAGCGAAAGGTACGTTGTTATTGGGTTTACTTGTAAAAAATGGCTCTGGGTACTGTGCTTGCATGAGTTGACTGTTTATTCCTGCCTATAATTAATTTTCTATCGAAAACCAATAAACCATCAAATTTATTCATACCCTCACACCCTTTGTCTTGGCAGCTGTCTTGCCCTACAACCGAGAGTCTCACTCCAGAACTGTGCCTATCAGATTGATATCCCATTCAGGAAAGATGACGCATTGTCAGCTGAATACGTATGGTAAGTTGTTTGGTTTGAATCGTTCTCAGATTGTTGTTGCCATTTCAGCCCTGCCAACTTATATTATAAAGCATATGTTTAAAAGCTAGTTAGCCTCACTTTTGATATTCACCAATCTTACAATTCTCCTGCTAACCGCCAACTTTTATCTCACCCCTATCCCCATCTAGACGCATTGCTTGAGTTCCGCAGTTTACTCACCTCAGTCATCTGACGAGGAGTTGACCTAAGGCATTGTTGTAGACTGTGTAGCTTGCCACCACTCATACTCTAGCTACCTATTCGAGACCAGAGTAATGGACACACTGGGCATACTGATTCCTTTAAGATCCTAATAGCAAAAGAGTCTGAATACCAATCAAGCCTTTTAGTTCATTGGGAGCAATTAAAACAACCAATCAAAAGAGCAATTAGCCCATAAGGAAATCGTACTCATTCAGAGATAAGCCAAATAGATCCAATGCCAGGATCTGCAGAAACTGGATGACTTTCAGCTAAACCAAACCTAGAAAGGGAAGCTGGCTGCCTCGGCATGGAACAAAATCTAGTCGGTGACCTTCCAATAAAGTTCACTTTTGGGGCTACAGCTGCTCAACAGAAATACTGACTCAGCGCATTACAAAATAATAAGTAGCAAACTTCCAGTGGAACCTCAGCAGTATTCGCTGGCTTTGAGGTTAAGGTACAAAGTGGTTTCGGAGCTGAGTGAAGAAGATGAGCCCATATTTTTGCTGTACAGCCTATAGGAAAACATAGTAACCAGGATCTTGCTGCTGTCCCCTCTGCTGCTTTCTTTGCATAGAGTGCTGGCCCATCTTTCAACTCACCACCAACTACTCAAAACCATAGTTGCTCTAGTCATTCTTAGTGGATGTCTGTCCCAACTGTTTACAATACTCGTGGCCATACTTAGCTGCTACTTAATCTTTGCTTAGCTGCTAGCTAAGCGCATTCTGGGGGTAGCCATTAGCGTTCTATTTGCCACCGCGACAGTTGCACTCAAATATCAGCTCATTTCAATTTTACCGTTCTCTCTGCTCACCTTTGCCACAACCTTCGTGATTTTTCGAACCTCAGCCAAACCAGGCTCAACCCTTCAAAGCATAGTAACAATCATCAGCATTACCATCACAATCCTGCTGGGGCTAGCCCTAGACTGGAGTACATTGGTGCTAGTGACTCCAATCCAGTACCTGAGCTACACCCTGTGCGAAGGGTAGCACAAAAAAGAGGCCAAATCGTCGTCCTACAGCGGAGTGCACAGCCAAGAACTGTAGTAGTAATAGGACATGGTGGTGAGAATCGAGCGAGAACTGGCCCACAAGTGACTCCCTGATCTCCGCCAGCCTTTTGATCAATAGCCCACACTAGCCACTATAATCGAATCAAAGAATAATAAAGGATGTTGGTAATAATAGTTTTGGTTATCATGGAACGGGCCTTCCTGACGCAGGCGAAGACTAGAATCGGCGACAAGACCTACCTCGTCCCACAGTACAACATGACCGGCTTTGAGAAGTACCTGCTCCCCAGTCTGTAGTTCAAAGGCACCCAGCATGTCTACTTCCACCCCAATGACATCAACCAGCTCTACCAGCAGCAGAACCTCGACCCCAACAATCTCTAGTGCAACCTCAACTACGACCCTTCCCAGGAACTCGACAAGCCCCTCCGCAAAATGACCGAGGAGAAGAAGATAATGGACAAATTGGAGAGCAAACCTTCCGAGAGCAAGCAGGAGCAGGTGGAGTCTCCAGTAGTGGCAGCAAAGAAGCGGCCTGCGCTAAGATAGAAAGGGGCCACGCACTTCATCCAGATTCCTCTGGCCGAAGCCTGCAGAGACACCTACCAGAACGTGATAAAGGCAGTGATCGACGAGAACGACCTGGACGCACTCGTGCCCCTGGAGACCCTCCACGCCACCATCCTGACATTCAGGTTGCGAGCCGAGGAGGATCTGCCCAAATGGCAGAAAATACTGCAGTCCGTCAAATTGAAGAAAGTGAGGATTACTCTCAAAGGGGTGGGCATCTTTCCCAAAAAGCTCAACACCAACTACACCCAAGTCTTCTTCATCAAGGTAGATGGCCTAGACGACCTCATCCATGACGTGGTCCAGAAGGCCATCACTGAGGGCCTGGTCAAAGAGAACGAACTGAGCCACATCACGTTCGACAAGAAGAGAGACATGTA
>Ga0316217_10006715_pt1 | contig 11265 bp, 6 predicted proteins | sample 1anoAmetaG_FD_203633 | JGI IMG/M metagenome (GOLD analysis project Ga0316217, IMG submission 203633) | Freshwater microbial communities from Trout Bog Lake, Wisconsin, USA - 1anoA | ecosystem: Environmental > Aquatic > Freshwater > Lake > Hypolimnion/Profundal zone | place: USA: Wisconsin... | reverse complement strand
ATGGCGGCCTGTTTTCAGGCTCAACAATCGTGCCGCGTTTCACGCGCATGGCACGCAGTTATTTGATTCATGCCGGCAACCTGAACTGGCAACAGATCAACCCGGACATCTTCGGCAGCATGATTCAGGCCGTGGCCGATGACGAAGAGCGCGGCGCACTAGGGATGCACTACACCAGCGTGCCCAATATCCTCAAAGTGTTGAACCCGTTGTTTCTGGATGACTTGCGCAGCGCTTTGATTGAGGCAGGCTCAAATAAAATCAAGCTGCTGAATTTGCGTCGTCGCATGGCGCGTATTCGCGTGTTCGACCCTGCCTGCGGATCGGGGAATTTTCTGGTCATCGCTTACAAGCAGATGCGAGCGATTGAAGCACAAATCAACCTTGTGCGGGGTGAAAAACATCTGGGCAGCGAGATTCCGCTAACCAACTTCCGTGGTATCGAACTGCGTGATTTTCCGGCGGAGATTGCGCGTCTTGCGCTGATCATCGCCGAATTCCAGTGCGATGTGCTGTATCGCGGTCAGCAGGATGCGCTGGCCGAGTTTTTGCCATTAGATTCGCAGAACTGGATTGTCTGCGGCAATGCCTTGCGGCTGGATTGGCTGAGTATCTGCCCGCCGACAGGAAAGAAGGTGGAACTGCTGGGCGATGACCTGTTTAATACGCCACTGGATCAGTCCGAGATCGAATTTGCGAATGAAGGCGGTGAGACGTATATTTGCGGTAATCCGCCTTATCTGGGTTCTACCTGGCAAAGCGCCGAGCAAAAAGACGATCTCAAGGCCATTTTTGATTACCGTTGCAAAAACTGGAAGTCGTTGGACTATGTGGCCGGTTGGTTCATGAAGGCCGCCGATTACGGCACCAAAACCAATGCTGCTGCCGCGTTTGTGTCCACCAATTCCATTTGTCAGGGGCAGCAAGTGCCGATCCTCTGGCCGCTGGTGTTTGGCACTGGCAGCAAGATTGCGTTTGCACATACCTCGTTTAAATGGGCTAACCTCGCCAGCCACAACGCGGGTGTCACCGTGGTGATCGTGGGGCTTTCGTCGCAAACCCAAGCACTGCGGCAACTGTATTCCGTCACCGGCGAAGCGGTAGATGTCAAAGAAGTGGAACAGATCAATGCCTATCTGATAGCCGGTGCCAGTGTGATGGTAGAAAAAGCCGCTCGTCCCTTGAGTAAACAGGCAGAAATGAGCTTTGGCAATAAGCCCGTGGATGGCGGCCATTTGCTGTTGTGCAAAGATGAAGTGGATGCGCTTGGCCTGACATTAACACAACGAGTCCGTTTTATTCGCCGCATCTATGGTTCGGCAGAGTTTATTCGCGGCCTTGAACGGTATTGTTTGTGGATTGAAGACGCTCATCTCGACGAAGCGATGAGTATTGCACCGATTCGCCAGCGTGTTGAAGAGGTGCGGAAACTGCGACTGGCAAGCCGTGACAGCGGGGCTCAAGCAATGGCACTGCGGGCATACCAGATGAGGGAAATGAATATAGGGCATAGTCATACCATCGTTATGCCTTGTGTTTCATCTGAGTCCCGTGAATATTTACCGGTGGGTTTAATTGATCAAAAATCAACTATCACAAATCTCGCCTTCGCCCTCTATGACGCCCCGCTATGGAATATGGCGTTGATCGCCTCCCGCATCCATCTGGTGTGGATTGCCACAGTCTGCGGCAAACTGAAAACGGATTTTCGCTATTCCAACACAATGGGCTGGAACACCTTCCCCGTGCCGCTGCTCACCGAGCAAAACAAGGCTGATTTGACCGCCTGCGCCGAAAATATCCTGCTGGCACGGGAAGCGCACTTTCCGGCCACCATCGCTGACCTGTACGACCCGGACAATATGCCGGAAAACCTGCGCCACGCCCACGAGCGCAATGACGAAGTGCTCGAACGCATCTATATCGGCCGCCGTTTTAAAAACGACACCGAGCGACTGGAAAAACTGTTTGAACTTTATACCAAGATGACGGCGGCAGCCAAGACCGCACCGAAAGCGAAAAAGGTAGGAGCAAAGTGAACGTTATGGGATTTCAGATGTGGGAGCCGTTTCGTCAAAATCTGATGGCGGAGCATCGTTTTTATGTCGAGCAGGCACGCAAGCGCCTTTTGTCTCAGTTTGAAAACATGGAAGCTGAAGCCGATAAAGCCGCCGAAGGGCATTTGGAAAAAATGTCAGCTTATTTCAATCCAGACATTCATGGCCACGATGACTTCTTTGATGCAGCAAATGACAAAGGTAATGAGTTTTACTCGTTGTTGAGTGATATGCGAGACAACACTCGCCTAAGTATGATTGCTGGCATGTTCCATCAGTGGGACAAAAATCTAAAAGATTGGATCGTTCGCGAGATTCAACATTGGCATCAAGGAAAAAATGTTGTTCAGGAATTATGGAAAGCTGATTTCCCGAAGATTATGGAATTTCTCGTGACATTTGGCTTCAATGTTAAAGCACTTCCTTGCTATGAGCAGCTGTATGCAATGCGCCTTGTGGTCAATGTATTCAAGCACGGTAACGGAAAATCGCTCGATGAATTGAAAGCATCGTTTCCAGAATTCATCGCCGACCCATTTGGGGGCGAGGGGGATCAGCAGCTCTTTCTTCATTATTTGGAACATACCGACATGAAGGTGTCGGATGCGCAACTGGAGCAGTTTTCTGAAGCAATCTTAGATTTCTGGAAAGCTGTGCCGGAGAGAATCTATCTCTGCGAGGAGATTGATGCCCCAAAGTGGTTTGAGAAAGCGTACTTAAAAGATAGGGTTGAGACATGATCCCGTCAATTGTCCTTATCACCCTAAGCACCGAAGGAATTGCGTATGAGCGATAGTCCTATCAGCCTAACTTCGCCCCCTGTCGGGTATGCTGACTGGCTGGCCGATCTCAAAGGCCGCATCCACACCGCGCAGCAGCGCGCCACGCTGGCGGTCAACCGTGAGTTGGTGCAGTTGTACTGGCAAATCGGGCGCGACATTCTGGCGCGGCAAGCTGAGCAAGGCTGGGGCGCAAAGGTGATCGAACGGTTAGCGCACGATTTGCGCACTGCCTTCCCTGAGATGAAGGGGTTTTCGCCGCGCAATCTCAAATACATGCGCGCTTTTGCCGAGGCGTGGCCGGATGGCGAATTTGTGCAAGGGGTGCTTGCACAATTGCCGTGGTATCACCAGTTGGCACTGCTGGATAAACTGTGTACCCCTGAAACCCGTCAATGGTATGCAGCTAAAGCCATTGAGCACAACTGGTCGCGCAATATTCTGGTGATGCAGATTGAAACTGGTTTGCTGGAACGCAGTGGCACGGCAGTCACCAATTTCTCGACCACGTTGCCAAAACCGCAATCCGATCTGGCTCGTGAATCCCTGAAAGATCCTTACCGTTTTGACTTCCTTGCTCTGACCGACGAAGCGCAGGAACGCGAAATCGAAAACGCCCTTGTAAGGCATGTCACTGAATTTCTGCTGGAACTGGGTGCGGGCTTTGCGTTCGTCGGACGACAGGTATTGCTGGATGTAGGCGGTGACGAGTTTTTCATCGACCTGTTGTTCTATCATCTCAAGCTGCGCTGTTATGTGGTGATCGAACTCAAGGGCGGCAAGTTCAAACCTGAGCATTTGGGACAGTTGAGCTTTTACCTTACCGCAGTGGATGAGCAAGTAAAGCACCCGCAAGACAACCCGACGATTGGCCTGCTGCTATGCAAAAGCAAAAACAAAGTGGTGGCGGAATATGCCTTGCGCACCAATGCTCAACCGTTGGGTGTCGCTGAATACAAACTGCTCGAATCTTTGCCACTCGAACTACAGACCAGCCTGCCCAGCATCGAACAGATTGAGCGCGAACTGGCGGGCGACGATACGGGAAACGATACACAATGACTCATCTAAACAACCCGACCAATAGTTATACCGTGCCATCGGTGTCCATTGCCACGGCGCGCACCGGCGCATCCAGCAAGCCTAACGCACTGGGGATGCGTGCCATGCAGGAGCGCGCCTATGCCAAGCGCGGAGAGCAATATCTGCTGATCAAATCGCCGCCGGCATCGGGTAAATCCCGCGCACTAATGTTCATTGCGCTGGATAAGCTCAACAATCAGGGCTTGCAACAAGCCATTATCGTGGTGCCCGAGCGTTCCATTGGCAGCAGTTTTGCCGATGAACCGCTAAGTCAGTACGGATTTTACTGGGATTGGCAGGTCGCCCCGCAGTGGAACCTGTGCAACGCCCCCGGCGCAGATGAGATGCGCGTGGCCAGGTCCAAGGTGGACGCGGTGCGCAAGTTTTTGGAAAGTGCCGACAAGTTGCTGGTTTGCACGCATGCCACCTTCCGTTTTGCGGTGGAAGCGTTAGGGGTTCAGGCGTTCGATAACCGCCTGATTGCTATTGACGAATTCCATCACGTCTCCAGCAACCCGGACAACAAGCTGGGCAGTCAGTTGGGCGCGTTCATCACGCGTGACAAGGTGCATATAGTAGCCATGACCGGCTCCTACTTCCGGGGCGATAGCTGTGCCGTGTTGGGGCCGGCGGATGAGGCCCGCTTCGAGACGATCACTTACACCTACTATGAGCAGCTCAACGGCTACCAGTGGCTCAAATCGCTGGACATCGGCTATTTCTTCTACACGGGTGCTTACGTTGAGGCCATCGCGAAGGTGCTAGACCCGGCATTAAAAACCATCGTCCATATTCCCAATGTGAATGCCCGCGAAAGCCTCAAAGACAAGGAGCGCGAGGTGAATGAAATCATGCAGGGGTTGGGCGAATGGACGGGCGTTGACCCAATCACCGGTTTCCATCTGGTGCTGGGCAGCGATGGCCGTACCCTGAAAGTAGCGGATTTGGTGGATGACAGCGATGCGGCCCGCCGTTCCCGTGTGCTCACTGCGTTGAAAGATCCTGCGCAGAAAAACAACCGTGACCACGTGGATGTCATCATTGCGCTGGGTATGGCGAAAGAAGGATTCGACTGGATCTGGTGCGAACATGCACTGACCATTGGTTACCGCAGCAGCTTGACCGAAATCGTACAGATCATTGGCCGCGCCACACGGGACGCCCGTGGCAAGGAACGCTCGCGCTTTACCAACCTGATCGCCGAGCCGGCAGCGGAACAAGCCGCTGTGGCCGAAGCGGTGAACGACATGCTCAAGGCTATTTCCGCCAGTCTGTTGATGGAGCAGGTGCTAGCCCCGCGCTATGAATTCACCCCCAAGCACAACGGCCCAAAAGATGGCTTCAATTACGGCGAGGAAGGCTACAAGATTGGTGCCCACAACATCGGGGTCAATACGGACACCGGCCAGATCCACGTCGAGATTAACGGACTGACAACACCGCAAAGCCCGGAAGCGACGCGCATCTGCAAGGAGGACTTGAACGAAGTCGTCACCAGCTTTTTACAGGACAAAACCGTGCTGGAGCGCGGCCTATTCGACAAAGAAAACACCCTGCCGGAAGAATTGACCCAGTTGCACATGGGCAAGATCGTGCGCGAGCGTTACCCGGATTTGAGCGATACTGACCAGGAGGCCATCAGGCAGCATGCCATCGCTGCGATAAGCATCACCCAACAGGCCAAGTTGGCCTTGGCTCAGGCCGATGCGAATGGTGGTACGGGCGACGACACGATACAAGGCAGCACGGCCTTGCTGGATGGCGTGCGCAAGTTTATCAATGTGCGCGACTTGGACATTGACCTGATCGACCGCATTAACCCCTTCGATGCGGCCTATGCGGTGTTGGCTAAAGCGATGGATGAGAAATCACTGCGCCAGGTGCAGGCCAGCATTGCCGCCAAGAAGGTGAGTATCCCCGAAGATGATGCCCGTGAGCTGGCAAAACGCGCATTGCAGTTCAAGAACGAGCGTGGTCGCCTGCCGGACATCAATTCAGCCGATGCTTGGGAAAAGCGTATGGCCGAAGGCGTGGCGGCTTTTTCGCGCTACCGTGCGCAAGCAAAAGCGGCCCAGATGAAAGGAGAAGAAGGTAATGGCTGAGATGAACGATGATGACCTGCTGGATGCGCTAGGAGTTGAAGTCACTCCAATTAAGGTATCTAGCCGAACCCCGCGCGAGGAACGCATCATCGCAGGCTTTGAGGACATCCTGCGCTTCTATCAGGCGCATGGGCGCGCGCCTTTGCATGGTGAGGGGCGCGACATCTTTGAACGTTTGTATGCCGTGCGCCTGGATCAGCTTCGCAAGCTACCGGAAGCGCAACTCTTGCTGGCCGAACTGGATGCCCACGGCCTGCTATCTGGTACGGCGGCGGTTCATGCAGATGTAGATGACTTGGACGAAGATGCTTTGTTAGCCGAGTTGGGTATTGGCGCTAAACCAGCAGACCAGGACGATATCACTGTGCTACGCAATGTGCGCTCCAGTATTGAAAAGCGTGCGGCGGAGGAAATTGCCGACCACACACCGTGCGCGGATTTTGAAAAGTTCCAACCGCTGTTTGAGCAGGTGGAGCGGGAGTTGAAGGCGGGCATTCGCATAACGCTGCGTTTCGGACGCGATACCAGTATTGCCAGCGGGAACTACTTCATCGTCGGCGGACAGCTTGCCTATGTTGCTGAAATAGGTGAAACCATCAAGGCTGCGTACGGGAGAAACGATGCACGTCTGCGCGTTATCTACGCCAACGGAACGGAAAGCAACTTGCTGCGCCGCTCTCTGGAGAGGGCGCTTTACAAGGACGAGACCGGCCGCCGTCTGACCGACCCGGACATGGGGCCGCTGTTTGGCGATACGCCCGAACCTGATGACATTGAAACCGGAACCATCTATGTGCTGCGCAGCCTCTCCAGCCATCCATTTATCAAAGCGCACCGCGAGTTGATCCACAAGATCGGCGTGACTGGCGGCAAGGTGGAAACCCGCATCGCAAATGCGGAAAAGGATGCCACCTATCTGTTGGCTGACGTAGAGGTAGTCGCCAGCTACAAACTTCACAACCTGAACCGGACCCGACTGGAAAACATCTTCCACCGCCTGTTTGGCGCAGCGCAGCTCGACTTGACCATCGAAGATCGCTTCGGAAATCCGGTCAAACCGAGGGAGTGGTTCTTAGTGCCGCTCAACGTGATTGACGAGGCGGTTGGGCGCATTCGTGATGGTTCGATTACCGAAGTAGTCTATGACCCGAAGACGGCTCAGTTAGTCGGTTGAGCCTCACAGATAATGATGTGATATTAACGTTACCGTTGAATGGTCACCTGCCTTATAAAATCAAGCAGTTACTACGCTAACCGGCATATCACTATTTCTGTGTGCTGAGCGCGGTCAAGATACCCTGCATGATCGCGGTCGGTGTGGGAGGACAACCCGCCACGGCCACATCCACCGGAATCAGGTTAGAGACTTTGCCGCAACTGGCATAACTCTCGCCCGCCTGACTATCATCGGCGGCAAATATCCCGCCGGTGCAGGCACAGTCACCGATCGCCACCACCAGCTTCGGGTCTGGCGTGGCCTCATAAGTGCGTTTTAACGCCTCGGCCATGTGGCGCGACACCGGCCCTGTCACCAGCAGCATATCGGCGTGGCGCGGGCTGGCGACGAATTTAATGCCCAGTCCTTCGAGGTTGTAATACGGATTATTGACCGCGTGTATTTCCAGCTCGCAACCGTTGCAGGAACCTGCATCGACAAAACGGATTGCCAGCGCACCGCCGAAAATATCAAGGATTTGCTGCTGCAAACGCGCGGGGGACACTCGCAGGGCCTCATCCGGAGGCGGTGGCACTTCGCTCTTGATACCCGTTTTGATAATCTGTTTGATGATCTGATACATTATTCTAAAAACCTGTGTTGTCCACGCGGAGACGCAGAGAACACGGAGGAAAACCAAATACAACATCGTTCATTTCAACCTCCTGACAAGCATTCATCAAAGCTACGCTAAAAAACCTCTATTCTCTACGCACAGGCGCGGAGAACGCGAAGAAAAAAAATATAAAATCAATCATTTTAACCACCTGATATGCATTAATCAGCATTACGCTTGACTTCTGAATCCGCCTTTTGAATTTCTCCGCGTCCTTCCGCGCCTGTGCATAAAACTATTTTTCTGAATTTACAGGTCGTGTCCTGCATAACTCAGGTTGAACGATTTATTGATCAACGGAAAATCCGGCACGATATTGCCGATAATGGCATGTTCCAGCACAGGCCAGTTCTGCCAGGCGGGATCATGCGGGTGCACGCGCTCAAACTTGCCCGTAGCATCGGTATGCAGCGCTACCATCACCTCGCCACGCCAGCCTTCCACCATGCCGATACCAAAGCCATTGGCAGGAAGTTGCGTCAGAGGATATGCCAGTTCATCACCGCCTAACAGATTGGTCATAATATCGCGCTGTAAACGCAGCGATTCGAATATCTCGTCAAAGCGCACCGCGACACGCGCAGCCACATCGCCATTTTGCTGCATCGCCATTTTCACATCCAGCATCCCGTAAGGCGCACAGGCAAACTGCACCCGCGTATCCCAGCCTTGCGAGCTGGCGCGTCCGGCAAGACCGCATAATCCCAGCTGGGCTGCGAGTTTCGGCATGACAACACCGGTGCCGACAAATCTGTCCTGCACACCGGCATGCTCCTCATACAGACTGAACAACCCATGCACTTCACGCTCCAGCATCACACATTCCGCCAGCAGGCACTGCTTGCCCGCTTCATTGATACCTGCGCTTACACCACCGGGGATAATCACATCCATCAGATAGCGATGGTCGAACAGTGCTGCATTATTGCGCAGCAACTGCTCTTTGAGTATCCAGAACTGTGCGAAACCGAACGAGAAGGCGACATCGTTGCCCAGATAACCCAGATCCCCCAGATGATTGGCAATGCGTTCGCGCTCCAGAAACAGCGCGCGCATCCACAAGGCGGTATCAGGGGGCGTGAGTTTCGCGATACTCTCCGCCGCCATCGCATAAGCCCAGGCGTAAGCGACCGTACTATCTCCGCTCACCCGTCCTGCCAGCTTCGCGCCCTGCTGCAAGCTCATACTTTCAAAACGTTTTTCAATTCCCTTGTGCGTGTAGCCCAGCCGTTCTTCCAGACGCAATACTTTTTCGCCCACCACGGAAAAACGAAAATGACCGGGTTCGATAATCCCTGCATGCACCGGGCCTACCGCAATCTCATGCACACCCTGCCCTTCAACCTGCACAAAGGGATAGTCGTCATGGGTTTGGCTTCCGCTCTCCGCAGAAGAATGGTCGATTGTCTTTTCTCCCGCTTGCGGGAGAGTGTTAGAGAGCGGGATGTCAGAAAGGGGAAGACGGGGATTACAAGCAAAATCTTTGCGCAGCGGAAAACAATCGACCGGCCACGCGGCATGACGCAGCCAGTTGCGCTGATCCTGCGCCGGATCGGCACGCAGCCCCAACAGATCATAAACGGCGCGCTGCATACGATCGGCTGCCGGAAAAATACGACTGATATCCGGATAACGCGGCAAGTCAGCGTTCAGCGGCAGATTCAGACACAGCAAGCCGGATTCATTGAGCAGCAACACATGCAGCATGAAGCCCGCCTGTTCAGACGCCGGCAGCTCATCCGACTTAGGCTTTGCTGTATTGGCTGCGCGTAAATCGCGCCCCCATAATGCCACCAGTCGCCCGCCACCGGCCCTCACCTTATGGCAGATCAATTGCAAATCGCCGGCGCTGATTTCACCCTGCCAGGCAGGTATCGCCGTTTCAATAAGGCTCAGATGAAGATCTGGATGGAGTGTTTTCATAGTTTAATTCTAAAACGACAAAACCTAAATCGGCAAAGCCGAAACCAAAAAAGCCTCACGCGGAGAACGCGGAGAGAAAACCAGGAGAAAAAAATTATAATATATATGATAATTTTCAACACATTATGCATTTTACTCTGATTCTGATTCTGTATTTCTCCGCGTTCTCCGCGCCTCCGCGTGATATCTTTCGAATTGGCAAACTTATGACAATAACGCTGCGGCCTGGCGGTACCAGTTCGCCAGATAGGGCGGCATATAGAGTCCCAGGATCAACACCAGCAGCAGATGGAGAAAAACCGGAATCAGTGCTGGCGTATGCGGCAACGCTTTTGCGCTGGTTTGCCCGTACACCATCGGTTGCACTCGTCCGAAAATGGCAGCAAAAGCAATCCCTAACGCAGTTAACAGAAAAGGCGTGGTCCAGGGATAATCGTGCATTGCGCTGGTGATAATGAGGAATTCGCTGGCAAACACACCGAATGGCGGCATACCCAGTATTGCCAGACTGCCCAGCATCAAGCCCCAGCCCACCGTCGGGCTGACATGGATCAGGCCGCGTATGCGATCCATCTGTTGCGTACCGGTTTTCTGCACCGCATGGCCTACCGCAAAGAAAATCGCCGATTTGGTCAGCGAATGCATGGTCATGTGCAGCAAGGCGGCAAACGTGGCCACCTGCCCGCCCATACCGAAGGAAAAGGTAATCAGCCCCATGTGCTCAATGGAGGAATAGGCGAACATGCGCTTGATATCCTTTTGTCGCGAGAGGAATAACGCTGCCACCACCAGCGAGAGCAGACCGAAACCCATCATCAAGTTTCCTGAAAAATGATTGCCTAACGAACCGTCTACCAGCACTTTGCTGCGCATCACCGCGCACAGCGCGACATTCAATAACAAACCCGACAGCACTGCGGATACCGGTGTCGGCCCCTCCGCATGCGCATCGGGGAGCCAACTGTGCAGCGGCACCAGACCGATTTTGGTGCCGTAACCTACCAGCAGGAAGACGAATGCCAGTTTCAGCACGGTAGGTTCCAGTTGTCCCTTGACCTGATTCAGATGTGTCCACAACAGCGCAGTGCCGCCACTCCCCAGCACCCGCTGTGCGGCAAAATACAACAGGATAGTGCCGAATAATGCCAGCGCGATGCCAACGCCGCACAGAATGAAATACTTCCAGGCAGCTTCCAGACTCGCCGGGGTGCGGTACAGGCTCACCAGCAATACCGTGGTCAGCGTAGCCGCTTCCATTGCCACCCAGATGATGCCCATGTTGTTGGTGGTGAGCGCGACCAGCATGGTAAAGGTAAACAGCTGATACATACTGTAATATAAATGCAGCATGGCAGTCGACAGTTTGCCGTGGTGCTGCTCGATGCGCATATAGGGGCGCGAGAACAGCGAGGTGGTAAAGGCCACAAAGGCGGTCAGCGCGACCAGGAACACGTTGAATTGATCAATGAAAAACTGCTCTTGAAATGCC
>Ga0316217_10006714_pt1 | contig 11267 bp, 6 predicted proteins | sample 1anoAmetaG_FD_203633 | JGI IMG/M metagenome (GOLD analysis project Ga0316217, IMG submission 203633) | Freshwater microbial communities from Trout Bog Lake, Wisconsin, USA - 1anoA | ecosystem: Environmental > Aquatic > Freshwater > Lake > Hypolimnion/Profundal zone | place: USA: Wisconsin... | reverse complement strand
GCGCTGGTTCCGATTGAACTCGTTTCCCACGATTGCACCCGCTACCCAAGAGGCCCTTCGAGGCTCGATCTCCGTTTTCTCTCCGGCATTGGTGCTCTCTTGCAAAAGCCCGGTGCCAGCTTAACTGTGCGCAGCCGCTGAAACAGCGGCTATCTCAGCCGATTTCGCCGTCTGCCGGACGGTGTGCCACTTCAGGATCATCAATACTACGGCGCCAACCAATCCGGCCAATCCGTTGACGACACAAATGCGCGCAACACTCCAGTTCCAGCCCATGGCGGCGCCTACGACTATGGGTGCCAGCATGGAGCCGGTCTTCCCAATCGCGTAAGCCCAACCCAAGGCCGAGCCGCGAATTGAGACCGGGTACGAAATCGTGCCGATCGCCAAACAACCGGAATTGGTGCCAAATACGAAGAGACCACAGACGAAAGCCGTAACCGCAACCACCAAAAACGGGCTCGATGCAAGTATTCCAAAGATCGCCAGGGATAGAAAAGCAAGAACGAAACCGATGGCGACCACTATGTAGCGGTTGAAGCGGTCAATCAGGCGGCCGATTGTAACCGTGGCCAGGAAGGAGCCAATGCCGATGAAGGCAAACGCATAGCTGGCCTGTTGCACGGTAGCGCCGCTCTTGCGAAGCAGCGCCGGGGCCCAAGCGAGCATGATGTACGCCAGGTAAAAGGTCAGAAAGAAAAGCACCCAAATCGCTATGGTAGTGAACGCACGGCCCTCCAGGAAGAGGTGCTTGACCGGTACGCCCGGAAGCTTCGCCTCAGTGCTGTAAAGTTCGGTGTCGCGAGCAGAGAACGATGGCGAAATCTTGGTGGCAATCTTTTCAATTTTCGCTATGTCTCCTCCGCGACGCACCAGGAATCCCAGCGATTCAGGAAGGTACAGCGCCAATATCACAGCGAGCACCAGGGAGGGAATTCCGCAGACCCAGTAGAGGATCTGCCAGCCGTAGTTTGGCAGGAGCCAAGCCGCCAAAAAGCCTACGGGAATAGACCCGACCGGCATGCCCGCATACATCAGAGTGGTGAAGCTGGCGCGTTTGTGAGTGGGAGCGAATTCGCATCCATAGGCAAGCGCATTGGGAATTGCACCGCCCAGGCCTACTCCGGTCAGGAACCGGTACAACGCCAATTCCCCGATGCTGCTCGTAGCCGTGGTGACCAACGCGAAGGCGCCATAGATCACAGTGGAAAGGATCAGCATATTCTTGCGGCCGAAGCGGTCAGCCAACATGCCCAGCACCAGAGCCCCAACCAGCGGACCTGCCAAGCTGGCACCAATGGCCAATCCAAGTGCGCCCGGCGCCGCGTGCAAAAACTGGCCGATCTTAGGGAGCGTAACCCCGATCAGCGCCACGTCGAAACCATCGAAAAAGACCACTAGAAAGCAAAGGGTGTAAAGACCGAACTGGAAGGATGTTGCTGGACTATTGTCTAACAACTCCTTAACGCTAACTCTCTTGGTCGCGGTTGCCATCTAGCCTCTCCTTTGAATTGATCTTGATGTTCTTGCGGGCGCACCTCGCCGTTGCCCTTAAAGAACCGAACCCAAGCGCCGACCACACAACTGATAAGGCTGGCTAACTCGCTCCCTATCAAGCACTTCCACGGTCCCTACTGCCCTAGTCGCCATTTCTCGTCTCCCTGGCAATTTCACCTTGCGATGCGTGGGCTGCTGGCGCCGCCCGGCCTGCGGCCTGGTTATTACACATTGGAACTGAACCCGTTTAGGGATATCATTCTGAGTCAATTGAGTCTGCGGAAGCGGAGGTTAGCACCATCTCCTGGCAGAGTAAAATTGTTTGTTTTTCTTACCAGCCCCGAATTTGACTATTAACCGCTGCGGGTTAACGCGGACGGAGCACAACTAACGGCGGTTTGCACCTCGCAAGTTATAGGAAACGAAGATCCCGGCAGGTGCCAGCACGGAGTGAAATCATGCATGATCTGAGTCACCGCCACCTGCGGTACTTTATTGCCGTGGCACAAGACTTGAGCTTCACTCGCGCTGCCGAGCGTCTGCACATTGTGCAGCCTTCCCTAAGCCAGCAGATTCAGCGTTTGGAAGAGATCGTTGGCACCGCTCTTTTTTACCGCAGCAAGCACCATGTGGAGTTAACCGAAGCGGGACGGGTATTTCTGGATCAAGCGCAGGAGATTCTGCAGGTTACAGACCGTGCCATCACCACGGCGCGCAAGGCCGCTCGAGCCGAAATCGGGCAATTGGTGATCGGATTTGTGCCGGGCACGGAACGCGATATCTTCCCGCACATCCTGCCTGAATTGAAAGAGCGCTGTCCGGAAATTGAACTTTCTTTGCGCGGTCTATCCAGCCCCGATCAGATCGCGTCGCTTCTGAGCGGCGAGATTCACATCGGTTTTCTGAGGGGTCCTATCAACGACGACCAACTGGCCCACGAAGTCGTGCTGCGGCAGAAGATTGTTGCCGCCCTTCCGGCAAGTCATCCGGCGGCCAAACTGCCGCGCATTCCGCTCTCGGTGTTGGCCTCTATGCCCGTGGTTCGCGTTTCTCTTAAGAACGCGCCCGCGCTGGAGAAGATTACCGCTGAGTTGGAGATACAGGCGGGCGTCCGCTTCCGGACCTCGATTAATTCGGAGAACATCCTGACTACGTTAACGGCGGTCGGATCGGGTCTGGGGTTTAGTTTTCTGCCCGAATATGGTCGTTACATTGCACCTTCAACCGTCACGATCGTCCCTCTGGATTTGGATAATCCTCCGGAAATCGAGCTCCTGATCGCCTATCGCAAAGACGGCAGACTCCCGGTGGTCGCATTTTTCCTGAACTTGCTGCGCGACTGCCTCCAGCCCCCGAATCAAGCTTCGGCTTGAACTCATAGCAACCGCTTCAGTTCACAGTCACCGTGATCGGAACGCTATGGGATACGCCTTGGCTGTTCGCCACCACGGTCACCGTGCCGGTTGTGGTGTTTTTACTGCTAGCACTACTGCTGCCACCTCCGCAACTGAGTCCCACCCCCGCTGCGGCGAAGACCAGGCACAGCCCCAGCACAACGGACAGATAGGGCCGAGCAAGCTTCCGGCGGCACCCCAGGCCGCAGATCACCACGCCCACGATGCCAAACCCCACATTCGCCCCCAGCACGAGCCAACCAGAGCCGGGGTGTCTTAAAGCGGCGCTGGTTGCTGGAACCGTCACCGTCAGCGTGCTGGTGCCGCTCCCGGTAAGGGAGGTGGGAGAAAGCCCGCAAGTCGTACCCGTCGGCATTCCAGAAATCTGGCAAGTAAGGGCAATCGTATAGCCGCCCGGAGAAGAAATCGTCAGGACATTGGTAAGAGAACTTCCACGCGTGGTCGTCAAAATGCTCGAGGCCGGGGAGATAGTCACCGAGGTTCCCCACCAATTTGACACCAGCGCCGAAGCGTCCACCGATCCCAGCCCGGTCGCCAGGTCATAGCCGGTTCCCGCACTGTAGCCAATGCTCAGGCTGCCCGGGCAACCGGTAGAATTACTCCGGCAAGTCACACTGTTGTTCCCCGACGTCACGTCATGGAACGGACTGAGAGACGACGAAGCCAGTCCATAAAGCCCCGAATTGATGTTCCCTTGCGCCGCACCCATTTTCTGATTGAGTAGCGCAACGATACCGGCAAATGAGGGTGCCCCGGTCGAAGTGCCGCCAATCACGTTCAAGTAGGTGGCTGAATCGCGGAAGCCGTTGGTGCAAGATCCCTGCGAACAGATTAGATAACCGTCGTGGCTGACGGACGCCGAAAAGGCAACATCAGGGACGTCGCGCATCCCATCGCTCGGCACCCCCGTCCCGCTCTGCCAGGCCGGTTTGGGGTAAAGGATGCTCTTCCCTCCCCCGGTGGCTGACAGACCACTGCTGGTGGAATCGTTCCAGGCTATTTCCGGAATGTACTGGAGCGCCGACCCGTTGTTCGCGTTATTGCTGGCGCTCCAATAAATTCCCGTGCCTTCATTAAACTCGGTTCCACCAACCCCGGTGACATAGGGCAGGCTAGCCGGCATATCCACGGCTAGCCCGTGGATGGCCACGGCCGCGCCGTTATCACAATCGGCTGCGCCGCTGTCTCCGGAGGGCGCTATAATCGTTTGCCCTTGCGCGTTTGCCTGCTGGCCAAGGCTGGCCAACTGCTTGGCCCAGCCATCCGAAGTTGCGGTCGCTTCGCATTCTCCGTAACTGATGCTGATCACCGGAGCCTGATTGTGATCGACCGCGTATTGCAACGCATCGGAAACGCCGCCGGCTTTGTTCGGATCGGCGAACAGGTAGTAGATGGTTGCTTTGGGCGCCACCGCCCCGCTCCATTCCACGTCCAGATTGGCTTCATCCTCGTCGCTCGTCAGTACGCCAGGATTCGACGTGCCCACCAGAACCTTCTGGGGATCATTGGCCGCCAACCCCGCCGCCGCACGGAACGCTTCCACGTCAGTCAGGTTGATATCCGTCTGTCCGGCGATGGCTATGCTCTGACCGGTGCCATTAATGCCGCTGTTGTACAGCCCCTTCAGGTTGTAAATCGTGGCAAAGTCGTCGGGCGCCAGAAAGTGGAGGTTGGTAATGCTGGAGGTAAATTGGGGCGCTAAGGTGCGCCGGGCTACGCTTCTCGGCTTCATCCGGAAGTTATAGAGCCCGCGCACGCCACCCACGACGCCACCAAGTTCGGCCGGAACCGTCACGGCTTTCGCGTTGGCAAAATGGCTCGTGCCATTCACGAGATAGCTATGGATTTCGGTGCCAAAGGCCGTGGCTACGCCGGAGGCCGGACCGCTGAAGATGATTCGGGTCGCACCCGCCGGCACCTCCTCCACGGTCAGGCCATGGCTTTGCAGCCAAGCCGTAATCTTGGCGAGGTCGCTCGGGCTCGCACCGAAGCGCTGTCCGAACTGCTCCGGCTTCAGCCAATGGTGATAGTTCGGCGAAAGCGGGTTATTTACCTCATCCAGCAGCTGCGTCAGGTCGCTCTGCTGGGCGTCGGAGAGCGTCAGCTGCAGCGTGGCACGCCCGATCCTGAAATCGGATCCGACAACACCCTGGTCAAATTCCGCCCGCGCCAGAGGGTGCACGCTTTGCCCGAGAGACACCCGGGACTGGCCGCTGATCGTGCTCGCAATCCGGTCCTTGGGGCCACCTTGCGCCCACCCACCGCCGGCGGTTAAGCCGACCAGTGCGACTGCCACGATCCGGCACAATATCGCGGCGGAACTCAGCTGTTTGCTGTAAGAACGCAAAATTACCCCTTTCAGCCAGCGGCAGCGGCTACAAGGAACAGAACCCGGAGGGGCAGCCGAAGATGCAAAAAATCGCAAAAAACCATTTACCGGCGACCCGGCCGCACCCGCCCATCTCCCAATGCGGCGGCAGCGGGTTCCTGCTGCTCGCGTCTACCTTATAGAAAAGCACCATCTCGGGTTGAAAAATCTTGGAAAAATTCGGGTGTTAGGACGTTTACAACGGTAACCAAGGGAATTAGCAGGATATGGCCTTAGGTTAACCCCGGCAAGAAACGCCTTGCCTGATCAAAAATCGATGTGCACCCGGCCAGTCGGCACCTCCGCGACCGAATCACTTCAACGCGCAAACCCGCGATCAATCGTTTTCGCCGACGAATTCACAATAACAACCCTCCCTGAGTGTGCGTAACTTCGCGCTTCGGCACTCCGGAATCCAAAGCGGCCCATTGAGAATACCGCTGGCCAGAACGGCCTCCCGCAGCTTTGCATCCGTTGGCAATATTCTCCCGCAGGCCCAGCCTATGGCTCTTCCGTCCCGAATCGGCTGCAACGCCGACGCGGTACAATGACTGGCAAACCGTTATATGAGTGACCGGCAGCCATTAAGCTGGTCTTTTCCGGCGGGTGAAGGCGTAAGTGACTCGGACAAGTCACAAGGACCTAAGCAACGGCGCAGCACCGGGCTCAACCAGGCCAGCTTTTTTGCCCGGCGAGACGCCCGGCCAAGACATGGTACTTCCCGGCAATTCATCGACGCTCGGCTACCGGAAGCGGTCCTCCCGCCTTGACGTTGCGATCTTCGCGTTCCTGTTACTGTTTGCCGCCGCTCTGCCGCTGTCCAAGGCGCTGACAGAAGTCGCGTACAGCGTGGCGATGCTGCTTTGGGTGATAAAGATTATCATTCGCCGCGAGCGTCCCACGGCGCAGCCGCTGGTATTCGCGCTGCTTGCTTTTTTGCTGTTCAGCGCGCTGTCCTCGCTTCTCTCTTCAGCGCCGGCCTTGAGTTGGGACCGGATGAAATCGGTCGGACTGCTGATCATTGCCGTGCTGTTCGCGCAGAACGTCCGCAGCCTGCGCCAGGTTCGCACGCTTATCGCAGTGCTGCTCTTTTGCACTTTTCTCAGTACCGCCTTTAACACCTGGCTTTACACCTACGGCATCGGATCGAAGCTGGTAAATCCGGGACCGGTTCTGACGAAGCTGGGAGCGCTGCCCGGCGACGTAATCGTAAGCGTAAACGGACACCGCACGCGCACGCCCAAGGCTGCGCTGCGGGAGATCACTACCGCTGACCCGGCTCAACCTCTGCGTCTGCAACTCTTTCGCGGTGAAATCCCAGAGAAAATTCAATTACAGGCTGACCGAGGCCTCCTCGCGAGAGAGGAGCTTCTGCACTCGTCGCTCACCCGCGGACGGCCCATTCGCGCGAAAGGTAGTTTTTCCTCCCCCGTTACCTACGGTGAAATGCTTCAGCAGGAAGCCTCACTTGCCTGGGGACTGCTGCTTGCGGCAACCCTGGCGCGCAGGCGCTGGAAGTGGGCACTGCTGCTGCTTTTTGCCTTAACTTGCGCCACGCTGGGAGCGACCGCTACTCGCGCCTCCATGGTCGGTTGTGCCGTCGCTGGATTAGTTGTCCTGTGGCTCTGCATCGAGCGGCCCCTGCTTCGCTCGCTCAGCTTGGTAGTGGTAATTGCGCTGCTGTTGGGAGCTTCTCTGCTGGTGCGGCGCGAACGCGGGTTGGGCATGGTGGCGACCGAGGATGCCGGGACCAACTACCGCGTTCTGATGTGGGAGGACGGCGTCCGCCTGGCCCGGCAACATCCCTGGTTCGGCGTGGGCATGGACACAATCAAGGTGCAATGGCGGCAGCTCAATATTCGGGCGTACCAGCGCTATCCCCTGCACAGCCACTTTCATTCCACCCCGATTCAGCTTGCCGCCGAGCGCGGACTCCCGGCGCTGCTGATCTGGATCACACTCCTCTGCCTTTATATCCGCATGCTCTGGCGGCTGCGCCGCATGGTCCCAGCTGAGGACTGGTTCCAGCGCGGGACCGTGCTGGGCATCCTCGCCGCTACAATTGGCTTCCTCACCAGTTCGCTCGTGCATTACAACCTGGGAGACTCCGAGGTGCAGATGCTCTTCTGGTTTCTGATGGGGCTGGCGCTCGCGCTGTACCGGATAACTGAAGGTCGAGAATCGCAAGTCGAGCAGCCTCCGGCGTGAGTAGTGCGGCTATTACCGCCAGAACCGATGAGGTAGCAGGTGGGTAAAGGCCGCAAATTCTTCCCAAGGAGCAGTTGCGCCACGGCCAGCAGGATTACCTCTCCAAAGCCATATCGCGATGTAACTCCAGTTGCGCTCGCGGCAGCCAAAAATTCCGCTTCAAACTGAAGATATCCGGCGGGGATAAGCGTAGAAGGCGAAGAAAGGCTGGCCGTCTCGGATTGGCTGCCGCATCATCTGTCGCAGCGCTTGCATTAGCTTAAGGCGCGGATGGCGACAGCTGCTGCCGCACCGCCAAAGGCCACAACCAGCAGGAAAAAACAACAGGACAGGAATGCACGGACTCATTGTCCCTCCGGCGGAACTCATCTGGCCCGCAACAGCAGCACCGGTACGCCCACGGCGTGCTGCACCCGGTTGGCGGTTGTGCCCAGGAATATATCGGCCAAAAGGCGATGGCCGTGGGTACTCATGGCCACCAGATCGCAACCCTTCTCTTCCACCCAGCGCACGATTTCCTTGACCGGATCGCCATACGCCAGTTCCGCATCGGCCGCCACGTCAGCCTCGCTAAACTCCAGCCTCACCTTCTCCAGGTATTGCGTATCGGCCTTCACCTCGGGACTGACCGCGTCGGGTCCGTAAGTGCGCGCCGCCCAGCCGTCGGCTACATGCAACAGCACAACCCGGCTCTTCATACAGCGTGCCAGGTCTTTCACATGTTCGATGATCGCCCGATCCGTCGGCGTAGCGTCCAAGGTAACGAGAATCTTGTTGTACATGAGCGTAACCTCCGCGCAAATTGCACCCAGCAAAACTGATGTCTCGACGAACCTACCGCACAGGTCGAGTTCGTCAACTGCGCTTAACCACCAAAAAAGATCGCCCAAGCCTGTCGAAAAGAATCCGGCAAACCATATATGTCGAGAACGGTTATCAGCACGGCGCTTCCCCAACCGCCAATCATCAAGAACCATCCCAGTCGCCACTTGCCAACGTACTTGCGCGAACTGCTGAAGTGCAGCAGCGGGAACATGGCAAACGGCAGTTGCAGCGCCAGCACTACCTGGCTCAACGTAAGCAGGTCCGTCACGCTGCTTGCACCCTTGAAGCCAATCACCAGGATTGCCGGCAGCACCGCCAGTGCCCGCGTAATCAGCCGGCGCAGCCATGGCTTCATCCGCCAGTGCATGAAGCCTTCCATCACCACCTGGCCGGCCAGTGTGCCCGTGATCGTGCTGCTCTGGCCGCTGGCCAGCAGCGCGATCGCAAACAGCCCGCTGGCGGCAAAGGTTCCCAGCAGCGGCGCAAGCGTCAGGTACGCCACGCGAATCCAATCGGTGCTGGCACTGAGCTGAACGACCGCTCCGCCCGCCACCGCCACGCTTTCCTTCCCGTAGAAAACCATCGCCGCCAGTACAAGGATGGCCGCGTTAATGAAAAAAGCCACGATCAACGAAACCACGGAATCTATCGTGTTGAAGACGATTGCCCGCCGAATCGACTGATCGTCCTTCTGGAAGTTGCGCGACTGAACCAGAGCCGAGTGCAAGTAGAGGTTGTGCGGCATCACCGTGGCGCCGATGATTCCAATCGCCACATAAAGCATTCCGGCTCGGCGGAAGCTCGGCGAGATCAGCGCACTCCCCATTTCCAGCAGGCTTGGCTGGGTCTGAGGGATGACGAAGATCTCGAGGAAGTAACAGGCTGCGATCGTGGCAATCAATACGCCGATCACCGCTTCGATCCGTCGCATTCCAAAACCCTGAAGTCCCAGCAGCAGGAGCACATCAAACGCGGTAATCAAGACCGCCCAGAACAGCTGGATATGAAACAGCAGGTTGATGGCGACGGCGCTGCCCAGCACTTCCGCCAGGTCGCAGGCCCCAATTGCAAGCTCGCACAGAAACCAGTTGGGCCAGCGGGCCCATGCCGGATACCACTCGCGGCAAGCTTGCGCCAGATCCTTGCCGGTGGCCACCCCTAAGCGGGCGGCGATCACCTGCATGAAAATTGCCATAAGGCTGGCCAGTGCGACCACCCACAGCAACTCGTACTTGAATTGGGCGCCGGCCTGCAGGTCGGTTCCCCAGTTCCCAGGGTCCATGTAGCCGACACTGACCAAAAGCGCCGGGCCGACAAAGGCCCGCCACTGCTTCCAAAATCCCTTGCCGGATTGCGGCACTTCCACGCTGCTGTGTAATCCCTGCAGAGACACCTGACTGGGCGCCGCCAACGCGCTGTGGATCTCCTCAGCGGCCGCCACCGAAGTCCTGGCGTGGCCCTTCCGGGCAACTTGTCCCTCCTCGGAGTGTTTTGCTTTCATCGGCTCGCTTTTCGTTGGGTCGCTGAACTACCGTTCTCTGATTATCGTTAATCAGCGACAGAATGACAAAGAGCCCCAGGCAGCAGTGCAGGAGCCATGGAAATTGCACGCCCGGCCCGCCAAAAAAGAAAACCGGGCGGTCCCGCCGCCCGGTTCAGCCTCGATCGAGTACAGTTCAGGAAAGATAATCCGCCAGTTTCACCTTGCCCCAGTCAATCGGCCAGGCGCGCTCAAAGACGCGCCGTTCGTCAACGCGAAACGGTGCGGGTTTCGTGGCATCAATCCCCATCTTCCCCACGATGCTCGGGAAACGCGTCTCCTCGCTGTCCGGGAAAGTCCCCTTGATAACAATGCCCGTCGGGTCCATCGGAAACGCCCGAGCATTGTGGATGATCGTCACATCGCGACTGGGATTGACCCGCGTCGCCATTGCGTAATGCACGTCGCGATAGTCATAGATATTGATGTCCGGATCGACGGCAATCGCCATCTTCGTGTTCATCCAAGGTGAGCCCAGCACGGCAAGCAAGGCGTCTGTGATCTGCCCGTCATAGGTCGGTTCCACCTGGATAATCACCGATAAAGCGCCACCGCCCTGCGGGAAATGCACATCATGCACTTTCAAACCCATCGCCCGCAGCCGCTCGTAAAGCACCGCTTCGTGGAAGATGCGCGGCATCTCCTGATGGTCCGTGAAAGGTGTGCACTGATGATGGCGATAGATCGGGTCGCGGCGCATGGTGATCGCCGTGACCTCAAAGATCGGCTTCTGCATCGTGTACGGACAGAAAAGCATGGTCGGACCGGGGTTCGGCCCATCCTGCGCCATCCGCTTGGGATTCAGATAACCTTCAATCACGATTGACGCATCGGCCGGCACCACCAGGTCAACCGTCCTGCACTTCGTCACCTCGCCGACCTGCCCGGTGATGGACTCGAACAACTGCCCCTCCCACCAGCCGTCATGCGGATGGGAGTAACATCCCGCCAGTTCCCAGGCCGGGTGCGCGCCAATGACGATCGCCTGCGGCATACGGGTATCGCGGGCAACATGCTTGGCCATGATGCTGTTCGCCGTCGACGTCACGAACGAACTCACCATCTCGTTGCGGCTCATCCGGCCGTGGCGCGGGAACATCTGGTTGAACATCCCCGTGTCGGGATCGCGATGGATGGCGAAGCTGGTCTCGTAGGGCCAGGCATCCTGTGCCGTGTGCCGGGGAATAGGCAACATGCAAAGGTCCACGTCCTCGCCCGCGTAAACCCGCTCCTGGCATGGTCCACCATCCACCACCTTCAGCGGTTTGGGACCACTCTTCATCACCTGTGCCAGGGCTGGCACCACCTGCTTCGGGTCGCATCCGAGCACCCGGGCTTGCGCCTTCCGGTTGCAGAAGAGCAAGTCCACCAGCCGGTAGCCGGGATAGCCCTCAAGTTGATTGAACACGATGGT
>Ga0316217_10006713_pt1 | contig 11267 bp, 7 predicted proteins | sample 1anoAmetaG_FD_203633 | JGI IMG/M metagenome (GOLD analysis project Ga0316217, IMG submission 203633) | Freshwater microbial communities from Trout Bog Lake, Wisconsin, USA - 1anoA | ecosystem: Environmental > Aquatic > Freshwater > Lake > Hypolimnion/Profundal zone | place: USA: Wisconsin... | reverse complement strand
GTAATTTGCAATATGCCCTCGTCCACTACTGCCAGGGTTATTTTACTGTTTGGCTCTGCCTTAATTTTCACTTTTTGGTGGGTACGACTGCGAACTTCTTTTTCGGCGGTTATCTGCACATCCATATTTCGTGCTTTCTCGGCCACATTGATGGATTTGTAACCATGGGCAACGGTAAGTGGCATATCGCTTTCTTCGTTCGGTTTAATCAAAGTAGCAGTTACATATGCGTTTGGCAAATACTCGGGCCCCAGGTTCAAACTAACTGAAGCTGCCCTGTTTTCAACAGTAACATATTGGTATTGGATTACTTTATCATTTTCGACCGTAACAAGCAATTTGCCATTGAAAGGAGTTTTGAAAAGCACCTTGGCACTTTCGCCAACCTGGTAATTTTTCTTATCCAGCGAAATGTCGACGTTACCTTCATTATTCACCTCAAAATTACCTCCGCCGTAATTGCCCCACCATCCATAACTATAAAACTGGTTGCGCACATACGAGTTTACACCCGGCTTACCTACCCGTATTTCGTATTCGCCCGGCGTTTTGGGAATAAACTTAAATACCGTGTTTTCGCCATTCAATACCATTTCCTGGTCAATGATGGTTTTATCCTCACGCTGCGATTCGTACCTGAAATACGAATCATTTCGGCTAAGTACAGTGCGGTAATCGTGCTTGATAATCTGGACATGCGCCCGTTCTGAACTTAGAGGCCTTTCATCTTTATTTACAGCTATCAAAGCAAAGTTGATGGGTTGGTTCAAAGCATAGTAATAGTATCCATCGTCCCTTATTCCGTAAAACACATCCTGGGTGTAAATGTCAATAGTTGAGTGACGGTTTACCGGACGGCCCGTTTCATCAAACACAGTGGTGAAGAAATCGGTTTGAATGATTCCCCTGTTCTTATAATCAACCGGTACGGTATACGATTCTTTCGCATTGCCCTTATCATCTGTTTTTCCTTCGCGGGTCACTTTTTCGTATGTAGTAGTGCGGTCGGCCAGGTAAAAGTTATAGGTATAATACTTTTGAGGCGAAAAATATTTTTCCTTCAATTGAATTTCCACCTGGTAATTCCTGTCAGCCGCAGGAGGTCCGAAAAAGTTAACGGCATTAATAGAAAGACTAGTGGTTTCACCTGGCTTCAAAAACTTCTTGTCTAAATCCGAAGCTACCTTTATCCGGTCGGGCATAAATTCTTCCACCTGCACATTTTTAGAGGCGAGTAAAACGTCATTACTGGTAAAAACCTCCATGGTATAACCGCCCGTTATGGCTGAAGCAGAAAGCTCAATCTGCGCTTCAAGCGAACCTTCATCATTCAGCGTTTTCTGCATGGTTTTCAACTCTTTACCGTTAGGCAGCAAGAACTTTAACTTCAATGGAATTTCTCCGGGATTTTTCCAACTCCAATCGCGGGTAACAACGCTAAAGTTTATCTTTTCGCCCGGACGGTAAATATCTCGTTCCGAATAAACAAAGGCATCCAGCCCGGTAGCATTGGGGCGCTTGCCCCCTACTTCAAAACGCGAGGTCTCAACGCGCGTTGTATTGAATGGAAGGTAGTTGAAATCGGTACCGCTACGGGCCGTAATCATGGCGCTCTTGAACCCGGAATACTCCTTTTTAGTCAAAGAAATCTCAGCTACCCCACTGGCGTCTGTTACCCCGGTTCCAATAGTTTGGTTGTTGTTGCCTGTTAAGGTAACGCTGACTCCACTCAACGCCTCCGTGGTTTGAATAGAGTTGGCAAATACCAGGACTTTGTCCTTGCCTTCTTTGGCAATCAGTCCAATATCAGATAAAGAAATGAATCTGTTGTCACGTAAATAATAAGCTTCATCTGAGCGAATAACAATGTGGTAAATGCCTTTAAAGTCTTTCAGTTTATCCTCCAGATTGAATTTAAGCAACCGATTGTTACCGTAACGTGGAAGGGTTTTGGTTTCAATCTCTTTTTCATAAATAATATCTCCCAAAACAGCATCACTACTATATCCGTTATAATTATTGTATCCATTATAATCGCCCTCATATTCGCCCTCCTCGCCACCTTCATTGTAGCTGCCGCTTGGATAATATCCGTAACGCATGGCGGTAAGCAGGTTGTTTTCATAAATTTTAGAAATGGTAATCTTTATTTTCTTTACCGAAGTGATTGCCACTTCAATGTTTTTGGAGCCCTTTGAGGTTAGATAAATACCTTTTTTGTTAACGATACTTATACTGGGTTGTAGTTTGCCAAAGGCCAGGGTATTGCTGTAGTCTTCGCGCAGCGTTCCTCCAATCCGCCCTTTCAGTCCCTTTCGTAAATTCAGAGTGTAGTTTTTAGCTAAATCAAAATCCTCAGAGGTTATAATAAAGCCCTCGTTCGTCACTTCGGTTTTAAAATTAACCTTTGGGTCGATGGTAATGTATGAATTGAGTTCTTCGGCTATGGGCTGTTGGCTGGTAAATACCTTTACAGTACCCTGGGTGCCATCATGGTCGGCCTCAATATTGTTAACCGTTAAGGTAAACGGAGAGGTAATAACCAGGTTGGCTTCCATCTCCTTATCGGTTGGATTATTGCCTCTTTCGGGCGTCAGGCCTTTGGCAATTTTTATGTGACAAGCCAGATCCTTGTCATCCATTTTCATACCTATCAGTGTGATTGATATTTTGCTGTCGGCAATAGTGGTTTGCAGATTATAATCCTTTTTGGCCCCGTCAATTTCAATGGTTAATAATTCTTTCAGTTTAGACGGGTTTACCTTATAGTTGAAATAGAAATCAATTTGCGGAAAAGCAGTGCTGGCATTACCATCGTTCACGTTCCACATGGCGTTAGCACTCTGCAGTTGCAGGTACGGAGTGTGAAAGCTGAGTGGCTCGCATTTACCCAGCGAAAGGTTTTTATGGTATTTTAAAATGTGCTTTGTAATGGTTGCTTTGAAAGTAGTAGCCGGCGGAAGCTCATTTTCGGGTGAAAAAACCAGTTGATTGGCATTATCCCACCGGAAACGCCCCGGTATAGCCGGCTCAAATTCAACAAAGGCCGTGGTATCCCAGTTCGTTAAAACCGAATCGGGGGCTAAATTTTTGTCGAACGTAAAAGTAAGGTTGCCCAGCGAGGGAACCTCATCTTTGGCGGTAGACTCTAATAAATTTACTTTGTTTTTGTTACTGCAGGCTGATAGCAAAAGCATAAAACACACAGCTAGACAGGTTTTGGCGGTACGCATGTTGTTAGGTGGGTTGTGTCGGGTTTTGGATTATAAGTTATGCGCGATCAGAATATAAAAAATCGTTCAATCAAATAATCTCGAAGTAAGATACGCTAACAATGGGTCATTTATTATGTGTTTTGAAGGAAATATTTTACAACACTTTAGGTTGTTGATAAATGATAAGCATCTGGTAAAATGTTGATAGATTTTATTTGCCGGGTTATCGATTCCTTCTTTACTTTTGCAGCGTTTTTTAAAAGAAGTAATATATCCATAGGCTTTCACGTTGTTACTTGTAGATATAATTGGCGCCACACAATGCATAAAACTTTGGGTTCATTTTTGGGGGTAATAGGTCTGCTGTGCTGTGCCATACTTCTATCGGGCGTTTTGCTTGCAGGTGAAAAAAACTCGTCGTCAAGATCATCCTATTACAGTGCCCTGGATAACGGCAGTTCATTGCCCGAAAACGTCGTGGTTGACAGTATAACCGTATACAAATCGGCACATATTATGGTGGTTTTCAACAAGGGGGTTGCGTTGAAAAAATACGTGGTGCACCTGGGCGTAAATTCGGTTGGGCCTAAAGAATGCTCAGGCGACCTAAAAACACCCGAAGGGCTTTATAGCATCAACTTCAAAAATCCCGCAAGCAAGTTTCACAAAAGCCTTGGAATTTCTTATCCCAACGCCAACGACTTGCAACGTGCCTACCGACTCGGCAAAGCGCCCGGAGGCGACATCATGATTCATGGTCTTCCAAATGGCGAGGAGAATGTTGGGCCCGATAGGTATACCAACGACTGGACCTGGGGCTGTGTAGCCGTGCGCAACACTGAAATAGATGAGTTGTTCGACCACGTTGAAGTGGGAACACCTTTACTTATTGTGCCCTAGAGTTAGGCCCAGATTCAGGTATCAGGCGAAAACCACATTTTTTCTAATATCCCCCTTATGAAGTTAAGCACTATCTTTTCGTTCGAAAACAGGCCCCTGATTTATGCATTCAGAATCGTATTGGGTTGCAGCATTGTTTGGTGGACTCTTTACCAAATAAGAGACAGTAAAGAAATATGGGCCTTTATTTCCGTAATTGTTGTATCCGATCCTGACTTTGATAATGTGCGAAATGCAACTGTTTCAAGAGTTGTAAACACTATTGCCGGATGCGCTTTGGGCATGCTCTTTATTTACGTTGCAGGAATTAGTTTCTGGTCCCTGATTGGAGCCCTTGCCGTTTCTGTTTTAATCAGTACGTCTTTCAAAAACTATCCATCGAGCTGGAAATTAGCCCCGGTTACGGTATCCATAGTTATGATCCCCGCCCTGGTTGATCACTCGCCCTGGAAGGAAGCTATGCAAATTGCGCTGGCAAGAACAGGTGAAGTACTGTATGGTTGCTTTATTGCGTTTATGCTTGCATGGCTGCTTAAAGTGGCAGAACACCGGAGGCAAAAAATTAAGCACCCCTGAAGTAATACCCGGTTGAAAAAAACAAGGAGTTAAATAACTTTATACCTATAAAATTACCCCCGGATATTATTTTTATATTTAGCGCAGGTACTTAACTGAGCCAGGCTATGAATTTAAGTGGAGATTTACTGACCATTCAAAAGTTCATCTTTTTACTGGATGAGTTTCATTACACAGAATTTAAGAATTACCTGGTAAAGATTAAGGCACTGCTTCCTCTGAAACTTGCGGAAGCCATTCATAAGCAATTACCCCATTTTGATACACATGAACAGCTATGTCGCAAGATTTATAAGGTTGCAGGTAAGACTGAAAAGCTAAATTTCAATCAATTAAGCTCCTATACTTTTAAGCTATCAGCTAACCTGGCCAACAATTATCCCGAATATCTGCATCCCAACATTCAGAAAATAGAATGGTTGGTAGCCGAGGGTAAACTTAAAGAAGCCAATTTTCTAAATGCCAGGTTACTTGAGATAGCAGAACGGGTAAACGATTTTTCATGCCAGATATTCGCATTAGGATTTTTGAGCCAACAGGCCTATATGGTAAAAGATTTTACCAGGGTGAAGAAAACTGACCTCCAATTGTCGGAGGTAGTAGAAACCCAAAACCTTTTTTACAATATTCAGAGTACGTACCGACAGGAGATACATACTACCACGTCTCCCAAACCTGCTGAAGAGTTAAATAAATTATTGAAATATTTCGAAAGTTACCATGCGCATCCATCTGCAACCATTCGCATTTTAAGCCAGTTTGCCGCGCTTAATATAGGCTGGAGTTTAACACCCGAAATGTTTTTGCTTCAGGACCAGGGTAAAGTGACCGTATTGAGAAAAGAAATTCAAAATAATCCCTACCTGGTCTTTCCGTTTCTTTTAGATATAAAAGGAAATCTGGAATATATGCTTCTGAATTCGCCTCATACCAACGTTTTTTCAAAGGAGGCCACGAAAGATTATGTAGAATTATCAGCGCATTACGATTCCCTCAAGTTCTGGAAAAACTATCTGAACATTAGCGAATTGAACCTGATTGCGGTGCAGAGCACCAAACTGCTTTCGCTTTATCATTATAAAATTCACCTGAGTAACTATCAAAAAGTAATTGAACCCGCCGACAGGCACTTGATGAGTGAGTTGATACAGAAATGCAGAGCTATACTGGCGGGGTTATCGGAAAAGCGAGGTAAAGCTTTTGAGGAAAGATCGGTAAAAATGCTTTACTCGGCTTTGCTTATACTTTCCGGGGGCTCCCATATTAAAGAAGGGATAAATGAACTGGAGGCGCTGCTAATTAACTATCAACAAATAAGCTTTAAAGCTTCCACGGATAGCATTTTTTTATGTTTGATGGTTGGCTACTTTTCGATTGGCGATTACGAAAAGTGCTCAAGCACCTTCAAAAGATACCTGAAAAGCATAAAAGGTAAATTACTTTTTGAAGGCAACCATATAAAAATTCATGCTTACTACTATCTATCGCGCTGGCTTGAGACAAACAGCAAACAGTATCCGGCAAAATTAGAGGCTATATTGAAGGAACATGGAAGAGAGGGTTCGCAAAGAACCATTTGGGAATTGGTAAACTATTTTAATCTGCCCATCGAAATTCCCCGTAACGAATTGGTTGAACCGCCGAAATGATTATGACTCCCTAAACCCGGCGGAAACGAAGAATTTTGTATGTTGCGCTTAGAAACACCCCAAAAAAACACACTATGAAACAATTAAAATGGATTTTGCCGCTGCTAGCATTGACCGTTATGCTGGGCGGATGCCCTTACGGAAGTACTATACCCTTGGATACTACCGGAAAGAAAATTAACCCCGCTTTATTAGGTAACTGGGAGCCAAAATCAAGTTCCAGTTCCAAATACGTTATTACGAAAGACAATGATTTTACTTACAAAATTGTAAAAACAAGCCAGGATGTGAAGGAACCATCTGTGTATAAGGGTTACCTGACTGATCTGGATGGTGATGTGTTTTTAAACCTGTGGGAAGAAAACGGATCGTCAGATAAGACATATTATCTCTACAAAGTAGAAATCAATTCAGGCTCAAATAAAGTGACTCTTCATTCAGTAACCGAGAATATTACTGAGAAATTTTCAACCGGGGAGGAAATGAAAGCTTTCTTCAAAAAGTACAAAGGCCTTAGCTTTTTCTACGATAAATCGGAAGACGTTTTCATTAAGGACTAGGTAGTTTTAAGCTATTCAGCACTCACTTTCTCAATAGCAGGAGCAAACATTTTAGCCAGGGTTGCAACCGCGTAATCTATTTCGGACAGCGTATTGTACTTGCTGAAAGAGAAGCGGATAGCCTTTCTTGCAGGGTCAGCATGAATACCTTCTAATACATGGGAACCCTTTTCGGAACCAGAGGTGCATGCACTACCCCCACTGGCGGCAACGCCGGCAATATCCAAATTAAACAGGGTGAGTTCCGCCTTTTCATTGGGAGGCAGAGAGACGCTCAAAACTTTATAATTACCACCATTTGCACTCCTGTCACCATTAAATTTTACTCCGGGAATATTAGTTAAGAGTTGCTCGCTCATATAGGCTTTCAAATGACCAATATATTCACAGTTAGCTTCCATTTTTTCTACTGAAACTTCAAGCGCTTTACCTAAACCTACAATACCCGGTACGTTTTCGGTCCCTGCGCGCATATTGCGCTCCTGTGCGCCTCCGTCTAATAAAGGCTTAATATGTACTTCGCTATTAATGTACACAAAGCCAATCCCTTTGGGGCCATGAAATTTATGCGCTGAGCCACTTAAAAAGTGAATCTTTATTTTCTGAACATCCATTGGAAAATACCCAATAGTCTGCACCGTATCTGAGTGGAAATATGCGTTGTAGGTTTTACACAATTCGGAAACGAGTTCAAGATTTAAGAGAGTGCCGATTTCATTATTGGCATGCATCAAACTAACCAGGGTTTTATCAGAAGAAGATTGCAGTAGCTCCTCAAGATTTGCATAATCAACATGCCCTTCAGCATCCAGCTTAACAAAATCCACCCTAACTCCGGAGGCTTCGACCGTTTCCACAGAATGTAATACGCAATGATGCTCAATCCGAGATGAAATAATGCGCTTTACGCCTAAATCGCGGACAGCCCCTTTAATGATGGTATTGCTGGCCTCAGTACCCGAACCCGTAAAAAAGACTTCAGAAGTTGAGGCATTCAAGTATTTGGCAACCACCTTCCGCGCCTTTTCAATAGCTGACTTTGCCTTGCGGCCATAACTATGAATAGATGAAGGATTTCCGTAGTGCTCTGTAAGATAAGGCAGCATTTCTTCCAAAACTTCAGGGGCAAGTTGGGTAGTTGCAGCATTGTCCAGGTAAACTTTCATTCCGCTTTTTTAACGCAAAAGTAATTGATTTAGCCATAATGATTAGTTACCAGCTGCCCCAATTAGTAACATGTCGGGCTTGCTGGCATCAAATGGGTTTTTATCTTTACAGTTGAAAATAATGTTTACCGAAACTGAATTTACATGCAGATAAAAAAAATACTTTTTTTCTCCTCCCTGTTTGCTTTGATTTTCTACTCGATGAGCTGCAAAAAATGCTATACATGCCAAAATAGTTGTGTTCAGTGCGTCGCCACTTATAGCGGGCATGTTTTTACACAAATTTTGTGCAACGATAGTTTTGGCACTGTAGGCGAATATGCTGCAGCCATTGCTAACGACACTACCCTGGGATATGTTTGCACAACAACAACACCAACGTATAACTACGACTTTTGCGTTAACAAACCTGGTGAAGAAGATTACCCTGCCTACTTTAATCACGGTGGCCGAGCTCCCTGCGTTGCCAAATAAGACTAATCCTTTTTAGCCACCAGTAATGTGTGTGAGACAGCTAGTTCGGCATCTGACAGATGGGTGTATTTTTCCGCCACTTTTATTGTTTTCAAATCAATTACTGAACCCGGGCGGTTAATTTCTTCCAAAATATGGAAACCGGCATTTTTATATAACCTGAGAAAGTCGGTTATTCTCAACCTGTTTTGCGGCTGGATAGAATTATCAATTCTGTTCCATTGCTGGTCGCTAAACTGTAGAAAATTATAAATGGTGATAGACTTATCCAGGTGTGCAAAGTGGTCGCTCATATCAATGCTGTGGCTCATAATTCCATCGGGTTTAAGCACTCTTCTAAACTCTACCAAAATGTCGGCAAGGATACTTTCAGGAATATGCTCAAATGTGTTGTTCGAGTTAATTAAATCCATTTTAGCATCGGCAAATGGCATCCTTCGGGCATCGCCCACAGTAGTTTTAATATGCATCGATTCAAGCATGCTTTCAGGAGAACCAGTCAACGAAAGAGCAGCCTTCATTACCTCCAAACGGTCAGGCCTGATAACAGGTAAGTAAGTCTGAAGCTTACCCGAAGCATAATAATCAAGGAACTTAGTAATGGTTTGATGGATGGCAACAGTTTTCAATAAGCTACTGATGTCGATGGTATAAATTTCGTCAGCGCCAGCTAAGAAAAGACCAATGGGCACTATAGGATACCACCCGGTTCCAATTTCAAGCGTGGTAAAATTGTCCTTCTTGTTGCTGTATTTAAAAAAATATTTCAGGTGGTTACTGCAATGCGTAAGCTTGTCTTCCATCAGGGCGTCGGTCAATAAAACACCTTTCGTCACATATTTTTGAAACAAGTAATTAATCCGGTGTTTGTAAGGCAAAAACGAAATTGACTTTTGAACCACGGCTTTGGCTATCCAAACTTTCATCAGCAAATAATTTTAAAAAAAATCAACATTGAATCGGACGCAAAATAAATATTACGAAACATATCGGTGCACATAATTTGCCCTAAAATAACGCGCGTAGCTCGGCCTTGGCAGTGTTAAAGGTTTGAAAGGTGCTTTTTTGCCCGGGTATAAAACCCGTCATTCTACCATCGTATGAAACAGTAAGCTGCAGATTATTAATCAGGTTATGCGAAATTGAGGCAGACCAAACCAGGTTATTGCCATTCTGTAATCCATCTAACATAGCGTACTGGAGTTGCTCGTTGGTAAACCCCTTGTCGTTATATTGAATAGTGGCATATGAAAAACTGGCGGTAATCGTGCTTTTTTTCAGCTTGTTATAACGCATTTCAAGGGTGAACTTATTGATTAATCCGGTCTGCTTACCCACGGTGTCAGTGGGGTTAATTTTATAGGCAATGTCGTATTTTAAATCAAGCCGCATAAAAGTTTTAAACTGGTAACTTAAATCGGTTAGCCCTTCATTATAAGTAAACCTGTAGTTAAGGTAGCTGTACAAATCAGTAGCGTCGGATTTTATACCATTGGTGTAGGTGGTCATGATAGTAAAGGCCTTTACAGCCGTCCATCGAACAATTATATCGTGATACTGCGTTACCCTGTTTTCAAAACCTCCGGTAAGATAGGTTTGACTTCGTGAATAATTAAAATCGTACTGGGCACCGTACTTGGGGTCGAGCTTATTGAAATAGAGGGTGTTGCGGCTAGACACCTGAGTGGAAACCACATTGGTATCGTTACTATTAAGTGGGAAAGGGTCAAAATAAGTATAAAACTTCTTGTCTGCTGATGCATAGGTTTTCTTATTGACCTGCACACTTGCAAACGCGCTGAACATAGCAATTACCTTTTTATATCCCTTCGCATTTTTCCAAACCGCAGCCGGGTTTATGTTTAGCACTTCATTAAACTGATTGGTATTTACGTTGGCGTATTGCAGGGTAGGAATTATTACCCGAACATACGATGAATCGGTTTTGTAAGGAGACAAGACAAACTCATTGGTTTGCTGAATACCATCGTGGTTGTAGTCTATCCAGATATAATCGCCGGTGTTATTGGGAGAAAGCTGATAGGTTACCTGGGTTTTCTGCTCACGCCCGGTACCAAGCTCGTACAAAGTAGTAGACTTGATAACCCCTTTAAATGCGCTAAAAGTGTAGTTTAACCTACCTAAATAAAAGTTAGTGGGCTCAGGATTGTTGGTGGCTACTGAGTCGGTGTTGACCGCATGGCGGTAAGTAAAAGTATAGGTAAGTGTTTGGTTTTTTAGCTTTTTTAAAGTGCCTGTAAAATTGATGGATTGAGCCAGGTAAAAGGGCTTACCGAATTTGTTGGAAGCCGAATCCGGACGCTGCTGATAGCGCATCAAAAATTCAAAGCCATATTTGTTTTTAGATGAGTCGGAGTTGCCGGCGTACAATTTATAATTCTGCCAAACATAACTGTTGGAGGCAAGTGTATCAGCGTTGACGGCCCTGAAAAGGTTTACCTCATGGTCGTATAAGGCACCTATTTTCCAACCTTTAAATTTTTTAGGAGAGTACGAAAAATCAGCTTTGGGTCTTATGAAATTTGTGTTGATGCCCATAGAACTCGAATTCAAGTAGCTATTGGTGAAGACCACTTTAAATCCATTCTTACTAAAATTTCCGTCGAAACCGTTTTCATATCCATGATACAGAGTATCTTCAACCAAGGCCCTAAAGTGGTAACTAATGCTGCCTAAACCACCCCACACGTAACCGGCTCCGGCAGT
>Ga0316217_10006712_pt1 | contig 11269 bp, 11 predicted proteins | sample 1anoAmetaG_FD_203633 | JGI IMG/M metagenome (GOLD analysis project Ga0316217, IMG submission 203633) | Freshwater microbial communities from Trout Bog Lake, Wisconsin, USA - 1anoA | ecosystem: Environmental > Aquatic > Freshwater > Lake > Hypolimnion/Profundal zone | place: USA: Wisconsin... | reverse complement strand
AATCTTTATGAAGCCGGCGCGGTGCGGAACATCGCCGCCTTTTACAAAAATGTCACCGCGGGACATTTTGAAAACGAAACCGTGCCCCGCGCCGTGGACGGCGTGTTGACCTGCGTGCTGGGCCGGGAAGCCGCCGCCCGGCGCATTCGGCTGACGATGGACGAATTGCTGAAAGAGAACCGGAAACTCGAAGTGGATCTCACGGGCTTGAAAACATGAGCTGGAACATGCTGACTCTGGCGGTGTTCGTTTGGGCTGGCGTGGTTCGCGCCAATCCGTTTTTTGTGATGGACACAGCAGTGCGCAGCCTGAACGAACTGGACGCGGTCCAGCAGCTTGGCTACGACGGCATCGGCTGGAAAACGGAACCGCCCGAACAACTCGCCGCCGACGCGCAACAAATCCGGCAACACGGCCTGAAGCTATTGGTCATCTATGGCTATGTCGGGGCGACGCTCACCAAAACGAACTTGACGTGGAATTCGCAATTGGAAGCCGACATCGCGGCATTGAAAGGCACCGCCACGATCATCTGGCTGCCGATTGCCGGCAAGGATTTCCCGAGATCATCGCCCGCCGGCGATGCGGTGGCGGTGCCGGCGCTGCAGCGGCTCGCCGATTTTGCGGCCAGCAACGGCGTGCGCATCGCCCTCTATCCCCACACCGGGAACTGGGTGGAACGCGTGCAGGATGCCGTGCGCCTGACGAAACTGGTGAACCGGCCGAACTTGGGCGCGACGTTCAACCTGTGCCACTGCCTGATGGTGGGCGATGAGGCGAAGATTCCCGAACTGCTCACCGAGGCTGCCCCATACTTGTTCCTGGTCACGATCAATGGCGCGGATGCCGGCGCGGCCGCCACCAGTTGGGATCGGTTGATCCAGCCGCTGGACGCCGGCAGCTATGACGTCGGCATGGTGCTGCGGAAATTGAAGGCACTGAATTACACCGGGCCGATCGGCCTGCAAGGCTACGGCGTGAAGCTGCCGGTGAAGGAAAATTTCTTGCGGTCCATGGCCGGTTGGAGGAAACTCCAGCCATGATTCCGCAGCGCGATTTCCCGGCCCCGCCGGTCGTTGCTCAATACACCGTTAACCATTAACCAAGATCCGAACACACACAAAACTAACAATGAAAACTCTCTCCACCATGCTGGTCGCCACCCTGCTGGCCACCTCGCTCAACGCCGAACCGAAAAAATTGCTGGTCGTGACCACCACGACGGGCTTCCGCCACAGTTCCATTCCCACCGCGGAAAAAATCCTGGAGCAACTCGGCCAAACCAGCGGCGAGTTCACCGTGGACTTTGTCCATCAGCCGCCGGGCAAACCGGAAAATTTAAAGCCAAACGCCACCGATGAACAAAAGGCCGCGTTCAAAGCGGCCGAGGACAAGTGGAATGAAAGCCTGAAAGCCGCGCTGCAAAAACTGTCGCCAGAGTCGCTGAAAAATTACGACGGCGTGGTTTTTGCAAGCACCACCGGCGATCTGCCCATTCCCGACCAGCAGGGTTTGCTCGACTGGATCAAGGCCGGGCACGCCTTCATTGGCATTCACGCGGCGAGCGACACATTTCATCACTGGCCGGGCTATATTGACATGTTGGGCGGCGAATTCGCGCATCATGGCCGGCAGGTGAGCGTGGATTGCCTGAACCAGGACCCGCAGAATCCCGCGACCGCGACCTTGCCGGCGACGTGGACGGTTGCGCAGGAGGAAATCTATCAGTTTAAGAATTACGACGCGGCGAAGGTGCATGACCTGCTGATTCTCGATAAGCATCCCGAAACCAGTGCGCCCGGACATTACGGCGTTTCCTGGTGCAAACCTTACGGCGCGGGCAAGGTGTTCTATACCTCGCTCGGCCATCGCGAGGACGTCTGGGACACCGATCCGACGATCAAAGACCGCAAAAACTCGCCGGAGATCAGCAAAACGTATCAGGCGCACCTGCTTGGCGGCATTGAGTGGGCGCTGGGGCTGAAAGGCGCAGCCAAGCCATAAAACCTTGGCGTCAGGCATCCCTGCCTGACGCCATCTTCTTCCCGTGAACCGCGTCGCGCAGGCGTCCCGCCTGCGGGTTCGGGCACCGTCCCGGTGCCCGTTTTCCCGAACTGGCGGCGAGACGCCGCCAGAACCCGCAGCCGAGACGGCTGCGCTACCATCACGCGCGGTTCATGGTCCGTGAGCAAGTCCGCAAGGACGTGGCAACTTTCCGCCAAACAGCAGGCGCAGGCTGTTCATCACCACCACCACCGTGCTGCCTTCGTGACCGACCACGCCCAGCGTCAAGGGGATCTTGCCCAGCATCGCGAAGGTTACCAGCACCACTACCGTGCCCAAGGAAATGAACAGGTTCTGCCGGATGACCGCACGGGCGCGCTGGCTCAAGCGAAACGCGGCCAGGAAATTCTCCAACCGATCGTGCATCAGCACCACGTCGGCCTGCTCCAACGCGGCATCGGAACCGCGCGCGCCCATCGCCACGCCAATATGCGCGGCCGCCAGGCTCGGCGCGTCGTTCACGCCGTCGCCAATCATCGCCACGCGACTCCCCTGCCCGCTCAATTCGCGGATGGCGGCCACTTTTTGCTCCGGCTTCAGCTCCGCGCGCACGTCCTCGAGCTTTAGTTCCTGCCGCAGATGTTCCGCGGCCGCCCGGCGGTCGCCAGTCAGCACCACGCAGCGCAAACCCTCCTCACGCAAATCCTTGACCACGCTGGCGGACTGCGGGCGGATGTCGTCCCGCAAAACCACGCGGCCCAGCAAATCACCTGCTTCCACCCACACCTCGGAAAAACCGGCGTCCACCGGCGGCCCGATTTGCAAATTCGCTGGCCCCGGAGCGCCGGTCTCCGACCCGGCCAGTTGGGAATTGCCAACGCCATCAAGCCGAGCCAATGCTCGGCGCTCCAACTCAAACCAATCGCGTCCGCCGAGACGACACTCAACCCCATTGAGCTTGGCCTGCAAACCCTGGCCGGTGACCGAGGCAAAATGCTGGAACTCCAACGGCTGGAGCCCTTGCTGTTTGCCGTGACGGGTGATGGCGCGGGCCAGCGGATGGGTGGACAACTTTTCCAGCGAATAAGCCAGCCGCGCGATTTCGGCCTCGCGTCCGGGCGGAAAGCTCTCCACCTTTTCGACGCGCAGTTCGCCGGTGGTAAGCGTGCCGGTCTTGTCCAGACAGACCACGTCTATGCCGGCCAGTTTCTCCACGGCGGCGCCGCCGCGAAATAAAATGCCGTGCCGCGCGCCATAGGCAATCGCCGCCAGCACCGCCGAAGGGATGGACAGCACCAGTGCGCACGGCGAGGAGACGACCAGCAGGGTCATCGTGCGGTAAAATGCGCTGCGCAATTCCACGGTGGAAGTGAAGGGCGGCAGATGCAGCCCCTGCCACCACACAAAAAACATCGCGATGGAGAGACCGAGCACACCGTAAGTATAGTAAGTGCTGAACTTGTCCGCGAAATGCTGCGCCGGCGCCTTTTGCTGCTGGGCCTCCTTGATGAGCTTGATGATCCTTTGCAGCGAGCTTTCCGCGGCGGGCCGGGTGGCCAGGACCTCCACGGCGCCCCAGAGATTGAGGGTGCCCGCCAGCGCAAAATCGCCGATTTTCTTTTCCACCGGCAGGGCTTCGCCGGTCAGATTGGATTCATCCGCCGCCGTCCCGCCCCGCACGATTTCGGCGTCCACCGGAAATTGCGAGCCGGGCTTGATTAGCAGCCGCGCCCCGGCACGAATTTTTTCGACGGCCACCTCAGTTTCGCCGCCCTGCGCATCCAGCGCAATGGCGGTTTTGGGCGCCTCGCGGAACAGGGACCGGATTTCTTTTTGAGTGCGGCCCAGGGCGTAATGCTCCAGCGCGCCCGAGAAGGAAAAGAGAAAGAGCAGCGTGGCGCCCTCCGCCCAGGCACCGATGCAAGCCGCGCCCACGGCCACTGCCAACATGAGAAAATGAATGTCCAGCACCCGCTTTTGCAGCCGCTCCCAGACTTCTTCCGCCGGAAAGAAGCCGCCGGCCAGATACGCGGCGACGAAAGCGGCCACCCGGTATTTTTCGGGCGCCACCAATGACAGCAGGCCGCACACACCGCAGAGGAGCGCGGCGGCCAATTGCCATTTCCATTCATCCGCGTGCTGCTCGTCCTCCTCCTCCAGCTCAATGGTGCGGGGTTCGATCCGCGGAAACGGCAGGTCGCGCCAACGCCAGAATTTTGGCGCCGTGGGACAGGTGACGCGGGCGATGGTGGTGGCGTTGCCCTCGGTGCGAATGGTGATTTTCTGACGTTCGGCTTCGGTAAGCGGACGCCCGCAGCCGGCGCATTCCTCCTTGCCGGCCAACAGGCTGCAACGATTCCCGGCATTGGCCGACTGCGCCGCGGCGAACTTGTGCGCGACGCGTTCGGTCAATTTTTCGGTATCCGTGCGGCCCAGCGTGGCCACGGAAATTTTCTGGCGGGCGCGGTCAATCGTCACCGCCTCGAGCGACGGTTCCTCGGCCAGGGTGTCGGCCAGCGACCGCGCAAGACAACCCTCCGGCGCGGTCGGGCGCGCGGGCGGGGCGGTGGTGGACTTAGCCATACTCAAGTATTCTTTAACACATTCCGCGCCGCCGGGCGATGGAAAAGTCGAGGGTGGAAAAGTCGGGGGTGCTGAGCAGCGGCCACGGCGAGTGACAAAGTCGGCTGCACACGTAGCCGCCGACCCGCTGCGCCAGAGCGACAGCGCGGCGAGCGTGAGGAGGCGGATTTTTCCAACCGAATCGCCCGGTCAGGTCCGCCTCTTAAGGAATGCCTTACTTCAGCGGCTTGAGGTGTTCCGTCCCGCAGGGACGCATTGACAATAGCCCGCAGTTTCAACTGCGGGTGGTGGGTGGCCAACGACACCCGTCCCGCAGGGACGGCCGAACCAGTGCGATTTGAGACGAGCAAGAGTAAGGACAACCACGAACTTCAATCGTCCCGTTGGGACGAATTGTGCGTCCGGCCTCCGCACCCGCAGTTGAAACTGCGGGCTATTGTCAAAAGCGCCGCTGGCGCTCGGCAGCGTCGGCATTCCTTCCGGTATCAGCCCCCACCGAGGGTCCATGCTCCTCACCTCGGCGGCTACTTTGTCAACCGCCCTGAGCGGCGGCGGGCGGCATTCGGTCCGGATATTTCGCTGCGCAACTGACGACGAAACCAAATCGTCCTCGTCCTCGTCCTCGTCCTCGAATTTTCCGGGTTTCGAGGACGAGGACGACGAAAAATTTGAAATCGGGCGGAAGCCCATGCTCCCGAAAACTCGTTTTGCTTTCGCTGGCCGCCTCCATCCGCTATGCTCCCGGCACAATTGAATTATGGCTGGATTTCTCGACCAAATCGAACCGTTGAAACAAACCGCGCTGGCGGAATTGCAGGCCGCGCCGGATCTCGCCGCCTTGGAACAGACCAAGGGCGCATGGACCGGGCCGCATGGCAAGTTCACCGCGCTGATGAAACAGCTTGGGACCCTCTCAAAGGAGGAAAAGCCCGCCGCCGGCAAGCTCATCAACGCCGCGAAAGTCGAGCTGGAAGCCGCGCTGGTTTCGCGCCGCGAGCAACTCGAACTCCAGGCCGCCCTGCCCAAGGAGCCAACGGATTTCACCCTGCCCGGACGCCGTCGCGCCCTCGGCAAATTGCATCCGCTCACCCAGGTGACCGACGACATCGTCCGCGCGTTCCGCAAGATTGGCTTTGCCGTCGCCGACGGGCCGGAAATCGAGGACGAGTATCATTGCTTTGACGCGCTCAACACGCCCGCCGACCATCCCGCCCGCGATTCGCAGGACACCTTCTATCTGGCGAAGCCTGAGCCCTCGCCCCTCTCCCCTCTCCCCTCTTCCCTGCTTTTACGCACCCACACGTCCTCTGTCCAAATCCGCGTCATGGAGCAGCAGCCGCCGCCCGTGCGCATCATTGTGCCGGGGCGCGTGTATCGTCGCGACAACGCTGACGCCACCCATAACCCCACCTTTCACCAGATTGAGGGCCTTTATGTGGACAAAAACGTCACGGTTGGAGATCTCAAGGGCACGGTGGAATTCGTGTTCCGCGAACTCATGGGCGGCGACGTGAAGATTCGTTTCCGACCGCACTATTTCAGCTACACCGAGCCGAGCTACGAGATTGATTTCACGAATGCACTGGTCAAGAAGATGGGCAAGGACTGGCTGGAGATCGCCGGCTGCGGCATGGTTCATCCCCAGGTTTTTGAAACCGTCGGCTATGATCCCGCTGTCTGGACCGGTTGGGCCTTCGGCTTCGGCATCGAACGCATCGCCATGCTGCGCTACGGCATCAACGACATCCGCCTCTTTTATGAGAACGACGTCAGATTTCTTAAACAGTTTTAAGGCGCCATTTTGGAACCATAAAGATCGAGAATGACATGAAAACATATTCTGACGAAGCCGTGGCTGAGGTGCGTGCCGCCCGCAAATCGCTGTGCGACCGGTTTGGAAACGATCCACGCCGCCTGCTCGCGCACCTGCGCACCGGACAACGGAATTATCGCGGACAAATCATCAAGAACTGGGCGGAATTTGAGCCGGCAACAGTCTTGCGAGAAGGACCTGCTACCAAGAAGGGAAAATGAACGAAGATCCGGAATCAAAGCTCCGCTAGGAGCGGCATCTTGGTAGCAACGAAACGAGAAATTGCCATGCTCCGACCCGGACACATCCGAATACCTAAAGACGAAGCCGCCGAAGCTGAGCATGCGGCGACCTAATGATGCAGAACGAACTCGACATTGTGCGCGACGTTTCGCAACGACTGGACGCGGCAAACTTCAGCTACATGCTAACCGGCTCGATGGCCATGAATTACTACGCTCAACCGCGCATGACCCGCGATATTGACGTGGTCGTGGCGTTGCGTCCCGAAGATGCCGCCCGCGTGGTGAATTTGTTCCACCCCGACTATTACGTTTCCCGCGAGGCGGTGGACAGTTCCATCGCCCACCAATCACTGTTCAACCTCATCCACAACGAAAGCGTCATCAAGGTGGACTGCATCATTCGCAAGCAGACCGCTTACCGCCTCAATGAGTTCAACCGCCGCCAACGCATCACCGTTCGGGACTTCGCGACGTGGATTGTCAGCAAGGAAGACCTCATTCTCTCCAAACTTTTCTGGGCGAAAGATTCGCATTCGGAAGCACAACTCCGCGACGTCAAAAATCTGCTCTCGACCGGGTTCGACCGCGATTACATCGAGCAGTGGACGGCGGAACTCGGTTTGGGTAAACTGTGGCAGGAAATGACACATGACTGACACGTCACCAGAAATCGCCGAACTCGTCCGGCAAAGGCTCATGGCCCGCTCCAGTGAGGAACGCTTTCTCATGGGCGTGCGGATGTTCGATGCCGCCCGCGAAATGGTGCTGGCCTCGCTCCCCGCCGGGTTGACGCCGGAAGAAGTGAAACGGCAGCTTTTCCAACGCCTCTACGGCCAGCCGCTGCCATGAGCTCCGACCCGACTTGCACATTTATTTCACAAATCGTATGCTTTAGCCATGATTGCAACATTGTCCAAGAGCCAGGCCGAATTGCCGAGGCTGGTTGAAATCGCCAGCCAGGGCGAGGACGTGCTCATCACCGTCGAGGGCAAGCCCAAGGCGCGCTTGACGCGCGCTGCAATGCTGCTGCGTCCTCGTGAATTGACCCCGGTGGAGAGGGAGCAATGGATGGCTGAATTGGCGGAGCTTCGCGCCCGTTCTTCAAGCGACAAAACGGGATTGACCGTTGAGCAAATTCTGGATGAAACCCGCGCCGATCGCATCTAACCATGCGCTACTGGGATACTTCCGCACTGGCCAAGCTTTACTTCAACGAGCCGGATTCAAAAACCTTTGAAACACATTTGGCCACGACCGGCATGGCGGTCACCGCTGAACTGGCCCGATGGGAATTATTCCGGGTGGCCGCCCGAAAAGAGGCGGAAGGTTTCATTGCTGCAGGAAAAGCGGAAATTATTTTTGCCCGATTTCTCGCGGATGTTTCGGCTGGCAAAATTACGCTCGTCGCTTTTGATGCAGCGATTGAGAGCTGTTACTGCGACCTGGTGTTACGATTGCACCGTTTGAAACCACCGACTGCGGCTCGAACTTTGGACTGCATTCACGTCGCAACCGCGCATTTCATCGGCGCGCAAGAAATGGTTGTCACCGATACTGGATTCCGCAAAGCGGCTGCCGCGCTTGGTTTGAAAGTTTATCCATAAGTACTTCCGATGGAATCTAAATCAAAGCTCCTTTAGGAGCGAAATCTTTGTAGCAACGCAATCGAACAAATTTTAAGCTCCGTAGGAGCGACATCGAATGAATACCAACCAGCAACAAATTGTCGGCGTCGGAACATGCCGCCCCGACGGGGCTTGGCCGTTCGTAGGCGTGCGGGCTACAAAGATGCCGCTCCTGACGGAGCTTGGCAACGACACCAACGAAATCCGCCTGTTCAACGAACACCAGGAGAGGTTTTTAAAACACCTTTAATTTCCACATGAAAGTCACCCTTAATTGGCTCAAACAATACGTTGATTTCAACTGGTCGCCCGAGGAATTGACCGAGCGGCTCACCATGCTCGGCCTCGAGGTCGAGGGCGTGCAGAAAATCTCCGCCGCCTTTGACGGCATCTTCGTGGCGCAAGTCATCACCCGCGACAAGCATCCGAATGCGGACAAGCTTTCGCTCTGCCGCGTCAATGACGGCACGGGCGAGCGCCAGATCGTCTGCGGCGCGCAAAATTTCCAGGCGGGCGACAAAGTGCCGCTCATCCTGCCCGGCGCGTCGCTGCCCTTGAAGCCCGGCGAAAAGGAGCCGTTCACCATCAAGGTCGGCAAAATTCGCGGCGTGGAATCGCATGGCATGATGTGCTCGCACGAGGAACTGGGCCTCGACCCCGAAGCCATCGGTCACAAAAAGGAAGAGGGCCTGCTCATCCTGCGCGAGGACGCCAAAGTTGGCCAGCCCTTCGCCGAATATCTTGGCCGCAGCGGCAGCGACGTGGTCTATGACCTCGAAATCACTCCGAATCGTCCGGACCTGAACAGCGTCATCGGCATCGCCCGCGAAATCGCCGCGCTGACGGGAAATCCGTTGCGAATTCCAGAAGTCAGAGGTCAGACGTCGGAGGTCGGAGGCCAGCCGGCGGAAAGTTTGGTCGCCGTGCGCATTGAAGACCCGGCGCTTTGCCCGCGCTACACCGCGCGCGTCATCCAGGGCGTGAAGGTCGGGCCGAGTCCCGAGTGGTTGCGCTCGACCCTGGAAAAGGTGGGCATCCGCAGCATCAGCAACGTCGTGGACGTGACCAATTACGTCATGCTCGAAATCGGCCAGCCGCTGCACGCGTTTGACTATCATTTGGTGGCACCGACCGCCAATCCATCGAGCGGGCAAGCTGCCCGCGCCACTATCGTCGTCCGCCGCGCCGCCGCCGGGGAAAAATTCAAGACGCTCGACAATCAGGAGCGCACGTTGACCTCCGAAATGCTCTTGATCGCCGATGAACAAAAGGGCATCGCCCTGGCTGGCGTCATGGGCGGCGCGAACACGGAAATCAACGAGCAAACCGTGGACGTGCTGATCGAGAGCGCCTGTTTCGCGCCGGTCAACATCCGGCGCACCAGCAAGGCACTCGGCCTGCGCAGCGAATCGAGCTACCGTTTCGAGCGCGGCGCAGACGTGGGCATCTGCGACTGGGCCAGCCGCCGCGCGGTGCAGTTGATTTTGGAAACCGCCGGCGGCCAGTTGGCCGGCGACGTGGTGGACGCGCATCCCAACCCTGCGCAGCCAAAATCACTTTCCCTGCATTTCGCGAAATCCAAGGATCTGCTGGGCATCGGCATTTCCCATGCGGAACAGATTTCGTACCTGACCAGACTTGGTTTGGCGGTCACCAAGCAAGAACCCGGCGAATGCACGTTCAGCCTCCCCACGTGGCGCGTGGATTTGAAGCGCCAGGTGGATTTGATTGAAGAGGTCGGACGGCTCTTTGGCGTGGACAAAATCCCCGCCACCCCGCCGCGCGGCGCCCTCGGCGCCAATGCGTTCGATGCCGTGTATGACCAGATTGCCGAGGCGCGGCGGATTCTGACCGGCCTCGGCCTGAACGAGGCGCAGGGGCAAACGCTCATTGCCAATGCCGAATGCCGGGTGCCGAATGCCGAATGGGTCGCGCTCGCCAATCCGTTGAGCAGCGATATGGACGTGCTGCGGCCGAGTCTGCTGCCGGGATTGGTTCATTCGCTCCGGCACAATGTCAGCCGCAAGAACTACGACGTGGCGCTGTTTGAAATTGGGCGGGTGTTTCAACGGGCCGGGTCGGAGACCCGCCTTCGCTCGGAAGCTACGGCGGGGCAAGCCGGCGCTCCGAAGGAGGAACGCCGCGTGGCGATCGCCCTGACCGGCCAGCGCGCCCTGCCCTTCTGGAGCGGTGGCGAGCGCGACGCCAAGTTCGATGCCTATGATTTGAAGGGCCTCGTCGAAGAGTTTCTGGAACAGTTCGGCCTGCGCGGCGTGGCCTTCAGCAAACGCGCGGAAAGCACCGCGCTTTTCCTTGAATCCGCCGCCGTGAGCTTGGGCGGAAGAGTTGTGCTGGGCGAGCTTGGCCAGTTGCAGCCGGTGCTGGCGAAAAAATACGATTTGCGCGACGCGGTGTTTCTCGCGGAATTCAGCCTGGATTTGCTTCTGGCCAAACGCAACCCGGCCAAGGCGTTCAAGTCCTTGCCCCAGTTCCCCTCCAGCCGTCGCGATGTGGCCATGCTGGTGCCGGAATCCGTCACCCACGAGGCCGTGTTGCAATCCGTAAAGCAGACCAAAGCCGCGAACCTGGAATCCGTCGAGTTGTTTGACGTGTTCCGCGGCCAGGGCATCCCTGAAGGCCGCAAGAGCCTGGCCTATGCGTTCACCTATCGCGCCGCCGACAAAACCCTGACCGATGCCGACGTGAATTCCGCGCACGAGAAAATCTTGAATGCACTGAAAACGCAGTTGCAGGCGGAATTGCGCGCGTGAAGTTGTGCTTTTGAGACCGATATGGAGTAAGATGAAGCCTACTGGTGCGAAGCGAAAGCGCTTGTGTGGTCAAAGCGGTGACAGTGTTGGTCGCACGAGCTCTGCGAAAGCGGTGGAGGGCCCTCATCCTTACCCGCGAAAATTCAGACTAGACTTCTTCACTAACGCGGTTGCCGGCGCAGCCCTTCCGATCGCTGGCTTAACCCGGCTTGCGGCTAGGTTGCTTGA
>Ga0316217_10006710_pt1 | contig 11270 bp, 7 predicted proteins | sample 1anoAmetaG_FD_203633 | JGI IMG/M metagenome (GOLD analysis project Ga0316217, IMG submission 203633) | Freshwater microbial communities from Trout Bog Lake, Wisconsin, USA - 1anoA | ecosystem: Environmental > Aquatic > Freshwater > Lake > Hypolimnion/Profundal zone | place: USA: Wisconsin... | reverse complement strand
TTTTGTGCGGTGACGGGGGAAGGGAGATGGCTGATCACGGTTTCCAAAAGGCAGTCAGCTGCAGGTATCCAGCGACTCATTACTACTTTTCCAAGTTCCTTTCCGACCAGTTTCTTCTCCTCTTGGTTCAAATTGATTTTCAGCTTTTAAATAAGGCCTTAGTATTCTTCTTTTTCCTGTTTAGCGATGGCCCTTGTGAGTCTGCATATGGGTTCCATCACCAATTTGACAAAACCTCTGACTAAAGGTTCTCCTTTTTCGTTGCGGTCTTCTTTGTGCCACTTTTTGGTCTCATCATCGAAGAAGTTGTCGCCCCAAATCCTTCTGATAAAGGGTTGGGCGGCTTAGTTGAATTTGCAATAACGTTGGGCGAAGGTCGACAAGCTGAAAGCCCATTGATCCTTGCCTGCTCCGAAGACAACATTGCCTTTAACGGGGTCGAGAGTGAGGTCTTCTTCATTTTAGTTCTGATAGCTGGAAATGACCACATTCACGTCTTCGATGACCCTCACAAACTTTTGGTAGATTTCCTCCGGAGTGAGTTGCAGTTCATGGATGGCTCTGTCAACTTTGTTGATCATCAGTATGGGTCTGATCTTTTCCTGTATGGCCTGTCTCAGCACGGTTTCAGTCTGCACACAGACTCCCTCAACAGCATCAACCACAACTAAAGCCCCATCGGTGACTCTCAGAGCTGCCGTCACTTCCGAGCTGAAGTCGACGTGTCCCGGGGAATCTATGAGGTTGATCAGATATTCTTCTTCCTTTCCGAACATGGTGTATTTGTAGTACATCGAAACTCCGGTTGATTTGATGGTGATGCCTCGCTCGATTTCGTCTTCCCTTTGGTCTAGCACTCTTCCTTTGCCGGCGATCTTCTCGGAGATGATTCCTGCCTTGGCGACCAAAGAGTCCGATAGTGTGCTTTTGCCGTGGTCTACGTGAGCTATCACTGAGATGTTTCTAATATTTTATTGGTTGTCCATTATTCTCCTGACTTCATCCACTGTGAACTTTACCATTGAATTCAACAAAGATTTAATTTTAAAAACTAAATTTAATTCTTTTATTAATATTTACAAAATGCTCGCCAACTGACCATTCCCAGCAGTCACAAAAAATCAACTGCCCTGTTTTGGACGCTGATAGTCTTCAAAAGATGTGTAGAAGTTGTTAGCCAATCTGCTTGCTTTTCTTGGTGCATGATCTACAACATAAGAATTGATGGGAAGATTGAGTTTTGTGTAAGATTGCAGAATTTTCAAAAGAAGGTCCAAAACCAACTAAATTGTGCATCACTGCAAGGAAAAGAGGCAAAACAGCATCATTGAAAATATTTTTTTTTTGATACGTTTTTAACTTTCAGAAATAATTCTTTTATAACAGTGCAACAACCATAATGGAGATCTTTATTGTGTATTAAGTTGTTAGATCATTTGTGCCACACCACTCTGAAGACCTAATACTCTACAACTTTGAACTGCCGATCATCAGCAATATCAAACAAAAACGTGTTCGGATCCAATACATAATTTTAAAACGATTAGCCCTCTAACTCGTACCTGACTCCAGGGTTGAAAAAGTTGTTTCTGTTGAGATTGCAATGATCAACAATTCTGAGATCGGAATCAACCCCATCAAAGCCGAATACTGGTCCGTACTATTCCGAACAGACGATGGCGGCTTGGTATCTGAGTCTCATTACGCCATGTGCGCTTATGTCGAGCAGAAGACTTTGCTTTTTTGAGTCAAACTTGGCATAAAAGGCGACCTTCCATGACAGTGGTGTGAAGCCGCCGATTAACTTGTTGTGCTCGTTTTTTATCAGGACAAAGGTGTCCTCAAATTTGTCACATTTTTCGTGGAAGGAGCTTGATCTAAAGTTGTGCTATGAGGCTCTAAAAACTAGTTCTAGGTGTTTGGGGAAATCGAGAGATTGTAGGATGAACTGCCACTCGGGATCTTTAAAAGGAAGTATGACTGAATCTATCTATCCCTAATTTGAGAATATCTATGAAGTTATGTCATTAGTTACTTCCTATATCTTCTTAGTGAGACTGTCCAGCCTGGCTTGAACAGATTTAATGAGAAAATTGCCTTTCTTCCAACTTTTTTTGAATGACCTGAGCTTTGTCGCCAATTCGTGTAATACCTTTTTGCTGGCAGAACACCTTTGTTAGTCTAGGATTTATCTGTACAATCTCTTAGTGTTTGGTTTTAAATCACCATAAACCCAGTCTTATGCCAAACATTCTTGTTCAAGCTTGGCCATTGTCCTAAACAACTATTTTTTCATTATCTCGAACAATCTTTTAGCATTGTTTTGCCTTTACTTTGCTTCGTTAATCAAAAATGAAAATGAAACAGTCTAACAGCCATTTATCCTGTGTTCCTCGCAGGCTTAGCAATCTAACTTATGACAAAAAGCCGACGCTTTTTAGCAGGTCTAATCTGTGCACAGTACGATGGCTGGATTCTCATTAGAGCAGAAAAGTTGAATTGGAGGGATTCTGTTTTGTCTTGCAAATTTTTGGTACAATTAGTCAGTATTAGCCTATTACATTTACTTTGTAGTTGAAATGGAACAACTATTTTGAACGTGAGTCAGCTTATAAAAACGGGCTAAAAGAAATGTGAGATATCTGTGAGGAGACGAATAGATTGGCCAAAACTTTCATATTCCTCATTCTATGCATATTGTGCAGTTCCTGGTTAAATGACTTCTAAGATTTTGTCTTTTGTCTCGAACTACTAAGATGTTCAAATATTCCAACACAGTTTATATGAGGATGTGGGCAGTATCGGCTATTTTCGAAGTGAATGGTCAATGATGTTTATCGATATCCAAAGTTGCCTGGTCGAAGTGTGTGTATGTGGATCGTGGAGGGTTGTGAAAGTTGGAGTAGGCAGTAAATATATGAGTCTTGCTACATTATATTTTATTTATAAAGGCATGGACCAATACAAGCTGTAGTTCTAAAAAGGCAGCGGTACGTTCTCTGTGGTGTTCACTGCCTTGTCCCTCAAGAACGGCAAGTACGTGGCCATCAAATGCATGAAGAAGAAGTTCGACTCTCTCGAGAAGGTAAAGAAGCTCAAGGAAATCCAGGCCCTCAACATACTCTCCCCCCACGACAACATCATCAAGATGATATAAGCCCTCTACGACGAGCCCAGTGGTACCTCTCCTCTGAAGTAGGCAAGTTGGCCCTAGTGTTCGAGCTGATGGATATGAACATGTACGAGTGTCTCAAGAGCAAGAAGAACCCGCTCACCTTCCAGAAGATCAAGTTCTACATGTTCCAGGTGCTGAGGGCTATTGAGTTCATGCACCGCAAGGGCATCTTCCACCGCGATATCAAACCGGAGAATATCCTGCTCAAGGGCAATATGGTCAAACTTGCCGATCTTGGCTCCTGCAAGGGCAAGCACTCGCCTCTCCCCTATACTGATTACATTTCTACTCGATGGTACAGAGCACCGGAGTGTCTCATGACGGATGGCTACTATAACGAAAAGATGGATGTTTGGGGGTTCGGATGTGTCCTCTTCGAGCTCATCACCAAAAAGCCCCTGTTTCCGGGCAAAGACGAGTTGGACCAAATCCATAGGATCAACAATATCCTTGGAACCCCCCGTCAGGAAGTCCTGGACCGCTTCAAAAGCCAAGCCACCCACATGGAGATCAACTTCCCAACCAAGAAGGGGATAGGGATTGAGAAGTTTCTACCCAACGGCTGCACGCAGGACGTGAGAGACATCCTCTATAAACTGCTGGCATATGACCCCAACTAAAGGATATCTGCCTAAAACGCACTCAAACACGAGTATTTTGCGTAGTTCACCTCTCAGCTTGAGAATTTGAGCTCAATGAACAACAAGGAGTTCCGGTCGACCTTCTTCACGATGAAGCAGTCACACCCCGGCCACAGCAAAGAGAAGAGCGAGTAGGCTGAGAACGACTCAGTCAAAAAGAAGACCCTTTCCAAGCACAAAAACTACGGCTCCAAGAACAACTTGGACAAGGCCTAAGAGTAGGGCATTCTGCCCAAGATCACGGGCAACTCCAACCTTTCCAATATAATGTAGACCTACAAGAAAACATTCTATGGGAAGAAGTTTTCGAATGATGTGAACCTAGGGCCTATACAAAGTCGCAGGGCTCCTTGATTGATGCTTTGGGTTTTATTGCTGCAGGCTGCTGTTGTGCTGATACTGCGAGTTACTACTTAGTAGAAACTAGATTAATCAGGGGTGTTTAGAGGCAAGGTGGTGCTCCTTGGAACCCTTCTTAAACAGCTACAATTTGTCCTGCATCGAGGTTATTATTAGATCGTCTTCGCCCTACTCGTAATACTCTGACTATTTTTTCGCCGTATTCCTTGAGCCCTTCGAAGTCTGCGGCCTCTTGTGGATTTACTCCGAATTCTCGTACTCCACCTTCCCCCCTTCTTCGCGTTTGGCGACCTGGGTGCGCTTGTAGTCGCGAGAGGCTACCACTGGCTAGCGGCCCAGGGGGTTTTTGCCACGAATTACGGGGAGTTCCAGGTTATTGGTTTTGTACATTTCGGTATATTTGGGGCGTTCGCGGATGGGAGCAGTTGTGAGTCGTTTTTCGTCTCTAAATAAGGAAAAAGGAAGCAAAGCAAAAGAATGGAGTGTGGTTACCTCTATACGCTGGAAGGCTGCTTTTTCGAGAAGGGTTTTTCCATACAATCAATAAAATTATTACAAACAAGCGAAAGCCACCTTTTTTGCATCAGAAAAGTGCACAACCCCTCAAAATGCACTGTTTTGGCATACTCGCGGCCTCAACAGTTCATTGGAGCGCTTAGGAATTTTATAATCGCCAATATCAAATTATAGAGGTCTATGCATATTTATTGACGAAGGATATAGAGAAGATATTGGACGCCAAGGACGAAGGAACTGGGGTTAGCTGATAATATAAGGAGTGCAGTTATGGTAATGCAGTTATTACGATATCAAAGGATGTGTGGCGCCAAACTTGACTTCCTGACCTACACTACTTCCTGCTACTTCGCCTTGACTCTCATCCGCAGAGTCTAGATCTCGGCGAATAGCAAAACCATCAGTCCTAGGTGCTCACTGATCCTCTTCTGCAGCGCAGTCTCATCGGTGAGTCTCAATCTAATGTCCCTAGTCTGCTCATCCAGATCCTTATTCTCAAAGTTCAGCCTCTTGATCTCCTCACTCAAAATTCGATTCTAAATAACCGAGGGCTTACCTTTTCGATGAGGGATTGCTTTTCGCTGTTCATGTGGTTGATGATTCCGTGTAGTCTTTCGAATTCGGCTGAAAGTTTCAGGAGGCTTTGTTCGTACTCTGTGAGATGCTGCTTGGCTGTTTGGTACTCTCCTACGATTATGTTGTAGTTTTGCTTGAGAAGGGTGTATTCGCCTTCGTATTCGGTTTGCTTTGATCGGCGATAGGAGTCGAATTCTTGGCTGATCTTTAGACTTTACTATGACTTTATTCGCAACTGGTTCGAAACCCTTTCGAGCTATTGACTTAGCAGGGCTATTTTCCCTTCATTTTAGGCCTTTTTCCTCACTAGCTCCTCGTTGTCTCTCTTGAGTTGAGCAATGGATTGCTCATAGGCTGACACTTTCCTTCCGAACTCAAACTAGTATTCTCTTAGCTGCTTCTTGACAGCTTCGTTATCGAACTGTATCTGTCTGCTCTTGGTATCAACATTGGCCAAATCCTCAGTCTTATTCCTCAGTGCAATCTGCAACTTCTCATTTTCCTGCAGGATCTGCGCTATCTTCGCCTCATACTATGCAAGTCTGCGGTTGAACTATCCTGATTCCTGCAGACGCAGCCTTAGGTTATCGTTCTCTCTGCTCAGTGTCTGCAGATTTGACTCAATTTTGATGAGCTATTATGACTTGGTTTTGAGGACAAAGCTTAATCTCTACATCTACTGTGAGGCCAAAACAAGCTTGTTTTCATATTCATTGACTTTGGCCCTCAACTATGCAATGTTTCTCTTCATCTCCTCGTTCTCCCTTCTCAAATCATTGATCTTACTCTCATATTGTCCATAATTCCCCTTGATCTCCATAGAAACAGACTCTTGGAACTATTTGAACTGTCTTCGCGATTGCTATAGCTCATCAGCCCTGCTTTTTATCACCTGTCCCAGCCTGTCATTTTACTGCGACAGGCCCTTCAACTTGGTTTAGTAGGCTGCGAATTTGCGTTAGTTGGTTTGGTCGTTTTGCAGCAAATTGAGTTAGAGTTCATGCAGTTTTCGCACTAGTTCTTCATTTTATTTCCTTAGAATCACTACATTTTGACTGGAAGTTGACTCAATTTACCTCAGACGTCTGCGGCTGTCTTCTAACTCTGAAGTTAGCGCATTTAGTCGAGAGTTGAGCTGCACGGATTCCTAAACTTTGAGCCGAAGCACATTATTCAGCCTTTCAATTTCCTGTGTAGTCCCGAGTAACTTGTTTTAGCACTAACCAAGATTCTTCTTGAGTAGATTTATAGTCTACTCATATCCCCTGTTCAATTTACTCACCTCGAACTCATAAGTCCGAGCATAGTTCGCCTCCAACTCCGCATACCTCCTCTTCTCACTCTCAAGCTCGAAACCTTGGCTGCGGCAGATCTGGTCCAACTTGTTCAGCTACTCCTGCTTGGACTTTAGACTTAGAGATAGGCGTTAGAGTTATTGGTTTGTGATTGCGATTCTGTTCTACAGTTAGCTGCATTTGCGGCTCCACTCTCCGCCTTATTTCAGCCGACGATTGAGTTATTAGTTTTGATGGGTCAGTTGGGCCACGCTTTGCTCATAGTTTGCTAGCTTTCTGCTGAATTCCAGCTCATACTTGGTCGAAATAAGCGTTTAGAGTTCATAAACTTTCTTTCGGTTGATTTACGACTAGTTGGAGATAGATTTAAGAGTTTGGTCGAGTTTGACATTTTCCTAGTTTTTGTTCCTGAAGGCATAATTGACCCTTTCCAGCTCCTGACTCATAGCGATCAGTCTCTGTTCATACTACCCGATTCTCCTCTTATACTATTCGCTCTCCTTCTGTAGTGCGACTGAATTTTGCTCATAGACTGCGATTACCTTCGTCACTTCTTGCTCGTATTGGTTTCGTGAGGATTCTCTTTCGTAGAGTTGTTTCTTGAGGTTTTCGTTTTACTGGGCTAGGTTTTTTAGGACTGATTGGAGTCTTTAGATTTATTGTGATAAGATGCTGATTCTGTTTTAGTATTATGCGATTTTTCGGCTCAATTACCCCACCTATGTGAGTTTTCTTCTCAGATCTTAGTTTTATTTGGCTAGGCCTGAGACATTTTGCTCATAAGCAGCAAAACGCCTCTTGACTTCGCCTTCGTAATTGGCTATTGAGGCCTCATAGGACTCGACTTTGCGCTTGAGAACTTAGTTCTATTGCGCGATTTGCTTGTTTTTGAACTCAAATTAGGACAGTCTTCGTGAGGAATCACCTCCGAGTTCTTGCAGTTTCTTCCTCAATTATTAGTTTTCAGCATTAATGGCTACAATATTCTGCTCATAGATCCCCTGACGCCTATTGATCTCAGCCTAGTATTTCTGAACAATAGCATACTCTGCCTCCTTCGCCTGTTTCTTCAAATTCTCAGCCTAAACACCCGCATTTTTCAACTTGATCTCAAACCGATTACAATCCTCTGTCCTCTGCCTCAGAAGGGTATCCAATTCGGTCAGCTTCCTCTGCATTTCTTCATTGACCCTTGTCAAATTGACCACATTGCTCTCATATATTGATATTTTCCTGTTGAATTCGATCTCTCCACCCTCTCGCTGCGACAGTTTCACTCTCAGGGATTACAATTCGGCTGAGGAGTCTTGGTAGAGTTGCTTGTAGCGAGATTATAGCTAGGCATATCGTCGTCTTAGCTATTCGGCCTAGTTGCGGGACTGCTGCAGAGATTGCTAGTAGCTATTGTACTTTTGGGTCACTTCGACCTAGAATTTGTTGCGGACTCCGGTTTAGTATTCGGCGAACTGTCTCTTTAAGGATTAAAACTCGGTGTTTTGGGCCTTGTATCGGGACTACAGTTGAGCAGTTTCTTCGGTTTTGTTTCTGAGCAGAAGGTTCAATCTTTCGAACTCCTGGCTCAAGAGAGTCAGCTTAGATTAATAGCTCGAAAGCTTGGATTTCATATTTTCGTTCTCCCTGCCTGCATTTGTCAGCGTGAGTTCCATATTGCCACTCAATCTCGACATCTAGGCCTCGTATCTACTAATCGTCGCTTTTAGATCTACAGCTTGCCGCTTTAGATTCTAGTTTTACTGGTTGAGAGTTCGCAGCTGGACGGTAGTTTAGGTGTTTGTTGCGTTGTATTTGGATTATGCATCTTGGAACCTTCTGATTAGCTCATCTCTTTATATTGAAACTCTTTGATTATTCTGCTTTAGAAATTAGTTTTATTGGCTTAGTTGTCTGAGATTGTTTCCTAATCTTTAGATCTAGTTTGATGCCTCCTGAATCTTTTTGTTGCTTTCAGCTATTATTTCGTTCAATCTTTTTCTCAGCTCATCGTTCTCAGCTCTGACAGTGGCAACAGTTTGCTCATAGGTTGCAACTTTGCGACTGAAATCAACCTCAAATCTTTGAGTAGTTCCCTCTGTCTATCTGAGTCTGCCTCTCAAGCCAACTATTTATTCGTCTTTGGCCTTTAAACTTCTCGTTAGTTGCTAAATCTATCTCTAAAGCTGTGCTAATCTCGAATTGAGCTCAAAGGTTTTCCTCTCGGCCTCGGATAGCACTTTGTTCTTATTCAAAAGTTCCTCACAATCTCTTTTGAGTGTGGAGATATTGAACTCATAATTCCTTATTTTGGCATTGACCTAGGTCTAATTTCTATTGAGAGCGCTTTAGAGATCATAGATTCTGGCTCGCTGATTCTAAGATTCCTAATTCTTTATCCTTAGTTGTTCTCTTATCCTCTAGAACTAGCTCTCGAAGAACTTGCTTTTGGTTTGGATTTAGGACCCTTTCGCCATGGTTACTAACTAAATCTTGGACTAGCACTAAACTTTGACTCTGTTGAGCTCCATCTCATACTTGGCACTAATGTTCGACTAAACCTCTTTCAGCCTCGCCTTAAAAGCTTCATTTTCGTTCATAACCGATCGACTATACGCCGCATCCTTTTCCTGGAGTATCTGCCTCAGCCTTTACAACTACTGACCAAGCATAACAACTCTACTTTAAGTCTCAGCCAATTTAGTCCGATAGAGGTTGACTTAGTTGGCTTGTAGACGTAATTCTGCATTTTCTTTCTATAGTAGCTTTGCCTTGCTATTTTCGTAGCCCAGTCTGTCGACTTCTTGCTTGTAGGTGCGAGAAAGTTCTAACTAGTACTTCAATTTTGTGGTCAGTTAGACTATTTGCTACTAATACCTCAAAGCTATTTGCTGGGTGTCGATCTTTTTGAGCTACCCTTCGTATCTTTTGATGAGTTCGTTCAAACGTGCGATCTCGGCCATGGAAGACCTCAGCCTCGCCTCGATTTCCTTCTTCTCATATTCCGTCCTTTCAGCACTCCTAACCAAATCCTTGTTCCTAACCTCCGAATCCTAAAGTTTCCCCGTGTAATCCCTCAGCGCAATATTAAGTCTCTCAATCTCCTGTCCGAACAGAACAAACTTATTCTCATACTCGTAGACCTGCCTATAGAGCTCGTTGCTGCTGTCGCCCACTGTTGCGCTCAGTTTGGCGATCAGATCTTCCCTCTGTTTGAGCAGATCGTTTATTTCTGCATTTTTGGCCTAGTTCAGCTCTTTTAGTCTTTTGAGTTCGTATTAGGATTTGCGGAGGTCGGATTCGTACTGGAGACGGATGGAGTTGATGGTGCTTTAGTAGCTTTAGCGTGAGCTCTGAGCGAAGCTGAGTTTGAGCTCCTCAATTTCCCTGTTCTTGCCTTTCTCTAGCGCCTCGTACCTCCCACTGAGGTTCATGTACTGCAGCCGAAGCTACTCTATCCTGTCCTTGAGTTCCTTATTCTCGATACTCAGAAAATTGGTGAGCTCCAGACTCCGCTCATAGGTCTGTCGTATGCCATCGGTGCTGGTATTGGTATCTCTGTAGTTTCTCTGAAGATATTCGATCTCCGCCTGTTGGCGCTTGACGAATTCGACCAACTTGGAGTTCTAGCCCCTCGAAGACTCCTAATCGGCCAGTTTCTGTGTGAGTTCCTTGATTTGTATCTCATAGGAGTGGCGGTCGAGGTTGCTCCTCTCGATTTATCGGAATCTGGATAGCGGCATAGGCACCTGAGTTTGTAGTCGTCTAGGAATTCGCAGAGACGTTCGATTTCTGCGGCTTGGAGCAGGCAGACTAGCTACAGATGGTTGCCCATGAATATCTTTTTGTCGCCGGGCATTTTGGCGATCATGGACCTGGCTCAAGGGTTGGTTACCTGCGAATGTCATAGGGGTCGCCGGGTTCACTAACGTTCCAAAGGAGGTCGCGTCTGCCGACGTTGAGCAGAGGACGACTCGAACTGTTGCTTTGGTTTTGAGGATTCATAGTTAAGATTAATAAATTTTTATTGACTGCCATAATTCATAGTGCCACTACTATAAAATATAACCAGCCGTCTGCTGGCTGGCTGAGATTGGGATGGGCTATGCTTTTTGGTTTTGGTTGGAGGCTGTTGGTTATTTTGTGGGTGGGGGGTTTGGACTAGTTATATTTTTTATCTTATAGTGAGTACAATATATTAATGTAAGGACTGTAATGAAGAATCTGCCCAAAATGGAGCAAATCAGGAGTTGCAATCTGCTCATAACCTGCAAACTGCATCAGCTGGTTGTGAAAGACGAGTGTCTAGGCTCAACAAACATCAACATCTAACATGGGATCAATCTTGGCATAGAAGATGCAGACTCTAGACATCATTTTGCGACCAATAAGTGGACTATTTGTACAGGGGTTGGAGCACAAAGAAGTTTACTGGTTTTCGGCAGCTAAAAAGAAGCTAAGAGGATGACTGAAAAATCAGAAATGACTGGAAAGACATCATTTAAAGTCAATTAAAGAAGTTTAGACCGTTAGAAACACAACAATACAACTAAAACTGTCTGTTGGCAATAATTGATCTGCTTTTAATGAAGTAAGTATCTGAAACATCTCATGAGATGTCGAGCTTTTTCAAGCCCTAATAAAACCTACTAACCTTAATTTAGTGCTTCTCGCTTCTACCCCAGCAATCTCTCCATAAAGAGCAACAAGCCAAAC
>Ga0316217_10006709_pt1 | contig 11272 bp, 11 predicted proteins | sample 1anoAmetaG_FD_203633 | JGI IMG/M metagenome (GOLD analysis project Ga0316217, IMG submission 203633) | Freshwater microbial communities from Trout Bog Lake, Wisconsin, USA - 1anoA | ecosystem: Environmental > Aquatic > Freshwater > Lake > Hypolimnion/Profundal zone | place: USA: Wisconsin... | reverse complement strand
GAGCGGCTTACTCCCAGAACAATACACTACAAAGTTATATATATTTATTTCAAAAAACTTGATGAAGGCTAAACGACATTGGATTATAAACTCAGAAAGTTGGCTAAAAACATTATTAATATTGTGAACTATTGTGTCAATTGTGGATCGTTATAATAAACAAAAGTACTAAAAGCTTTTAATTTTTGGTATTAAAAACGAATTATTATTTAACTCTAAGGCCTAAAACATAAAATAATTTATTGTTTAGGAACATTCTTTACATAAAATGAATATATTTGCTAAAATATTCTTTACTAATACTTGAATGCAGTCAATATCCTTTCTTCTTTTGATTGAATAAAACGGTAATAACACATTCATTATGAAAAAACTCATCATTTTATTCATGCTTGTTTCGACGAGTGCTGTGGGTCAAACTATCTATCAAAAGGATTTCAACGAATTCTGGACGGTTATCAATGAAAACTACGCTTATTTCGATCAACAACAAATTGACTGGAATAAAGTCAGGGGTATTTACCAGCCTATGGTATCCAAAATCAAGAGCAGGGATGAATTCATCAGGTTTCTTGAACAAGTACTAAATGAACTTCACAATGGCCATAGCTCGTTAAACACCAACCTGAATTCATCCAATAAAATTATACCTTCAGGATCGGATCTCTATGTTCACAAAAAAGATCATGCATTTTATATAACGGATATCAGAAGAAATTACCCTTCCGAGTTATGTGGTTTAAAACCGGGTATGCAAGTCGTCAAATTCAATGGGTTGAAAATAGACGAACAGTTGACCCGCTTTCTTCCAAAATATACACATAATTACAATAGTGAAATGATGGAGTATGCCCTGAATATGTTATTTGCCGGTTCACATGACAAAAAAAGGGAAATAACCGTGTTAGAGAATGGAGTGGAAAAGGAGTATTACCCTGATAGATACAAAGTACCTTCTTCACCCTCAAACCTCCTTGATTTTAAAACTTTAAAAGGCAATATAGGGTGCATTAAAATAAACAACTCCTTGGGGGAAGACAGCCTGATTCCATTTTTCGATAATGCCATGGACAGCCTGCAACATACTGACAAACTCATTCTTGATCTGACAGAAACACCCGGAGGTGGTAATTCAGCAGTAGCCCGGGCAATCATGGGAAGATTCATCAACAAAGAGACTGCCTATCAGAAACACGAACTGGAGGAAACTACCTACAGGATTAAACGCAGATGGATTGAATTTGTCACTCCAAGAAAAGCCACCTATCAGAAAGAAATCATACTCATGGTCGGACATTGGACCGGAAGTATGGGTGAAGGAATTGCCATTGGTTTTGATGGAATGGAACGGGCAAAAATTGTAGGTACTCGAATGGCCGGATTGTTGGGTGCCATAAATACCTTTAAATTAAGCCATACAAACATCGGTTTTCAAATCCCTACCGAAAGACTCTATCATATCAATGGAACACCAAGGGAAGACTTTCAACCAAGCTATCTATGCGAGAATATAGATAACACTTGGAAAACAGTCAGGAAGTTATTTAACATAACAAAATAGAATATCATTTTTTCATTTAATCCCTTTTCAAGATATAAAAATCAGAATTTCCAGTCGGGGATGATTCTCAACTAAATGTCAGGCTGAAACGTTTATGGATTAATCCATCATTATGAAGGTCTTTTAAATTAAAGCAACAATGAATAAACCCATAAGTACTGAAGAGTATATAAATTCTTTTCCTCAGGAGATACGGCAGCTCCTGGAACAAGTCAGGGAAACAATACGAAAAGCCGCTCCCGGTGCAGAAGAAGTGATCAGTTATCAAATGCCGGCCTTTAAGATGCATGGGATCCTGGTATGGTATGCCGCCTTCAAAAAGCATATCGGTTTTTATCCTATGGCATCTGGCATTGACACATTCAAAGATGAATTGTCAGTTTATAAAGGAGCCAGGGGATCGGTACAATTTCCATTTAATAAGCCTCTCCCCTTAGACTTGATATCCGATATCGTAAAATTCAGGCTTTCTGAGGATCAGCAAAAAGCACAGTCGAAAGTAAAACACAAAATGAAGAATGAGGCACAATAGTTCACAATAGAAATAATATTTTTAGTATCTTATCTTTCAAATTCGTGTATTTCTTGGCACAATATTGCATACTTCCAGTTCTAACTCTTTAATCGACCTTTCAAAGTATGCTCTTAAAATCAAAATACGTAGTATTTTTCTGATCCGTCTTTAATCCGCTAAATCTGCGTAAATCCGCGTGCTAATCTTATTTCTGGCTTGTCCAGGTTAGGTATTTCCCGTGTATTTCTTATTGGTTTAAAATTCATTTAACAACCTCGTTTTAATTTCTATCTTCAAAAATGAATTTCAACCCCTATCCCTACTCTTATTTATTTGTTTCTACCGGATGAGTTGAAGCATGTCTAAATTGGATTGTCTTTATCTCTTTCATGATACTAATCCAACAGACCTTAACCTACTTACGTTTTAGGTATTAAAAAAAATGGGTAAGACTTCCGAGAGGGTTTCGATGGGGTTCAGATATCCTATACTTATCCGAACGCTATTGCAACCCTATAACAACCCCCTTGCATTTAAGAACGGATAGTAACAATTTATGCCTTCGAAACACTACTAAACTTTTCAATCTTTATACTGTTTATTTCTTGAACTAAGTATGAAGAAATTATGGAAATACGTTATAAGAAATTAAGCACCTACGACCTGGACCAATTGATGGCTTTGAAGAAAATGTTCGAATTGGTATTTACCGGAAAAGAAGCTTCTATTCCCGATCCTGTTCATTTGCAGCAACTGCTCTCCAATAAAAACATGATCTTTTATGTTGCCCTTTCAGGGCAGGAGGTCATAGGAGGTATAACCACCTATATCCTGCCTTCCATTTATACTGTCACCCCGGAGGCCTATATTTATGACCTTGCCATTCGGAAACAATATCAGAGAAAGGGTATCGGCAGCAAGCTTCTGAATTCCTTAAAGGAATATTGCCTCACTTTGGGGATAAAGGAGTTATTTGTTCAGGTGAATTCTGAGGATCAACCGGCTATCGGCTTTTACAAAGCCCTGGGTGGAACTGCAGCTAATGTGGTTCAATTCACCTATAAAATATAGTGAAAGCGCATTTCAACTTTCCGATATAGTATTTTGTTATTTAAGTACTTGAAATTAATTCTACTTTACCAAAACAAATTACCATACCATAAAAGGAAACAAAAGAAATACATTCGGGATTAGAACTGTACAAAACAAACATTTATTTTGACCTTTAAAACCATTTGTGGTTCAATTTCCTATTTAAGTTGTAGAATAATTTGGATCATTTAATGAGTAAACTAGAATGAAGTATTTTTAAAATCAATTCATTTAAAATCAAATTATCATGTTTACAATAGAGCAAATAAACGATGCCCGTTATAATGACAAGGGCAAATTAAAATTCCCTGAATATGTGCAGGAAATTATTAAACTAGGGGTAACAAGTTATGAAACATATGTAGAAGACGGACATTCCATCTATTTTGGAAAAGACGGCTTCAAAAGTGTATCCGATGAGGTGTATGAAAGTTTATCTGTGTCCGATCAGTCCGACACATCGCAATTTGTACACGACTTAAGGGTTCATCAGGAAGGTGGAAGAGACTATCTGACTTTTTGCAGCGATTGTGCAAAATCAGGGGTGGAGAAATGGGTGGTAGATATGTCCAAAATGACGTGCACTTATTATGATAAGGCTGGTCAGGTCATGTTGATAGAAAGGATTCCGACGCTACAGGAAGATAATCAGCTGCAGGAATCCATGGGGATGTATTCCTGAATTCCTTGTGACAGGATATTAATTGAGAAGTTCAAGAATTCCAATGATTCCTGGAGGATCTTAAATTTAATGTATCATTCCGGGAAGAGTTGGAATTTTTTCATTCTGTTTATTTTAATGGTTGTTGATTCAGTTAAACAATTGAGTTATATTCTATCAGGAAAATTACCTCTAGATTGTGTTACCGAACATTCATACTATGGAACATGAAAAAACACCCTAAAACTTTAAGGATATGAAAAGGGCAAGAATGATTATTGTGATTGCACTCCTGGCAATCATTGTTGCTACTATCGCTCTTCTGGCTTATGTCAGGTTTGAGTTGCCCAATGTGGGGCATCCGGAGAATCTGAAAGTAGTCATGAATTCTCAGAATATCGAACGGGGAAAATACCTGGCCAACAGTGTATGTGTTTGTGTCGATTGCCATTCCAAAAGGGATTGGTCGTTATTTGCCGGTCCCTTGCTGGTCAATACAGTGGGTCAGGGTGGTGAAGAGTTTAGTCAGAAATTCGGGTTTCCCGGAAAGTATTATGCCAAGAATATAACTCCATACGGGCTACACGACTGGACAGATGGGGAAGTTCTTCGTGCTATATCCTGCGGTGTCAGCAAAAAGGGCAACCCGTTGTTTCCTGTTATGCCCTATCTGGATTATGGCATTCTCGACAAGAATGATCTCTGTGATATTATTGCCTTTGTTCGTACTTTGTCGTCTGTTGAAAACAACATACCGGAGTCGGTATCCGATTTCCCCATGAATTTTATTATTCATACCATTCCTCAAAAAGCAAAGTACTCCAACATACCGGATAAGACAAACAGAGTAGCCTACGGGGGTTATCTTTTCACGGCAGCCTCGTGTGCCGATTGTCATACACCTCAGAAAAAAGGACAACCCATTCAGGGAATGGATCTGGCAGGTGGCTTTCAATTTCCATTGGTAACAGGAGGAATTGTCAACTCGGCAAATATCACACCGGACATTGAAACAGGTATCGGTGCCTGGCCTGAGGAGGCCTTCTTAATTCGCTTTCAGGCATATACTGATCCTAAATATAAACCGGCGAGCATCTCTCCCGGCGCATTTAATACCTATATGCCCTGGACAATGTTTAGTACCATGCAGGCTGATGATCTGAAAGCTATTTTTGCTTATTTAAAAACAGTCAAACCTGTTAAAAACAAAGTGATAAAATTTATTCCTGAATAACAGGTTCGAGTTTAATTTATCAATCAACTCCCTTCATGGTGTTATTCAATCTGAAACCGTGAACGGAGTCTTATATCCGATCAACCGATTAGATCCTTTTTCATCAAGCCGAAATAAAGGATTAATCAGTACATCCGGATTCAACATTCTTCTATAATATTTTGTTATATAATTCTTCATGATTCATGTTACAATACGATGACTTACAAGAAGTATTTATAAAAATCATATATCATGAGGCAGCACAAACTGCGTGAATTAGAATTGAAATAATTCATTCATTTCTAATTCACGCAGTTGTAAATGGATGTAATCAACAACTATCAATTCACTTTAATAACTAAAATACCATGTTTACGATCGAACAAATTAAAGAAGCTCATTCCAGGGTAAAGAGTGGGGCTGATTTCCCGAATTTTGTGATAGATCTTATTCAACTCGGGGTAAATGGATTTGAAACTTATTCAGCAGATGGGCATTCCACATTTTTTGGGTACCTTGAATACACCGTTGAGACCGGTCCTCTGTATAAAACAATAACGGTGAATGAACAAAGTGATAAGGCTCAGTTCCAACTTGCCCTGAAAGCAAATCAGGAAGGGAAGACTGATTTTTTGACCTTTTGCCGGGATTGTGCTCAGTCCGGAGTCGAAAAATGGATCATGGATATGTCGAATATGACCTGTACCTATTTTGATAGGGCCGGCGATCCGGTATTGGCTGAAACAATACCTATCCCCAGGGAAAAAAGCAGCACTTATTATCCAGAACAGAATGTTCACGAAAGAGGTTGAATACAAACGATAACTAATTGATAACCATTCGAACCAGTTCATTTCAAATATTCAACTAAATTTATATACACCCTTCATAGTACAGGTTCACTCAACCCTGCACGATGAAGGGATTTTTATATTCTCAGGTTTTGCAAACTACACATTCGGTTATTCTTTAAACCAACTTGTTATAAGCACCCCCTTTCTGCCATATGAAAGTGTCTCTCCTTAAAATGTGTGAATCATGCAACTTATTTTGAAAATATTATAACTTCTAAACTCTGTAAACCCGTCATCTTTGCATCATTATAATCGTTCATTTGTCGTAGTATCATCTTGCATCCCAAGCAAAGTTGATTACTTCACATTTTCGAATGTTCATTTCATTTTAATCCTAATCATACGGAAGAAATCGATTTGTTACCAAATCTATCCATTAAGTAAAAACAAGTCACCAAATGCTAAAAACACGAGGTTTTATTTTCACCCTATTAACAGGTTTCATGTGTTTTTCTGTCCATGCCCAACACGAATGGTCGTTAAAAGAATGTATTGATACTGCTTATCAGAAGAATATTTCCCTCAATCAGGAACAATTGGGCAGTCAGATAAACAGAATTAACCTGACGCGATCCAAGGCAGCATTACTTCCGAACCTGAATCTGAATGATGTTCATACACTGAATTTTGGTTCTTCCGAGGATCCGTACACGCAACAAAATACCAGGCAAAACGTAACCACAAACAACCTTTCTTTAAATAGCTCCGTGACTCTTTTTAACGGGTTCCTGCTATTAAATACGATCAAACAGAGCAAACTCATCTATGAAGCGGGGACACTTGATGTCGAAAAAACAAAAAATGACATTATGCTGAATGTGGTGGCCGGTTATATGCAGGTGCTGATGGATTATGAAGCTATTCGTCTGGCTCAGTCGCAAATAAATGAATCAAATGCACAGGTGGAACAAACCCAACAATTTGTCAAATTCGGTAAGCTGGCTGAGTTAAGTCTGCTTCAGATACAGTCTCAATTAGCCTCTGATAAACTTCTGATGGTAAATGCCGAAAATCAATTGCTGTTAGATAAACTGACGTTGTTGCAGCTGATGGAAATTCCGGTAAGGAACGATTTCGATATACAGCGAGTGGAGCTGAAGGATTTATTTCCTGAAATACCCCTTTCGACTGATCAAATAGATAAGATCTCCGAAAATTTCCTGCCACAGATTAAAAGTGCTTCCCTAAAAACCAATGCATCCTATTATAATTTAAAAATGGCCGAGAGTGGGTGGATGCCCAGGCTCATGCTGGGGGGAGCCATCAGTACCGGTTATTCGAATTTAAATAATGACACGTATGCAGGACAGTTTAATAACAATTTCAGCCAGCAGGTAAGTGTCACATTGGCGGTACCCATATTCAACAACCTGATGGTGAAAAGTAATGTCGCCATTGCCAGAATAAACGTTCGAAATGCACAATGGAGTGAATTGCAGACTAAAAATGATGTACGTAAAAACATCGAACTGGTCTACACCAATCAGGTAATGGCCGGGAAAAAACTGATTGCCACACAGGAACAAATGGATTTGGAGAAACGCACTTACTCAGACATGGAATTAAAATTCAGTGTAGGTGCAGTGGGTGCTACCGAATTTCTTGTCGAAAAGAACAATTACAACAAGGTGGCCATGCTGCTCCTTCAGGCAAAGTATGATTATGTCTTGAAAGCAAAAATGGTTGATTTCTATTTAGGCAAACCACTGTTGTTTCAAACAAATTAGATCAGGTAGCATACTCAATATCCTTGGTCCAATGGTCATTTGATGCTCTATTCAATTTAAAAAATACGTTGTTCCTCCCGTTCACTTTAGGATGGGTCTCTGAAAATATAAAACACTCAATCACGATAATGAAAACACTCAACACCGATCCGGCCTCCGATTCTTCAACTAGTCCTGCAGAGGAAGCTGCATCTCCATTGGCAGAGCCTCAATCAAAATTTCGTCACCTCATGAGCCAGCGATACATAAAATGGATAGGGGCACTCCTCCTCATTTTAATAGGCTTTTTACTGTATCATTGGATTTTTGGCAAAGAAAAAACAATCTATGTTACCGCTGCCGTCACCCGCGGCAACATAGAGAACACGGTGGTAGCGGCAGGTATCGTACAACCCGTTAAATATGTCGATGTCGGTGCACAGACTTCCGGTGTTTTGAAATCACTTAAAGTGAATCGGGGTGATCAGGTTGTAAAAGGTCAATTATTGGCAGAAATCGATTCAGTGCTGGCACAAACTGCCATTACCTCGGCAAAAGCGTCACTCGAAAACATGACTTCCCAACATTCCCTGAAAAAAGCACAACTAGTTCTTTCCAGGTTACAACGAACACGGAACGATTCACTCTTTGCACACCATTCTATCTCTGCCAGCGACCGTGATATCACTAAGGCCAATTATGATGTAGCCTTTGCCGATGCTGCTTCACTGACAGCACAAATGAAACAGGCTAAATCGGCCATCAGCACTGCTGATGCCAATCTTGGTTATACAAAGATCATGGCTCCCATGGCCGGTGAAGTGGTGTCTATCAGTTTGCTGGAAGGGCAAACCCTGAATGCCAATCAATCTGCCCCTAATATCTTACGACTTGCCGATATCAGTACGGTTACCATCTGGGCACAGGTATCGGAAGCAGACATAGTCCGGGTAAGGCCCCTGCAGGATGTTTATTTCACCATCCTGGGTGATACCCGACGTTGGAATGGCAAGGTTCGTCAAATACTCCCCACCCCGGAACTCATCAATAACGTGGTTTTCTATGATGTCCTTTTCGATATTCCCAACCCGGAACGTGAACTGCACGTTCAGATGACAGCACAGGTCTTTATCGTTTTGGAACAGGCCAGGAATGTACTCTTGATCCCTGCCGCCGCTATAGGCAATGCCAATGAAGGAGATAAAATAAAAGTAAAAGTGCAGACTCCGAATGGCAAGATTGAGTCTCGAACTATCCTGATTGGAATAAAGAGTGAGATATCCGTTGAAGTCAAGGAAGGACTCAAGGAAAAGGACCTGGTTGTTATCAGTGAGATTAAAGCAAAAGACAAAACGAAAAGCGCACTCAGTGCGAAGAAGGGCTTATAATGGCAACTCCCCTACTAGAAATAAAATCAGTCAGTCGTACCTATACCACCGGTGGCGATCCGTTGACAGTGCTCAAAGAAGTAACATTGAGCATTCAGAGCGGTGAATTCGTGGCTATCATGGGCACATCAGGTTCAGGAAAGTCAACCCTCATGAATATTATTGGTTGCCTTGATAAGCCGACTAAAGGCACCTATTGTGTTCGGGGCATCGATGTAGCAAGCCTCAACAGTGATGCTCTGGCAGCATTACGACGGGAGACCTTTGGCTTTATCTTTCAACGCTATAATCTTATGTCTGATTTGAGTGCCGTCGAAAACGCTGAAGTGCCGGCTGTTTATCGTGGTATCGTGAAAATTCAAAGGGATGAACGGGCCCGCATTTTATTGCAGGGGCTTGGACTTAGTGACCGTCTGGAGCATCATCCGAATCAGTTATCAGGGGGGCAACAGCAGCGAGTCAGTATCGCACGGGCACTCATGAATGGCGGGCCGGTCATCTTAGCTGATGAACCTACCGGGGCTTTGGACAGCCAGGGAGGCAAAGAGGTAATGGCCATCCTGGAAAAACTTCACGGGGAGGGACACACCATCATTTTAGTCACCCATGACAGTAACATCGCCGCGTACGCCCACCGTATCATTCACATTGCAGACGGATGCATCATTTCCGACGATCAACAGAAAGTGAAAGTTCTTCCTCAGAAAGAACTCCATGAATCATTGAAAGAAGGAACACCAGGTACGGCTATCTTAGGTGAAGCCATCATGATGGCTTTCCGTTCCCTGATAAATAATCGAATGCGAACAGCCCTGACCATGCTGGGTATCATTATCGGGGTAGCTTCGGTGGTGGCTCTTATGGCTATAGGCAACGGTGCCAAACAGGATGTTCTTGAGCGTATCCAGGCCATGGGTACCGACCTGTTGACCATCGAACGTGGACCTCCCAATGTCAGGGCTTCATCCAACATGGTAGTCAGTTTCCTGCCCGAAGATTTGCCGTTTATCGGAAACGTACCGGGTGTAGCCTTAGTCGATCCCGAAACAGAATTGTCCACCTTGCTGCGTTATGGCAACCTTGACCTGACCGTTACAGTTATCGGAACCACTGAAGATTTCAGTGCTGTACACGATTGGCCACCCCAGTTGGGAGTGTTTTTTACGGCAGAACATGTCAAACGGTATGCACAGGTAGTAGTAATCGGACAAACTGTTGCGAATAACTTATTCCCTATGGAAACAAATCCGTTGGGAAAGTATGTCATCATTGGGAACGCACCTTTCCTGGTTATCGGTGTCTTAAGCAGCAAAGGATCTGACCCAAGGGGAAATGATCTCGATAACTCTGTTTGGTTGCCTTACACCACCGCAGGTGCACGCATCTTCGGACAACGTTTTTTCAACCACATCATCGTACGGGTGAAGCCTGACGCCGATATGAAAGTGGTACAAACAGGACTTCATGCCTTGTTGATGCATCGTCACCGGAAAGAAGACTTCAACATACGGAATATGGCTGATACCATTGCAACAGCCAATGAAACCCAGAACACGCTGACCGACTTGTTAGTGGCCATAGCGGTCATCTCTTTACTTGTAGGTGGAATTGGCGTAATGAACATCATGCTGGTTTCAGTCACGGAGCGGACACGTGAAATAGGAATCCGCATGGCAGTGGGTGCACGTAATTTTGACGTCTTGTTTCAATTTTTGACTGAAGCTGTGATGGTCTGTTTTATTGGTGGTCTGATCGGTGTCCTTGTTGGCATTGGAGGCGGGTTGGCAACTTCCGCTATTGCAGGTTGGCGCGTCATCTTTACAGTGACTCCCATCGTCATATCATTTGGTTGTTCATTCCTGACGGGTATAATATTTGGCTATCTTCCCGCCCGAAAAGCGGCTCAACTCGATCCAATCGATGCTTTGGCCAGGGATTAGGCCAGGTTGTGATAAAACAGAATAACTTTAAAACATCCATTTCTTCTGGAATATAATTGGCTCCATTCCCGATCTATCCCTGTTTCTTTAGGGGTTCGATTCGCCATCCTTCCGCCATCTTCTCTCTGCTGATTTTAGGATTAAAGAGATATTATTCACTGATAATTCAATATACTGTAGGACATCAGTTTTACGTCTTAACAGGCATGAAATGCTGGTTAACCTGTCACCATGCCAGTTTGGGTGTCAATTCCTTTCTATTCAGCCTTAGATAGACTGGGGTATTGTATCTATTCGTTTTTGCAACAACAGGTATTCACAGGGAGTATTCAGGGGGTCG
>Ga0316217_10006708_pt1 | contig 11272 bp, 12 predicted proteins | sample 1anoAmetaG_FD_203633 | JGI IMG/M metagenome (GOLD analysis project Ga0316217, IMG submission 203633) | Freshwater microbial communities from Trout Bog Lake, Wisconsin, USA - 1anoA | ecosystem: Environmental > Aquatic > Freshwater > Lake > Hypolimnion/Profundal zone | place: USA: Wisconsin... | reverse complement strand
TCACGACGGTATGAAGCTACTGCTTTCTTACCCATGCCATCGGTCTTATCATGTTTATTAACTTTTTGCCAATCTTCATTTACTGGTTCTTGTGTTACAGCAAATACATATAGTTCATCGTCTGACAATGATTCTAAATCTTCCCAAACAACTTCGCTATCAACATTATTTCTAGCCGCAATATGCTCAACCATTGTTTCGATCATGTCAAACTCTTGATCTAATTCTTCGTTAATGCCTGCTTTTTTCTTTTTAGCAATGGCAATAGCGGCCTGTTGTGCGGCATTAGCAGCTTCTTCTACGCTTTCATTTGGCACACAGTTGTTAACACGAACGCCACCTTTGATCTTAGTGCCTTCTTTGTGTTTACCTTTCCAACATTTAGCATCTAAACGTTGTTTTACTTCAGCTAAAAATTCAATTGCTCTCATTTTTTCTTCCCTCTACGCATATTTAGTTGCCAACGTGCTAGTTGACCTTTACGTCCTGGCGCATGTGATGCTTTTTCTAATTCAGCCATAGTAGCATGTTTTGGAATGCCATGACGTTGACTATCCCCCGGGCGGCCTGGACCCTTGCCATCAGCGAAGTTTTCGTTAGTGTGTTTCTTTTTACCAGCACAGTGCGCTTTTTGACTAAATCCCTTAGGATTACTACAGTTAATACTGTCTTTGTATTTCTTAGTCCACTTCTCCGACACAACTTCTTCATCTAAACTCAATTCTTGATCAACTTTAAGATTTTTATTCTTATAAAGTTTATCCATGTAACCTTTGTTACGTAGGATTTTAAATGCTAGATTCTCTGTTGAAAATTCACCGTTGGCATCTAGGCCAGCTTGACGCATGGTTTTGATTTTTCGTTGTAGACGATCTAGGTCTTCTACACTGCCAGATTTGACAGCACGATTGATCTGTGTCATTAGGTCTCGAGCCTTGGCACTAACTGCACGGTCATCAATATCGGGTTTTTCGTGAGCAGGAATTTTAAGCCAACGATCATCTAACACACTGTAAGTACCAGCTGATACATTTTTAGCATTGACATCTTCTACATATAATTCTACTTCGTAACCTTTGATGGTGATATCGTGTTGGTCATTCCATATACGTTTTTTAGCATCATAGAACTGCTCTGTGATATCACCCGGTAGACTAGCAAAGTCTGTGACAATGTGCAGATCAAAGTCACTGTATCTGGTATAGTTGTAGTTGACCAAACTACCGCGTAGTATAACATCTAATAGATTAAAATTAGGTATTTCTAAATATTCAATGAAACGACGTGCTATTTCTAATAGTTTATAGCGCACCTCAACACGAAGCGCATGTTCGTTATCCCATACTTCTGGATTTAGCTCATCATGGTAGGCAATGTTGCCTTTAACTAGGTCTTTGGCTCTCATATATGATTAAAATCCGTAAACTGGCGGAACCAAGCACCTGTACCTGGTAGTGGTGCTGATTCTGGTAATACTAATTGATCTTTAGCAAATGTATCGCGGGCATCTGCTACTAATTGTTGATAATCGGGACGACCTTTGATTTTCTTAATAATTGATTCGACACTGGCTAGATCTGCAGGTGTTCCGTCTAATAGACGAGCTGCAATTTCTTTGGGATCTTGGGTGATAACTTCATTAGTAGCACGATCAACAAGCCCGTATTTTTGACTCCATTTTAATCCCTGAGCTTTGGCAATACTGCTGAGTAAAATGTGTCTGTGCAGTCCTTTATATGGACTACCTTCTGGACTACCAGTTAGACTAAACTTTTGCCAATTTGGATCACCAAACATAAAGTCAGTTTGCACATACCCATTTTTGGGATCACCTAGGATAGGAGTTTTTAAGTGGACTGAATCGCCTGTCTTTCTAATGTCCTTGGGGTTAATTCCCTGTTTGATCAGTTGATTGATCAGGGTTTCTTTTGATACTTTGCTAGCATCAACTCCTAGATCTAAATCGCCCGATGTTTCCTTGTAACCTGTTGTGCCTAACATGTTATCTTGTAGATTAAGCCCAGTTAGCTTTTCGAGCCATTGCACTGTGGGAGTTACATCATTACGATTGATGCGAACAGTTGCAGGTTCACCGCGGTCGTCTTTAAAAACATTGCCACCTTCATAAAGATTCATTATTTCATTAATCCTGCTGATTTAAGTAGGCGATCAATTACTTCGTCACCTGTGCTGGTCTTGGCAACATGTCCACCAGCTAGTTGTTTTAATTCTTGTGCAGCAGTTGGTGACAAGTTTTTAGACTGTTGTCGTGGTCGACTATCTTGATCTTGTTTATCACCTGTCCAAAATCCAGCCTGACGAGGAGCACTAGTGCCTGTGGTATTTTGAACAACATTGGTTGCTGATCGTATTGCACCAGCTACTCCTTTCGGAGCCATACCTTGTCCAAATGCCTGAGCTGATCGTTGTATTACCCCGGGCTGTCTAGTTGTTGGAGTTTGTGCTTGGGCAATAGCATCGTCAATTTCTGATTCTTTTATAAATTCTTTACTTTTCATATTAATATCCGTAGGCTTGTGCTAATCCTTTCACTACTTTGTCTAAACTATCTTCATCTGCTTGATACTTAATACCAATGCCACCACGTGCTATCCATTTGCTGATGTTACTGCCACGGTCGTCGATTAAGATGTTAGGACTACCATCTGCATTTACAGCATGTGTTTCTTTGGTGCTAGTAATAACAACTTCTCTTGGCTGTGGACTCAGATGTTTTTGAATCCATACTTTTTTCCATTTAGCACTGTTAGCATGATCTCCACGTAGGGGACTTGAACAAATGTCATATGATTTAACATAGCTCAATACCAGTTGCACTAGACTAGGTGCTGTTGGAAACATAGGTAGTCTAGCAAAGAAGTCAGTGCCTACCATTTTGTTCAGTGTAGGATCTTCTTTAGCAGGTGGAATTGATCTGTAGTCATGTTTACCAAACTCATTAGGTTCTACACCAGCTAGTTTAGCATATTCATGAAAAAAGTCTGCTAGAACTCCATCCATGTCTAAATAGATCTTAGTGTTTGGGGTTGCTCTTGTTAGTTCTTCTGCTCTCATTGTAGTATTTATCGTAGTTTAAGATAACAGTAGTATACTATCTTTTGGTAAAAAAGTCAATAAAAAACCGCCACTTGGACGGTTTTTGATTTGAACTAGTTAGTTGTGCCAGTTAAATAATTGTGATTGGCCCTGTGCTGGCGTAATTTGTTTTGCACAAATTGCCGCATGAGTTTGGTTTTCGACTTGGTCTTTAGCATGTGCATCATACAATACATGAGCTGGGAAGTTAGGTGCTAACTGAGCTTTGGTGCAGTATGCTTGTAATTGCAAGTTGCTGATATCATTAGTTCCGCCTACTTCTAAGCTGATACGATGATCTACTTCGTAACCTAAACTACATAAACTACGATCACCATAAGGGATACCTGCAATTTTATAAACTTGTTGTTTAGTTGATTCTGTTACATCTCGAATAGTGCCTGTTTTTGTGGTACAGATAGCGGTTACATCTTGGGTACGAATGCTTGCTGCAGGAATTGCACCGTCTGCTAATGCCACTGTTGAAACTAATGCTAATACTAATGCTAATTTATTCATTGAACTTCTCCTTTATATTAAGTTATTTATATTATTGGTATCCAAGTATTACTGAACGGACTAGTTTGTAAATACTTTTGCGGGACTATGTTCATGGATATAGTTATTCTAGGCTCGGGATTAGGCCAAGGATCTACCCAATGTAGATCACCTAGGTCTTCTGACAGTAAGAATGTGTTGTTTTCATTTGCACGGGATATAACAGTACCATCAGCAAACTTAAAATGCGTGCTAGATCCTACTGCATTTACATAGTAACTGGCATAATAAGTTTCATCTAGATCAAACAGACCCTTCCAATGATGATGTGCTGGTATTGTTTCGCCTTGTTGTTGATAATTTAACCAAGCATGAACATAGTAGACCTGATCGTATTTGCACTGTTGTTTAAATACATGGCATACTTCTTGATATAATTTATATACTTCTGCATAGGGAAAGTGAAATACATTATAGTAGTCATGCAGTTTAGAACTCAATGGTGCATCGGCTATTTGTTTTGCTAGAACTTCGTAATATTTTTTCTTGTAAAAGAAATTATCATTGTCGATTTCTTTAGTGTATAACTTCAATACCTTGGTATTGATCCTGCGAGCATCTTTCTTAAGTGCCGTTAGATCTAAAGTAAATTCACTAAGATTTTGTGTGCTGTGCATATACAGGTCTAAAGATTTTACTAAAATGATAGGTGTAATCAATCTCACCTGGCTCAAATGCTGTATTTGCAGTACCGGGTAAGATATGATGATTAGCGTGTAGCCCTTCGTACCAAGGAATATAGCGGTCTATCCAATGGTTATTGGCTTTGAAGTTACGATGTTGCAGTAGCACAGCTATACTCAAACTCCAAGTAAATGTGCTAGCAGGTATCAACCAACAGAATAAGAATATCTTATAGCCCAATAATAACATAATGCCAATGTTAACTGCTAGGAATAATAGATAGTAAGTATGTGCCCATCCGTATGCTCGCATTAACTCTATTACTCTACGGCCAACAATAGGAGTATCTTTTGGATTGACACGCTTGTAGAAGCAATACATAACACTGCGCCAGCCACGAGCAGGGCCGTGAGGGTCTTGATCAGTATCACTGTATCTATGATGCACTAAATGTGTGGTAGCATAGGCAATAGGATCACCAATACCTCCCATACTGCCAGCCCACAGAAAGAACCAACGCACAGGACGACTAACTTCAAATTGTTTATGTGTGAAATATCGGTGAAATGCTATGTTGTTGCCAATCATAGTATAGACCACAGCATAAAAGAAAAACGCCATAGCCCACCACAGCCAACTGCTATTAGATTCTAGACCTAGATATACAGCCAATGGTAGACTAAGTTGTATGGTTGTGGTTATAATGTTATTTGGTCGTAGCCACGTTTGGATATTCATACATATAATTATCCAACAACCAGAGCACAGATTGTGTTTTCTGGTAGTGCGAGTGTAGCTGATGTATTGGCAAATACCACAGCATATTGCAGGCTATTTAAAGTTTTGTCTTTGATAGTCACAGGACCATTAACACAGACCACAGTGGTACGAACATCGCCTGATGTCACTGTAACAGTATTTGGGCCAACTACCATTTGGATTTGTAGATGTTTAGTTTCGGGAATAGGATTAAACATCATCATACTAGCACCAACACCGGCAGTTTTAGTAACTACATGTTTGCCATTGGTACTAGTTATATCATACAATTGCCCAGCAACCAATGGTGAATATGTTTCGCCGGTAGTGTATTCTGCTGTGCCTTCTACGATATAGATAGATTCGTGGAAGTGTCCGTCGCCGCTGTTAAAATAGTTAGTGGTTTCGTATGGACTTTGATAAACACTACAATAGACAAAACTTTTAGCGTTTGTCGCATTGTTTAGAATCATAGCGTAACTTCTGGGCTGGCCTGTGCTGGTGTTACTTGATCCGGAGTTGGCGGAGCTACTGGAGTAGGAGGCACATAGTTTTCAACTTCTGTAGTGTATCCTGCCCACCCACTGATGTCAACTGGTGTAGGTGGATTTTCTGCTTGATCTCTCTGCCAAACATATAAACTCACGTATGGGCGAATAGCTTCGATAAACTCTTCAATGGTAGAAACATTAAAATTAGTAACCTGAAAGGCTGTTCCAGGATACTCATCTATAGATTTTTTACTGTTTTCACTGACATATTTTACTACTACACTATTTGTTGCTGGTTCTATTTCTACTATTTTGATATTAATTTTCATTGAACTTCTCCTTGATTATGACAGTGGACCAATCAATGTTCCCGTCACTGAATAAACTACATTTATTGAATTAACTACTGCTGGGCCCGCTGCCCCTCCGATACCACCACCACTGCCACCAACATCATTCGCACCTGCTGATCCTGGAGTACCTAATGCGCCACCTGCACCGCCGTACCCAGTACCAGCGCCACCAGATGTTGATGTTCCGTTATTTGCACCTATACCTACTACGGTACCAGCGCCACCACCGCCCTGACCTCCAGTTGGGCCGCCACCTCCGCCACCACCACCGCCACCGCCAGCAATGGTTCCGTTATTTACCAGAGTCGTTTGATAGTTTACAGTTAACCCAGCACCACCTTGGAACCCTGGGCCGCCTGGGATCGAAACCCCTGGATTATCTGGTTCAGTGCTGACCCCTTTTGGTGAATAGTTGTAAGAGTATAATGTACCAAATTTTCCAGTATGATAAGCAGTAGGAGGAGTATAACTACCAGCAGACCCACCTTGCCCACCTGCGCCACTGATAGTTCCGTTGTTAATTAGTGTAAATTGGTCACCTGCAGCTAACCCATCAATGATTATTGCTGGAGTTAACACATTGGTACTACCAACAGTAATTCCACTATTAACAGTAAGTGTTACTATTGAATATCCTGGGTAATAATTAGTCTGTGCCAAATAGGTTGCTAGATCATAATTATTAGTATTTGTAGCAATAACTAAATTAACAGTAACGGGCTGTGAAGGCACATTAGATGATTTTTCAGGTACTAGTGCTAGTGGACTTTCTATTGATTTCCATTGACCAGATTGTTTAACCCATGCTTGAACTATTGGTTTCCATCCACCTTCATCAACTGTTACTGGGTTAGCTACTGGAGTATATGTAATTACAATACTACCATTTCCGCCAGGGCCACCAGGAACAACGCCGCCATTATTAGCCGCACTTGATGATCCGCCACCGGGAACTAGACTTTGCCCATTGCTACCACTGTATGACCCATTGTCACCACCTACACTTGCTCCACCTGCTCCGCCGTCTGGATAACCGCCACCGCCACCGCCTGATCCACCGCCATCGCCGCTGTGATAAATGCCATTGCCACCATTAGTAGATCCGCTAGATGAATATGATTGTTGGCCTAGACCATTAGAATAGTTACCTCCACCACCGCCACCACCGCCACCAGCGGCTACTAAGAAAACAGTGCCATTGTGATATACTGAACTAGCAGCGCCACCTCCGCCACCGGCGCCTGAGCTACCTGAATTACCTGCTCCACCGCCACCACCGCCATTGTAGGTATTATATGGATCAACCCCATAAGCACCACCGCCACCTTGTGTGCCACTGGCTCCGCCTAGTCCACCACCACCGGTATTAAAAATTAAGATATCGCCTGGAGTTACTGACAGTGTTCCGGATACAATTTCACCTGGAAATCCTGAATAGCCTACATGACTATCGTTACCACCGCCACCTCCGCCACCACCTGTAGCAGTAACAGCAATACTAGTTACTCCTTGCGGAACAGTGAATGTAGTCGAACCTGAAATATATGATAATGTCTGTGCAGTGCCAGAAGGAGTATATGTAACATAATTGCTAGGGGTTTTAACCCAGGCATTAGTAATAGATTTCCAAGCACCGGATTCTTTAATCCATGATGTAAATGTTTTTTGGAATATTAATATCACTGCACCATCAGTGTCTGCAGATCCAGCTGGTATTGATGGATAATATGCACTATTAGTTCCACCAGGGGTAGATCCCGATCCTTCAGATATAGTGACAGAATTTACTAGAATGTTAGCATAGTTTTGTCCACCGCTACCACCTGCGTTATTTGCATTTAGGCCACCACCATTGGGATATCCACCACCACCACCACCTTGCCCGCTATTGATTGCATTTTGTCCTTGACCATTTATATTAGTAGTTGGGTAATTTCCGCCTGGTAGTCCAGCACTTCCTTGACCACCACCACCGCCACCAGCGGCCACTATTTGTGCAATTCCGTTGATATAAATTGATGTAGCACCACCACCGTTTGCTCCGGGAGATTTACCAGTGCCACCATTCAATGACACAAATGGATTATTACCGTTACCAGTGGTGCTTCCAACTGAAACAGTGATAGTAGACCCGCTGCTAACTGTAAGAATACCAGTAACATATCCACCACCGCCACCATGGCCAGCACCACCTGCACCCCAGGTATATGCTATAACTTGATTGCTGTAACCTGATGGTACAGTTACGTTGTAACTGCCACCTTCAAGATATTGATATATTAATTCCGTGCTCATTATAAATCCTTGGCTGTGGCTAATTTAGCCGCGTGTTGGTGAACCTGTGTGCTGTAGTTTTTACCAAACTTATTTCTTAAGTCTTTTAAATATTCAAAATATCGGTGTTTTTCGTTTTGTGGGTCTTGTGTAGCACGCCCGATTAATTCTCTAGCTGTGATAATATGTCCAAAATCCACATGATCATCTTCGTTAGTAATATAATTTGTGGTAGCTAAATCTTCCCACATACCTTTACCGGTATGATAGGTACTGTCTGCTCCGCCGCTCCATTGGTCATCACTTTCGCTAGCTGTCGTTTGGCCGAACATATCGCTACCATCGTTCCACATACCGTTTCCAGTATGATAAGTGCTGTCCATTCCGCCACTCCATGCATCTTCTGATATCCTATCATTAGAAGCTTCGGCTATATGTTTTTTTGTTTTGTTAAAAAAGAGTTCTGTAATCAGCATAAGAGTATTTATCTAGATTTAACACTTGACAAGTTTACTTATTGAATGTATAATTCACATATTATCAACAAATCAAGGTATAGTTAATGTCAACAATTAGTGATGTAGTAGAATTAGTAAATGATCCTTATAACGGACCTGAAGAAGGTATAGATTTCTGGGTTGATGAACAAGGACATATTCAAGTTAATGATACTCGCACTGCTGGACTAATTTTACGTAGAGTTAATACCAGTGGACAGTTTGCCCAAAATCTAGTTAAAATTGGCGCACAAGGCGATAGTATTTTATTAGGATTTGATACATTGGTTGATATTCCTGCTGTCCATACTGTTAAAATAGGGTTTCAAAATGCCACCTTGGCAGAAGTAAAACAGGATCAAACTGGTAAATTTTGTGTTTACTTAGATAATAAACGAGGTGCTCGTATGTTTAATAAACTAGCCAGTGCCAAGACGTTTATTAAACGCCTTGACAAAGATTTAAAAACAATTGGAACAGTTAACGAAGACCTAGAAGATTAAGTCTTTTGTTGTTGTGCTAGTTTGCTTTTCATAAGCTGTTGTTGCTGACTAGTTTTTGCCTGAGTTGCAATAGTTTTAAACTGTTGAGCAACTTTAGGGTCAGTACCAGCAGTTTTTAAGATATCCATCATAGGTTTAATCTTGGTCATGTCAGTTTGTGCAACTTGTTTACCTTGACTAGCATCATCTAACGCTTTAGCAATGTCCTGTGGTTGAGCCTGTATGCCTGCTGCTGATTTCAAAGTGCTTAGTGCAGTAGCAGTTTGAGCCGCTGTTTTAGGATCTTGTTCAGATTGCTCATCATTCGGAGTAAGTGTCTGTGGAGTATTAGCTGGAGCCACTGACCCTGGATTAGCCTGGGGATTTGCCATTGGTTGGATGTCTTCAGTTGTTGGTTCACCTATTTCACTTTTGTGAACCACTGTGTAGTCTTTGTCAAAGAACATTTTGTCCATTAAGAAGTTATAAGCCTCTTGTTTTGAACTAAATGCCATGTATGGTTTATCTTCAGTTTTATTGTAAACTACCCAATTTTTTGGAGCATCATCGTCAATAGGTTTATTCCAGCGTTCGATGTCTTTTAGTTTACTAGCAACAATCTTATGACCACGGCTTTCATCTACCTCTGACTTTTTTTTTGCTTCACCTAAACGTGGACGACTAGCAGCCTTAGCAGCCATACTACTTACTGTAGATGCTGATTTAGCTTTGGCCTTGGCTGGGTTTTCGTTCTTAACAGTTAAGATATCTGAACTGAATTTAACCTTGCTTGGGTTAATGCTGTCGATGTAATGTTGAATAGCTGGTGATTTCTTATTAGCATCAACTAGATCTTTTAACATAAAAGGTTTACCAGTTGCGGCCACTACCATGTTAGTGATAACTTCAGGTGCTACGTCTGTATGTCCTTGATGAATAAGTTCTTGAGCAGCTTTTAACACAGCACCTTCAACTGGGTCAGCTGATTCGATACTTTCTTTAATGGCATTGGTTACAAAGCCCATTTTATAGTAATCGCGTTCACCTGGTGTTAACTGTGAACGATATCTTTTAGCACAGGCAATGGCTTCTTCTTTAGTGTCAAATACCTTGTATGGTTTGCTGTTATCACTACCAACGCTACCACCTTTGGCAAACACACCGTATTTTACAGTAGATGTAGCTTCATCTAAGTCTTCACCTGGGAATTTATGTCCACGACCACGAACAACGTATTCGCCGGCGTGTGCGGCTTTTTCAGCTTCACTGGCTTTCCAACTACGTAGATGTTTTAATCTACTGGTCATTTTAGGATCGTTTTTGTGTTTTTCTAAAGTTTTGTCCCAATCACTTTGTTGTTCTGCATGACGAGCATTGGCTGGTTCAGCACCCCAACCTTCATTCAATGATTTATAACCGTCAACATACCCTTTGCGTTCTTGTGCAGAAATACATTCTTTGGAGTTGCTTTTTTTACCTGCTCGAGCATCTGCTACACCTTTTTTGTGTCCTGTATTATAATCAGCATCTTTAGCTGCGTCATCAATACCTGCAGATTTTATTAACTCAGGATCAATCATCTCATCTACTTCTTCTACACGTTTACCTTTTACTTTGTTTGAATATGCTTGTGCATTTTTGTGGAACTCTGCACTTAACTTGTCAAACGCCGCTTGCTTTTGATCATTGGACATACCGCTAGCAGCAATCTTTTCCATACCGCGACGGAACGCTGAGATTACAGGAACATCTTTAGTTTCGTCGATATTGTTTTCATCTAGATATTTTGTATGTGTGCTAATACCAATCATACGAGGATTAGGAGTTTTAGGATTAGCCATTAAACGCTTACGTGCTGCTTCAGCTTCTGCTTGGCTAGCATATTCACCTGGAAACTTATAATTTGGTTCCATGTTAGGACCACGACCAGTTAGTGTGTATACTTTAGTTTGTGGACGTTTAGCTTGAGATGCTTGTGCAGATGCATCAGCCTTTTGTTGACGCATGTCATCATAGTCAGCATCTGGATCACGTTCACGACTGCTATCTTCTTTAACTGTGTTGTAACGTTTACTCGGTTTGTCTGGAGATGTGTATTCGCGTGATGGTCTAGCACCTTTGCGACTTGGACGTTTTTC